>Ga0193729_1000919_pt1 | contig 15322 bp, 9 predicted proteins | sample U1c2metaG_FD_143036 | JGI IMG/M metagenome (GOLD analysis project Ga0193729, IMG submission 143036) | Soil microbial communities from a riparian zone of the East river system, Colorado, United States - U1c2 | ecosystem: Environmental > Terrestrial > Soil > Riparian zone | place: USA: East River...
GGGCGCCAGAAAACTTCGGTTTTGGCGCAGAAATGATCCCACCGCGCTGGCCGATGCCCCGAAAGAAATAAATACCGCGGAAAATCCCGCCACAAAAGCCAGTGAAGAGCTGAAAAGTCCGGAGCGGGGCAATTCACCCTTGCGGAGTTGTTCCATGCCGATTCCGGACAACATGGAGATGTACCCCGGCACCAGCGGCAAAACGCAAGGCGATAAAAACGAAACCAGGCCGGCTAGAAATGCGCCGGCAAGAGAAACGTCGCTCATACGTTAGCGTTCCTGTGAAATATGTTCATCGCGAACTCCTGCCCGATGTCCCGCCCGAACACACTGGTGACACACTCCATTCTCCCACAAATGCATTAGACGCACTTACGCCGCAAAGGGTTCGAGCTAGGTCCTGAAATTGGGCGGTACTCTGAAGGGATTCGAACGCTGGTAAATATCGGCGATCTCCAGCAACACCCGCTCTTTACGTTCCGCGCCGATGAATTGCACGCCAATCGGCAATCCCGCCGCGATAAGACCGCATGGCACGGAAATCGCCGGCACCCCAGCCAGATTTGCCGGCCGATTCAGCCGTAACAGAAGCGCCCGTGTTGGATAGTCGATTTGCCCAACGCGGGTAGTTTCTTCACCGATCAGCGGCGCCGCAATCGGAACGGTCGGAACCATGAACGCATCGATCGCCTCTTTCTCCATCACTTCACGCAATTGCGAGATGAAGCTCCTTCTCTGATCCATCGCTTCAAGATATTCAGCCGCCAAAATTTTCATCCCCATCTCAAGCCGCGAGCGAACGTCCTCGCCATAATCCGCTCCCCGGCCGGGAAACCACCCTGATTGCTGGTGATAATGACTGGCCTCTGCCCACGCAATGCGATTGCCCGCCTTTTCCGTTTGCGCCAAAAGCGGTATGGAAACCTCTTTTATTCTTGCTCCCAGTCCGCGAATCGATCGAACCGCAGCATCAAAACTTTTCGCGACTTCGCCGGAAATTACTTCAAAGAAAAATTCTCGCGGTACCCCCAGTCGAAGCCTGGACAGTTTTCCTTTTGCACTCTTACGGTGTGGTTCACCTTCTCCTTTGCCATTCCCGCCGTCGGCCATAGCCTGAAAAAGAATCGCCGCATCCGCTGCCGTGCGTGCCAGCGGCCCAACACAATCGTGCGTTACCGACAAAGGAATCACGCCCGTGACGTCCACGCGACCAAAACTGGGCTTAAGCCCGGCAACTCCACACAGCGCCGCCGGTATCCGAATGGAGCCTCCCGTGTCCGTACCCACACTGCCAAAACAAAGTCCCGCAGCCACCGCGCCTGCCGAACCTCCGCTCGAGCCTCCTGGAATTCTCGCCGCGTCCCAGGGGTTTCGCGCCGGCCCATAGTGCGGATTGTTATTTGTGACACCATAAGCAAACTCGTGCATGTTGGTCTTGCCTAGCAAAACCGCGCCAGCCCGCTTCAAGCGCGTAACGACACGGGCATCCTGTTCCGGAAAATAATCGCCGAGAATTTTCGATCCGGCAGTAGTCCGAATTTCCTCAGTACAAATATTGTCTTTCAGCGAAACCGGAATGCCATGCAGAAGCCCGCGATCGATCCGCGTTTTTCGCTTCCCCCTTGTTCCCAGCTCCGCTTCCGCCCTCTTCGCCTGCCTGCGTGCCAATTCGTGCGTCACGGTGATGTACACGTTTAATTGTGGGTTGAATCGTTCAATCCGCGCGAGCATCAATTCCGTCAGCTCAACCGGAGACAGTTTGCCGCTGCGAAAGAGACGCGCGATCTCAGCGATCGTGGCAAACGCTAGCTCGGTCTCATTCATCTAAATTAATTTCGCGAAGGTTTCCCGCATTCACCCAAGGCGCGTTCATCAGTTAACACACATCTCAATAAATTCTTTCTTGCCTGCGCAAATTTCCAAACGTGCCGATATTCGCGATTATAAACGCCACCCTGAACTGATTTTCCGTGCGCACCTGCCCCAGCGCGATGCGCCGGTATTCCAGCGACAATCCGCAGCACCGCCCGTTATAGCTGACCTGCACCAGCTGGCTCTGCAGCGCGTTATTCGTAAAATCGTAGCTGATTCCCGCGGCCGCGCTCAATCCCTCGGTGTTTTGGCTCCCGTAGCCAAATAATGTGCGCACCTGATTCGAAATCGGCTGCAGGATCGGATTAGCGTCCAGCCGAAAATGCGCTACTGTCGCGTACCACTTTCCATACGGTTTCACTTTTAGCAGCGTGCCGATAGTCGTCAACTTTGCAATATTGGGGTCGTACTCCAGGATCTGCTCGAAGTCGTATTTACTGCCCGGCTCCATGGTCACATCGCTGACTAGTGGAGACCAGTGCACCGGCCCTAGCGCGAACGCGAATGGCGTGATGGAATCTAGCGCCTGAAATACGTTGCGCGCCCCGGCCACCGCGGCTCCTCCAAAGGTCGGATCAAAAAAATGTTTCTGAACCAATCGCCACGAAACTAGCTCACGTGCCTCGCCGTCGCCGTCCTTCCGCACGAAAAATCGTTGTGTGACTCCGTACTCTATTTCGTTCGTGTCTGTGAGGGTAGAATCCGTATCGAAGCGAATAAAGTCAGCGAAATTGTTTACCCCTGTAACATAACGATAGGTAATTACTGGCTCAATCGAATGCTTATATCTCTTCTTTGATTCCGGCCGCTCAAAGAAACGCTCCAGCGTTGGAGGCCGCAGATCTACTGTAAATTCCCCGGTGTTGCGCACAATTGCTTGATTGCTGACCTCGCCAGCAGGCGTCAACGAGGCCCCATAACGCGTGGTTCGAAACGCTGCGGTACTTGTGATGCCCAGCCAATCTCCCAGATGCATCGGCACCGTCACTCGTGGAGCAAATTCCGTGCGGCCCACAAAACTTGGCGTATTGATTTCGCTATCGGCGCGGTGCAGCGCATCCACAAAACTGTCGAATCCCAAATAAACCGGAAGATTCCGCCATGGTGCTTGCTCCACGGAATCAAAACGCGCCTCCGGAAAATTGCGAATGCTGACGCTGATATCCGGGTTTACCTCCAAAAAGCTTTTGTCCGTCAAACCCCCAAAATTCAGGCTGAACCCGTGGAAATTGTTGCTGACAAAAACGGCGCTCCGCACTTCGGAGTTGATCGCGTCGCCATATGTGTCCGCAAACGCCAGTCGAAACGTCAGCGAAGAAAGCTGGTTATAGTCCGTTACGAATCGCCAGCCGCCTGGCAGCTGCGATTGGATTTCGAGACGCTGCTCCTCGCCGCCCTGCGGCTGCCGCACTCCGCCGACAATCAAGCCGCGGTCGTCAACGCCGTAATACGTGTAGTTGATCGAAGTCCCTTCAAATGGCTTGGCGCGCAGCGCGCCTCGTTCCGCAGCTCCGCGTGAGCTCATGTATTGCGCTCCCAGCGTGGCGTCAAACCACGGCTTGGGAGCCCAGTAGAAAGCGTCGCCGAACGTAAACCCCTTCCGCGAACTGTCCCCTATATCCGGGATTAGAAATCCGGACTCCCGCACTTTGCGCCCCGCCGGCGCCGTCGCATACGGCAGCCAAATAAGTGGGACACGAAACAACCGAAAATTGGCGTTGACCATCGCAACGGTCTTTTCCAGTTGCACGCGCGCGTGCGGCGCAAAGAATTGCCACGTGGGATGCGTCGGATCGCAGATGGTGATCCACGCTTGCTCAATTACATAAACATCTTTTGCAAAACGCTCCACGTCCCGGGCTTCGAAGTAAAGAGGATTGTTTGACAGCAAAACACTGGGATTCGGCCGCCGCTCGATTTTGACCGTGCCCCGTACATTATGGAAAACGCCGTGACCGGTTTTAACGTTGTAATGCGCCTCGTTGGCCTCCACGTGCTGATTCTCAAAATCGAATTGCACGTGCCCACGCGCAAATGCTTCGGACGTCTTTTCGTTATATTCCACGTGATCCGCTCGTAATCGCGAATCCCCGTAGCGAATGTCCACATCATCGTCGGCGATATACAAATCCCCGCGACGGCTTTGCGGACCGCGAGACGAAAGATCAGCCACGCCTCCGCTTTTAAAGGGCAGATGCGCCTGCTGCGCGCTGGCCGTTCTTACCCCCGGCACCGCAAAAATATAAATCAATAAAAAAGTTGGAACGAGCCAGCGGTAAGGCGCGGCAGCGGCATTCTGCGCGGCGATACGGCGGTTTACAAAAGACATGTAAGCCATGAAAGCAGTTGGATAGCCTAGCATGGGCTCGCCACCGTGAGTAGGCGACGAGCTACAAGATGCCGCTGGGATGCCAGCAGATGCCCTAGTACATGCCTGGAATCGAAATTACTGCGAAATTAATCCTGCAGAGTATTTCTAGCCACCACGAAACCGCGCTCAGCAGTCAGTTTCACTGTGTAGATTTCATCGAACCCCTCGTCCGCCGTCGGCGGTATAAGTTTCTTAAATGCTGCAGCCACAGCCGGAGGCGGAACTTTTTGTTTGCCGGCCCGCAAATTGTTTCGCTCCATGGCTTCCCGCAAGCTCGCTTCGAAAAAGTAAGCCACCACGCGAAACCCCGCCGCGCGAGCAGGCTGTACGTAACGCATACGGTCGGAAGGCTGCGGGTTGGTATTGTCAACGGCAAACGACTGTCCGCCCTCGAGGCACGCAGCCACCAGCAACTCTTCACGGCGCCGCGTGCGCAACATATCCAGATTGATGCGCACGTGAGTGTCAAAAAACCGCTCACGAAAAAAAGTGCTTTTACCGGATCCCTGAATTCCAATAAAAATTACTGCTTCCATCCTGTTATGGACCCCTGTGGCCGTGTGGAGATGGTGGCGAATCGCCGCGATCTTGCCGCAGCTCGGACTTCTTATCGAATCGAATTCGCGTTACGTGTACCTTATTTTCGGCAATTTCGGTGGTCGCGGCCCGTGCCGAATCGCCGAGCCCACTGGCTCGTAACCGAGCTCGGCGCCTTCCCGCACGGACCGCAGCATCAACCCGCCCCGGCTCATATCCCCGCGCCCCACGAACGCCGACGGAAAAAGTAGCCTCTCATCGAAAATACCTAGCAACGGTTCTACGTATTTCGCTGTGGCGATGCTCCCGAGCAGCACAATCTCGCATCTCTTCCCCGCCTTGCGCAGCAATTCCTGTGCATCGCGTTCCAGCGGCTCCCGGTACCGGGAATCAGCTGCATCCACCGGAACGTCCGCAATCTCCAGCATCTCGTCGTGTGTCATGAGCGCGTCCGGCGAAACCAACCCGCGTCCCGCCGTGATCACCAATATTCCCGGCACTCCCGCGGGTGGCGACGCAAACGCGCGCGCATACGCGAGCTTGCTCCGAAAATACAATCCGCTGATGAAGCTGAATAATTCCCCCAACGGCAGCCCGTCATTACGCAATCGCCGCGCCAGTATGAACCGCGCGTTCTCGCTCATGATCATTTTGGCGCGAACCCCGCCGGCATTCGCCGGCGAAAGAAGAAAAATCCGGTGGGCCACACGCGGCTGCGAAGCAGGCCTCGCTTGCCGATCGTTTGATTTGGCCCGCTGGACTCGTTTCGTTTGTGTCATGGCAAGGTAATCGACGAGGCAAAAACTAAGTAAATTCATAGCTGATTTATTTTCGCGCTTTACTTGTTTCATGGTGCAATCGCGTGGAGCCTTCTCCGGTCGCCAGCGCAGAAATTTGGTTCCATGACGGAATCTGCCGCCCGTGAAGTGATCAAACTGCACTTCTGCCACCAACTTCGGATCGAGCGGCTGCCACTCCATCGAATGTTTTGTGCTCCACCGGCTCAACCCGCCCGGCGCTTTTCCCGTGAATCCCGGCGGCTTGATCATTTTCTCCAACTTTTTCGTTAACGCCAAACGCTCGTCCGCCTGAATCGACGAACTGAATCCCACGTGGTCGAGCAATCCTTCATCATTGTAGAGGCCCAGGAGCAATGAACCGACCAGAGGCTTTTTCTCCAGGTATCTGAATCCCCCCACCACGCAATCGGCAGTGCGCTGCTTCTTGATTTTCTGCATCCCGGTGCGCTCGCCGGTTTGATACGGCAAATCCTTGCGCTTGGCGACAATTCCATCCAGTCCTACGCCCATGTGAAACCATTTCCGCGCAATAGATAAATCATCCGTAACCGGCGACAAGCTGAGGGCAGCATTCTTGTCAAAAAAGAGTTTCGCGAAACGTTCCAGTTGCTGACGCCTCTTTTTCAGCGGCAGTTTAACCAGCGATTTTCCCTTTTCATCCACCAGCAAATCAAAAACAATGAACACGCTGGGATGTTCCTGGCTCAATTTCAAAACGCGGCTAGCCGCCGGGTGGATGCGCATCAACAACTCATCGAACGACAGATCTCCGTCCACCGGGATCACGATCTCGCCATCGAGAACAAATTTCTTCGCTTTAAGCGCCCGCAAGCTCGCAGCCAACTCCGGAAAATATCGCGCCAGCGGCTTCCCCGATTTGGATTGCAAATCGATCTGCTCCACATCACGAAACGCCAGGCATCGGAACCCATCCCACTTAGGCTCATATTGCCACTCCGTCCCCTCCGGCAGCTCCGTCGCCGGCAATGCCTCCATCGGCGCGTATTTTTTGTTGACCGGTAGCGTCATAGAAACGTTTTCAAGTCCACGCGATTTTTTTCTTCCAACAGCGGCTTCCACAAATCGCCGATTTTCCTGAGCCGCGCCGGAACATTCTTCACCGTGAAATCTTCAAGCCGAAGTCCGCGCTCCACTTCTTCCCAGGTTACCGGTGTGGAAACCGTCGCGGCGGGTTTCGGCCGCACCGAATAGACCGAAGCCAGCGTCCGGTTCCACGCATTCTGATTGTAATCAACCAGCACACGCCCGTGTGGCCTCTTCGCCACACGGTATTCCGCCGTAATTATTTTCGGATGCCTCGCTTCCAGTTCCTTCGCGAAGGCCTTAGCAAAACTCCACACCTGCTTCTGCGTCGGTCCTCGCTTGATGGCCACGTAAACGTGAATCCCTCGTGAGCCGGTGGTTTTCGCGTAATTTTGTATTTTTATGGAATCCAGCGCTTCTCGAACGATCAGCGCTGTCTCCAGCACGCCTTTGAAAGACGCGCCCACTACCGGGTCCAGATCGAAATGAAGATAATCCGGCCGGTCCACATCGTCGCATCGCGCGTACCACGGATTCAGATCGATGCACCCCAGATTCACCACCCACAATAGTGACGACAAATGTTGAATCACCGGAAAGTCAATCACATTGCCAGAACCGTGCTCGATGGAACATGTCGGAATCGAATCTGGCCGCGGCGACGGCGCGCGCTTCATAAAAAAGAATTCCCCTTTGATTCCGTTGGGATAACGCTTCATGACCATCGCGCGATTCTGCAGATGCGGCAACAGCCACGGAGAAACATCCAGATAATATTGCAGCAGGTCTCGCTTGGTCAGGCCCAGCTCAGGAAAGTATGTTTTATTCAAATTGGTGAGATTTACCGGCCCGCCGTCGACGTTTAGAGCCACAGTCTCAACATTACGCGGTATCTCCAGACCGCCCGGTTGCGGGATTACATCACTTTTTGCCGAACGGGAACTTAGCGAACGTGGGGCAGCCGCAGCCTTACGCCGAGCAGCCTCCGCTTTGCGCTTGGGCGCTGATTTCGCCTTGGCTTTGGATTTCACGCTGGTTAGATGACGCTTCGTAGGATTGCGGTCGTTTTATTATTGCCAGTCGTGGTTTTAACTTAATGAAAATCGTGCGACGTCGTCGGCGCGCTGGTAATTATTAACGGCCGGATGCGTTGCGATTTTACCGAAACCACATTGTCCTGGTTCTGCAATTGCCCCTCAATCATCAAAAATTGTTGATGCACTACCACCACGTGGCATTCTTCAAATAGCTGCGGCGAAATTATCGCGTTGGCAATCCCCGTTTCATCTTCCATGCTCAAAAATACGAATCCCTTGGCTGTGCCCGGACGCTGCCGCGCAATCACCCCACCAGCAATGCGCACCTGCATGCCATCCGGCAATCCGGCTAATTCCGCGGCGCTACGAATCCCCATTTTTCGCAGCTCCGCGCGATGATAACTCATGGGATGCGGCCCCACCGTCATTCCCGTGCCACGAAAATCGGCTACCAATCTTTCTTCCGCGTTCATCTGCGCAAGCGGCGACTGCGCAGAATCGTAATTTTCTTCCGCACTTCTACTCAATTCTTTTTCCTCATCATCTTTCCCCACATCGTCGCAAAGTTCATATAAAGGACCGGCAGATCGCGCCGTCCTCTCCACTTGCCACAAAGCACTGCGGCGATGAAATCCCCGCTGGTTCCCCAGCCGGTTCAAAGCCCCCACTTCCGCGAGCACCGCCAATTCCCCCTTCTGAATTCGCGGAACGCGACGTTTCAAATCATCCACAGAAGTAAATGGACGCGTCGCGCGTTCCCGAACAATCTCCGCTCCAATCTCCGCGCGCAATCCTTTCACATACCGCAGCCCCAGTCGCACCGCAAACTTCTCATCGATTTTTTCCAGCGTACAAAGCCAATTCGAACACGTGATATCAATCGGCCGCACCCGTAAACCGTGCCTTTGTGCATCGGTCACCAATGAAGGCGGCTGATAAAATCCCATGGGCTGATTGTTCAGCATCGCCGCCGTAAATGCCGCCAGGTAATGACACTTCAAATACGCGCTGGCATACGCGATCAACGCAAAACTAGCCGCATGCGATTCCGGAAATCCATACAGCGCAAAAGATGTAATCGACCGAATAATCGTTTCCTGCGTTTCCCCGCTGATGCCATTTTTGTCCATACCCCGTCGCAGCTTCAGCTCCACATCTTTCATGCGCTTTTCCGAACGCTTGAAACCAAAAGCGCGTCTCAACTCTTCCGCTTCGCCTCCGCTGAATCCCGCGGCAATCATGGCCATGCGCAGCAGTTGCTCCTGAAAAAGCGGCACCCCCAGTGTGCGCGCCAGCACCGGCTCCAGCGAAGGATGCAGACACGTCACCGGCTCGCATCCTTGTCGCCGTTTTAAATAAGGATTCACCATTTGCCCCACAATCGGCCCTGGCCGAATAATCGCCACTTGCACAACAATGTCGTAGAAACACTTCGGGTGCAGCCGCGGCAAACACGCCATCTGCGCGCGGCTCTCAATTTGAAACATCCCCACCGTATCCGCTTTTTGCAAAGTTTTATAAACCAGTGGATCGTTGGCCGGCAATCGGCTCAAATCCACTTCTTCGCCATAATCATCACGAATAATTTTCAGCGAATCCTCCAGCACCGCCATCATTCCCAACCCCAACAGATCAACTTTCACGATGCCCATATCCGCGCAATCGTCTTTATCCCATTGCACCACCACACGCCCAGGCATGGTCGCGGGCTCCAGCGGCACCACAGAATCCAGTTGCCCTTGGCAAATCACCATTCCTCCCGAATGTTGCCCAAGGTGTCGCGGCAAATCCTGAAATCTCAAACACAACTCGCAAAATTTGCGAATCTGCGGATGCTGCAAGTCCAGGCCGGCATCCTGAAACTGCCGCTCCAGCGTGTCGTTGGCGTCCTTGTATTCCCACGCGCCCACAAGTGACGTCAACCGATTCAGCACCTCCGGATCAAATGCAAAAGCTTTTCCGATTTCGCGTGCCGCCGAGCGTCCACGATACGTGATGACATTCGCAGTCATGGCCGCGCCCAGTTTTCCGTAGCGCTCATAAACATATTGAATGGCGCGTTCGCGCTGATCGCCACTCGGAAGATCGAGGTCAATGTCCGGCCACTCACCCCGCTCTTCGGATAAAAACCGTTCGAACAGCAGCTCCATGCCCACCGGATCCACCGCCGTAATCCCCAACGCATAGCAAACCGCGCTGTTCGCCGCCGAGCCGCGCCCCTGCACCAGAATATTTTGCTGCCTGCAAAAACGAATGATGTCCCAGACAATCAGGAAATACCCCGCCAGATCGAGCTTTTCAATCACCTCAAGCTCATGCGTGATTTGTTTTTGGGCGTGCTCGTTGTCCGTTCCGTAGCGCGCCAGCATGCCGTCGTAAGTGCGATCGCGCAAAAACTGCATCTGCGAGCGCCCATCCGGCACCGGATATATGGGAAATTGGTAGCCCAGATCGTTCAACGTAAATTGCAGCCGCGAAGCCAGCACCTGCGTGTTCGCGATGGCTTCTGGAAGATCCGCAAAAAGTTTCACCATCTCCGTGCCAGACTTCAAATGGCGCTCGGCGTTGCGCGCCAGCAGCCGTCCGGCAGTAGCCAGTGTGCGGTGATGACGCACACAAGAAAACACATCCAGCAATTCACGCTGCTCCGGCAAGGCGTGACAAACTCCGTTGGTAGCCAGCACCGGCAGATTTAATTTTTGCGCAATTTCCAGCGCGCACCGATTGCGCACCTCTTCATCGCGGCAATAATGCCGTTGCAATTCCACATATACATTGCGCCGTCCAAATAATTCGCAAAGCTGCTGAATGCTGCTCATCGCCGCTTCCATTCCGCCCGACGCCAGCGCATGCGCGAGCGGCCCTTCATCTCCCCCGGTGAGACAAATCAATCCGCCGCCGTCATTTTCCAATTGCGCGGCTATTTCCCCGCGCGAAATCTGCCCTTCCCCTTTTTTCGCGCGTAATTTCATGCTGGTAATCAGGCGGCAAATATTTTGATAACCCTTGCGCGACTCCACCAGCAACGGATATCGCCACCCTTCGTCCGAAGTAACCTCCGCCCCGATCAGCGCGCGCACATTGGATTTCCTGGCAGCCATATAAAAACGCGGCGCCCCATACATGCCATCGCGATCGAGCACCGCCATCGCTTCCATTTCGCGTTCCGCGCACACGCTGGCCAATTCTTCCGGCAAAGAAGCGCCCGCAAGAAAGCTGAACGCGGAACGCGCGTGTAATTCGGTGTACATCAATCGTACATTCCCCTCAGAAACCACCCGTGCTGCCGCAAATCGTAATAAATTAGATAAAGCCCGCGTTCACCCGCAGGATTTGAAGCACGTTTATTTTTTTGTGCACTCGCTGAAAAGCGAACTTCCACATCCCATTCGGCCTGATCCCACGGGTCCTGCCACCACTCTCCGGAAGTTCGCCACGGCCCCGACGCCGCCACGATTTCGCCGCGCGCGCCGTAAAAAAATACCCGCACCGGAAGCCCGTCGTGCAATTCCACACGCGCCGGAACACTGGGACGTAAAAGACGAAAACCATTAGCAGGTTTCGCGATTCGCAGCGCAGAAGAATTCTTTTCCGCCGGTGCGCCCCCCGGTGCAGATGGCTTTTTCCTGCGACCGCCCGCCGCCTCCTGCGCTAACCTGAAGCGCTCCATGCGAATCGCATCCGGGCAGTGCGTATCTATCAGTTGCGGCGAGCCCACATTCGCGTCGCCCACCAGATTCGCGAGCCGCGCCATGGTCAGCTCCAACTTTTCCGGCTCCGGCGAAGCAGGCAGGAATAATCCGCGCTGCGTGGTGCGCACCCGGTCCGCTTCCGCCGATAGCATTATTTTTATAACCGCTGCAGGCGGCGGATCGGACTGCAAGCGCAACCGCACCAGTTTCAGCAGCAGTTTGGAATCCCGTATGGGCACCGGCAGCGCCAAAATCTTTTCGAATTTGCGTGGAAGCAGTTTGTGCTGATCGGTATGCGCGGAAAGTTGCAGGCCTTTTTCGAACGAACGTTCCAGCTCGAATTCCATTCGAATGCTGCGTGCCGATAACGAGCGCGCCGCCAGCCGTTTGCACAATTGATCCAGCAATCGCCCCAGCACAAAGCTCAGCGATTCCAGTTCTTCAACGGAATCATCCAGCTCCATTTCTTCCTGAAAATTATCCGAAGGCTTCGCCAGCACCAACGAACGCACCAATGCGCCGCGCGCCAGCGTGTGCAATCGCACTCCTTCTTGCCCCAATCGCTCAGAAAGCTGTATCACCGGCAAAGCAGCCAGCCTGCCGCAGGTTTCCACGCCCCAGCGCGTCAATGTTTCCAGAATTTCCGGAGCAGGAAGAAGCGTGTGCACCGGCAGCGCCCTTAGCCGTTGAGCTTCTTCTCCCGGCGGGATTAACGTGACGCCCGGCAACCCACGCGCTGCCAGAATCGCCACTTCTATATTTTCAGCTACCGCGATGCGCGCGCTTAAACCCAGGCTGGAACCGCGTTTCGCAAATTCATGAGCGATTTTTTCTTCCGTGCCAAATAAACCGCTCAATCCCGCGAGGTCGAGAACTATCGTGTCTGGCGTGCTATCTTCCACTCGCGGCGAAACCGACCAGCCCAGATCCAGCAGCGCCTCATGCGTGGTTTTCTCCTGCGCCGGCGCACGGTGCCGAATTTCCACTCCCGTAAATTGCGCCGCTTGCGATTTTGCCATCCCCAATTCGATTCCCGCTTGCGCCGCGCGTCGATTGGCCGCCACCACGCTCCACAATGGCGCGGTGCCTTCCACAATTGCCACCGCACGCTCGCGAAGCGCACCTTCGCCACGCACCACAGCTTGCACAATAAAATCGGGAATATGAATGGCGGCAAATGACATGAACGTTCAATCGCGAATTGGAAATAAAATTCAGCAAAATTATTTGCGTCCCGCGCTCCTCATTTAAGTTTCGCTTCCACAGGCAGGGCGTGCAGGTAGCTCCAAACGGATTGCGCCGAAAAACTTTGCGTGTCACTACGCTCGAAGCCGTCACTGGAATTGGCGAAATCGCGCCCTGCAAAATGCCTCTCAATAGAAACCGGCCCGTTTTGCGCCTGCTGAAACCCACGTTGCGTTTGTTGAAAATTGATCGACTGCATGCGCGTATGCAGCATCTCCGCTTGCACATCTGAGCCATCGAGCAATCGTGCATGCGGCAAGCCAGCATGCTGCAAACATCCATGCGCCAACAATTCATGTGCCACAAATTTATGTGAATGCCGCGAAATTCCTACGGTGTTAATTACTGAGGTGGGATCGTTAACGTTTTCCCCCGCACCCGACCACTTCGCCCCCTTCATGCTCATCCGCAAAACCAGCGAAGCGCACGTTTTTGCGTTGGACTCCTGCTCCAGCACCAATAACACCGTGGACGTATCTTCCACCGCGCGCCGGAACCGAAACCACGCATTCAGCGGCACATGCCGCACCGTCTCCGGTGCCACATCGCTAAGGTCCAAAGCAATAAACCCAAATCCCCCGCCCTGAATCACCAGATCCGCCGCCCGCAATGACTGCTCAAGCCCGCGGCAGCGCACCCACAACAATTGCCGCAGCTCCACCCCCGCAGCTTCCGCGCTGCGCGGATCAAACGAATCTCGCGCGTCAATCAACGCGCACACTTCCGCCTCCGCCGTCCTCGACGCCAAAGCCGAAAGCAGCACCGTAGTCCGTCCCGAACACGGCGGCCCACAAATTTCCGTCAACGCCCCACGCGGAAAGCCCCCGGCCAAAGCATCAATCTCCGGAATCCCCGTAAGCACCGTCTCCACGCTCTTGCGGTCGCGATACCCGAAAGGGGAAACCACCCGTCCTGCAAGGGAAAGTTCCACATCAGAACGGAGAGTAGCGAGATTGGAGCGCATGGAAGATATTCAGGACCCAAAAACGATGTTCGCTTTTTATTCGCCCTGAGCACATTCTGTAAAATTCCCGCGTCCCTGTCAAGCCCTTTACTTTTACAGGGCGAGTCAGTTTCCCGATTAATGCTTTACTAGGAATTAGGTTGATTTAGCGGTGTGAAAAAAGGACAAATACTAGAAATCAAATTGGGTTCACCAAGGTCGCAGACGTTTCAGTGCCTTAAGTATTAATGCCAGTTCTTTCCCACCTACCGTGATGAATTCCACGCCCATACCTCTGCCCGCTCTGGAATTGCGGACCACCGCCTCAAGTTTTAATTCGCCTTCCACCATGGCAAATATCAGTTTAAGCGGCGTGCCCACGGCAACTACGTCGTTTGTGACAATGAATGCGCCGGAAGCGCTGAAATCTAATACCCGGGAAGTGTGCCTTTGTTTCCCAAATCTCCACGACACCCACATTCCTGTTGGTGTCGGCACACGACGATCTTTCCGTCTTTCGGAGCCGGACGCCGCACTCGAGCGCCGCTCAGCCTTGTCCGTTCTTGCTTTCAATAACGTTCCTCTGATTCCTTAGACGGGTCTCGATTTTACTCGATAAGCCCCGTTATCGGCAGGTGATTAAATCCAAATGTCGTAAATCTCAATTCCCCGCTGCGGCCCCGCCCGTTTCCAATACCACTTGCTGTTCATCGCTCGATTTCACGGTTTGAAAAAAACTTCGTAACGGAACGTAGAATTTCTGGTCCATCAGCACAAAGTCGATTTTCAATTGGCGTTTTATCTGCACCGCGTTGCCGGTTCCGGTCACCGCAAGATCGTATCTCGCCGCCTTCATATCCATGGTCTTAGGCTTAGGCAGGCTCCGCACCTGCCACTGTTCCGGCATTCGTATGTTGATTTCATCCGTCTTCCCGAACGGATGTTCAAAATATACCGCGTAAGTGCGATTTGTGTGCTCGAATATGTGTTTTTCAGAACTGCCGAATAATCCTACCGGGATGATGGCGTGTTTCCCGCTAATCGATGCGCATCCTGGCGCCTTTAAATGAAATTCCGCCACCAGCGTCGGAGCGGCGCTCGTCAAATCCGGTTTATTCGTCAACTCCACTTCTGAACCCGCCGCGACATATTCTTTGACCTTGTCTTCCAAAAACTTCTTCTGCGCTTCCTCATCTTTCAGCATTTCGTCGATGCGCAACGCATAAACCTCCTGCCCGCTGAAGGTCACCGACAGCTTTCCTTCCAACGTCCCATCTTCCGCCAGGTTTAGGTCCGCGACGCGGCGAACCTCTGACATCGAACTATCCTCCAGGCTTGTTTCCATCCACGTGCCACCGGTCTTATCGACTTTCAATCCAGCTACTCCGGTTTCCTCCCATGGAAGCAGCCCATAGGGCGCCATCTCCCCGCCAGGGTCCAGATATATCTCGCGCCCATCGACGTTCACGGCCACGGCGGCGAATCCCAATTCGCTGGTATTCATTCTTTCCTTTTTGAAAAAGTTTTGTTTGCGGTTCGAAAGCAGCAGCGGATAGGCTTCAACTCCTGCGGCCCGCGCCAGCCCCAGAAATAGCCAATCGATTTGCCTCTTGTATCCGTAGCCGTTGCTAATGAGTTCTTCAACATTATTGATGGGCTTGAAGCCCTCGCGTTTTTTCTCTTCGTCCGTTTTCCGCAGTTCGTAACTCAAATTTCTAATTTTTTGCGTTCGTTCGTATAGCTTATGCAGCTTGACCGCCGTCGAGTCCCCCGGAGATACC
>Ga0193729_1000920_pt1 | contig 15321 bp, 8 predicted proteins | sample U1c2metaG_FD_143036 | JGI IMG/M metagenome (GOLD analysis project Ga0193729, IMG submission 143036) | Soil microbial communities from a riparian zone of the East river system, Colorado, United States - U1c2 | ecosystem: Environmental > Terrestrial > Soil > Riparian zone | place: USA: East River...
CCAGCACCTGTTGATAGAGATTCGTAATAGCTGGGCCCTTGTAGCCGCCGGCGAGCGGGTCAATCCGGAAAAGCACAAATTTTCACGATCGTAGCCGAGATGTACTTCGCTCAATCTCGCGAGGCTGCGCACCGAAAGCCCCGCGGCAACCAGCAAAATGAGCGACACCGCGACCTGAGCAATGACCAGCAACTTTCCGACGGGTAATCGCCGCAACCCGCTCCCGCCGCTTGAACCCGTGTTGGTGGATTTTAGAATTGGCGACAGATTTATGCGCGTGACGTGTAAAGCGGGAACCAGGCCAAAAAGTATGGCGGTCAGTAATGTAAGGCCCAGGGTAAAAGCCAGCATGCGAGCATCTGGCTGCAGATTTAGCTGGATGGCCGACATTCCCGCTTGGGCGGAAACCATGCGCAGCAGCAAGACATCAGCCCATTGCGCCAGCGCAACTCCCGCGATGCCGCCAAGAATGGCCAGGAGAAGAGTTTCTGTGAGCATCTGCCGGATCAATCTCCAGTGGCCCGCGCCCATGGCCAGGCGCATCACAAATTCTTTCTGCCGCGCCTCTCCGCGCGCCAGTAATAGATTGGCGACGTTGGCGCACGCGATCAGCAACACCAACCCGACCAGCACCATCAACAGCTTTAGAGGCTGGCCTAACCGCCCGTGAAGCGCCGAAGAACCACGCGCGCCCGGCTGCAAATCAATGCGCTGATCGAGGCCCGTACGCCGATCTTCAGGCGATAAAGTTCCGATCTTCGATTCGAGCAGGTTTTTGAAACTCACGTTCACACTGGCTTTAGCCTGATCAAAGGTGACTCGCGGCTTTAGACGCCCAATTACCTGCAGCCACATGTATTGGTTCAGAATTCCCTGAGTGGAAGGGGAGAGGTAGTCTTTTCCCGGATAGATGGCTTGCTCCATCATTATCGGAACCCATATGTCCGGCGCTTCGCCAACAGTCTCGCCAAAAAATTCGGGCGGAGTGACGCCCACAATCTCAAATGCAGTGTTGTAAATCTGAATGTTTTGGCCCAGGGCGGCGGGATTCAGACCAAAGCGCTGCTTCCAGAATGCATAACTGATGATCGCGATTGGAGAAGCGCCACGCGCGCGATCCACTTCCGAGGTAAACAGCTTCCCGGCAGCCGGTCTGATCTCGAGCGTGTCGAAATAATCGCCACTGGCGAGACGGACTCGCGCAGTTTCTTTTTGCCCATAATGTGAGGAGGCTGCGATGGTCACCTCCAGCTCCGGCAAATTGCTATCCGCAGCGAACATTTCCGAGAAGACCTGGTTGTGATCCCGCAGGTATTCAAACTCCGAATAGGCCAGCAGCGAACGGCCGCCGGTCTGGCTTCCAAAGTGTGTACCGTGTTCATCTGGGTCGGTTAGAACGGCCAGATCCTTAGGGTGGGGGACGGGCAGCGAACGCAACAAAACGGAATCAAGAACGCTGAAAATTGCAGTATTCGCGCCAATGCCCAGTGCCAGCGTAAGTACCGCGATTACCGTGAAGCCGGGAGTCTTCGCCAGCATGCGCATCCCATACCGCAGGTCCTGCCAAAGGTTTTGCATGGCTGACTCCTCCACACACGCTCCGAGCAGGCCTACACGCAACTTGTAGGCCGAATGGCCTGACGCACTCCGACTGAAATCAAAGTACTTCGATCCAGTGAAACTCTACCCTAGCGGTGAATATGGTCGTTTTTGGGATTCATTGTGTCTAGATCGGACCGATACGCGCTGCAGATCCACCGCTTAAACGAACTTGCCGTTTGGGTGGCCGCATGTTGCGATTCTTGGCGCGAATGCATCCAACCAGTTAGAATAAGATGATCGTACTCGGATTGCTGTAGCTCTGTTCCGGCCTACACGCACAACACCGTCAGGAAACGGCGAACCATTACATGGAAGCAGCACAAATACTGGATAGAGTTGTCGCGCGATTTATCGGCACCAAACACGAGCGCGACGTTAAGAAGCTGCAGCCCCTCATAGCTTCGATCAACGCGCGCGAAGCGGAGATGAAGGCGCTATCCGATGAGGATTTGAAGCTGCGCTTTGCGGAGCTGAAGGCCCAGGTACAGGAGCGCCTCAAGGACGCGGATCCCGCTGAATCCACTTTTCGCGAGCTGATGCAACAGGCCCTGGAACCAGCGATCGTGCCCGCATTTGCGCTGGTGCGTGAAGCGGGCTGGCGCTTTCTGAACATGCGCCATTTCGACGTGCAATTGATCGGCGGTATGGTTCTGCACGAAGGAAAAATCGCGGAAATGAAAACCGGCGAAGGAAAAACGCTGGTGGCTACTTTGCCCGCCTGTTTGAACGCGTTGGCCGGGCGGGGCGTACACATTGTTACCGTTAACGATTATCTGGCGCGCCGCGACGCCGAGTGGATGAGCCCTTTGTATCGCGCGCTGGGCCTGAACGTCGGCGTCATCGTGCACGATCTGGACGATCAGCAGCGCCGCGCGGCCTACCACGCGGATATTACCTACGGCACGAATAACGAATTTGGCTTCGACTATCTCCGCGACAACATGAAATATGACCTCGCTAATTGCGTCCAGCGCGGTCATCACTTCGCTATCGTCGACGAAGTGGACTCCATCCTTATCGACGAAGCACGGACGCCCTTGATTATTTCCGGACCTTCGGAAGAGTCCACCGACAAATACGCCAAGATTGACAAGATCATTCCTAAGTTGATCAAGGACATCGATTACACCATCGATGAAAAACATCGCACCGCGACGCTGACGGAAGAAGGCGTCAGCAAGACGGAGAGACTGCTCGGTCTCGGCAATTTATACGACCCGGCGCACATGGAATCGATTCACCATGTCTACCAGGCGCTACGGGCGCACACGCTGTACAAAAATGATGTGGACTACGTCATCAAAAATGGCGAAGTCATCATCGTCGACGAATTTACCGGGCGCCAGATGCCCGGCCGCCGCTGGTCAGACGGATTGCACCAGGCCGTGGAAGCCAAGGAAGGCGTGAAGATCGAGCGCGAGAATCAGACCCTCGCCACCATCACCTTCCAGAATTATTTCCGCATGTACAAGAAACTCGCTGGTATGACCGGTACTGCGGAAACAGAAGCTGCCGAATTCAGCAAGATTTATAACCTCGATGTCGTCGTCATTCCCACCAACCGGAATTTGATTCGCAAAGAGCATCCCGACATCGTTTATCGCACCGAAAAAGAAAAATTCACCGCCGTGGTAAACGGCATCATGCAGGAAGACGATTCCTTCGCGAACGGCATTCGCCATTATCACGAACGCGGCCAGCCGGTACTGGTCGGCACAATTTCCATCGAAAAGTCCGAAACGATCGCCGCTCTGTTGAAAGCGGCAAAAATTCCGCACGAAGTTTTGAATGCCAAACAACACGAGCGTGAATCTCGCATCGTCGCCCAGGCCGGACGCAAGGGAGCGGTAACGGTAGCCACCAACATGGCCGGCCGCGGCACGGACATTCTGCTCGGCGGTAATCCCGAGCAGATGACGCGCGATTATTTCCTCAAAAATAAAATGGCTATGCCGTATGCCTCGGCTCCCGCGGTAATCGCCGCTGTCGATGGAGCCGGCGACGGCACCGCAGCTCTTGTAGCGCCTATGGTCTTGTTCCAGCACGAAGGCAGAATTTTCCAGGTTCCCGCCGACCAGTGGAAGCCCGTTTACAACCAATTCGCGGATCAGTGCAAAGCGGAGCACGACGAAGTCGTAGCGCTCGGCGGGTTGCACATTCTTGGTACCGAACGCCATGAAGCCCGCCGCATCGACAATCAATTGCGTGGCCGTGCCGGACGACAAGGCGATCCCGGATCGTCTCGCTTTTTCCTATCGCTGGAAGACGATTTGATGCGCATTTTTGGCGGCGAACGCGTCAAGGCCCTGATGTTCCGCCTGGGCATGACCGAAGGTGTGCCCATCGAATCTGGCCTGATTTCGCGGCGCATCGAAAACGCGCAGAAATCCGTGGAAGCGCAAAACTTCGATGCTCGTAAACATTTGTTGGAATACGACGATGTAATGAACAAGCAGCGCGAGACCATTTATGGCATTCGCCGCTCAGCGCTGGAAGGCAAAGATCAGCGCGATTATGTTCTGGGCATCGCGGAAGATGTAGCTCGCGAGCTGGTAAACACATTTTGCCCGCGCGAACAGCATCCCGATCAATGGAATACCACGCAGTTTTTGGCGGAAATGAATGCCCAGTTTGGCATCGACGCGAAAGCCGCCGGTGCCGATCCCGGCACGTTGACCCATGATGCGCTTTCCGATGCGGCTGCGGAAGCGGTGAACACTCGCTACGCGGAAAAGGAAACGCAATTTGGCGCCGACCTGATGCGCTGGCTGGAACGCCGCATCATCCTCGACGTGGTGGACTCGCAATGGAAGGATCACCTTCTTTCGCTCGATCATTTGAAAGAGGGCATCGGGCTGCGCGGATACGGCCAAAAGGATCCGCTGGTTGAGTTCAAAAAGGAAGCGTTCACCCTTTTCGAAGACATGATGGCGCGCATCGACAATGAAACGGTGCGTTATTTATTCCACATCCAGGTGCAGCAAGGAGAGCCGCCGCAGCAATTGGAGCAGCGTCCCGAACCGCCGCGGCCTCCGAGGGCGGATGCGCGGAACGCTATGGCTAGCGCTGCGGCGCGAGCCTCTTCGGGCGATGGTGAACCGCAACATTTGCCTTCTGTCGCGCGCGAAATTGAACGCAAACAGGCCAGGCAGCAGCGCGACCTGCAATACCAGACCGGCCCGGCGCAAGCCGAAGCCCCGAAACCCGTTCGCGCAGCCGCTAAAGTGGGACGCAACGATCCGTGTCCCTGCGGCTCAGGAAAGAAATATAAGAAGTGTCACGGCGCGAATGTCTGATCGGGACGTGCGGATCATTCAATTATCGCGAACGTGAATTGTTCTGAACTGAAATAATTTCGTACCAGCGCAAGAGCAAGTCCAAAGGATCAACTAAAATGCCGCCAGGAACAGGTCCCATGCAGCAGCCCGTACGTCAGCCAATTCCCGGCGTGAAGAATCTCGTAGCAGTTGCCAGCGGAAAAGGTGGCGTGGGGAAAACCACTGTCGCCGTAAATCTTGCTTTGGCCCTTGCGAAGCTTGGACACAAAGTCGGATTGATGGACGCTGATGTTTACGGCCCCAATGTGCCCATCATGCTAGGCACCCACGCGGAACCACAGGCCACGCAGGACAAGCGCATCATTCCGGTGATGGCGCAAGGCATCAAGATGATTTCCATGGGCCTCCTGAATCCTGGCGACAAGCCCATGATCTGGCGCGGCCCCATGCTGCACAGCGTGATCACGCAATTCTTACGCAGCGTCGATTGGGGCGAACTGGACTATTTGCTGATCGATCTGCCGCCCGGCACTGGCGATGTGCAACTGACGCTGATCCAGACCGTAGCCGTAACTGGCGCCGTAATTGTTACCACGCCTTCGACTGTGGCGTTGGCCGACGTGCGCAAGGCCATTGAAATGTTTCGCCAGGTAAACGTGGAAGTGTTGGGCGTGGTCGAAAATATGAGCACCTTTTCTTGTCCGCACTGCGGAAAAGCCGTCGACATTTTCGGTCATGGCGATGGCGCCACGACCGCGCGGGAATATGGCGTTCCGCTGCTGGGCGAAATTGAGATTGATCCGCGCATTCGTGTGGGCGGGGATACCGGCAAGCCAGTGGCCGCCGCAGGCGAAGCTGGCGCAGGGGCGAAGAGCCTCTTCAACGTGGCGCGCGCAGTGACCGCTCGTCTTGAGGAAGTCGGCGCTACCGCGACGGGCCCATCGGTACAAATCGACTAATCACTAGAGATTTCGGGTGGCCTACCCTTTGCGGTTTCGTTTTTCGCAAAGGGTTTACCTATCGTGGCAGGTGGGTGGTTTCCTCAGATCATCATGCCCGGTGACCACATTCAAGTCCTTAAAGTGACTGCCGCACCCTTCGCGATTGACAGTCTCGATTTCTTTGCGTGAAACACAATCCCCATTAAGATAGAAGCACGATAACTGCGGCCCTCGCGTCTAGGCTGCTGACCACGGGGAATATTGGCCAGAGTTCCGGACATTCGAGCCTTTCGCGGGAAGTGGCCGCAGATCGCTGCGAGCGCGTGGATCGATCCCGCCGCAGTAATTATTGGCGACGTGACCATCGGCGAAGATGCTAGCGTGTGGCCGGGCACAATTATTCGCGGCGACGTGCATTACATTCGCATCGGTGCACGCACCAACGTGCAGGACGGTTGCATGCTGCATGTCATGCGCGATGACTGGCCGCTGGTGCTGGGAGACGATGTAACCGTGGGACATTCCGTGACGCTGCATGGCTGCACGATCGAGTCGCTCTGCCTGATTGGCATGGGTGCCATCATCCTGAACGGCGCGAGAATCGGAGCCGGCAGCATCGTTGCTGCAGGCGCGCTGGTTACCGAGCGCACCGTGATTCCGCCCGGCAGCCTGGTAATGGGCGCGCCCGCCAAAGTGAAGCGGTCGCTAACCAAATCGGATCGCGCTTCGATTGCCGATTACGCCAAGCGCTACGTGGAATACAAAAATATTTATCGTGAGGAAGCCGCAATTGAGTGAAAGTTCAGCAACCGGACAGCAACCCAAGCCCGCGGCAAAGCCTCGCAAATTTCAAGCCATTAAGGGCGTGCGGGACTTGCTGCCGGCAGAGACACCGCTGTGGAATCACGTGGAGGAAACCGCGCACGCGGTTTTTGGCACATTCGGCTTCAGCGAAATTCGTCTGCCAATTTTTGAACCCACGGAATTGTTTGCGCGCTCAATCGGCCTCGATACCGATGTGGTGTCGAAGGAAATGTATAGTTTTGATGATAGTCCATCGGCACTGAAAGACCCTTCGATACCGCCGGACGACACCTTCACGACCATCAAACAGAAAGTTCGCACCGGTGAAATCAATGCGAACGAGTCGCAGATCGCCAAAATTGCATCCCAAGTGGCCCTGTTCAATGCGAGGCTCCAGGAAGGAAACTCCAGGGACGCTCAGCTTGGTTGGGGATACTTTCTCGGCAGCTTTAGCTTCGCAGATGTAAGTTTGCGACCTGAGGCCACCGCCAGCGTTTGTCGAGCGTACCTTGAGCACAACATGCAGCAGCTTCCGCAACCGGTGAAGCTGTATTACATGGGTCCGATGTTTCGGCGCGAGCGGCCCCAGAAAGGGCGCTACCGGCAGTTTTACCAGATTGGCGCGGAAGTCCTCGGCGGTAACGATGCCCCCGGCATCGATGCCGAAGTCATCGAGATGGTGATGACCTTCTTCGACAAACTCGAACTGCAGGGCCTCGAGTTGGACATCAACTCCATCGGCTGCCGCGAGTGTCGTCCAAAATATGTAGAAGTACTGCGCGCCGCACTCATAGAAGTGAAAGACAAGCTGGGACCAGACAGCCAGCGGCGGATCGAAACCAACCCGTTGCGCGTGCTGGACTCCAAACTGGAGAGCGAGCAGGCGATTATCGCCGCGTTGCCGCGCATGGCCGCGCATCTTTGCGCCGACTGCGCCGAGCACTTCGCGGAAGTGAAGCGGCAACTGGAATTGCGCGGTGTGATTTATCGCGAGAACTGGCGACTGGTCCGCGGCCTCGACTATTACATGCGGACAACTTTTGAGATTACTGCGCAAGGTTTGGGTTCACAGAACGCCGTTTGCGGCGGTGGACGCTATGACGGCCTGGTGGAGTTGCTCGGCGGCCCTTCTACGAAGGGAATTGGATTCGCAATCGGCGAAGATCGCCTGATTTTATCGCTCCAGGAAAGTGGCAAAGCGCCCACACCACCGGGACGAGACATTTACATCGCGTGGATGGGCGAAAAGGCGTTCGCCACCGCGATTCGCGCGGCGAAAGATTTGCGCGCCGCTGGCTATCGCGTGGAACTGCCTGCCACGGAACAAAAATTCGGCAAGGCCCTCGGTCAAGCCGATAAGCTGGGCTCTCGTTACGCACTTATATTAGGCGAAGACGAAGTAACTTCCGGTGAGTGGACCTTTAAGACCTTGGCCGACGGTTCACAGAAAAAATACGGTGAGAGCGAGTTGCTGGAGTATCTGCGAGAGACGAAGCCGGCCGCGCCACAACAACGGACGTAAGTAATTAGGCTTTTTGAGGAGATAAAAGTCTTGCTGGATTTTTTGGGCAATTTGAAGAGAACACACTACTGCGGCGACTTGCGCGCAAAGGATGCCGGCCGCGATGTGATCGTTATGGGATGGGTCGCGCGTCGGCGCGATCTGGGCAATTTGCTGTTTCTGGACGTTCGCGATCGCTCCGGAATTGTGCAAGTAGTTTTCAATAAGGAAACCCACCCGGAAGCCCATGCCAAGGCGGAACAGGCCCGCTCAGAATTTGTGGTGGCTGTCGAAGGCAAAGTCATCCAGCGCCAGAAATCCAATCCAGAACTCGCCACTGGCGAAGTTGAGATTGTTGCTTCACGGCTGCACATTTTAAATACTGCCAAGACGCCGCCATTTCAAATTGAAGACGATATCAATGCCGCGGAAGAAACTCGACTGCGCTACCGCTATCTCGACCTACGTCGGCCAAAGCCGCATCGCAATCTGGCGCTACGCCACAAAATATTTCTAGAAATTCGCCGCACCATGGACGAATTGGGCTTTCTTGAAGTCGAGACGCCCATGCTGACGCGCTCCACCCCGGAAGGCGCGCGCGATTATCTGGTACCCAGCCGCGTGCATCACGGCCAGTTTTACGCTTTGCCTCAATCGCCGCAGATTTTTAAGCAGATTCTGATGATCGGCGGCCTGGACCGCTACTTTCAAATCGTAAAGTGTTTTCGCGACGAGGATTTGCGCGCCGACCGCCAACCCGAGTTCACCCAACTGGACGTGGAGATGTCTTTTCCGCGTCAGGAAGATATTTTCAACGTGATCGAAACGGTGATGGTGCGCGCCTGCGCGGTAGTGGGAATTAAAGCCGAAGCACCATTTCCTCACATGCTTTACAAGGATGCCGTTCGCAAATATGGTAGCGACAAGCCCGACCTCCGTTTTAGCATGGAGCTCCATGAAGTCACGGAAGCTTTTCCTCCCGAAGGCAGGTCGAAGTTGCAGATCGAAGGGAATGTTTTTGCCTTCGCGGCTCCCGGCGCCGCTGGTTATTCTCGCAAGCAACTGGATGAACTCACCGATAAGGCTAAAGCTGCCGGCGCACGCGGCGCCTATTTTGTGAAGATGGCCGCGGAAGGCACGACCTCCACGGTAGAGAAACTGATCGGCGCCGATAACGTAAAGAAAATCGCGGAAATCTGTACCGCAAAACCTGGCGACCTGATCGTGGCCGTCTCCGCGAAAGAAGAAATCAGAGGCACGGAAGCGGCCGCGCTGCTGGCCGGACAATTGCGCTTGCAGCTTGGCGAGGCGCTTGGTGTAATCGACAAAACTCAGTGGAAGTTTTTGTGGCTGACCGGCTTTCCGCTTTTCGAGTGGAGCAATTCCGACAAAACGTGGGTCAGCGCGCAACATCCGTTCACAGGAATTGTCGACGAGGACTTGGGGAAACTTGAATCCGCGCCATGGGAAGTGCGCTCCAAGGGCTACGACCTGGTTTTAAATGGCGTCGAACTTGGTTCGGGGAGCATTCGAATTCACCGTCAGGACGTGCAGGAGCGCCTGTTTAAAGCGCTCGGTCTAACGGAAGAGCAAACACGGCGTCGCTTCGGTTTTTTTCTGGATGCACTCACGTACGGCACACCGCCGCACGGTGGTATCGCGCTCGGTCTCGACCGCGTGGTGATGCTCCTGGCAAGCGAAAAGTCCATTCGCGAGGTAATCGCCTTCGGCAAAACCACCGCGGCGGTTGACTTGATGGCCGAATCCCCCAGCGAAGTGGACAAAGAACAACTTGATCAACTCGGAATTCGCATTATCGAAAGCGGTTCATAATTAGTCGCGAGACCAGAGTCGGGAGCCGCTGAAACAATTTATGTCGCGTATACGCATATTGGCGGAGGCGGTGGCGAATAAAATTGCCGCGGGCGAAGTTGTGGAGCGCCCCGCCTCGGTGGTGAAGGAGCTGCTCGAAAACGCCCTGGATGCAGGCGCCAGCACCATTCGTGTCGAGACGGAGTCGGGCGGCCGGCGCATGATTCGCGTGATCGACGATGGGCACGGAATGACCCACGACGATGCGCTGCTGGCCTTCGAACGGCACGCTACCAGTAAATTGCGCAACGCCGATGACTTACTCTCCATCGCCACCCTGGGATTTCGCGGTGAGGCGCTGCCAACCATCGCTGCGGTCTCCAGGCTGACACTCGAAACACGCGACGCCGCGGAACCGGAAGGAACACGCGTTGAGTTCGCGGGCGGGAAATTGCTCGCAGTGAAACCGGCTGGACTGGCGGCGGGAACCACTATCAGTGTTGCGGATCTTTTTTACAGCGTGCCGGCGCGCCGGAAATTCCTGAAATCAGACACTACAGAGCTTGGCCATATAGCGTCGCTTGTGACGCACTACGCACTCGCTAACCCCAGCAAGCATTTCGTGCTGACCACTCCAACGCAGGAAATCATCAATTGCTCTCCCGTAGAAAAATTGTCCGAGCGTGTCTATCAGCTTTTTGGGAAACAAGCGCTCGACGAACTGGCGGAGATTCCTTCCGCGATGTCTGGGTTTCGATCCGCGATTACCGAGCCGGCGCTGGAACCCGAAGAAGAAAAATCTACGTTGACGGCCAGCGGTTTCACATCGCGCCCCGAAGTGCAACGCGCCAATCGCAATGGCATTTATGTTTTCGTGAATCGCCGCCTCGTGCGTGACCGGCTGATCCTGCACGCCATTCATGAAGCCTATCGTAATATTTTGCCCGCCGGAGTTTTTCCCGCGACGCTGTTATTTCTGGATATGCCTTATGACGAAGTGGATGTGAATGTGCACCCCGCGAAGATCGAGGTGCGCTTCCGGCGGCCGCAGTTCGTTCACGATTTTACGCGCGACACTATCCGGCAGACATTGACGGGCACACGCGCAATTGCGAGCTTCGCGACGGCGGCCGGAGGTGGCCCGCAGGCTATGCGAACGCCCGGACCAGGCGTGGGGATCTCAATGGCGGCAACGACTGCGGAATTCTCTACGCGAGAGCAGGGAATTGGCGATGGCGCGGGGCCATCAGGAATTCCGCGAGCCATCATTCCGGCGTCCGAAGACTTCGGCATGGGTTCCGGTGTGGGCTCGGACGGCGGTTTCGATTTGAGTTCCGCGCCGCTCAGGCCGATTGAACAGAGACTGGCATTCGGACAAGGGGGTTTCTCGACGGATCCAGGCTTGACGCGAGGATCGACAGTCGGAAATTGGGCAGGGAACCTCGCGGGCCCGAACGGCGATGCTCCCGCCAGCCTGCCGAGGCCCGATCAGATTTCCGATTTGAAACCGCTGGGCCAGGTGAGCTCGAGTTTTATCGTGGCCGTGAATGGCGGCGGCCTGTGGCTCGTCGATCAGCACGTTGCGCATGAACGCGTACTATTCGAGCAACACTTATCGGCGCGCCGCGCGGGAAAAATCGAAGCGCAACGAATGCTGATGCCCATGGTCATCGAACTGGCGCCACGACAAATTGTGATCTACGAAAAAATCGCGGAAGAATTGGCCGCCAATGGATTTGAAGTGGAACCCATGGGGCCGAGAAGTGTAGCCATCCAGGCGGTCCCTGCCGGAATTGTCACCAGCGACGCGGAAAAGCTGCTCACCGAAATTCTGGATGGAATTGAACGGGAGAATGCGGCCATTTCGATCGAAGCGCTGCAGGCCAAGATCGCAGCTTCCACGGCCTGCCACGCGGCCATCAAGGTCAATATGCCGTTGGATCAAACGAAAATGGAATGGTTGCTGGCGGAACTCGCGAAAACGGATTGTCCCATGAGCTGTCCGCACGGACGACCGGTGGTGCTGCGATACTCGGTAAAGGAAATCGAGCGCGCATTTCAAAGAATATAGATCTCTGTCCCATAAAAAGCTTGCGTTGAACTGCATAAACAAAACAATTGACTAAGCGAGGTGAACGCGAAGTATGAGCGACACGCAGAAGACGGCTGTGATTTTTGGAGTGGCCAACAAACGCAGCATCGCGTGGGCCATCGCCCAGAAATTGCAGCAGGCCGGCTGGCGGCTGGCTATCACCTACCAAAACGAGCGTCTCGCGCAGGAAGCCAAAGGCCTGATCGACGAACTACCAGGAGCTACAGGATTCATGTGCGACGTCGCGCACGACGAGCAGATCGCGAAGCTCTTTGAAGAATTGAAACAGAGATATGGCACGCTGCAGGGCGTTGTGCATTCTGTGGCCTTCGCACCTGCTGCGGAACTGAGCGGCCAATTCCTGAATACTACCCGCGAGGGATTTCGCATTGCACACGATGTCAGCGTGTACTCGCTGATCGCCGTGGCGCGCGCGGCGGCTCCCTTGATGACACAAGGGGGCGGCATCGTAACTATGACCTATTACGGTGCGGAAAAAGTGGTTCCCAAATACAACGTGATGGGCGTGGCCAAGGCCGCGCTGGAAGCGAGCGTGCGCTATCTTGCGAACGATCTGGGTGCACAAAATATTCGCGTTAATGCGATTTCCGCGGGACCGATCAAAACTCTCGCAGCGCGAGGAATTTCGGGTTTGAGTGAAATGCTGAAATCGCACGCCGAGCGAGCGCCATTGAAGCGCAATGTTGATCCTGGGGAGGTCGGAGCGACCGCAACGTTTTTACTATCCGAGGCGGGTTCTGGAATTACAGGCGAGACAATTTACGTCGATTGCGGTTATAACATCATGGGATTTTAAAACGCTCCATTTGCATCTGTGAGCTAGGCGCGCGAATGTTCCTGATCATTGGCTCTCATCTGAAACGCGGCATCGAGATGTGCGCGCTTCCGACGACATGCAAAGACTAACCATCGCCATCGATGGCCCGGCGGGTTCAGGCAAAAGCAGTGTGGCGCGCCGCGTGGCCAGCATGCTGGGCTATTTGTACATGGATAGCGGCGCGATGTATCGCGCGGTGGCGTTGAAAGCCCTGCGGTGCGGATTGTCCCTCAACGATGAAAAGGCGCTAAGCGCCATCGCCCGCGAAACGCATGTTGAGTTAAAGCGGCCGAGCCCGGCGCAGGAAGCGGCCGGTGCCAAGAACTGCGTGTTCCTGGACGGCGTCGAAGTGACCGATGACATTCGCACCGAGGAAGTTGCGCAGGCGGCTTCACGATTGGCGACCATCCAGGAAGTGCGCGAGGTGCTGGTGGCGGAGCAACAGCGAGCCGGAGCCGGCGGCGGTATTGTGATGGAAGGGCGCGACATCGGAACCGTAGTATTTCCTAACGCCGAGTTGAAAATTTTTCTCGATGCTTCCCCGGAAGTGCGCGCGGAACGGCGCTGGAAAGAGCATCAGGAAAAAGGCGACAAAATTTCTCTGGAGGAAGTACTGGAAGAAGTTCGCGAACGGGACCGGCGCGATCGCGAGAGAAAAGTGTCCCCGCTGGTTCGAGCAGCGGATGCGGTGCTGGTGGACAATACCGCGATGGGCATTGAAGAAACCGCGCGGATCATCGTGATGCTGGTGCGAGAACGCGAGGCTAGAGCAGCGAAGGCCGGGAGGACCGCATGATACGAGTGCTGACGATGATGGCGTTGAGCATTGGCAGCGCATCGATGCTCATGCCGATGATTTTGTTCGCGCAAGGCGCGGCAAACGAGAAAAACAGCGCTGCGACGCGAAAATTTCGCGTTTACCTTGAAGAAGACTGGAAGCGCTGGATGGTGGAATATCCGGAACTTGCAACAGCTGCTGGTTTTCCAGGCCAGAACCGGCGATGGAGCGACGATTCACCTGCGGGAATCGAAACGCGTAAGAAACATCTGCATGAGAGTGCGGCCGCGTTAAAAGGTTTTTCGCGTGACTCCTTGCCGCACGCGGAGCAAATTAATTACGATTTGTATTCCGATTTGCTGAGCACGGCGGAAGAGGGACTTCAGTATGGAGACGACCCGCTGCCGTTCCGAAACGTAGTGCCGCATAACAACTGGATGCCCATAAGTCAGATGGGCGGCGTCCAGCAAGGCGCCGCCGAAACCATTTCCACCATGCCGAACAGGTCGGTGGCCGACTACGAAAATATTTTGGCCCGGCTCGAGGCGCTACCCACTTACGTTGAACAACAACAAACCTCGTTACAAGAAGGCCTGAAGCGCGGGTACACTCCGCCGAAGCTGATGCTGCGCGATGTTCCCAAACAAATTGCCGATCTGATCCCCGCCGATCCGCTGGCCAGCGCTTTGCTGGAGCCATTCAAAAATTTCTCCGTGGAAATCCCAGAGCAGGAACGCACGCGGCTGACCAACCGCGCGACAGAAATCTACCGTGCACGCGTGGCGCCCGCCTTTCAGAAATTGCACGATTACGTCGTATCCACCTATTTGCCTGCTTGCCGCGAATCGATCGCTGCTACCGCACTGCCCAACGGGGCGGAAGGGTACGCGTTCCACGTGCGCTGGCAGACTACGACGCATTTGACGCCGCAAGAGATCCACGAAATTGGCTTGTCGGAAGTGAAACGCATTCGAGCAGATATGGATAAGGTAATCGCGTCAACGAATTTTAAAGGCAGTTTCCACGAGTTCACTGAATTTTTACGCAACGATCCACGCTTTTACTTTGATAAGCCCGATGACCTGGTCAACGGCTACCGTATCATCGCGAAGAAAATCGATCCGGAGCTGGCGCACTTGTTTGGCAAGCTGCCGCGATTACCCTACGGCGTGACGCCCATCCCGGATTTTAAGGCGCCCTCGCAAACCACTGCGTATTACCAAGCAGGAGCGCCCAGTGTAGGCCGGCCCGGCTATTACTTCGTGAACGCCTACAACCTGCACGCACGTCCGAAATGGGAGATGGAGGCGCTTTCGCTGCATGAATCGGTACCCGGCCATCATTTGCAGATTTCGCTGGCGCAGGAAATGGAAAACGAGCCGGAATTTCGCAAGCATGTTGGCTACTCGGCATTCGTGGAGGGCTGGGCGCTGTACTGCGAAAGCCTGGGCGAAGAATTGGGGATGTACAAGGACCCTTATTCAAAATTTGGCCAGCTCAGTTATGAAATGTGGCGCGCGGTCCGCCTGGTGGTGGATACCGGGATGCATGCGCAAGGTTGGACACGGGACCAAGCTATTCAATTTTTTAAAGACAATACCGGCAAGACCGATCAGGACATCACCGTGGAAGTCGATCGCTACATCGTATGGCCGGGACAGGCGCTGGCCTACAA
>Ga0193729_1000923_pt1 | contig 15310 bp, 18 predicted proteins | sample U1c2metaG_FD_143036 | JGI IMG/M metagenome (GOLD analysis project Ga0193729, IMG submission 143036) | Soil microbial communities from a riparian zone of the East river system, Colorado, United States - U1c2 | ecosystem: Environmental > Terrestrial > Soil > Riparian zone | place: USA: East River...
CTCACTGGGTTCCGGCACGCTAGTGAACCAGAGTTCCCACAATTTGCCGTCAGTGGCGGCAGTCACCAACTCATCGTGATGCTCTGATGAAAGCGGCTCCAGCCGCAATCCGCGCCCTTCGAGAGCTATCGGCTCCAATTTGATCATCAAAGTCGTCTCCAGAAGGGCGACCCAGATATGTTGCCCGCGACAACTCATAATAGCGAGCATTCACTCATGGCGGATCCTACACGACCGAATCCCTTCAGCCTTATATTCTTACGCTGCCAAACCCTCGTTCCCAACTCAGCGGCACCACCTTGAGCCCCGGGCCCTTAAGTAGTAATTTCCCCATTTCGTTGGACCCAGTGGGATTTAGATAATGTCGCAGCGCATATACAGGCCGCCTTTCCCGCTATCACAGCATGTCGAACTTATGTGGCGGGTAACCAATTCTGGTGTGTTGCCGTCGCGCCAGCGTGTTTATCCGAACGGCGCCATGGCGCTCGTAATTCATCTCAGAAAGCCTGCCGCGTCGTTTTATATTGATGATGTGCCGCAAAGTATTCGAGTGCCGTTGCTTGCCGGCCCCTACTCCCGCTCGTTCCACATCGACCCCTCAGAATCCACCGCAGTCATTGGCATTCTCTTTCGCCCGGGGGCTGCTCGTATGTTCTTTCCGGTTGCCGCTCATGAATTGCATAACGCCGACATCGCACTCCACGATTTAAATGCGCGCGAGGCCGACCGTTTGCTTAACGAGGTGTGCGCTGCAACGGGCGAACTTGCTCAATTCCGGGTGCTGGAACGCTATTTGAACCTCAAGCTGAAAACCGCCACCGCCATTCATCCCGCGGTCAGATATGCGGTTGGGCTGTTGTCACGGGATGATGGAATACGCGTTCGACAAGTGCAGCTGGATACCGGCTTGAGCCATACCCGCTTCATTCAGTTGTTCCATGAGCACGTTGGGTTGACCCCAAAACTGTTCTACCGGATTCGGCGCTTCCGCACACTACTAGACCGCATTGACCAGGGTGTGCACGTGAACTGGTCCGAGGTGGCGATCGACGGCGGATACTTCGATCAGGCGCATCTGATCCGCGACTTTCGCGCGTTCGCCGGCATCACTCCGCTCGAATACATCCGGACGATGGCTTACTCAGATCGCGCGAAGCTTAAGGCAGCCACCATGAGTTGAATTTTGTACAATACAAGGGCGTTGCCACTCGGCAGACTGTGTTCATGGCAACGCGCACTTTCAATCCTCAGCTCTCTTCCTTTCGCCACAGCGTCTGGATACTGCTCGAATTGGCGGCCCTGTCAGTGACTGCCGTGTACGCCGCCGAATCCATTCAATTCCCTGAAAACTTTCGACGCTGGGTTCACGTCGGGACTGGAGTCATCATGCCCGGTGGTCCGATCCCGGAGCAGGAACAAGGAATGCACCACGTCTTTGCAAATCCCAAAGCCGTCGACGGTTACTCATCCGGTGCCTTCGCCGACGGTTCGACAATCGTGTACGAGTTGCGCCAATCCCTACAGAACGGAGTCATTTTCGAAGGCGATCGCCGCCGCGTCGATGTGATGGTCAAGGATTCACGCCTCCCCAGCACCGGAGGATGGCGCTTTGAGCGGTTCTGGGGCAACGACCAGGCCAAAGATGTCGTTAGCGACTCAGGAAAGGCGTGCTTTGAGTGCCATCTGAAAGCCAAATCACACGGATTCGTTTTCACCCAGCTGCATTGAGCGGCACAAGTATGCTGCGACTCACGCCGAAAATGCGGGGTGTCGTACGGTGAGGCGCGCACCTGAACCCGGGCCCGTGGAGATCTCAATAGAACCGCGATGGGCCTCGATGAGGTTTCGCGCAACCGATAGTCCAAGACCGGCACCGCCGCTGGCTCAGTTGCGTGACGAGTCCAAGATCCTTTCTTTTAGTCCGTCTAGTTTTCTGCGTCGGCCGTGGGCTCGTCGCATGCCACGAGCGGGGAAGCCTGGGGTAACGCATGCGTTACGCGGCTGGCTATGGACGGCTCAATTTCCGCCGCGAGATCGCTTGCAAATGGACTGACTCTGTTCTAGTATTCAACTCATAAGTTAAGAACCGATTGGTTGAATACATGACATCCGACAGGCTCAGTACGACGCTGTTTGCGCTTTCCGATCCGACCCGTCGCGGACTTTTGGCCCAGTTAGCGCTGGGCAATGCGACAGTCAGTGAGCTGGCTGAGCCCTATGACATGAGTCTTGCGGCGGTATCTAAGCACCTCAAAGTGCTGCAATCCGCCGGCTTGATTTCGCGAACCAAGGAGTCTCAATGGCGGCCATGTCACTTGGAAGCCCGCCCGCTTCAAGACGTCTACGAATGGCTCGAGGGCTATCGACGTTTCTGGGACAGGAGCCTGGACAGCTTGGCGGATTACTTAAAGGTTATGCAGAAACGAGGATCGCGTAAATGAAAGAAACAAGATATGGCGGTAGCGCGATGACTTCTACTTCGAGTGGCGAGTAGCAGGAATGGCCGCAACTATCGACATCAGTTCCTCTCGTGAACCCGTCATCGCTATCACAAGGGTGTTTGACGCCCCACGTCCATTGGTATGGAAGGCGATTACCGATCCGAAGCACGTTGCACATTGGTACGGAGGTCCCGGATTCACGAGCCCCGTGTGCGAAATGGACCTCAGACCCGGCGGAGCCTGGCGCCACGTAATGCAGGCCCCGAACGGTGACCAGTTCAAAATCAATTCGATCTTCGTTGAGGTGGTTGAACCAGAACGGCTCGTGTGGAGGACGGTCGCAGACGAGAATCGAAAGCCCGCACCGCCCACGGGAGTGCATACGGTAACACTCGAAGTCTGTGGTTCTCAGACCAAGTGGATGCTCGTCGCCCGATTCGATTCCTTCGAACATCGTGACCTGACGGCCAAGATGGGCTTCGGTCAAATGATCAGCATGGGCTTGGAGCGCATGGCGGAATACCTCAAAACACTGTGATTATGCGTGCCACGTGCTTACGGCGCGGCGTTACTATCTAAAAACAGGGAGAAATTGTTGTGTCATCGAATCTAGAGCACGCCTCGGCATCCAAGGCCGCACTATGGACCGGCCGCGTGATGAGCGGGTTAGTGATTCTCTTCTTGGTTTTCGACGGCGTGTCGAAATTGACGATGGTGCCCCAGGTCGTGGAAGCGACGCAAAGAATCGGCTTTCCGGCGGCCACCATACGCCCTATCGGAATAGTTCTGCTGGCCTGCACTGCGCTTTACACGATCCCACGGACCGCGTTTCTGGGCGCAATTCTGTTGACGGGATTCTTGGGCGGTAGCGTCGCGGCCAAAGTGCGGTTAGAGGATCCCCTCTTTAGCTCAATTCTTTTCGGCGTTTATTTCGGTCTTCTGGTCTGGGGCGGGTTGTATTTTCGCGCTCCTTGGCTGCGCGGTCTTATACCCATAGAGCGCCGCCGTGTTGCTGCGCCCTGAAGGGCGCGCCCGCCTCAAAGCCAACTGGATCGAAGTCCACAACGACGACCTAAGCGACTGGATGTCAGCTGAACAACTTAAACAACTGGACGCGTTCGACCACCTACAACTCAGTCCGTCATCGAAGTCTGCCGCCGCAGAGTTCTCCGTCGGCTGGGGGCTATTCACACATCCGTGTGCTCGCCCGGCACCGGCGAGTCAGGCGCGCGGGCCCGACCGCGACGCTCCGGCATCCTGCCTCCTGCGGCCCAGCCCGGCCTCCTGTCCGGGCGTTCGTCGCATGCGACTCACCCTCACGGACTATCGTCCGTTGCTACTTCCGTGTGGCAATCTGCGCTCGAATGGAGCTGCCCTCCCCACAATTTACCCTGGAGGCCCTCTTTGTCTTGCCGCGGCCGCGCCGAGCCCGTCGACGGGCGACCCTCCTTGCGTTCGGGGATCGACGGTTTCCTTGGGAGTGCGCCCTATATAGAGTGCTTGTTTCTTCTCCTCTCTTCCGTCTACCTAAGCTAAGGTTCGGCCATTATCGGCATCGCGCGCCGCTTGGGATTCCTGCGCAATGAGCTTTCGCGGCATAAACCGCGCTCGATCCATTCGACCCGCTGCGGCAATGCATAGGTTGTTTATTCCTCGCTTCGGACCATCGCGCCCTGACTACGTCTAATTTTGCGCGCTGTCCGTTCGAATCTGGATACTCCCGCTATTTATTCCACGACCCATGTGCGCTCGGCGCTTCTACGCTGCCGAATTCCCGCCCCATCGCTTCGGATTTCCGGAGCGATGAAAGTCCAAACATCTAACTTAGGAGTATTGAAATGAACAATCGCAATCAACAAACCGCCAGAACCACTGCACCCGCTGAAAGCACGGCCCCCACGTACTTGAACGTCTTCACCGTCGAAGAGTACGAGAGCAACGGCAAAACGGGAAAGCGCTGGACCAAAATCGGCGCCGCCTTCCCCCACAAGGAAGGCATCGGCTTCAGCATCGAGCTCAAGGCGATTCCGCTGGATGGCCGACTGGTCGCCCTGCCGCCCGACACCGACGACGGCAACAGCCGCAACGGCAAATAGGCCCAGCGCCATCCCTCTTAGGGGCCCTCACGGGCCCCTTCTTTTTGTTGAGCGATCTAGGACCCAATCACGCATGTCACGTGAGTGTCGCGCACCACGAGTGAAGCGTTCCATTTGTTTTCTGGACTGTGCGAAACAGGAAGTTTCGCCCAGAGCCTCCATGGACGGATCTACGGCGATCCAGAAAACAAATGACGCTTCACCCTTTACGGCGTACCGGAAAGGGAATAACGATCCGCCCTTCGAGCGCAACGTCACTCCTAAGAGCCTCAGGAAGGTACAAATTCCGGATCGTCCTGGAAGTCCCGCTCGAACTTCAAGAAGCTGTAATACCCGCAATTGTTGCCATAAGGGTACTTCCGGCAAACATTAGGCCTCGCCTCGTACGCCGAGCACTTTCGCGTATCGCGATCGAATAATTTACAAACGGACTTATAGATCGAGTCCTTCTGATGCCGCAGCACTTGTTCGTCGACCGCATCTTGAAATGTATATCGGTAGGTAAAGCGCTTACGCGCGTCAACCTCAGAGATTCCGAAGTGCTTCGCCAAGCGCGCTATATCAAAATCACTCACCGCGATTCGCGGATGGCTACAGCAATAGCCCGGACACTTGTCGCAATTAAATCGCATTAATGAATCAAACTCTTGTCGTCTACGGGGATAGCGCTTGAGCGCCGAGCGGCATTCTACAGTAAGCCAGCGAGCGGCGAAGACAGAAACTCGAACCGCACTATCGCTGATGGACGCCGCGAATCCCGTTGTCGGCGAGATAATAGTCATGTCACCCTCGTTTCACAGTGGATCGGTGCTTGTTTGACAGGGCGTGAAAAACACGGGCGAGACGTATACGTCGAGCGGGATTTGCCACGATGGCAAATCACCGGCTTTCTGCGTGATGCAGGATCGCTCAAGGCCAGAAAGTTTTGTCCGTAGACGCCAGGGATTGGCTTCACGGCGGTCCGGAAAACAAATGCGATCCACGCTGTTTAGGGTGCGAGACGCCGTGCAGTGCGTGTCTCCTTCTCCGCCGCAAGGACCTTGGCTTGTGCAAGCGGACCAGCAATGGTGTCATTTACACAAGCAGCCCAGTTTGGCTTATACGATAAGTCGTTACCGCGGGCGAGCTCTGCGCAAAGGCGCCGAGCCATTGCCTCCAACCGCTCGTGTGCAACGCGGAATCCTTCCGGCGTCGAGAGATTGAGGTCAGCAAGCGAAACATTTGCTGCGCGCGTCACGGAATGGCGAGTTGTTTCATTGGTTGGTCTGAGCGTGCGGATGTTCCGGAGCGCGCCTGTGAGCGTGTTGTCCACGCAAGCGACGAAATTCGGCGAAGATGAGAGTCCTGCAATTTCCGCTTGCCCGGCGCAAATACGCTGGGCCATTGCGTGTAGACGCTCGCGTGCCACGCGCATGCCCTCTGAGGTCGAGAGATTGAGGTCGGCGAGCGACACGTCTGCAACACGGATGTCGCCTTGAGCGGTCACTGAGACCTTCGGGGTATCCGCCGCATGAGAAGGCGCCGAGGGTTGCTGTGCTATTGCTCCAGCACCGAAGGCGCCGAAGGTGGTTAGGCCCACGGCAATGAACGTTGTCATTCGGATCATCCGACGCATCAAATCCGTTGATATATCCATGTATAACTCCAGTGTTGATTGGCCTGACTTTTCGCTGCGAGGCGACAATGGTCCAAAGAGGCACCAGAGTCCTGAAGAACACCTGAATATCAGTCAACTAATGGCTGAAGTTGGTCTCGCCAGACATTCCACTAGGTATACTTAAGACCGGCAAATCGGGGTTGGCTTCAATGGATGAAACCCAATGCTGATCAGTAAGTTATCGCGAATGCCGCAATGATGCCGCTGCGGTCTTCCGTTCTTTGCGTTGGTGATTTTCGCGTCGACCCCGCGCTTGATGAGATTTCGCGGGGCGAAGCGACCGTCAAACTCGAACCGCGCGCCATGAGAGTTCTCGTGTGCCTTGCCGAGCACGCCGACCAGGTAGTAAGCGTTGATCAGCTAATGGATGCGGTATGGAAAGATGTGGTTGTCACACCCGACTCCGTCTATCAGGCCGTTGCCGGGTTGCGGCGCGCGCTCGGCGATGATCCGAAGAATCCGATCTATATCGCGAACGTCCAGCGCCGCGGCTATCGGCTGATAGCACCGGTGGCCCCCGCCGAACACGTGCAGATCGCAGCGCCTCCGCACCACGAGTCCGCACCTCAAGTCGATGCGGGGTCGGCGCAGCAACAGGTCATCGAGACGGCGCCCGACAAAAATGGCGCTAGCGTGCCGCCAGCCGCGTGGTCTCGGCCGGCAATGGTCGCGACGGTAGTCGCCCTGCTTGTACTCGTGGCCAGCACGAGCGCGTACATCTACTTGCCGCGTGGTGGCAAGAAAGCCGCGGGAACTCCTCCGACGATTCATTCGTTGGTGGTGCTGCCGCTCGAGAACCTCTCTGGCGACAAAGAGCAGGAGTACTTCGCCGACGGTATGACGGATGCGTTGACCACCAACCTCGCCCAGCTCGGCTCGCTGCGGGTCATTTCTCGAACCTCAGCGATGCACTTAAAGGGCTCAAGGAAAACGTTGCCGCAGATCGGCCGCGATTTGCAGGTCGACGCGGTCGTTGAAGGCACAGTCGCTCGCGGAGAAAACCGTGTGCGCATTACCGCGCAATTGATCGAAGCCAGCACTGACCACCATTTGTGGGCCAAGACCTATGTACGCGACTTGAAGGACGCCCTTGCCTTGCAGGATGAAATCGCTCAAGACATCACGGAACAAATTCGCTTAAAGCTCACCCCCAAAGAGCGCAGTCTACTCACGCAGGTTCACGCCGTCGATCCAGAGGCGTATGACGCCACTTTGAGGGGCTGGTACTGGTTCAACCAGATTACCCCGGAAGGTGCGTCGAAAGCTCTCGACTACTTCCAGAAGGCCATCGCTAAGGATCCCAACTACGCGCTTGCCTATGCCGGCGTCGCGGCCTGCCTCACGGGCTTGAACGGGGTCCGCGATCCCAAAGCCAGGGAAGCTGCCATGAAAGCCCTGGCACTTGATCCTTCGTTCGCAGAAGCGCACATGTTTCTCGCGCAGATCAAGTTCTCTAACGATTGGGACTGGCCCGGAGCTGAAGCCGAGTTCAAGCAAGCCACAGCCCTCAATCCCAACTACGCCTTTGCGCATTTTGGGTATTCGTTCTACTTAGTGGCTATGGGGCGGCTCGATGAAGCATTGACGGAAATCGAACACGCCCGGGACCTTGACCCGTTCTCCACCCTTGCCACTTGGTGGTTGGGACAAGTGCTTTACCATGCCCGCCGGTACGACGATGCGCTGCGCCAGAACCAACGAGGTTTGGAAATGCATTCGGACAACAAGGGGTTCAACGCCGCACTCTACGAAGCCATGGCTTATGTATACGAGCAGAAGAAAATGTTTGCCGAGGCATTCGCCGCGATGCAGCAGGCGCGAAGCCTGGCAAACGATCCGAGCGTCACCGCGCTCGCTGAGGCGTACAAGACTTCGGGTTACAGAGGCTATCTTTTGAAGCAAGCTCAAATTCTGGACCAAGCACCCAATCTGAACCAAGAACACAATCCAGCATATGCCGCGCACATCTATGCTCTGCTTAGCGACGAAGCTCATGCCATGACCGCCCTCGAAGCGGCCTACAGCGAACGAAACGACGGCGTACTATTCATGCGTAGTGCGCCCGAATTGGACTCCATTCGTTCCTCACCACGTTTCCGCGACCTGGTCCGTCGCATCGGGTTCCCTCCATCGCCGAATGATAAGAACTGATTCGAGGCGTCGGCTTCAGCATCGATCTGAAGGCGTTCCCCCTCGATGTCCGGCTGGTACCCATACGGCGCCGAATACCGCGACAGCCGTAACGGTAAGTGGCCCCCAGCGCCAACTTCTTAGGGGCGTTCGGGCCCCTTCTTTTGTTTAATCAACCACTACAGCTAGGTGAAATCCATTACGGAGCGAGCAGCGGATGTGTAACGACGCTCCCATCCACAATCCGAATCTCCCTTTCCGCCCGCCGCGTCATTTCAGCAGAGTGAGTCACCGCCACGATCGTGATCCCGTCGCGATGCAGTTCCTGCAGCAAGTCCATGACGCTCTCCGCCATCTCCTCATCCAGATTCCCGATCGGTTCATCCGCCAACAGCACCCGCGGCGAACCGGCAAGGGCCCGCGCAATCGCCACACGCTGCTGCTGACCGCCAGACAATTCCGCCGGATAGTAGTTACCGCGTTCGGAAAGCCCCACGCGATATAACGAAGCATCCGCCCGCCGTCGGCGTTCCGCGGCAGACAGGCCCCGATACCTCAGGGGCATGTCGACATTGTCACGAACAGTCAGATCGTTGAGCAGATTGAAAGACTGAAAGATGAAGCCGATCTTCTCGTTGCGCAGCTGTGAGCGCTCCCGATCATTCATTCGGTATACATTCACACCGTCGAGTTCGTATTCTCCCTCGTTAAAGCTATCCAGCATCCCAGCGATGGTGAGGAACGCGGTTTTCCCGCAGCCGGAAGGACCTGTGACCGCGATGAATTCACCCTCTCTGACGTGAATTGAGAGGTCGCGAAGCGCGAATATCACCAATACCTCGGATCGATACGCCTTGCAGATACCGATCATTTTGAGCATCGCACGACCCCGGAAGGACCTAACGCTTTAATTCGTAGCAATGATTGTGCCACCCAAAAAGGCCGCCGAATTTTGGTTTTGAGCCTCCGGCTCAGGTTCTCACCTCTTTTTGAGTCTCAACCGTCTGTCCGATTTGTCCGCGGACAGTGTCCGCGGTCACTCTCGACGGCCGCCTGGTGGCACTGCCGCCTGACACCGACGATAACTACAGCCGCAACGGAAAATAGGGCGAGGTCGGCTGCCTGTTCAACGCGACTAAATGTCGCGTTGAACCGACCGAACGCTGACCCAAGGATGGGTCAGCTGGCCGCAGCGAACCAAGGAAGGTGAAGCGTTGCGGAAGCGCCAACCTCTTAGGGGCCCTCACGGACCCCCTTCTTTTTGTCCGCTTTACCTACGGTGTAATCGCCGTCGTCGGCGCATATCGTGCGCACCCAAAGCGGGTCGCTTATTTCTTTTCCGGGGCGTGCAAATCAGGGATGATTTGCCCGAAGGCTCCATGGAGGGATTCACGCCGTCCCGGAAAGGAAATAACGATCCGCCCTTCACGGTGTCCCGGAAAAAAGTAACGATCCACCTCGGCGGCCAGGAAAACAAACGTCGATCCACGCTCGGCGTCCCGGAAAACCTAGTAACGATCCGTCATCCCGCTTCGCCCTTGACCCGCATAGCGCTGCGATCGAGCTCCTGGTGAACCCCCCGCAACAGCCTGATCCCCTGACGCAGCACCTCCTCCTCGTCCCCAACTACCGCAGATTCCTTCGCCGCCAACGACTGATGGCAGACGGTCAAGAGGCAGAGTGCCCGATCAAAGCGCCCCAGGATCTCCCATAAACTAGGCCCCACCGGGCCGGCAGCGGACGCCACAGCGGCGCTTCGGCGGCCCCGGCCGCGCGATCCACCCGGGCCCACGGCTTTATGGCCATCCTTTCTCAAACTTCGCGATTGTTTCACTAGGTTGCTCTTCTAAATGGACGCAGCACAGTTAACACAAACACCCCCTGCCTCCATTTGCTGCGCTTTTTTCCGTCTGTACGCGGTCAAAGACTTCCTCTCTACAAACCGCGACATTCTTCGGCGCATTGATCCCAATCCTCACCTGAGCGCTGACAGACCACCAGAAGGGCAAGGGCTTCATTGAAGTGGTTCATGATATCGCCCAAATCCGGAAGGGGAGCAGCCGCACTCTCCTCAGGGCGTTGGCCCGCTCCCTTGGGCATCCTTCGAGCAACGGCAGTTGTCTTGGCCATCTTCCACCCGCTCCGGTTACGGTGAGACATGATCATAGCGCTGTCCCCTAAATGGGAGCAAGCGATTTCACGGTTACCGTGTGTGCTCCTGATTCGGGGTCATGCATGGCGAAATATCTTCGAACTTCCCGCCACAAGGCCCTGTTGTCCGCCTTGACCAAGGCGCGGACGAACGCCGGATTAACCCAACGCGAGCTTGCACGGCGCTTAGATCGCGCGCATTCTTTTGTAGGCAAGATCGAGTCCGGTGAGAGGCAGTTGAACGTGCTGGAGTTCTGCGACTACGCGAGCGCACTGGGAACGGACGCAGCGGATTTGTTGCGATCCGTGCTCAAATCGCCCCGATAGGACATAGATGTTTTCCGCGCTCAGCTGAACTAGCGCCCCCGAAAGGAAGAGCATACCAACTAGGCAATGGAGAAGCCCCGATGAAGCTCAAACCCTGCCCATTTTGCGGAGGCACCCGCATCAAGACCCGACGTCTCAGCGAAATGCTGGATTGCCCCCCACACCCACACGACTTCTTCAAGGAATGTCAAAGCTGCCACGCCTGCGGCCCCTTCGGAGTTAGACCCACATCCGCAGGCGCCGTCTGGAACGATCGGGTTTCCGACCCCGATCCGATCGATGCGCTGACCACCGCACAGCATCGCGGTCCGATCTCTGCCCGATCAGCCTCCTAGGGACCCGCCAGGACAGCCGCTCAAGTTGGAATCTGGAGGAGAGCTAACTGTGAAGTTTAGGTTGGTTGGCAATGTTTCTCTGCTCACGACCTTCGGAGTAATCGCCTTGACCTGCTGTATTCTGGCTCCAGCAGGGACTCTGATCGTCAAGACGGCCGACGGCAAAGTCCACGGCAAACTCATCAATGACGGCAAGGTTAGCGCGTATCTAGGTATCCCCTACGCCGCGCCGCCGGTGGGCAAGTTGCGTTGGCAAGCACCACAACCGGTCCTCAGCTGGAACTCGGTGTTCGACGCCACGAAGTATGGCCACCGCTGTGGGCAAAATAGCGGGACTCCCGGCGACTCGGGCTCAGAAGATTGCCTTACCTTGAATGTCTATGCGCCCGCGCGCAAACCTCACAACGCCAAGCTGCCCGTGATGTTCTGGATTCACGGCGGCGGATATTCCGGGGGCACCAGTTCGGAGCCGCGCCACAATGGCGATTTTCTTCCGCTCAAGGGCGTTGTTCTGCTCACCATCAACTATCGTCTCGGCGTATTTGGGTTTCTTGCGTTGCCCGAGCTTGCTTCAGAGCAGCGCGGCGCGAGCGGTAACTACGGTCTGATGGACATGGTTGCAGCGCTGGGCTGGGTGAAGAAAAACATTGCAGCATTCGGCGGCGACCCTGATTGCGTGACGATTTTTGGCGAGAGTGCCGGTTCCTTTGCGGTGAGTACCTTGATGGCCGCTCCCTCCGCGCAGAGCCTCTTTCACCGCGCGATAGGCGAAAGCGGTGGCGCCCTAAATTCCGGAACCCGTTCGATGGACAGCCTTGCCGTCGCTGGCGCCAAACATGCCGCATGGGCTAAAGAAGCCGGCGCCAGCACGCTCGACAAACTTCGTGCACTGTCCACTGAACAGATTCTCGCTGCGGCGATGAAGGAGAATGGGACCCGCTTCGTACCCGTCATTGATGGTAAATTTATTTCGGAGTCGGTTCTTGATACCTACAAGTCAGGTAAGCAGGCAAAGGTCCCGCTCCTGGCGGGCTTCAATCGAGACGAAGATGCTTCGTTATCCACGGGCATGACCGCGGAGAAGTGGCAGGCGATGGCGAAGCAGCGCTATACCGACAAAGCGGATGAGTTTCTCCAACTCTATCCGGGGCCTACCGATGAAGTCGCGATGCGCTCGGCCGCCGACTTTGGCGGTGACCAGTTCATCGCCTATGGGACTTGGAAGTGGATGGAGATCGACCGCCAAACCGGCGACAAAAACATCTACCGCTACAAATTCGACCTCGCAGCGCCGACCAACCAGTTTCATCCGGGTTCGTATGCCTCTCACGCCGATGACATCGAGTATGTCTTCGGCACGCTCGATACCCGACCGGGTACCGTATGGCGTCCGGAAGACTACGCGCTGAGCGAGCAGATGATGAGTTACTGGACCAACTTCGCAAGAACAGGCGATCCCAATGGGGTGGATGGCAACGGTCAGCGACTACCTGAGTGGCCCAAATACACATACGGCGACCCCGTGCTGCATCTCGACTATCCAACGACTTCGCGTCCCGACGAGAATCGCAGCCGCTACGAGTTTTGGATGAACTCGGAGAAGTAGAGCCGCGTTCACCCCACCCGCAGAGTTCTTCGTCGGCCGGGCTGTTCGACCGCTGCTCTACGCTGTCCTCCTCTTCGGAGTTCCGCGGGCGATCGTGATTGTTACTTTCCGCAGCGAACCAAAGATCTGGATCTGCTCACTGCCCCACCGGCACTCACTCGGCAGGAACTGCGGCTTAACATCAGTGAGGTTCGGCCCAATCTCGCGATCAGTATTTCCCGCATCGGGCGGATAGCCGCATGTCCATATGACCTCGCCGGTCTCTGTCAGCGACGGTCGGAAACTTAAACGGCGTCTCGCAATCATAGCGTTGGCTTGGTTGCCGAAAGTCACGCTGACCGTCACATGATCCCCGCTCGCGGGCCCCTTCTTTTATTTAAACAACGACGACTCAATCACGGGTATCAAGCACCGTGGTGCGCACCACAAGTGAACCGATGTTTGTTTTCCGGGGCGTCAAAAACACGGGCGAGACGTATACGTCGAGCGGGATTTGCCAGGAAAGGCAAATCACCGGCTTTCTAAGCGTTGCAGGATTGCAAAAGCGCAGAAAGTTTTTGCTGCAGCCTCCATGGATGGATCTACGGCGGACCGGGAAACAAATGGCGCTTCACCCTTCACGGCGGCCCGGAAAACAAATGCAATCCACATCCGCAATGGCAAGTAAGGCGCAACGCCTCCCTCTTAGAGGCCCTCCGGGGCAAGCAGGACTATGACGCGATTCACGCCCCTTTAGGGCCCCTTCTTTTTCGACCGCCCGCCCACGATAGTGCCGGTCATCACGTCGTGATGAGCGGCTCGCCCGCTGCTTTTAGCTGGGCATTGAGTTCCACCAGGTCGTGATTCAGAAGCGCCTGCCAGTCAGAGAGTGTGGCAGTCAGCATGCGCGAGAGCGTTGCAAAGGAAGCCCGCACATCCGGCCCCGGGTCGGCATCGGCGCCGTCGGCGGCCTCTTCGAGCTTGTCCAGATCAGCTGCGAGGGTTCGCAAGCTGTCGGTGCGCAGGGGTGGGGTGTTGCGCGATGCCGAGTGCGGCGGAACACCCGAAACGCTCCAAGCCTTCGCCCTCAGCCGCACCATGTCCTCGTGCGGTGCCGTGGATTGAGCCAGCCTCGACTCGAGAGCTTCCAGCAGCCGGGTCGCTTGCTGTAACGCGCTCGATGCGCGCGCCGACGCCTGCTCGATCTGCTGCGTCAGCGAAAATTCCCGCAGCAATGCAGCCTGCGAGATGGTCACACGCGGATCCTCCTTGACCTCGAGCGGTTGGCGGAAATTTTTTCCGGCGACGTTCAGCGCGATCCCGTATCGCCCGGGTGGTGCCCAAGCTCCCTGCGGTGACGGCCGCTCCGCGGTGGCCGGTTCCGCGCCCGCGTAGCGCAGATCCCAGACGAAACGATGCATTCCCGGCGTGGTGGAGAGCACCATTGGCGGTGGTACCCATTCGGCTGCGAACTTGAGCTTGGACGGGTCAGGAGACTTCTTGATGTCCGTGCTGCTGAAACGGCGCACAAGGTTGTCGTGTGCATCGCGGATGGTCAGCGTCACGGGACCCGGAGCGGCTGCGGGCAGCGAATAGTCGATCATCGCACCGTCGGGAGGATTGGCCGCCAAGGGCTCATCCTTGGGCATGGGCGTGCCGGTGAATTTGGATGGGCGCACACGGATGGCGGTCGCCGGTTTGAACAATATGGCCTCATCCGAGTGCAGCGTGCGCATCTGCCGCAGCGCCGATACGTCGTCCATGATCCAGAAGCCACGACCATGCGTGGCAATGACCAGGTCATCGCCGTGCACATCGATGTCGCGCACTGAAGTCATGGGTAGATTTTGTTGCAGCGGCTGCCAATGCGCTCCGTCGTCCAGCGACATGAACATCCCGCGCTCGGTGCCGGCATAGAGCAGACCCTTCGCCGCCGGGTCCTCACGTATGACGTTGACAAAGCTGTCGCGCGGAATGCCCGCATCGATTCGCACCCACTCCTTGCCGCCGTCCTGCGTCCGATAGATGTAGGGCTCATCGTCGTCCAGGCGGTGCCGGTCGATCGCCAGATAGGCGACCGCGGGGTCGAAAGGCGAGAGCTCGATGCCCGCCACTTTCGACCAGGGCGTGAGCGCCCGAGGAGTGACTTCGCGCCAGTGGGCACCCGCATCGTCGGAACGCCAGACGAGCCCATCATCAGTTCCGACCCAGAGCGCTGCGGCGGAAAGCGTCGAGGGCGCGATGGTATAGATCACCCCTCGGCGCTTGTCGACGTGATCATCATCCGCCGCAGTTGGGGCGTCGAGGTTCGAAGGAATTCCTGCATCCGGACGCGTCAGATCCGGACTGATCGGCGTCCAATGATCGCCGCCGTCCAGCGTCCTGTAGAGGCGCTGGTCGGCGAAGTACAGCGCTCTCCTGCCGCGTCGGGAGAACGCGAGTGGCAATGTCCAGGCGCCGCGATGATGGATCTCGGGATAAGCGAGCGTGGGATCGATGTTGCGGGTCTGGCCGGTGCGAGTGTCGAGCTTGTCGACCTTCTCACCGTAGACGATGTTCGGATGGTCCGGGTCCGGCGCGATCATGCC
>Ga0193729_1000925_pt1 | contig 15291 bp, 10 predicted proteins | sample U1c2metaG_FD_143036 | JGI IMG/M metagenome (GOLD analysis project Ga0193729, IMG submission 143036) | Soil microbial communities from a riparian zone of the East river system, Colorado, United States - U1c2 | ecosystem: Environmental > Terrestrial > Soil > Riparian zone | place: USA: East River...
TTAAGCGCGATCAAGACGCGAGAGAACTCATTTGTACCGGCAGCGCCAGCGAATGCGGAAAACAATGTGGCTGACAGCGCGGGAACGCCGGTCCACGCGGATGCGACAAAACGCCGGCCTGCCATCTCCCAAAGGGAAATTGCGCCGCGTAGCGATCCGAAACCTTCCCATTCAGTTTCGAAAGACGAACATGCCAAGACGCCTTCCTCCTCGGGAAAGACCTACATCGTAAAGAAGGGCGATAATCCAGTCACAATCGCGAAGAAACTTAAGGTCTCCTATGACGATCTGATCGCTCTGAACCACATCGAAGACCCGCACAAATTACAGATAGGCCAAAAGCTGTTGATCCCAACCAAGGTGGCCAAAGCAAAAACGAGCAAGGTCGACCAATGAAGCTACGAGTTAACAGCCGTTTGCGTGTAGCGGAGGCATTTACAACATAGTTATGCATCGCAAGAGCGCTTATATCCTTTTTCTCGCAGTGCTGGGGCTACTTGTCATCGGGATTGTCATGCTTTTCAGCACGAGCGCGTTTGCACGTGATAGTCATGGAGACGTTTATTTCTTTATCAAACGCCAGGCGATATGGTTTGGCGTGGGACTTGTGGTCTGCATCTTCGCCGCCCTGACCGATTATCATCTGTGGCAGCGGACCTGGTGGCTTTGGTTCGCAGTGGCGCTCGTGGTCTTGGCGCTCTGTTATGTGCCGCATATTGGCATGCGCCTGAACGGGTCCCGCCGCTGGATCGGCTGGGGCCCGATTACTCTTCAGCCATCTGAATTGGCAAAGGTTGCCGTGATCTTTTTTCTCGCTGCCTGGTTCTCGCGATATGAAAAAACTGACCGCAAATTACTCCTGGGATTTATTCTTCCGCTTGCGATCATCGGCCTGCCGGCAGCGCTTGTGTTGGGCGAAGTCGATTTGGGAACAACGGCTTTGATTGGAACAACTGCGTTTGTGGTGATGTTCATTGCCGGAGCCAGCCCTCTATGGCTCGGCGCTGTGTCGCTCACCGGCCTGGGCGCTCTTTTAATCGTTGCTACGCAAATCTCCGAGAGGATGGGACGACTCTCCGCTTTCCTTCATCCGCAGCATTTCAAGGAGGATGCTGGTTTACAACAGATGCAGGCGTTGATCGCCTGGGGCAGTGGTGGAATGGAAGGACTCGGCCTGGGGAACGGGCGCCAGAAAATGCTTTATCTACCGTACGCCCACACCGATTTTATTTTTCCAATTGTGGGTGAAGAGCTTGGTCTGCGGTTTAGTCTCCTCGTGGTTTTTCTATTCGTGGTGATAATTGTGTGCGGCACTATGATTGCGCTACACGCCAAGGATCGCTTCGGCCTACTCCTGGGCTGCGGAGTAGTCTCGCTCCTGGCTCTGCAGGCCGCGGTTAACATTGGCGTGACCACCTCGCTCCTGCCGAATAAGGGGCTGCCACTGCCTTTTATCAGCTACGGAGGTTCTAACCTTGTCGCGTGTATGTTCGGCGTCGGTTTATTGCTGAACATTTACCGGCAGGGCATTCTCGAACCGCCGCATAAGAAAACCGCCACCATGCATGCCAGAATGATGCCGCGGATCTAATAATCATCAGTCTTATGAGTTACATAGGTCCCATATGAATGCAGTGATCGCATGCGGAGGCACTGGCGGCCATCTTTTCCCCGGCATCGCCGTGGCAGAAGTGCTGCGCGATCGTGGCCACGACGTAATGCTGTTAATTTCCGAAAAGGACATTGACGCTCTGGCGGTTTCCGGGCACGCAAATTTCCGAGTCGAAAAATTGCCGACGGTTGGGCTCCCCTCGCCTTTTTCTCCCGCGTTCTTTGGGTTCGTTCGCCGCTTTTACGAAAGCTTATCACTTTGCCGCTCTCTGTACCGTAAATTCAAACCTCAGGTGATCCTCGGCATGGGTGGATTCACTTCCACGGCGCCGGTGTTGGCCGGACGAATACGAGGCATTGCGACCTTTATTCACGAATCAAACGCCGTGCCCGGAAAGGCAAACCGATTGACGGCACGGATGGTGCACGCGGTGATGCTCGGCTTCAAGGAATGCGCGCCTTTCTTTCCAAAAACACGCACCGAAGTCACCGGCACGCCGGTCCGGACTGAACTAGTGCGTTTGGATCGGAGGATCGCGCGCCAAAAACTCGGGCTGGATGAGGATCTGCCTACGTTGCTTGTGATGGGAGGCAGCCAGGGGGCAAGCGGAATTAATCAGGCATTGATTAAATCGGTGCCATTCTTGAAAGGTGTGCCGCTGCAGGTGATCCATCTTTGCGGCGCACGAGATGAGCGTTTGGTTTCAGATAACTATCGCCGCGAAAATATTCCCGCTTACATCGCCGCTTTTCATCATCGAATGGAAGAAGCTTACAGCGCTGCAGATCTCGTCGTGGCACGGGCCGGCGCGGCCAGCCTTGCTGAGTTCGCCGCTTTTTCGTTGCCTGGGATCCTGATCCCGTTTCCCTATGCCACTAATGATCATCAAACACGCAACGCAGAAATTTATGCGCGCATTCAGGCAGCAATTCTCATCAAGGAATCAGACGTCTCCGGCGAATTGCTTGCGCGAAATATTCGCGAGTTGATCCAGGACCGGCAGCGGATCGAGCGAATGGCTGCGAATTCTTCACATCTGGCGTCGAAAGATGCTGCTGGGCGGGTGGCTACCACAATGGAGAAATATACGACTCATGAAGCCCGTGTCTGAAGAATGCAGCGCGCCTGCCGATCGCGTCCTGGCAATTGATTTGCCGCGATTCCTGACGCAAGAGCATCACCCGATTCATCTTGTTGGTGTAGCGGGAAGCGGCATGAGCGGTCTCGCGGCGCTTTTGATTGAGCTCGAGCACACGGTGAGCGGCTCAGACAAGGCGAGCTCGATGGAAACAGATCGATTGCAGCGGCTCGGGCTGCGCTTTTATGAACAGCATCGTCCGGAACACGCATGCCCCGCCGACCTTGTTGTTTTTTCCTCCGCAATTAAGAGCGACAATCCCGTTCTCGTGACCGGGCGTGATTCGGGAAAACCCGTCGTCCGTCGCGCGGAAGCGCTCGCTGCAATCATGCGCGCGAAGCGCGGCATTGTTGTCGCCGGAATGCATGGCAAAACAACTACCTCGGCAATGACGGCGCACGTTTTGCGCGAAGGCGGCCTGCATCCATCCCATTACGTTGGCGCCGAAATCCCAATTCTGGGAACGAACGCGCACTGGGACCCACGCGGCGAACATTTTGTCGCTGAAGGCGACGAAAGCGACGGCACTCTGCGCTGCTTCCATCCCGAGCACGCCCTCATTCTGAATATCGAAGAAGAACATCTTGATTTTTATTCCGATCTCGCCGCGATCGAAGAAGTCTTTGCGCGGCTCATCGAGCAAACCAGCGGAACGGTTTTTTACAATATCGATGACGCGAACACGGCGCGATTATGCGCAACCCGCAAAAACACGATCTCGTTCGGGTTCTCGGACGCGGCCGATTATCGAGGCGCCGAAGTAGACTTGCATTCTTTCAGCTCAGATTTTTGCGTTTATTTTCGGGAGCAAAAACTCGGTGAGGCCGTGCTGAACGTGCCAGGGCCGCACAATGTCCACAATGCCCTCGGAGTGATTGCGCTCGCAGTCGAGCTTGGAATTCCGTTTAAAAAAATTGCAGCTTCTCTTCGTAAATTCGAGCACGCGCGACGCCGGTTTGAGATCAAATATGAGAGCGAGCGCTTTTTGCTCGTTGATGATTACGCGCATCACCCGACCGAAATTCGCGCTACATTGAAGACTGCGCGAGCGATTGGCCGGAAACGGGTGCTCGCCATGTTTCAACCGCATCGTTATTCGCGCACGCAAGCGCTATGCACGTGGTTTGGCAGTGCCTTCGACGACGCAGACCGCTTGGTGGTGACTGACGTTTATCCTGCGAGCGAACCGCCGATTCCTGGCATCAGCGGGCAGATGATTGTCGATGAAGTCTTGAAACGCGGTCATCGCGGTGCCACGTACCAGCCGCGCTTCGAGCGCATCCACTGCGATATCGGCAACGCACTCGACGTCGGCGATCTCGTGTTGAGTCTCGGCGCCGGCAACATTCACGAGCAATTGTCGATTTTGGCGGCGGATCTCGTGATTGCTGAAAAGTTAAGGGCGATCGTGGGCGAAAGCGGCGACGTGCGCCTTTATGAGCCCCTCTCCAAACACACCACGTTGCGCGTAGGCGGCCCTGCGCAATTTTGGGTCGAGCCGCAGAGCGAGAACGCGTTTGCCGCACTGATTCGATTTTGTAGGGATGAAAGCCTCCCACTTTTTGTGATGGGTCGAGGCTCGAATCTTCTTGTCCGCGATGGTGGGATTCGTGGCGTGGTGGTTCACCCGTACGGCGGCGATTTCGACAAAATCGAGATCAACGGGTCCGAGATCACTGCAGGCGCAGGCGTGAAGTTGAGAGAAGTTGCTTATGCGGCGCGGACGGCAAATCTCGGCGGACTCGAATGGATGGAGGGAATCCCGGGCGCAGTGGGGGGCGGGTTGCGCATGAACGCCGGCGCGATGGGGGCGCAAACTTTCGAGAACGTGGCGCGCGTTCGTTACCTTGATACCGAAGGCAATCCGCACGTGAAAAATCGAGATGAACTGGAGGTTTTTTACCGGCGATTCCCGTTACTGGAGAATAATTTCGCGATTTCGGCGACATTCCACGCGCAGCCGGCTGAGCGCGCAAAGATCGATGAGCGCTTGCGTGAATCACAGGAGAAACGGCGCACGACACAGCCAGTCGCCAAGAGCGCAGGTTGCATTTTCAAGAATCCCGACAGCATTCCCGCGGGAAAACTGGTGGATGAATTAGGCCTCAAAAACTTGCGGGTAGGAAATGCGCGCGTCTCGGAGGTTCACGGCAATTTCATTGTGAACGATGGCGGCGCCACGGCGACTGAGATGCTCGAGTTGATCGATCGCATCAAGCAAACAGCGAAGGCAAAGCGCGGCATCGAATTAGAAACGGAAGTGCAAATCGTGGGAGAACCGCGTTCATGAAAACAGAAGATTTACCGAAGAAGACAGCGGTCCTGATGGGCGGACCTGGTTCCGAGCGCGACGTTTCGCTTGCGACGGGTCGCGGAGTTTCAAAAGCGTTGCGCTCGTTAGGGGCCGACGTCGTTGAAGTCGATGTGCGCGACGACGATTTCCAACTACCGAAAGGTGTCGATCTGGCTTTCCTCACCATTCATGGAACTTTCGGCGAGGATGGAACGCTGCAAAAAATCCTGGAAGACCGCGGCGTTTCCTACACTGGCGAGGGCGTCGAAGGAAGCCGGAGCGCGTTCGATAAATTTTTAACCAAGGAAAAGTTTGAGCAGCACGGCGTGCGGACTCCGGCGTGGGAAACGATTGGTGCCCACGAGCGTCCGCGCATGCAGCCACCAATCGTAATCAAAGCGCCGCGGCAAGGCTCTACCGTCGGCGTTCACATTGTGAGAAATGCGGAGGAAATTGCGACGGCGATCTCCGGTTCTGCAAAGTACGATCGCGAATTATTGGTAGAAAAGTTTGTATCTGGCCGGGAATTAACGATAGGTATTCTCGGTGACCAAGCCTTGCCCATTCTCGAGATAATTCCGAAAGGCGGCTTCTACGACTTCACCAATAAGTATCCTTTCCTCAATCCTCAGGCGGGCGGCGGCGCGGAGCATGTTTGCCCGGCGCGGATCGACGAAAAGAAAACAGCCGAAATTCAGGAATTAGCGTTGCGAGCGTTTCGCGCGCTCGGCTTGCAAGTTTACGGGCGCGTTGATGTCATTTTGTCCGACAGCGGCGAGCCGTTTGTGCTGGAGGTCAACACCATTCCCGGAATGACCGAGGCGAGTCTGCTGCCGGAGGCTGCTGCGGCCGCCGGTATCGGCTACGTCGATCTTTGCGCCCGCATCATCGAACTGTCTCGCGCCAGAACAGAAGGGATTCGGAGATGAATTTCGGCCAAAAAAGCCCTCGATTGCGAAATCGACGAGTGTCCAATGTGCGCCAGCGGCGTCAGCAGCACTTGCTCGATGTGAAGGTCCGTTCCCGCAGAGCGACGCAGCATCGCATTCGAAGGGCGATGGGCGTCCTCTGCAGAGTATTTTTAATCGCTGCGTTGTGCGGCGCCGCTTATGCCGGCGTGCGCGAAGGTGCAAGACGCCTGTTGTTTGAGAATTCAGATTTTCGAATAAAGACAATTGAATTGCAGACTGACGGCACTTTGCAGCGAGAGCAGGTTTTGAAAGCCGTCGATCTGCATGAAGGCAAAAATATTTTTAAGGTAAACCTCGCGCGGGTGCATGATTCCATACAGCAGCTTCCTCAAACTGACGAAGTTCAGGTGGTGCGAAAATTGCCGGGTGAGATCGATATTCATGTGGTGGAACGAAAGCCGGTCGCCTGGATCACCAGCGAAAAAGAAATTTCCGATCCATTTGCATCAGATGCTGCGTTTTTGGTGGACGCGCGTGGTATTTTGATGAAACAAAAGAAGTTGTTGCCCGAATATCTCGGACTGCCGCTCATCCTGGGGTGCTCGAGCGAATCGCTCGAGGCGGGGAAAGCTGTCGAATCACACGAAGCGAAAACAGCCCTGGAGCTACTGCGTCTAAGCGAGCGCAGTTTTTTGCAAATGCGCTTCCAGATTCGCGAGATCGATGTTTCGAAAGGTTATTGCCTGCTGGTGACGGACAAAAACCACGCGCGGGTGACGCTCGGGTTTAATGATCTGCAAACGCAACTACGGCGGCTGGAACAATTTCTTGTTTATTGCGACGACTCAAAACAGGAACTCGGGACTCTAAACCTTCTTGTGCAACGAAACATTCCCGTCACTTTCGCTGACCTTCCGGCCGCGGTCATTAACGATACGATCGCACCCGCTGTGGAGCCGCGGATCATGAAGGCAATCCCAGTGGCTGCGCCTGAAACCCGCCTTCGCCAAGGCTCCGGCGGCCAAGAAACTGCGGCGCCTGCGCCGAAGTCGCGCGCGGGTTCAACGCCCTTTATCAGGGCAAATCCCAGACAACGACAGAAAACGGATTAACAACCATGGCTAACAATAATTTGATGGTCGGTCTTGAGATTGGGACATCCAAAATTTGTGTCGTTGTCGGCGAAGGTCGGCCTGACGGCACCATCAAAATCCTGGGAGTCGGCCAGGCGCCTTCACGCGGCGTGCGCAAGGGGGAGATCGTCGATTTTGAGACGGCGATGAAATGCGTGCACGAAGCAGTGGTGGATGCCGAACAGAAAAGCGACGTGATGATCCGGAGCGTTTATGTCGCCGTCGCTGGCTCCCACCTGCAAAGTTTCAATAACCGGGGATGCGTCATGCTGCCCGAGGATCGCGATGAAATTGATGAACGGGATGTCGAGGACGTAAAAATTAATGCGCGCGAGGTGAGCATTCCGGCGCAAAACGCGTTCCTTCATTCCCTCATTCAACATTATCATGTGGATGGACAAAACGGCGTGCTGAACCCGATAGGAATGCTTGGGCAAAAATTGGAAGCCGATTTTCATATCATCCATGGCGTGCGCACCCGGATTCAAAATACCATTCGCTGTGTGAAAGAGCTGCCGCTGGATGTGGAGGACGTTGTTTTCGGCGGGCTTGCTTCTGCGCAGGTCGTGCTCACCCAGCATCAGAAAGATCTTGGCGCGCTGGTGATCGATATGGGCGGCGGGACGACTGATTACATCTTGTACGCCGACGGTGCGGTGAAACAAAGCGGTTGCGTGGCTTTGGGCGGCGACCACATCACCAACGATATCTCGATGGGGCTGCGCATCCCAATGGCCCGCGCGGAGAAATTAAAAATCGAAGAAGGCAGTTGCACTCTTGGTAATTGTTTGCCTGGCGAAATGATTTTGTTAAAGGACGATTCAGGGTTCGCCGGAAGAGAGATCGAGCGGGAAATGCTGAACACAATCGTTCACCTGCGCGTGCGTGAAGGATTTGAGTTACTTAAACGCAGGCTGGACGAAGAGCCGTATCTCAATTATCTCGGCGCAGGCATCTTCATTACCGGCGGTTGCAGCCTTCTTAGTGGTATCGATCATCTCGCAGAGGAAATTTTCGAGATGCCTGCGCACGTCGCGCACGCGCAGACCACCTGGGGCGTAACATCTGCAGTGGAGGACCCCCAGTTCTCGACAGCGATCGGCTTGGTCAGGTTCGCACAAGTGATGCATACAGATCGGCCGCCGCGAGGGTTTGGCAGAATCATTGGAAGGCTTTTCAGCGGAATGCGATGAACCCCAAGCACCAGATTACGTTATGATTCAACTCAGTAAAAATTACAGTCTCCCGGATCGGCTGTCAGAATTTGTTCCGGTTAAAGTTGTGAGCGTTGGTGGTGCCGGGCTAAGCGCTCTGGATCGAATCGTGCTCGACGGCTTGGAGAAGGCCAGCGTAGTTGCGATCAATACCGACGTACAGTCACTCACTAGTTCGGTTGCGGCGCATAAGGTGCAGCTCGGCCGTAGTATAACGCGCGGTTTGGGGACGGGCGGCGACCCCGAACTCGGTTATGACGCAGCTGTAGAATCGGCTGACGAAATTCGCGAGGCGATGGCCGATGCGCGGATGATTTTCGTTTGTGCAGGGCTTGGCGGCGGCACCGGGTCGGGTGCGGCACCGTACGTTGCGCATCTGGCTCGTGAAGCTGGGGCGCTTGTGATCGGCTTCGTTACTCTTCCCTTCACATTTGAAGGCAAACGGCGCAACGCCCAGGCGCGAGACGCGCTCGCCCGGCTAAGCGAGGTTTGCCACTCGGTGATCTGCTTCGAGAACGATCGGATGGGCGATTTGGTCTCGCCGCAAGCAGGAATTCATCAGGCGTTCGCAATGGCGGATACCACAATCAGCCAGAGTGTGCGCTCCGTTGTGAACTTAATTCAGCGGCCGGGACTAATTCGAATCGGCTTCGATGATTTGCTGGCAGCATTGCGCACGCACAACGGCCGTTGCTTGTTTGGCTTTGGCGAAGCCGATTCGGACAATCGCGCGCACGACGCTCTCACGCAGGCGCTTAAAAATCCATTGATGGATCGTGGCCGGATGCTGGCGGACGCTACAACCGTACTCGTGCAGGTGGCAGGCGGGCCCGGTATGACGCTCTCTGAGGTCGAAGTCCTCATGCAGGAACTTGGCCGTCATGTTGACGAGCAAACACAAATTCTTTTCGGCGCAGTCGTTGACGGACGATTGGGAGATCGTTTGACCGTGACCATTATCAGCTCCCTCGCTGCAGAAGGCGATTTGATTTCGCAACCCCAGGACTCCGCGGCGTTGAGCAGCGCATCCGCGCAGCCGCCACTCGACGAGGAACAACATCACCCTGAGCCACAGATTTATATCGAACCTGAGCCAGCGGCGATGGAATCAGCGCCTCTTGAGGAAAGTATTTCGTTTGAAGAGCCGGTGGCGGCGGAAGCGACGCCGCCCTCCCCACCCGTTCCAAGCGAACCCAAGCCGCACACAGTTGCGCCTCCGAAGAAAGTGGCAGCGCAAAAGGAAGAAAAAGCGCCAGCCGAAAAATCCCTGCAGGCGAAACAGGAAACGTTGCAATTCGAGCCTGTCACGCGGGGACGATTTGAAAAAAGTGAGCCGACGATCGTCGAGGGCGAAGATCTCGACGTGCCAACCTATCTGCGGAAGAATATCAAGGTGAAGTGACATCGCGTGTCAGGCGATGTCATCCCGAGCGAGGCGGAACGGAGTCGAGGGATCCCGTGGATTTGCCGGACAGTTCCGCTACCGGATTGAAGCGCATGTCATTTCATCAATTCCAGCACGGCTGCTGTCATCGCCACAATGCCGACGCGAATTGTCGGCTCGGGAACAGGCGCAAACTTGCTCGAATGCAGACTCGGCAATTCTTTTCCCGTTTGTTCGGATTCAGCAATCTTCGCCGGATCAACAGCACCGAAGTGAAAATTGACCGCAGGAATGGAATGATCCGGCAGGCTGTATTCGGAAAAATCTTCACCGCCCATTGTTGGATCGACAATCTCCACGTTGTCGGCGCCTAACGACTTCTTCCAGATATCGACCAGCCGCTTTGTTAGCTCGGGATTGTTGTACATCGCAGGGCAGATTTCATCTTTGCGCACTGTCACAATAGGCGCGCGCTCACGCGGAACTCCGGCCGCGGCGGCGATCTCCCTCGCGATCCTGTCAATTGCGGCCAGCGCCTTGTCGCGCACCTGCTTTTTGTAGGTGCGAACCGTCAACTGCATCTTCACTTCATCCGGAATGATGTTGCGCTTTGTCCCGCCGTGAATTGAACCAACGGTGACAACGATCGGATCGAGCGGATTATTTTCGCGACTTGCGATGGTTTGCCATGCGTTGATGATCTCTGCAGCAAGCACGATCGGATCTTTGATTTTGTGCGGATACGCTCCGTGTCCGCCTACGCCGCGCACGGTTACATCGACTGAATCGACATTCGCGGAAGTGTACCCTTCCGTTACGCCGATGTGGCCAGTCTGCAGGTCGGCCTTGTCATGAAATCCCAGCGCGAAAGCCGGTTTGCCGAATCGGTCGTAGAGTCCGGCCTTGAGCAGCGCGCGTGCACCATTTCCGGTTTCCTCGGCTGGCTGCCCAACGAACACGATCGTGCCGTGCCATTGATCTTTTAGCTTCGCGAGCGCCCGTGCCGTGCCGATGAATGCGGCGATGTGCACATCGTGTCCGCAGGCGTGCATAACATGCACATCCTTACCTTCGTCATTCTTCGCCGTGACCTTGCTGGCGTATGGCAGTCCCGTTTCTTCTTCTACGGGGAGCGCGTCCAAGTCTGTCCGCACAAGAACGGTCGGTCCATCGCCATTTTTCATCACGCCGATCACTCCGTAGGCTTTCAACTTTGGATCATCGTAAGTGCCAAAATGCTCGGTGACCTCGCACCCGGCTGCGCGCAATTCCTTTGCGACCAACGCTGCCGTGCGCTCTTCACGCCCGGACAGCTCCGGATGGCTGTGGACGTCCTTGTAAATCGTCAATAGCGACGGCAACTCCGCGTCAGCGAGCGATTGCGGCGTCGGTTGCCCGAAAAGAGAGAGCGCAGGTAGGATCGTGAACAAGAAGATCGGAAACGAACGAATTTTCATTCCTGACCTATATCCACAGATTTGACAGATTGGAAAGCCTGGCCGTCGCTTCGCGTCCGTTGCAGCCGCACGTTATTTTTCGTTGGGTTCGACCCTCACCTGCCGCTACGCGTCCGGCTCGGGTCGGGGATCGCGACCAGGCGGAGCGTTGAGAGGATTGAGGTGAGGGTCAGTTGGCTTTCGAATGCGCGGAATGCGCGTAATCTGCCGTGCAACCATGGAATTCGAGAAAAACACGTTGCTGTTTGGCGCTGATCCCACGCCGCGAATTGTCGCCATCGAACTCGGCGAAACTGGAACGGTTCGTGTTTACCGCCGGGAAGCGGACGGATCGACAGTCGCCGATATCGAGCCGTTTCATCCGTTCGTCTGGGCTGACAGCGACGTTGTCGATCTCGGTATCGAAACCGAAAAACTTCAGAGCAATCTCAAGTACGGCTGGCTGATCACTGTCGATAGCTGGAAGGAACTGATCGCGTTGCGGAATGGACTGAAAAATGCCGGGCGCGATTTCTTCGCGTTCACTGACCCGGTGCAGCATTATCTCACCGCCACCGGTCGCACGTTGTTCAAAGATCTGCCCTTTGAAGAACTAAAACGAATCCAGCTCGAAGTGCTTTCGTTTGATGCTGTAGCCGGAGTCGGTGACTCCGGCACCGGGGTCGCCGACCCCGGCCGAGACGATCATATCATGAGCATTGCTCTCTCGGACAACAGCGGCTGGGAAGAATTGATCGTTGTCGATCCAAACAATGTTGAGGAATCCGAAAGAAACGCGCTCAAGCGACTCACCGCACTTATCAAGGAACGCGATTCGGACGTTATCGAAGGCCATGACTTGTTTCGAGTGTATTTGCCGCTGCTCGTGGCGCGGGCGAAGAAACTCAAGACCAAACTCGATTGGGGGCGCAGCGATGGCTTCTTACGCTCCCGTCCGTCGCGACTCCAAATTGCAGAGAAAACCATCGATTACCCGAAGTTCACAGTCGGTGGTCGCCACTTTGTCGATACATTTTTGCTCGCGCAATTCTATGACGTCGGAATGCGTTCCCTGGCGGGCTTCGAACGGGCGGATGTCGCGCGTCATTTCGATCTCTGCGACAGCGAACAAATTTCTGCACTGACCGGTAGGGAGTTGCAGCGTGCTTATCTGGAAAGTTCAGAAACCTTCCGGCGACGCGCATTATGCGGCGTTCGAGAAACACGCGCGTTATCGGACCTGCTGAGCCCGAGCTACTTCATCCAGGCGCAGATTTTTCCCTACAACTACCAGGACGTCATCGTGCGCGGCAACGCCACGCGCATCAACGCACTTTTTGTGCGCGAATATTTTCGACAGCAGCATTCCATTCCCGAACTGCCGCTGGTGCGCGCATTCGAAGGAGGTTACACCGATATTTTCTTTACTGGCGTGGCGCGCGACGTGTGGCATTGCGACATCGCTTCGCTTTACCCGTCGGTCATGTTGCAATTCGACTGTTTTCCCGCAACGGACCAACTCCAAATCTTTCGACACTTGCTGACCGATCTCCGTACGTTTCGCTTGGAGGCAAAAGCGAAAATGCGCGCGGAAAAGGATCCCGCCAAGCAACACCATCTTCAAGCGCTGCAAAACACGTTCAAAATTCTGCTGAACAGCTTCTACGGCTATCTCGGATTCGCGCAGGGACATTTCGCCGACTTCGACGCCGCAGCGCGTGTGACGCAGATCGGGCGCGATCTGCTTAAGAAGATGATTGAGTGGCTCAACGCACATGGAGCGCGAGTCATCGAGGTCGATACGGACGGTATCTATTTCGTGCCGCCTTCTTCTGTAGCGGCAGGCGTGTCGCCTGCAAAAGCGCAATCCCATGCAGCCGGCACGGCTGCCACTACAGAAAATCAGCTCGACGAACTACAACATGCCCTGGCAAAGGAATTGCCGCCCGGGATCGATGTCGAAATCGACGAGCAGTTCGACGCAATGTTCAGCTACAAGGCCAAAAATTATGCGCTGCTCACTAAAGATGGCGACGTGATCATCAAAGGCGGCGCGCTGAAATCGCGTGGACTCGAAAAATTCCAACGCATTTTTCTCGAGCAAATGATTAAGTTAATCATGCAGGGAAAATCGGAGGCAGTGGGCAATCTGCGAAACGAATTTGAACAAAAAATTCGCGATCGGGAATGGAAGATCGACATGCTGATGAAAACCGACACGCTCCAGGATTCGCTTGATAAATATCGGGCGAAGATTGCTGGCTCCGCGCGGAATCGCGCCGCCGCCTATGAGCTCGCGCTGGCCAGCGGCCGCAATTACAAACCCGGCGACCAGATCAGTTACTACATCAAAGCAACGCCGAAGAAAGCTCCCGCCTATGAAGCCGCTAAACCCGCCAGCGAATTCGATCCCGAAAACCGCGACGAAAACGTCGATTACTACGTTGCGAAGCTGGACGATCTCGTGAAAAAATTCACCAGCCTAACGGCGGTGGCTTCGGCGCCGAAGCAGGAGAGCCTGGCGCTGTAGCCTGTCACTGATCACATTTTCTTCAGAAAATTGCGCACATGTTTGTGGTCGCCTGCTGTTAAGAACACGAGAACGCCGGGATCGGCGCGGAAAATCAGCCGAATTTGCAGACCTGCACGGCACTCAAAATAATTCCGTCGCAGCCGGCGAATACCGAGGCCGGAATGAAGATGCGGCGAATCAAATCCATCACGAGCAGCATCAATGGTGCGAGCAACTTCGCGGCGCCGCGATTTCGGCGGGCCACTGACTGCTGCGCGAAACGACTGCGAAAGATCAATCTGCGATGTCGGCTTCCAAATCGCCGCTGTAGCGCTTCATCGTGCCAGCTCTGCGTGCCCGAGCAATCTTTTTGTCCATCCGCTTAACGAATCGATCGAGCTCTTTCTCCGTCACGCCATACTCCTGCAGCGCGTAATCGTCCGAGTGAACTGTGACCGGCCGAAGCGCGATGACTTTGTCACCATGCAAAATGCCAATGTCCTCCCCATTGGCGGCGCGCTTGAGAAGGGAGGTAAGATTTGCCCGCGCACGTGTAGGAGACAATGTCGTCATGAGACGATATTAAGACGATATGGCGAGCAGCTCAAATGCATTTCTTTAACTTGCCGACCTGCGTTACGCCGCCACATGTAATATTTATGAAAATATTTCTTGGGTCTCTGCTCGTTTCCATCGCCACCGTACCCCTGTTTTACCAATCCTTTGGAGCTGAAACCGACCTTGCCCCAATCAAAGCCGAAGTCACGAAACGGCATGATGAAGCCGTGAAGCGGTTGCAGGATTGGATTGGCCAGGTGTCGATCGCGGCGGAGAACCGCGGTTATCCCGAAGGCGCGGAATACATGGCGAAGCTCGCGCGCGATGCGGGATTTCAGCAGGCGACCGTGATCAACACCGATGGGAAACCGGGAGTTTTCGCCACCCTGGATGCAGGCGCACCGAAGACGGTCGGGCTTTATTTCATGTACGACGTAAAGCAGTTCGATCCTGCGGAGTGGACGTCGCCTCCGACTGAAGCGCGAATCGTGGACAAACCGCCGCTGGGAAAAGTCATCATCGGTCGCGGCGCGGTGAACCAGAAGGGACCGGAAGCAGCTTTTCTGGCGGCGCTGCACGCGATTCGAGGCGCTGGAAAGAAGATGCCCGTGAATCTCGCGATGGTCGCGGAAGGCGAAGAGGAGATCGGTTCGCCGCATATCCCGCAGCTCGTCAGGCGACCGGAAGTTCTGGAGGCGCTGAAGAAATGTGTCGGCGTGTTCATGCCGCACGCCACACAAGATTTGGACGGTATCGTGACAGTAAACCTCGGATCGAAAGGCGTCATCGAACTGGAGCTCGTCTCGAGCGGCGAAAAATGGAGACGCGGTCCGGCGAAAGATATTCACTCCTCGCTCAAAGCGATGGTGGACAGCCCCGCATGGCATTTGGTGAAAGCGCTCGACACGCTGGTGTCCGAAGACGGGAATGAAATTGCAATCGACAACTACCCAAAGCCCCTTCCGCTAAGCGGCGAAGAAAAATCGATGATCGAAAAAGTGTCAAAGGTGCGCAGCGAAGCGCAGGCAAAGAAGCAATTCAGCGTTCAGCATTGGATCAACGATTTGCCATGGGAGCAGGCGAACGAGCGACTTGAATCG
>Ga0193729_1000926_pt1 | contig 15289 bp, 9 predicted proteins | sample U1c2metaG_FD_143036 | JGI IMG/M metagenome (GOLD analysis project Ga0193729, IMG submission 143036) | Soil microbial communities from a riparian zone of the East river system, Colorado, United States - U1c2 | ecosystem: Environmental > Terrestrial > Soil > Riparian zone | place: USA: East River...
AAAAACGGATTTGGCACACTCTGTAGCAAAGCGACAGACGGTGCGCCGGCAGCATTCGCTACGCATCGCGACCCCGTGACAGCTTCCTGAGCTGCGCATTGCGCAGCAGCTGATGGCAAGTAGCTGTCAGGTAGTTGGTCAATTTGCTGAGAGTACGACTGCAAGTGGGTTCCCTTTGATCCAACGTAGGCCACCGACAGAAAGAAGTGTGCCGGCAGGTCGCGCTGGACGTTTAAGTTCCATTGCTGAACGTAGCCCTCAGGATGATTATTGAGATCAGCGATGGAGAAGTTCTGCACCACCTGCGTCGCATATTGCTGAGTTCCCAGCGGGCCGAGTGTGCGACCAACCGGGGGCACGACGCCCGTCGCCGGGAAGGGGGTGTTAATGGTATTCACTGGAACGGTCCCGTTGATCGTTCCGGTGTATGAAGTGGTTGCGTCATTGACCAAATCATTGTTGGGATTGAGGCCGAAAGAAACATAGTTGGGGATCCAGAAGATTCCGTAGCCTGCACGGATCACCGTCTTCTGGTCGAAGCTGTAAGCCAATCCGACCCGTGGAGCAACCTCGGTCCTGTTTTTTGGAATTGCGGTTCTGGTGCTGGGATTGACCAGGAATACGTCACCCTTCAACCCTGGCAGACCCGCTACACCAGCAAGTCCAGCGGCGCTGGGATTAGACAGCCAACTCGGAGCATTCAAATCGAAGTAAGACAACCGGTTGAAGCGCTCTGACCATGGACCTTGCAAGTCGTAGCGCATCCCCAAATTGAGAGTGAGTTTGTTAGTGACACGGAAAGTGTCATCGGCATAAAAAGCATTGTAGATTTGTTGACCCGCGATCAGCGCCGGGTCGACAACCTGGCCGAAGAAGTGATTCTCGACGTTGCTGGGATTGTCGGCATATCCGAGCAGAAAGTCGGCAAAGCCGTTCCCGGAAAAGCAAGACAAACCGGAGCCGCAAAACGCAAACGAGCCGCTGGCAACGTTAGTTTGCGCGTAGTTGTCTCGCCCAACTTCCAGTTGGTATCCGACCTTGAGAGTATGCTTGCCACGCACCAGCGTCAGGCTGGGACCTATGTCGAACTGCGTGTTGCGGTCCTGAATGAAGCTCTGTCCTTGGGAGCACATGACGTTGTCGGCGTAATCCAGAACGCAAGGCGTGGGTGGTGTTCGAGCGATCGAAGGAATCACGTTGTTAAATGACGATGGCCAGCCAATTTTGGTGAGGTCGAAACCCGCGTTGTTGGGAGAGCGATTGTAGGCGAAGCGGCTGAGGCTTGCGTTCAGCGAGGCAATGGTATTCGGAGTTACGTTATAGTTGTAACCAATCGCAGCAGCGCTGGTGGCGTACTTCTCCGCGCATCGATCCTGGCAAAGACCGGTGCCCAGTGGGTCCTGCGGCAAATCCAAAACATTCCAATACGTGTAGCGGAAGAAAATGCGCTGGTTGGCGCCCAGCGTTTGATCCATCCGGCCCACCACCTGATTCTGATTTCCGCCGGTGGCATACGATTTCGCATAGTTGTTCTTGCATCCAATCAGCGTGTCCGCTGTGCATGGCGAATTGGCTGCCGGCCAGAGATTTTCCATCGCCAGTGAGGTGGGGTTGAGCCGGGAAGTCGGAATCACATTTCCCGGAAACGGTGTCGGCGGGCCAGTGTAGGCAGGACAAGCCCCGCTCGTCACCGTGCCGCCGCAGGGATCCATAATCGGCGCGATTCCCGCCGCTGAAAAATCTCCAGCCAATTCGGCGGGTGTGGGTACGGTGGTCAAAACCGGGGACGCGCCTTGGCGAAGACGGAACGCTTCCCAGCTGAAGAACCAAAACGTTTTATCCCGTCCATCGTAAAGATGCGGTATCCACAGAGGTCCGCCGGCGTTTGCGCCGAATTGATTCTGTGTGAAACTTCCTGGTTTATTTGGCAGCCCGTTAGCCAGTTCGTGAGCCTTGTTAAACGGGTCGTTGGCGTCTAGAACTTTATTTCGCAAATACTCATAGGCGTCGCCGTGAAGACTGTTGGTGCCCGACTTTGTGCTGAAATTCAACACGCCCCCGGAAAATTTGCCCCAGTCCGCGCCCGTGTTACTGGTTTGTACCTTAAACTCCTGGACGGAATCCTGCGTTGGAATAATGACCGGCAGATTGATATATCCGATATTCAAAGGTTGCCCATCGAGATATTCCGCGCTCTCGTTCCCGAAAGAGCCGTTGACCTGGTAATTTCCCCAACCAAAGGGATTGACCCCGACAGGAGTGCCGCCGGCGCTTCCCTGCGGAACGACAGAGGGTGCCAGAGTGATTAGATTAAAAACGTTGCGACCGTTAAGCGGCAGTTCCTCTACCTTCCGGCCTTCCACTACCTGCCCTAGAGACGACGTCTCTGACTGCAGCAGTGGAGTTTCGCCGGTGACCTCGATGGTCTGAGATGCTTCGCCAACTTGCAGTGTCAGGTCGATGCGCACAGTCTGACCAACATCGACGATCACTTCATTATGAACTGCGCGTTTGAAACCCGGTTTTTCTGCCTCGACCCGGTATATGCCCGGAATTAAATTTACGAAATCGTAGTATCCATCAGGGCCTGTAGGTTGCACGCGTTTCTCGCCGGATGCTATGTTTGTTATGGTCACTTCCGAGTCGCTGACGGCGGCTCCGGAAGCATCTATAACCGTGCCGGCAATCGTGCCGTAACTTGTCTGGGCCGATAGCCGCGCGCCAAAAATCCCGGGCACGACGAGACACAGTGCCAACTGCAACACCGTTGCGATAACTAAACGCAAGTTCTTCATCCCCCACGCTCCTCGTTCACGATTCACGATCTGTCGCTGCTGATCCCGAAGACACAACATCACTGCGGCGCCCGTCGTTCAAACGGACGCCTTCCCCGCATCTGACTACCTCGACAAATGTGCGAATCTGATGACTAGTACGAAGACGGTGGGGAATGTGTACCAGTGGTACTTATCCTTGACCAAAAAATATCGGGGATTGCCGAAAAATTTACAAAAATACACACGCGAGGAATCTTCGTTAGACGGAGCTTAGGGATATGAAGGATTAACGGCCGACAAAACTATGGGTGATTAGCTTCGTTGCGGAGTAGGGCATACAAGAAAGGCTTGTTCGTCGGCTTGTGGCTGCCGCCGCGAGGTTCGACGGTGACAAACACCGCGTCAATCTCCGCTAACTTCTTGGGGTCGTCAAATCGCATCACCCAGCGGCGCTTCGCCTCATTGTCCATGTAGAGAATGCCCAGGTTCATAGGCGATTCCTGCTGACCCTGAGGAGCCTCTCGCTGGCCCCACACTTGAAAGGTGCTGGCATTGACCACGCCCGGCTCGCGATCGAGATCGAAGGCATAAAAAATAAGAGACTTACCTTGTGTATAGAAAACGCGGCCAAAAGGCTTTTGCGTGCGACTGCTCCCGTCAACATCAAACACATCCGCGATATAGAGCTTTCTCGCGCCCATCAATTCGCGTATATCGCGATCAGAACTCAGATATTGATCAGTGTCTTTGAGGCGGCGCTCTTGATCCTTGTTAGCGGAGGCCAGTTCGGCAATTTTTGCCTCCAGGGAGGCGGTGCGAGTGAGAGTTTTGTCGCGTTCCAAGCGCAGGTTTGCCAGCTCGGTCCTGTCGACCCCGTACGCTTGGTTGAGTGATTGCAACTGCGTAGTAAGCCAATCTCGTTCCTGCGACAATGCCAATAATTGGGCGTCGGACTGGCTGCTCGCTGCTTGGAATTTGTTGGAACGCTCCTCGAGAGCGCGGAGCGCGGACCGCAGTTTTCCGAGTTCCTGCTCTTTTTGCGCTCCGTCAGCCTGTAACTGAACCAACCTTTTCGTTTGCTGGGCCAACGCTTCATCGGCTTGTGTTTTTTCTTCGGAAATCCTTTGGAAGCGGCCGTCGACACGTAAAGGAATTGGAGTTACGTTGCTGACGCTTCGCGAATTCGTCCGAACGCCAAGGTGGTAGGACCCCAAAGCCACCGCGAAGATAAGCCCGGCCGCGAGAACTATCGTAGCAATCGAACCAACCGGGCCTCGCAGTAACATTTTGGGTGAAACCGTCTTGGCTGTTCGGCGGTTCTTTTCCGCGGTAGGTTGTTGAGCACGTTCAATGCGCTCCAACAATTGCTCAAACGCGGACGCGTCATCCCAGCTTGCCTGCCCCCGTCTTTCCGCATATTCGTCGGCAAGAATGGCGACTCCCTGAGTTGTGAGAGTCTGGTACTGGCGAAAAACTTCATGGCACTGTTCACATCGGCGGAGGTGCGCGTGCAGTTCGGCGGATTCCAGCGGGGACAAGGTACCTGCAGCGGCCAATGCGCCGAGCTTCTTATATTTATCGTGCTCGCCGCACCCGGAATGAACCTTTAGCATCGTTTTGTTTCCCGAAGACTCTGCACAAACGCGCTCTTACGCAGTCGTTCCAAGCCACGATAGAAATTATGGCGTGTATTTCCTAATGGTTGGTTAAATTTCTCGCTAATTTCTCGTAAATCCAGCCCTTCAAAGTAAAACAACTCAAGAGTTACCCGTTGCATATCCGGGAGTTCCTGAAAAGCTCTTTGGATCTGCGCTCGATTGATCTTCGAGCCGATTTCCCGGTCCAGGTCCGTACGTCCCAACAATGTATCGTCCAGAGAATTGATATTTGTACCAAGATAAAACCCTCTTCGGCTCAAATGGGCTTTTTTGTCGAGGGCTCGATGGAGGGCGATTTGTACGATCCAGTTCTTGGCCCCGCCCTTTGATCGGTCAAAAAGCATGGATTTTTTGTACAGATGGAAAAACGCTTCCTGCACCACATCTTCGGCTTCGCCACTGTCGCGTACCACGCCCCGGGCTATTCTGAACACCAGCCGGGCGTAGCGATGAAAAAGTACCTCCAAAGCGCTGGCATCGTTTGATTGTAAGCGCGACATCAATTCTTCGTCGCTGGGAAAGCGATGTTCGGGCTCACCCGCCGGACGAACCTGCAGCGTCTGGCTGGCTTCAGATACGGTGGGAAACGTTAGCGCGCGTCTCGGCGGCCAAGAACTCATGCGTGCGGTCTCAAATTAGACGGTATGTTGCCGGACACCCTCAGCGAAACACCCGTTGCATCGACGAACTTCCCCGGCAAAGCTCCGATGTTGTGGAAACCATACACCAAGCGACCTACCTGTGAAAAGATTTTTTGATAGCGAGGAACAATTTAATTTCTGCACCCATGGCTGGTACAGAATTAGTTCGGAGACCGTATATATCTATCACGGTGTCGACGTCCCTCGCGGAAGGCCTAGAACAACAGTTTCAATCCGAACTGTACCAGTCTCGGGTTTGTACCCGGCGCAGACGCGGTCACCACCCCAAAGTTCTGATTATTGGCGCTACAGCAGATTGTGTTCGGCGGCGCGAATTGGGTTCTGTTAAACAGGTTAAAGAATTCTGTTCGAAACTCGACGCCCAGCCGCTCGCTGCTCGCGAATCTGGTTTTCTTGAATAGCGCAAAATCAAAATTATCGATTCCCTGGGAACGTAGTCGAGGATCTACTCGCGGTTCATTACCAAATTGGAAATCGCCAGGCGCGGCGAAACACGCGGTATTAAACCATTGCACCAGGCCCGAGCCGTAAATTCCGGGCAGATTGACATCGCATCCGGAAATAATATTAGGACGAGAACCACCGCCAAACAGAGTCGTGCCGTTGACTTGCCCGTTGGTAAATACCAGCGGAAAGCCTCGCTGGAAAATCGTGACGCCATCAACCCCCCAGCCTCCCACGATTTTGTCCAGCATCCCATCGGCTCCCGAAAAATATTTCCTGCCTTTGCCGAAAGGGAGATCGAGAACATAACTAATCACTAGCCGTTGAGGAACATCTTGCGAGGACAAAGAACGCTCGCCCCGCAAATTATTATTGTCTTGAATCGCTCCCACGCCTGGCTCTAGCCATGCCGTCAGCGTATCGGTGTCGCTAATCAGTTTCGCGTTGGTATAAGCGACTGACAATGAGCCCGCCTCCGCGAAGCGACGCTGCAGCGTCAATTGAAATGAGTGGTAGATGCTGTCGTAAGACCCTTGGCCGGCAAGTTGCACGCTCGCATATTGCGGATAGGGGCGCAGCAGCTGCCCGATCGTAGTGGTGGGCCCGGTGAGCGCCAGCGCCTGGCCATTGATGAAAAATGGATTCGGTGTCGACTGAACTAGTGTGACATTTTGCCGGGGGTTTGGAAGCGAAGGATCGACTTGCGACGCTGCCTGCGCAAGTAATCCATCCGAAATCTGGTTGATTTGCTGGGAATACTGCGCCAGATGCGTTCCCTTCGATCCCACATACGCCGCGGACACGAAGAAGCCAGCGGGCAAATCGCGCTGTACATCAAGATTCCATTGCTGGACGTAGCCTTCCGGATGGTTGCTCGGATCAACTTCTGTAATTGATTGCACGACCTGGGTGAGGAATTGTTGCGTTCCCTGAACGCCCAGGCTCCTGCCGGGTGGCGCCGCAATTCCTGCGGGAAATGGCAACGCGATGGTGTTCACCGGGTGAGTACCATCCAGCGTTCCGGTATAGGTTGTTGCCGCAGCGTTCACCATATCGTTCAGCGGGTTCAAGCTGAACGCAACGTAGTTGGGAATCCAGAAGATCCCGTAACCGCTGCGGATCACCGTGTTTGGAGTGATGTTGTACGCCAGGCCGACGCGTGGAGCGAAGTCAGCGCTCGCACGAGGAACGTTACTCCGGTCGGAGGGTTTCACCAGAAATACATCTCCTTTAATTGGCGCCGCGCCCGCCGGAAGAAACTGAGTCAGGTAGTTTGCTGCTGTCGGATCGAAATAAGATAAGCGGTTGAATCGTTCCGACCAGGGACCCTGAATGTCATAGCGCAGCCCCAGATTCAAAGTAAGCTCTTTCGTTGCGTGCCAGGAATCCTCAAAATAGAGCGCTTGGTATATCTGCTGGCCAGCAGTGAACGCCGGCACTACAGCTTGCGCAAAAAAGTGATTTTCAAAATTGTTGAAATTATCCGCGTAGCCGAGCAGGAAATCTGCGAATGGAAATCCCGTGCCGGGGACGCCGGGCAGGGAAGTGAAGCACGCTTGGCCGGCGACGCAAAAATCGAAAGCACCGCTGGCGATATTCGACTGCGCGTAGTCATCCCGGCCCACTTCGAATTGGAACCCAATGTGGATCTGGTGATGCCCACGCAACATGGACAAGCTGGGCGACAGATAATATTGCGTGTCGCGGTCCTGAATGAAACTCTGGCCCTGCGTGCACATAATGTTGTCGGCAAAATTCGCCACACACGGAGTAGGCGGGGTCCGCATCTCAGTGGGCACAACGCTGTTATAACTTGCCGGCCAGCCAATCGTTGTCAGATCAAATCCGGCATTTTTCGGGCTACGATTATAAGTGAACCGCGAAACGCTGGCATTAAATCCAAACACAGTGGTTGGCGTGACTCCATACGTGTAGCCCGATGCGATGGCGTAACTGTGATAGTCCTCGGCACAACGATCCGCGCACAGGCCTGTTCCCAAAGGGTCGATGGGCAAGTCCTGAACGTGCCAGTAATTGAAGCGCAAAAAAAGCCTCTGCTTATTCGTAATGTTGTGATCCACGCGGGACACAACCTGGTTATGGTCGCCGCCCGTCGGAGCTGCAATGGTGAAGTTGTTTGTCGCCGCGGTTGGATTTGTTGCGGCGGGCCAGAGATTGAGCAGTTTTTGTGACGTGAAATTGATGCGGTTCGCCGGAATTATATTGTTCGGAAGCGGAGTGGGCGCCGCGTTACTGCCCGGGCAGGCTCCTTGCGCGTTTACGATTCCTCCGCAAGGATCGTAAATCTGATCGATCACCACCAGCTTGCCGCTTGCGTCCGTGCCGCGAGCGTTGCAAATGCCTGCTGTAAAACCGCTCTTACATATTTCCGAAAAATTGCCCGCTCGTTCGCTTGGGTCAGGAACAGTAGTGGTGAAGGGTGCTCCTGTCCGCAGACGAAACCCTTCGGCGCTGAGGAACCAGAAGGTTTTGTTGCGCCCGCCCAGATGCGGAATGTTCAGCGGCCCACCGGCGTTTGCTCCGAACTGATTCTGGACCCACGGTGGTCTCCGTTCCCCGGCGGAATTGAGAAAGAAATCGTTGGCGTTGAAGATTTTGTTGCGGAGATATTCGTACGCTTCTCCGTGAATAGTGCTCGTGCCGGTTTTGGTGCTGAGGTTGGTCACGCCACCGGAAAACTTTCCCCACTCCGCGCCAAGATTGCTGGTCTGCACTTTGAATTCCTGGATGGAGTCCTGCGTCGGAATCAAGACCGGCAAGTTGATGTAGCCAATGTTCAGCGGCTGGCCGTCGAGGTACTCGGCGCTCTCATTTCCGAAGGATCCGTCCACCTGATAATTTCCCCAACCAAACGGATTCACTCCCACCGGCGTGCCGGTGGAACTTCCTTGCGGAACTACCGAAGCTGCCAGTTCGATCAGGTTAAATACGTTTCGGCCATTCAACGGTAATTCAACCGCCTTGCGCTGCTCCACCACCGTACCCATGGTCGAAGACTCCGTATCCAATAGCGGCGCGCCTCCGCGGACCGTCACGCTTTCTGACGCGGAACCCAGCACCATTTCAAAATTAACTTCCAGGGCGTCCTGCACGTGCAGAATTACATCGGACTTAAGAACCGCCTTGAATCCCAGTTTTTCTACTTCGATGCGGTAGGTACCCGGTGGCAGATTCGTAACATAGTAGCTTCCCGTTTCATTTGTGATAGTTTCGTAGCGGACCCGTGTGCCGGTATTGATGGCAATGACTTTGGCATCTGGAGTAACCGCTTTGCTCGAATCGGTGACTCGACCGGTAAGGGACGCATTCGATGATTGCGCGATAACCGAGCGGACAGGGAACAGCATTAGTGCGGCGAATGCTATAAGGCGAATCGTAGCGGGCAAACGCGGGACGGACATTTGGCGCGCGACAGTTGGAATTTCAGGGACTGTATCGCGAGGGAAGAGTGGACCGCCCGCAGCATCAACAGAACTGGTGAGGGACTGGCGGCCGTCCATTTTCTCCGAAACCTCCCGACAAGGGCAGCAAAGGACCTCAGTAGTAGCAGGCGGTCGGACTGCAGGTCAACGCGATTCTGGGAGAAATTATTTGGCCGCTGTGAAAACGGCATTCGGTACTCGCAGGTGCTACAGGAAAACCGCGGGAAGGTCCAGCAAACATACTTTCCCCGGCCTTTATTTTTGGAATGAGCGGCGCAGCATTCGAGGGCATCGGGGGTCCTGCGCCGCTCTCGGACGTGTTCTGTGTGTGCAGACCAGACGCCTGCAGTATTTATTCCATAAATTCGCCGCCGAGTTTTGCCCTTGCTTGGACAAGCCCAAAAACTTGCTACTCCCAGCGAAAAACCTTGGTCGATATCGCCGTGCACAGCACAAATCCTAAGACCAATGCGGCTACGTCGCCCAAGTGGGCCGACCAGGCTTCGCCATTCCATATTCCTTCGAGGAGACTGACGGCGTAGGTTAGCGGCAGCAGTCGGGACAGCGCGCGAAGGACCGGCGGTAAGGACGCAACCGGTGTGAAGAGTCCTGAGAAACCGAACATGGGATAAAAAATGATGGCGCCGATTGGCTGGGCAAAGCGCGCCGTGGGAACGATGCTGGCGATGAGGAAGCCGATGGACAGGATGCTCCAGGTGCTGATCAGCAGCGCAACGGTGAACGAGAATAAGTGCACATGGACGCCCGCCGGGTAATAACGTTTGCCAGCGAGAACCATCAAGAGCAGCGTGACTGCCGTAAGCAGCAGTTTGACGAGCACGTGGGCGGTGAGAATCGTGTACGGGCGCAGCGGCGTGGCGCGCAGTCGCTTGAGGATGCCGCCTTCGCGATAGATGGAAATAATGGTCACCAGGGAGAGCACCGCGCTGACGGCGATCAGCAGCGACGCGAGAACCGGCACGCCCACGTGGACAAAACTATTGGGGCTGGGTGCGGCCGGGGCACGTCCGCGGCTGAATATTCGGCCCAACACGAGGAAGACCAGAACCGGTACAACGATGGTGCCGAGTGCGCCTAACGGTTCGCGCAGGAAAATTTTGATTTCGATCCAAGTGAGTTTCCAGAGTCCAACTAGCATCGTTTAAACCTACTCGCGAATCGAATGTCCCGTTAGTTTAAGAAAGACATCCTCAAGATTCGGAAGAATAGTACGGAAATCGGTGACCAGTATGCGATTCTCGGACAGACAATGAATCACGCTGGTCACCAGGTCGTCGCCCCGGCCGCTGATCGTGAATCGTGATTCGCTACGCGTCACTGACTCGACTCTTGGGATGGTGCGAAAACGTTCCTCAGCGCTCGGATCATTGGTGGCGACAACTATGGTTCGCTCCGGGCAGTGCCGGTCGACGAGCTTCTCTGGACTGTCAATGTCGATAATGCGGCCGTGCTCGATAATGGCTACGCGGTCGCACAAGCGCTCCGCTTCTTCCATCAAATGCGTGGTAAGAAACACAGTCTTGCCCCGCTTGCGAATATTGCGAACCAGGTCCCAGATGGCGCGTCGCGCTTGTGGGTCCAAGCCAGTAGTCAGCTCGTCGAGAAAAACAACCTCAGGATCGTTGATCAGTGCGAGGGCAATGAACAGCCGCTGCTTCTGACCACCGGAAAGATTCATAAACCATGCGTCGCGCTTGTCGGTGAGGCCGAGGCTTTCCAGCAAGCGCTCGGCATCTGTTGCTTTCTTATGATAGAGCGAGGCCCACAGGTCCAAGGCCTCCCACACCTTGATGCGCTTTTGCAGCTGCGCCTGCTGCAGTTGCACACCGATGCGCGCCTGCAGCTGGTAGACCTGGCGGAAGGGATCAAGGCCGAGAACTGAGATGGTGCCGCGGTCGGGAGTGCGAAGCCCTTCGATGCACTCCATGGTGGTAGTTTTTCCGGCGCCGTTGGGGCCAATCAGACCGAAAATCTCCCCGTCGTTTACTTCGAAGGAGACTTCGTCGACGGCCACAGTGGTACCGTAGGTTTTTCGAACTCCTGAAACTTGGATGACCGGGGGCATGATGTTTGCGAATCGGTGGGCGTTGACCGGAGTGAGAGTTATATCACGGACTCAGGAAACGTACTGACGAGCCGCACGGAAGCCGTGCAATGATCCACAATAAAACTCCGAATGCGCACCTCGATATGCGGGTGACGACACAAACTTTTCCGGAATAAAACTTTCTCATTTTGTCTAGTTATCGTGAAAACGTACACCGGCATTGTATTCGAGCGGAGCACAGGATTGAACACGAGCGTCGACGGTTTCAGGTGCACTGCCACCGTAAACTAGGCCGGCAAATCAGCCGCGCATCACGATTTGTGTTCTGAAGAGTTGAAGTTGTCGTGAGCCATGCGAGCGGTCTTCTTCGCAAAATCGTACGTCGCTCGCAGATTCCCTCCAAAGAACCACACTTTGCCATTTACGTCCTTTTCCAGCAGCACTTTTCCATCCGGATTTTTGAATTCGCAGTGAATCGTAATGGAAGTAGCCCCGGCAACTGTAGTCACCCGCCGCGTACGTTCACTGCCTTCCTTGAAACCGCGAACCGTGCTGTGCAGAATGACCAGGTCCGGAGCATCTTTGGCTCTGCGGTCCCCGTCGCGATACACATGCTCAAAGCCACCTTGCTTCTCCAGCTGGCGAACCAAATTTTCATACAGTGAAATCTGGAACTCCGCAGGCAGCTTGATCTCATCGGAGTGGATCATTTCCACCTGAATCGCAGAAGCCTTGGCTTTGACTGGCTGAGCCTCGCCCGCGCATAAAGGACGCGCGACGAAAGCCACAGACACGACCGCTAAACACAAAATTGCGTTCGCATAGCGCTTCATTGTTTTTGCTCCTTGCTCGGTGCATTGGCCGGAGCAGTCCCCGCCGCCGCTTGCGCTTCGCCCACCGTGGTATGCGCTCCTTGAGCCAGCAGTTCTTTCTTGATGGGCTCGGCGCCGCTGGCTGGCAGTGCAAAGATGACCCCATGCAACGCGCCATTCTCATCGCGATAGCGAATCGTCAGCGTGTCGAACTTGGTGCGAAACAACGCCAGAAAGCGCCCCGATCCATACGGCGCAGCCATACTCAGGTTGCTGACCGTCTTTCCCACCGCCGCTTGCGTGTCTTCTCCGGTGACCACGTCTTCAATACTGGCCACGCTAACGTCCGAACTTTTCTTGCCATAAACGAAATGCAATTTTCCGTTCTCGACTGTCAGCTTGCCTTTGGCGTCGTCCTTCACGCCCGGAAGACCGGTAAGCGCGATCGCTTTGTTGTCGGGCTTGGAACTCTGCTGCGCGTTGGCACCGCAAATCGCAAGTCCGGCGAATGCCACGGCCATCGTGAATGAAACCAAAAATTTGCTTCGCTTCATACCTCCTCCTTCATCAGAAAAATCCAAATATTCCGGGTCAATGCCTTCGATGCGCAACAAAAACACACCGGAAACTTCACCCCATTTCGGCAAACTGCGACATTCTGCCAGGCGCTGTGTAATCCGAGGATGCTTTACCTATTCGCGCGGCAAACCCTGGCGACTCTCAGGGACGACTTTTGGACGCTGTAAAGGTCGACTACTAGTGCGCGGGAGTGTACCACTTGTTACGCGCCCATCCTAGTGCTTCGCTGCGCTCAGGTGGATGGCAGGTTAGAGACATTGCGTGTCATCCCATTGCGCCAGAATCACATACTGCATGGCGCGCCTCGAATCCATTCGATAATACTTTTTCGCTTCATACTGTTCCCCGTACACCTCAGCTACTTTCCGCTGGGCGGCGTGGAATTACACGTCCCAGGGACGAAAAAAATACAGAAATTCGGAAGCTGGCCGGCTACGGCAACTCTTGCAAAAGAGGAAGCGTTATTGACGTTCTGACCTGCGTTTTACCAAAGTTCGTATGCCTGTACAATCGAAGCATGGAATCAGTGAAACCAATACGCCTCACCGAATTGGTGAAGTCTGCCGGTTGAGCTTCCAAGCTAAGTCCAGCGGTGCTGGACTCAGTGCTTGGGAAATTAGCCCGGCAACACGACCCAAATGTTCTGGTCGGCTTTGAAACCGCCGACGACGCCGGGGTGTACAAAATTTCACCTGAACTCGCCTTGGTTCAGACCGTGGATTTTTTCACGCCCATCGTGGACGATCCCTTTACCTTCGGACAAATAGCCGCAGTCAACGCGCTCAGCGATGTTTACGCCATGGGCGGGCGGCCGGTCAGTTCGCTCGCTATGGTTTGTTTCCCTGAAAAAGGGGATCTGGAAGTTCTCGGACAAATCCTGGCCGGCGGACTTTCGAAAATGGTGGAAGCCGGATGCACCGTCGTCGGTGGCCACAGCATTCGCGATGAAGAAATAAAATTTGGCTACGCGGTTACCGGCACTGTCCATCCGGACAAAGTGCTTCTCAATAGCGGTGCGAAGGTCGGCGACTTGCTCGTGCTGACGAAAGCGCTAGGTACCGGCGTGATCTCCACCGCCATTAAACAGGGTAAGGCGCAACCTGCCTGGATTGCCGCGGCCACAAAATCCATGACCATTCTCAGCAAGCTGGCGGCTGGGGTCGCGGCAGAATTTGCCGATGATGTTCACGGCGCGACCGATATCACCGGGTTCGGCCTTGTAGGGCATGTCCGTGAGATGGCTTTAGCCAGCAAGGCCAGCGTGCGGATTGATTCCGCCAAGCTACCTCTGCTCCCCGGTGCCGTCGAATGCGTGCGTGCCGGCTACGTGCCCCAGGGGTTGAAATCGAATCGAGAATTCGCTGAACGCACCGTGGAGTACGGGCCCGGAGTGGACGAGACAACCAAGCTCATCGTTTTCGATCCCCAAACAGCTGGCGGTCTGCTGCTTTCCATATCCGCTAATAAAGCCGATCCGTTTGTTCGCGCACTTCAGGCCTGCGGCGGTGACCCCACTATAGTCGGCGAAGTTCTGCCACAGACCACTCCGTTGATCAAAATTGTGTAACCGCGGACAGAAACACAGAACCGGATCATTTCCCGAATCTGCCCCTTTTTTGCCCCGCGTGTCTGTGTTAAATATCCATCCGTCAGGAAGATGTTTGGTAGGGGCGGAGGGAATTGCTCAGCACTACACCCTGCCTAGGATTGTGCTTGCGAACGTAGTACTCGACCCAACCTTACCTGTTGCTGCATGAATCCTACGGACAAACCTATGCTCACCCAGGAAGACCGAATTCGTTTGATCCACGCCAATCGCACCGCGTTGCTCGACCGTGTTTTCGACGAGCTTTGCCAAAAGTTACCGGGTTCGTCCGCTGAGCAGCTCGCGGATGACATAGTAACTACGGCCAAACACATCCAGAACGCTCTTGCGGACTCTGACGAAATCCAGAGCCCCGCGCGCGGTCTCTTCGTACTCGCGATGCAACAGGTCGTTGACTCCTTCATTGCCAGCCTGCTTACGGGTGAAGCCTTTGAATGGCTGGCGGGACAACAAAACCGAGCGGATTAGATTCTGCTTTGAGGGCGCCGGCCCGATCGGCGGTCCTAGGTGAGTTACTTCCGATTGGTCCGTCAACTAGGAGTAAATCTCGAATCACTTCCCACAAGCCGGGACTTAATGCTCAGGACGTTTATTTTGTGATAGGCTCAGTCGCCTACCGACGGAACTCGTCCCTCTAGGGACGTAAAACAGTAATCGCCAGGTCCAAGACGGAAAAATCCAAACTATTCAAAAGGAGGACCCCATGACCCAATCCAGTGCTACACAACGAGGCAGCGAGCAGGCAGATGCAATTCGTCCGTTTCCTGTGGCAAGTGTTCCGGAAGCAGAGCTTACAGATTTACGCAAGCGCATCAACGCGACAAAGTGGCCTGAACGAGAAACGGTTTCAGATGCAACCCAAGGAGTACAGCTTGCGACAATGCAGGCGCTGGCGCGTTATTGGGCGACCGATTACGACTGGCGCAAGTGCGAGGCAAAACTGCAGTCCCTGCCGAACTTCCTCACGGAGATCGATGGACTCGATATTCATTTCATTCACGTCCGTTCAAAACACGAAAATGCCTTGCCTCTCATCGTGACGCACGGATGGCCCGGCTCGATCACCGAACAGTTGAAGATCATCGATCCGCTAACCAATCCCACCGCACACGGTGGAAATGCATCCGACGCGTTCCATATCGTGGTTCCGTCCATGCCCGGCTACGGTTTTTCCGGCAAGCCGACCACGACCGGGTGGGACCCCGCGCACATTGCACGTGCCTGGACCGTGTTGATGAAG
>Ga0193729_1000927_pt1 | contig 15288 bp, 15 predicted proteins | sample U1c2metaG_FD_143036 | JGI IMG/M metagenome (GOLD analysis project Ga0193729, IMG submission 143036) | Soil microbial communities from a riparian zone of the East river system, Colorado, United States - U1c2 | ecosystem: Environmental > Terrestrial > Soil > Riparian zone | place: USA: East River...
TTCGGTTATGTCGGTGGTTGTGTGCCGGCGAAAAAAGGCATTGCTCTCTCGCTAATGCGAATGAATCGGATCAAGGATATCAATTTTCAGGACGCAATCGCAATCGTCGAGCCGGGTGTAATCACGGCCGATCTGAAAGCGGCCGCCCGCGCGCAAAAGTTATTTTATCCGCCGGATCCTGCGAGCATGAAAGATTGCAGCATCGGCGGAAATATCGCGACCAATGCGGGCGGACCGCGCTGTTTGAAATACGGCGTCACCCGCAATTATGTGACCGGCCTGGAAGTCGTGCTCGCGAACGGCGATATTTTACGGACCGGCGGACGGGTGCACAAAAACAAAACCGGCTTCGATTTGATCGGGCTTTTTGTTGGTTCGGAAGGAATGCTCGGCGTTGTCACCGAAATCACCCTGCGACTGCTGCCACTGCCGCCCGCGCGCGCGACCCTCTCCGCTGCCTTTGCAACGATGTCGCAAACCGCCGCAGCCGTGCGGGAAATTTTCGCGAGAGGGGAAATTTTCGCGAGAGGATTTTTGCCGTCGTCGCTTGAGATTGCCGACAGTTTTACCCTCGAAGCCGCACGAAAAGATCTGGGCAAAGCGATCGTGCCGCCGGGCAATGCGCATCTTCTAATCGATCTCGATGGGAAGGAAGAAAGCGTGCGAAGCGAAGCGGAAGCAATCCGCCAATTGCTCGTCGATAAAAGGCCGAACACTCTGGAAATGGCGACGGGCGAAGAAGATTGCGAGAAACTTTGGGAGTTGCGCCGGCAATTCAGCAATTCACTGCGGGCGACCGGCCTCACCAAATTGAATCAGGACGTGGTCGTGCCGCGCAGCCACATTGTCGATCTTATCGAGTTCGCCGAGCGGTTGCACGCGCAGTACGGATTTCCGATCGCCTGTTTTGGCCACGCCGGGGACGGTAACATTCACATCAACATCATGGCCGATCGTTACAATCGCGACGCGGACGTGCGTAAGAAAGTAGAGCACGCTCTGGATGACTTATTCGCGCAAGTGCTGGCCTGGGGCGGAGTTATCACGGGCGAACACGGTATCGGTCTGGCCAAAAAGCGCTGGTGGCCGGACGCGACGAGCGGGGTGGTCCGCGAGCTCCATCGCAAACTCAAAGACGTCCTCGATCCGAACGGAATTCTGAATCCGGGAAAATTTGTCGAGTAAGTCTCTTTTTGGCAGGCAACGCCCTCACCTCACTCCTCTCCCTCAGGGAGAGGAAGACGCGAAGGGGCAGGTAGGGGTTAATCATTCACCTGAGGAATCGTTTACTTGCACCGGCGCGATTTTGACTCGAAGTTCTTAGGAAGGGTTAACGTCTAAATCTGTGCCACCGCGTTCGCGCTGGCGTGGGGTCGTATGAAACCGGGGAAAATCACACACACGGTCGCAGCTTTGCTTTCATCCATAACGTCGCTTTTCGCTCACGCAGCAGTGGCCAAGGCGGAGCCGAGCGAGGTCAAGCTGAGCAAAAAAACCGAGAAAAAATCGGACGAATCAAACGTCGGAGTCCAATCGCTCGCGTTTGCGCCGAGTCGTTTGAGATCGACGCCGCCAGCGCCGGGCGAAGGTTATTCCTGGAAACAACAGATTGTGACCACGGTTTTCTGGATTGGCGAAGAACCGAGCGAAAACAATCCGGTGCCGAACCGGGCCAGTTCGTGGGACAAAGAGTGGTCGAAAAGTTACGGCGGCTTTGACGATCCGAATCCGGCGCGCCGGCGGGATTACATTCCGGCGAAATTCACCCCGCGGCAGAATCCCTTTTATTGCGCACTTCCCTACAACGACAAAGCCGCCACTGGCCACAGGCCTGAAGCGTCGCGGGTCGTTCCGTGGTTCAACCAAGCGTATCAAGGGCCGGCCGTCTCCGTTTGCAAGGACCGCTGGATTGCGATTCGCAAGGGAAACAAGGTCGCCTACGCGCAGTGGGAAGATGCTGGACCCTTTCGGACGGACCACTGGCAATACGTTTTCGGCAACGAGCGTCCAAAACCGAACTTGAATAAGGGTGCCGGCCTCGATGTTTCGCCGGCCGTGCGCGACTATCTTGGTTTAAATGAAACCGACGTGACCGATTGGCAGTTCGTCGATTTCAAAGACGTGCCGCGCGGGCCGTGGTCGAAATTGGGAGAGAACAACACCTTCGTCATCGCCGATCGGAACGCCGGGACGCGGTTGGCTCGGGCAAAGAGCAGCGCGGTCCGGAAGCTACATCTGCTGCCGAGTAATTAATTCTCTGCCTAAGATCGACATCAACGACCCAGAACGGAAGTCGTTGGCTGATTCGCACGCTGTTCGTTGACCCGGGCGAAGGCAAAGTAACCGCCGATCAAGCAGCCCACGATCAAAACGAACAGGAACGATCAAGCAGCCCACGATCAAAACGAACAGGAAAACAAATCCAGCTGTGCGAATTGTTCGGTAGCGTTCCCCGGCTTGCTTCCAGGTGGCGCGCTTTTGGATCAGCTCCAGTTCGAGCAGGCGCGATAGTTTATCGGCGTCGATTTCGTTCAGTTTAGGCCCAGCGGGCTCAGCCATGATGCCGAGAAATCCGCAAATATCATGCCCGAGTAACACCGGGCTTCAGCCCCGTATGTGATGCATGGCTTGCGCCGATCTCGGCGCTAAAGGGGTTGTTAATCGCGCTCGCGAACATGCAAGTTCGACAATTCATAAAGACTTCCCCTGCTGGCACTATCGTTGCTTTCAAAAAAGGGGTGCACGCCACCTTCTTCCAGAAAGTCCTCATCTGCGCCTTTGCCGGTTTCCTTGCCGCCTCGCTCGTTGAGTGGGCGAAAGTCTTCGTGGAAGGGGCCGACGACGCCTTGAATAAGGGCTACAAGCACCGCGCCGTGCTCGATCCGACGAAGTAGCACAAAAGACGATTGCTGCTGGCTCACCCGCGCATAATTCTGCAGCGTTGGCACATGCAGCTGCCAACTTTACGGCGGGAGGCCCGGTGCGAAGCGAGTGGGTCTACGGAAGCCGGGCACTGGATTAATACAGTTTACGTCGGACGTTAAGTTCACGTTCGCACGCGCGTTGACACGCACGGCATCAGAGTTTCGATTGAATCCAGCAGCATGAAAGTCGGCTTCGCCCAGCTCAATCCCACCGTAGGGGATTTGCGCGGTAACTTCGAAAAGATCCTTCAATCTTACGAACGTTTGGCCGCGGCCGGCGCCGAACTCATCGTTACACCCGAACTCGCGATCACCGGGTATCCGCCCCAGGACCTTGTCTTCAAATCGCGCTTTGTTCCGGAAACCCTCGAGATTTTGGAGGAACTTCATCGACGTGTTGGCAAAGCCGCGTTGCTGGTCGGCTTTGTCGATCGGAACGAAGGCCGCGGTCGGCCATTTCATAACGCCGCCGCCTTAGTCGTGCGCGGAGAGCCGATTCGCAAAGCCCACAAATCGCTTCTGCCAACTTACGATGTTTTCGATGAGGACCGCTATTTCCAACCGGCGGCCCGGGTCGAGCCTTTCGACCTGAACGGGAAAAAAATCGGCGTCACCATTTGCGAGGATATTTGGACCGAACATTACCTCCCCCGCCCGCTTTATGACTGCGAACCGACGCGAAGTCTCATCGAACAAGGCGCTGACATAATTCTCAACTTGAGCGCGTCACCGTTCACGTTGCATAAACCGGCGATTCGTTATGAAATGGTGGCGACGCTCGCGCGCACTTACCAGCGGCCCATCTTTTATTGCAACGCCGTCGGCGGCAACGACCAGCTCATTTTCGACGGGAACTCGATCGCCGTGAATTCGTCCGGCGGTTTGATCGCGCAACTTCCTGCTTTTTGCGAACACGAACAGATTGTGGACACGGACGCAACTGCCGCCGCGGAGTTCCGCGAAGAATCGGCCCCGGAACAACTTTTTGCCGCTCTTTCGTTAGGTCTGCGCGATTACTTGCGGAAATGTAATTTCAAATCGGCCGTGCTCGGTCTAAGCGGCGGAGTTGATTCGGCCGTGGTCGCCGTAATTGCAGTCGAAGCGCTCGGAGCGGAAAACGTTGTTGGCGTTTCCATGCCGAGCCAGTACTCGTCGCGCGGCAGTATCGACGATGCGAAGAAGCTGGCCGAGAACCTCGGAATCAAATTGTTGCACGTCCCGATCGCGGAGACGTTCGCCGTCTTCAAAGGCCAGTTTAAGGAAATCTTTTCCGGACGACGGCCGGAAAACGAGACCGAAGAAAACATGCAGCCGCGTTTGCGCGCCATGACGTTGATGGCGCTCTCCAACAAATTTGGACATCTGGTTTTATCAACTGGAAACAAAAGCGAACTCTCGGTCGGTTATTGCACGATTTACGGCGACATGGCGGGCGGCCTGGCGGTCATCAGCGATGTGCCCAAGACAATGATCTACGAACTCGCCCGCTGGATAAATCGGCAAAAGGAGATCATTCCAAGATCGACGATCGAAAAGCCACCGAGCGCGGAATTGAAACCGAACCAGAAAGACCAGGACACGCTGCCGCCCTACGAAAAACTGGACGAGATTTTGCGGCTTTACGTCGAGGACAACTTGAGCGCGCGCGACATCATTGGCCGCGGGTTCGACGAGAAAACTGTGAGGTGGGTGCAACGCCGCGTCGATCTCAATGAATACAAGCGCGAGCAAGCCGCGCCCGGATTAAAAGTCACGAGCCGCGCCTTCGGGCTCGGCCGCCGGATGCCGATCGCCCAAAAATACGTCGACTGATTCCAAAACAGAACATTTAACTGATGCCATTCTATGTATAACAAAAACAATCTCGCCAAGATAAAGAAGATGGACAGTCTCGCGCCCGAGGTGATGAAAGCGTTTTGGGCGTTCGACAAAGCGGCGGTCGCCGAAGGAGCAATCCCGGTAAAATATAAGGAGCTGATCGCGGTCGCAGTCGCTTGCACGACGCAGTGTCCGTACTGCATCGACATCCATGCTGGTAACGCCCGCAAGGCAGGCGCGAGCGACGCCGAACTTGTCGAAGCCGCGATGGTTGCGGCAGCGCTCCGAGCCGGAGGCGCAATGACACACGCCACGCACGCACTCTCTGATTGAGACGAAGTAGCAATTAGAAAGCATTCCACCTGCCGCTTGCGCGCCCAAAGGCCACGGCTCATCTTGACGTCATTAGATCACGTAACCCGAGGAGCTTCATATGCCACTCGATGGAAAGCACGCACTGATCACCGGGAGTTCGCGCGGGATTGGCAGAGGAATCGCGCTGAAACTGGCCGAGACCGGCGTCAAGGTCGCAATTCACTACTACCAAAACGAGCGCGCGGCGAACGATACGCTTGCCCAAGTCCGCAAGCGCGGTTCCGATGGCTTCGTCGTTCAAGCCGACGTAACACGTCCAGAAGACATCACCGAGATGTTTCGCAAGGTGAAGACTCAGTTCGGGAGACTCGACATTTTCGTGAGCAACGCACGACCAGAGGCGGCCACGTTTTTCCAGCCGCCTCTGGATATTACCCTGAAACAGTGGGACACAGCCTTTGATTCGCAGGCCAAGGCGTTCCTAGTCGGAGTCCGCGAAGCGCTTCCCTTGCTGAGTAACGGAGGCAGCATCATTGCCATTACCTACGCCCAAGGCAGCCGAACCGGCGGACTCCAGCCCTGGGTCGGCATGGGATCAGCGAAAGCAGCATTGGAGTCGCTCGTCCGCTACTTTGCCGTTGCTGTGGCAAAGCGCGGTATCACGGTAAATGCGATCAGCCCCGGATGGACGGACGACAGCGTGTTGAACACATTGCCGGAGGAGGTCCAGCAGTTGGTCCGAAATTGGCACAAGGGCGGTTGGACGCCAATGGGCCGTCTCGGAACACCCGAAGACGTGGGGAACGTGGTCGCATTATTCTGTTCAGACAACGCCCGCTGGATCACAGGGCAGGTGATCTACGCCGACGGCGGCGCGTCGTTGATGAATCCAGAGGTTCCGCCAGAAATCCAGATTGGATAACTTGCGCGACGCCAGCCGTGGCTGAGCTTGTTCTCGTTAGACCTTTCGTCATGTCCGCTACAACCAAACTCAGGAATGCACTCAGTATGCTGGAAGATGCTAGACGCCACATCAAACGGGCAAAGCGTGACGCGCCCGAAATTGCTGATTTGCGCAGAGCGCTGCGTGAGATCAACGAAGCGGTTGAAGAACTCGAGCGCGCCATCAGAGAAGTCGAAGATTGAAGGCGTAATCCAATCGACTCTTCGCTTTTGAGCATTGAGCTGGTCTCTGCGTTCTGGCCGCTGACCGCTCACTTCTGTTTTCTGGCGTCTGACTTCTAAGTTCCGACCAACTCACGTTGCCAGGGAACAAGCAACGCGTCGGCGCGGGTTTGATCGGCGGCGATGGCTTCCAGAGTCGCGCGCGGAGCGATGAAGGAAGATTCAATCTGCAAATCTCTCGCCGCGTGATCGCGATTTCGACGTAATTGCTCGATTCGCTTTACAACTTCTGCGGTTGCGCGCGTTCCGGAACGACGCGGCCTGACCGGCCAATCTCCTTCCGGCAATTGCGTTCCGCGCTCGGCCGCTTCACGAAAAGCGCGGCGGCGGCGATCGGAAAAATGTTTAAAATCCGGAGATTCACCCACGGCGAACCGTTCGGCCGAGTCCAGCAGCTCGCGGTTCTGCAAAATGTGAAACGGCGGACGATCCGCCGCTTCGGCTTCCTTCTCTCGCCAATTCCATAATTCGCGCAAGACCGCGGACGCGCGACCACGCAACGCACCCGCCCCGGAAATTCGCCACGCTTCATCAACGTCGCGCTCGCGATCGATGGCGGCTTGCTCGAGCGCGCGCTGACACGATTGCCGAAACCATTCCATTCGGTTTCGCGAATCCAATTCCTTTTCCAAACGTTCGACCATTGGCAACAAGTAACGCGTGTCGTTGACCGCGTATTCGGCCATGCGCTTGGGAAGCGGGCGCTGCGCCCAGTTTGCTTTTTGCGATCCTTTCGCCAGCTCGATCCCAAAATAACGCTGCACAAGCGCGGCCAGACTGAATTCGTGGATACCGATCAAACGCGCCGCGATCACGGTGTCGAAAATTCTTTGCGGCACGAAATTCAGATTCCGCCGGAGCAATCGCAGATCGTAATCGGCGCCGTGGAGAACGATTTCTTTGTTCGAGAGCGCGCCTCGTAACGGCGCAAGATCGACATCTGCCAAAGGATCGACAATATCATCGTGCCCCGGAATGCTGATCTGAAGCAGACAAAGTTTCTCTTTGTAGCAATGCAGACTGTCGGCCTCGGTATCGATGGCGATACGATCGTGCGGTCCGAGTTTTGCGACCAGCTCGGTCAACTCTTGGCCCGTCGCAATCATGCAGGCCGAAATGACAAATGACGAATGTCTAATGACGAAGGAATGACGAAACCCGAAGAACGAAAAGCATAGTACGCGTCCTGTTTCGCCATTTGAAAATTGGAGCTTGCTTCGTCATTCGTCATTCGAGCTTCGTCATTCCCCTCATTTGAGTCCGCTCAAAAGCAGCTCGGCGTTGGTTTTGGTCGCGTTCAAGTTGTCGATCAATTTCTCCATCGCCTCGATTGGCGGCAGCGCCGCCATCGCTTTGCGCAAGAGCTGCACCCGTTCCCATTCTTCCGGATGATAAAGCAAATCTTCCCGCCGCGTGGCCGAAAGCATCGGATGAATCGCCGGATAAAGCCGTTTCTCCTGCAACGCGCGGTCGAGATGCAGCTCCATGTTGCCGGTGCCTTTGAATTCTTCGAAAATCAGTTCGTCCATGCGGCTGCCGGTCTCGGTCAGCGCGGTCGCGAGAATAGTCAGGCTGCCGCCTTCTTCGACATTGCGGGCGGACCCAAAAAATTTCTTCGGCTTGGTCAACGCCTTTGCTTCGACGCCGCCCGACATGATCCGGCCTTTGCTCGGCTGCAAATTATTATAGCCGCGCGAGAGGCGGGTCAGGCTGTCGAGCAAAACCACCACGTCTTTCTTCATTTCGACCAAACGCTTGGCCCGCTCGAGCACCATCTCCGCGACCTGCACGTGTCGGGTCACGTTCTCGTCAAAGTTCGAATGATAAATCTGGCAATCGATCTCGCGCTCGAGATCGGTCACTTCTTCTGGTCGCTCGTCCACCAACAAAAGAATGAGAACGATCTCCGGATGATTGACCCGGATCGCCTTGGCGATTTCCTTGAGTAAAATCGTTTTGCCAACGCGCGGCGGCGACACGATCAACCCGCGTTGGCCGTGGCCGAGCGGCGCCAATAGATCGACTCCCCGCGCGCAGATCGAATTCGTCTTTGGATTTTCGAGCATGATCCGCCCCTGCGGAAACTGGGGCGTTAATTTTTCGAAATCGGCCGGCTCACTCCATTTCTCGGCGGGCTCGCCCTCGATTGTGACGACGTCGTCGAGCACAAGTCCTTTCTCACGATCGCGCGGCAGGCGAAGTTTTCCGGCAAGTTTTTGTCCAGGCCGCAGATGATAAAGCTCAATCGCTGCGCGCGGCACATAAACGTCCTCCGGGACCGGCAGGAAATTCAGCTCCGGAAAACGCAGTAAGCCGAACGAATCGGCGACTTGATCGAGAAAACCTTCGGCCGTGACGTTGGCCCCCTGGCCGAGCGCGGCTCGCGCAATGTCGAGAATATGATGATGCCGCGAGCGCGCGCGATGTCGAGAATATGATGATGCCGCGATCGCGCGGGATGGAGATGCAAATTGAAATCGCGCGCGACCGGGAGGAGATCGTCAAGCTTTTCCAGCTCGTTGATGCTCCACTCGCGCGGCCCCGTAGCCGAGATCGCCGACCTCGGTTCCGATCCGCGGACATCGTCCGCGGCTACAAGATCGACGTCTTCTGTAGTGGCCGCCGTCTCGGCGGCATTTTCGTTTACGCTTTCGTCCATTTTTCCTGACGCCACAGTTCCGCCAAGCTCACAGCCTGCTCCGCAAGCACAGCTCGATCGCCGTTGTTCCAAGCAACGTGATCGGCTCGTTTGATTTTTTCTTCGAGAGGCATTTGCGATTTGATCATGGCTTCCGCCGGCGCGCGCTCGATCTTCATTCGCCGCATGAGATTGGCGAGCTGGATATCGGGCGAACAGGCGACCACCACCACGCGGTCGCACAAGGTTTCACCACCGGTTTCATAAAGAAGTGGAATGTCTGCGAAGAAAAATTCAGGAGATGTGCGGTGCCTGTCCGCTTCAACGCTCCATTGCCGGCGAATCCGGGGATGGAGAATTTGTTCTAGCGCCTGCTTTTTGGCGGCGTCCTGAAAGATTATCGCCCGGACTGCCTCCCGATTCAAGTCGCCGTTGCGCGAAAAGATGCCGAACCCGAATTTGGCAAGGAGCTCCTGTTTAACTTCCTCAAGGTCGACCAGTTGACGCGCGACGGCATCGGCGTCGAAAAATGTCGCAACGGGAAGAATCTCGTGGAGGCACTCGCAGAAAGTGCTTTTACCTGTGGAAATTCCGCCCGTGATCCCTATCGCCGGCATTTCAAGCAATCATAACTCGGCCATTCTTTAACAGAAGAAAACAAAGCTGTTCCCCAAAATGCATTAGCCACGGCTTTGAACTTGACCGTTTTAAACGGTCAAGTTTCAAATAGGCTCCACGAGATGAAAAAACAACCGTCTTGGAAGTGCTATTCTCCCAGGTGCGCGCGGAGATCAGACCGCGTCGAATCCCGCGGCAACACAACCCGGCAAGTCCGGCGAATATGCTGAATATCCCGATGGAGTTTCTTCCACGATGATGAGGTAGCGACTCATCTTAATCCTGCCGTTTGAGGATATTGTTTGTTGTGCCAGAGGCGCAAGATCATCGCTTAGCTTGCCAGCGATTGTAATGACGCCGCGTTTAAAATCGTCGAACGTTTGACGCCGCGTTTAAAATCGTCGAACGTTGCCTCTAATGTTGAACCCGTTCAAGTTGCTTTTTTGTGTCGTTCTTTTCGCGGCGGACGTCCTTCAGATGGCTCTGGAGGAGCGGTAGCTGCGATGCTTGCGGGTTTGGGTAATGGAGCAGAGTCCTATTTTGCTTACCACCCCAGTACGCCGGCCCCGGCTGTTTTGCTTCTCCAATCCTCAACAGCGAGGCATTTTCGTCCTGTTGAAGCGCTGCGTAACGGTCTTGCAACGCCTGAATGCGATTGTTGGCCGCTTCTTGTTGAACCAAGATCGCGTTGTTCTTTGCTCTCGCGTCCTCTCGCTGACGTTGGGCCTCCTGCTGCTGCTTTTGATACGCTGCATAATTAGCAGTCTGCTCGCCGGAGTATGCGGTCGCCCTTTGTGGGTCATACCCGAAGCGCACCTGAACGTCTTTAGGCAACTCGGTGAAGTAAACTTTCGAAATCCCTGCACTCGTGATGAGCACGATGCCGTCGGGTTCGACTCGCCTTACTGTGACGTTTTTATATTCTTTCCCGTCATTTGTTTTGAAGTCATCAGCGCGGATGACTGACGCAAAACATACCATTGAAAACGTAAGAATCTTCATCTTGCTTTCGCTGCGAAGAACCGCGCGTCCACGGCTGCTTATCATGTGATTTATTAGCGGCAATCTTGCCGCTCATTTAGATCAACAAAAGCAAGTTCCAGATGGACTTGGCCTACGGTCACTTCTTGTAGGCCGGGATTTCGGGCAACACTGGCGGTTGCAGCTCTTCCTCTTGCTCCTCCGCAGCTTGTCCTAGCGGAGTTACCTTTCTGGCCGTCACGAAGATAATCAGATTGCGTTTGACGTGCTGATCGATATTGGAGCGGAACAGGCGGCCAACCATCGGAATGTCGCCGAGTAAAGGCGTCTTGTCTTCCACCTTCTGGACGTCTTCGCGCATCAGCCCGCCAATAACAACTGTCTGGCCGTCGGCAACTTGTATACTGGTCGTCACTTTGCGCGTGCTAAAGATTGGCTGGTTAATCACGTTGTCGGTGAGACGAACTGGCGAGGAGACCGATATGCCGGCTGCCGTGTTGACACCCACCGCATTGATGGGGCTTCCGTAATTGATGAAGCCATCGAACTCGACCACTTGAGGAACCAGGTTCAGGTCGATCGTCGCTCCGTCGGCTCCCACCACGGGTTCAACCTCGAGGGTAACGCCGGTATTACGCGTGTCGAACTTTGTCGGCGTTGTCGGCGTCACCACTACAGGGACTGTTGTCGCCCCTCCGATGACGGTAGTTCCAGTGGAGCTGGCAATCTGGGGAATCTGCGGCTGCGTAAATTCTGTCGGGTAACGAAATTCCCTGACTATCTCGATGATGGCGCGTTGTCCGCTTTTCGTGGTGACCTTGGGGGCGGAAAGAAGATCGACCCCTTTCTTTTGATTAAGCGCCCGGATTACAACTTGGAATTGAGGATCAGTGAAGACGCCGGCCAACCCGAAGATGCCCGGGGCAACGCTCATTCCGCCGGTACCGCCGGCCAACAGTGCATCAAGTGCGTTAGCGCTGATCCCAAAGGTGCCGCTCCGGTTTCCAGCGGTAACAGGATTTTGACCAATTGGCCCGCTAGCGTTGTTAAAAGGAAAATCAGCCGGATTAACTGGTGTCCCCGTTCCCGACGTTCCTCCCGATCCAAAGACACCGCTGTGTTTGCCAATCTGGAACGGGCCGAGGAGCCAGTCGAAGCCCAGCTCTTTTAGATTGGTCTGGGTAATCTCGATGAACTTTGCTTCGATCTCGACCTGCTTTAGACCGGAGGCATTGGCCTGTTCAACCAAGGCGTCAACCATATCGAGGTTGTCAGCCGTATTACGCCATATCGAGGTTGTCAGCCGTATTACGCACGACCAGTGTTCCGCTATGTGGAAAGAAGGTCGCGCTGGACCCGGGGGGGAAGACGACACCCATGCTTTGCAGGTAGACCTTGGCGTCAGCACGACCAACGAGTTGACGATCATTAACCAACTGCTGCCGAGTGCTGGTACTCGTGTTTATCGCTTGCGAGGTACTTGCCGCTCCCGCGCCAGTCCCAATGCCGGAAGCGCTCTGGTAATTCAACGCATTTTTCTCGACAACGTCGGTGGCGAGGGGTGCTGGCTGTATCGTTTGGCCCGCCCCGCTGGGGGCTTGGCCCCCGCCGCCAACCCCAGCCGACAGGTAATAGCCGACATCAAGCGGACCGCCGAAGAACTCCGGCGGCACCTTGTATGTTTTTGTGACCAATTCGTCGCTCTGTTCGGTTAGCGGGATAAGCAAGACCGCATGAGGTTCGACTTTAACCTTTAATGCCGCCTGATTGCCGATGTAGCGCAACGCGTCCAAGAGCGGAATGTCATCAGCCTCCAATGTGATCTTGGCTTGCTCCGGTGAAGTCGGCGATCCTGACACCACCGCACGCGCAACACCCGGACGCGCGGGAACCGGCGTGGCCGGCGCTCCCGCCTCGGGCGCTCCGCCGGCGACAGGAGCAGCAGTCTCCGCCGGGCCCGGTGCAGCCTCGACGGGGGCTAGCGCAGGAGCGATCTGCCCGAGCGGTCTGAATCGCACCACGATATTGACCCCAGGGGCGCGCTGCCGAATGTCGTCAATGACCTCTGCAACGGTCGCGTTCCTGTAACTTAGGTGCTCGATTCTGATGCCGCTGAGTTTGTTAACGATCCGCGCTGTATCGCTAAGATTTCCACTGGCGGAGTTGAATATTTCAGAGGCAGTCCGCCCATACTGACGGAGGGGTTGCTGCCATCCCGTCTGCACGTCCGAGAGCTGGCGTCCGCGCGTCTCGTTATACGCGTCTTCACCGTAGTGATACTTGGCGTTGTCGATCTTTTCTTGGCCGTGTCGCGCGGCGGTGTTGTAAGGATCGAGCGCGAGCACTTGCTCGTATTTCGCGAGCACTTGCTCGTATTTCTTGAAAGCAAGATCGAAACGCCCTGAGTCGTAATAACCGTCGGCATCGGCCAGGAGCTTTTTCACCTCTTCAACTTTCTCGATGAATGTTGGGCCCATCGTTTTGTTGAAGTAACCGGGCTGCTGCAAGTGGGCGAGCAGCTCCAACGCGGGCCGGCAATTTGGATCGTAGCGGTCCTGCAAAACTTCGCGCAGAACCGATTCGGCTTCGGCAAAGTTGCCGTCGGCGATCTTTTGCTCGGCGACTTTCACGCCGCTCTCGCAGAAACCGGTCAGCGCTTCGTCGTGCGCTTTGCCGGAAGTGACCGCGTCGGGGAGCAGCTCCAGCGCGCTCCGGAATTCTTCATGCGCAACCGCGTAATTTCTCGACCGCATCGCCGACTGTGCGCGGGCCAGCACTTCCGCACAAAAGATCGACGATAATAAAATCAACAATAGGTGGACCGACTTCTCCGAAGGCGGTGTTGAAAATTTCCGCCGCGAAGCGGCGCTTGAATAACATCGCGTTCGGAGAACGCGATCCACCATCCAGGGGAATTTTAATTTCATATGTAGCAGATCATTGATTGAACAGACCAATTTCGATCGGCTCGTCTTCCCGTTGCGAGTTCACGATCACCGCCTTGGCCGGCCCAATGTCTATTAGTTTATATTTGATCTGCTCCTGTGGTTTCAATGAAAATTCCTGATCTTTTCTGACCTGGAATTCCCGTCGCCCGCCCCAGGTGTAAACAAACGTCGCCACCGATTCCGGCGATATCGCCACTTTCTCTTTGACCAGCGTGAGCTGCTGTTTGGTTTCTTCCTGTTCGAGTGTCAGCTCGGAGACATCAACGTTGGTTCCGTACTTATTCGGCTCATATTTCTTGACGAATTTCGCGATCTTGAATCGCGTCCCTTTGATCGTGTCGCCAACTTTCAGAAATTGTGTCGGCTGTTTAAAGTCGATCGTATTGATCTGGTAGGTATCGCCCATCCATGATGAGAAAATAAGCCGGAACGGTTCTTCACTCGCCGATATCAACTTTAATTTCGTGTAATATTCGGGATGCGAATTGCGATCGGTCGGATTGGTGTGGCCCTGCCATTCCTCGAGGTTGGTGAACCCATCATTGTCCGGGTCCTGTTCGAGCACGTCGGCGTCGGCAATCGGCAATCCAAATTGCTCCAGCCATTCGTTCGGCACAGGGGGATGCACTTCAGTCGTTTGTAAGGTCGCCGGTTCTCCATTCGCGGCGATGAAATGTTTTTCCGGGACAAAGAGCCCGGAGCGGCCGCCAAAAGTCCATTGCGGCGGTTGGCGTAATTTGGCGGCGGCGGCGGCGAGCTCTTCCGCTTTCGCCAACGGCGATACGCTCTTTGATGAGGGCGCCGGCGGCATCCCGGCAAGGGTCGAACCGAAGCGGGCCGCGTTACGCCAGATAAAAATCGAAGAGAGAAAGAGCAGCAGCGCCGCCGCGATTAAGAGCGCTTTTTCATAATGAGTGCGGATCCAGTCCATGTTTAGAACGCAAAACGCCCGGCGGTCGCGGCCGTCTGTTCCCGAGCCGGCCCCTTCAATTGCTGGTTGCGAACGTACAACGTCCGAACAATGAAAAATTGCCGCTCTGCGCTCGCGATCTGATTCAAAACTTTGCGCATCGCTGATGGCGAAGCCGTGAATGTAAGATCGACAATCGCGCGCTCGACGACTGGCGGTGCGGCATTGGCCGGGGCGGAAGGTTTTTTCGTCGGCGGCGTTGGCGCCGCTGTTGCCTCGGCTGGAGGCGTCGTTCGTTTCACGGCCGCGATTGCATCCACGCGTGCGTCGATCAAAATGCCGAAGAGCAATTCAACTTGCGCCAGTTGCTGCCCGAGCAATGGCGCGGCCGCAGTCGTTGGCAACGTGGTTCTGAATTCGTCGAAGCCGAGATGAAAATTTTCCGGAAGCTTCACCCGGTTAGCCCGCGCTTTTTCGGTGGTGTTGACAATTGCCCGACGCAAGCGCGATTGAAATTCATTCGGTGCAATCGGCTCAACCGGCAGAACCTGCGCTCTTAGATCCGCTTTTAACTTGGTAAGGGTCGCGCTGTAATCATCGAGCGCGGCCCGCGTTTTCCGGAAATTTCCCTCGTTCGGGAAAGGATTGAGATGCTCGAGACGATTGCGCTCGGTCGCGGCCTCATTGAACTGGGCGGACGCTTCGGTAAAGCCGCTTCTGGCACGGAAGAGAAAATAAAGCGCGAGCAGCGCGGTGACCGCGAACGCGATCAGGAAATTCCCAAGCCAGCGATTTTCGCGATACCAGTTCATGGCAGATTCACCGGCTTTTTAAGATCGAGGCGCAATTCATAGGGAAACGCCCACTCGGTGTTGTTCGGAATCGTCGATTTAATTGTGCGCGCCTGATTCTTCGGATCGACGTTGAAATAAGGCGAGCGGGCGAGGTTGC
>Ga0193729_1000929_pt1 | contig 15276 bp, 12 predicted proteins | sample U1c2metaG_FD_143036 | JGI IMG/M metagenome (GOLD analysis project Ga0193729, IMG submission 143036) | Soil microbial communities from a riparian zone of the East river system, Colorado, United States - U1c2 | ecosystem: Environmental > Terrestrial > Soil > Riparian zone | place: USA: East River...
GCGAGCGGCGGCACCTCCGACAAATCCTCGACAAAGATGGCGCCCTTGTTCTTCAGGCTTTCGACCACGTACTTGTTGTGGACGATCTCATGGCGCACGTAGACGGGCGGGCCATACTTCTCGAGCGCACGCTCGACGATCTCGATTGCACGCACGACTCCCGCGCAAAATCCGCGGGGTTGCGCCAGATATACTTCCATGGGACGTCCATTACGCAATTGTACCAAGCTCATTCTGTATCTCCGCGCGGTTTGAATATCTGCAATATCCGCACCGTGACCAGTCTTGCGCCTATCTCGTCTAAGCACATGGGGTCACAGGGCTTTGTGTCAAAGAAGCATGGGCTAGGAAAGGCGGATCCCTGCAACCATCGGCTGCAGACGCGGGCCGATAGAAGGTAACAGGATACAGCTTCCGATAAAATCGGGGCGAACAGGGCCAGAAACCCTCTTTTTTGGTCATTTTGCCGTTTGCCGGTCCCGATAATGTGAGCCTCTGAGCGCAGTTTGGGCATGTTTTGCGCTACTTGTTCGTGCTCTTGATCACGTTCTTCGTGGTCTCGAAGAAAAGCTCAAAAACAACATTAGATCGGCCCCTGGAACTCCGCTGACAGCGGACGTTTCCGGCAAGCTCCTAAACATTAGAAAGAAGAACTGTGCTGACCCGTATCGTCGTATCGATTGTCAAAGTTTGCACGCGGTTTGCCTCTTTCACGGTATTGGTCGCACTTATCCTCGCGGTGGCGGCGGGCGTTTACACGGCCCGGAACTTCATCATCAACACCGACATCAACACGCTGATCTCGTCCAACCTGGACTGGCGCAAGCGCGACAACCAATTCGAAAAGGCGTTCGATCGGGAAAGAACGATCCTTGCCGTCATCGATGCCCCGACGCCGGAACTGACCAGCGCTGCGGCTGCCGCGCTGGAACGGAAATTGTCCGGCGATACCCAGCATTTCGAATCGGTCCAGCCGCTCGGTGCCGGAGAATTCTTTGAAAGGAACGGGCTGCTGTTCCTTCCGGTGGCGGAGGTCGGCCGGGTGACCGGGCAGTTCGAGGCCGCAGCACCGCTGATCGAGATCATGGCCGGCGATCCTAGTATCCGGGGACTGACGGGCGCACTGGAAACCGGGCTCGCCGGTGTCAGGCGCGGACAAATCAAGCTTGATAATACCGAGCGTCCATTCACGCTGGTCGCCCAGACCATCGAGAACGTGCTGAACACGGGTTCCGGGACGTTCTCGTGGCGCGAACTCGTCAGCGACAAGCCGCTGACCGACTCCGATCGCCGCTCCTTCATCGAGTTCAGGCCGATTCTCGATTTCAATGCGCTGGAGCCGGGCAAGGATGCCACCGATGCCATCAGGCAGGCCGCCCAGGATCTCAATCTTGCCGGTGAATTCGGCGCGCGGGTGCGGCTGACCGGGCCGGTTCCGATCGCCAACGAAGAATTCGCCACCGTTGCGGATGGCGCCATCCTCAACGGGATCGGCACCGTGCTGGTGGTGCTGTTGATTCTCTGGATGGCGCTGCATTCCGCCAAGATCATCTCCGCGGTGTTTCTCAACCTCTTTATCGGCCTTTCGATCACCACCGCCGCCGGGCTGTGGATGGTGGGCTCGCTGAACCTGCTCTCGATCGCATTCGCGGTTCTGTTCGTCGGATTGGGCGTGGATTTCGGCATCCAGTACAGCGTCCGCTACCGGTCGGAGCGCTTCAAGACCGACGATCTGCGGCTGGCGCTGCGGCAGGCGGCGGAACGCTCGGCGGTCCCGCTTTCTCTCGCTGCGATGGCGACGGCCGCCGGATTTCTGTCATTCCTGCCAACCGACTACAAAGGCATTTCGGAACTCGGCAAGATCGCAGGGGTAGGGATGCTCGTCGCCTTCCTGAGCAGCATCACCGTGCTGCCGGCGCTGCTGAGGCTGCTCAATCCTCCCGGAGAAAGCGATCCTGTCGGCTATGCGTTCCTGGCGCCGGTCGATTATTTCCTCGAAAAGTATCGCGTCATCATTATCGCCGGCACGCTTTTCATCGCAGTCGCCGGCCTGCCGCTGCTCTATTTCCTGCAGTTCGATTTCAACCCGATCAATCTGCGCAGCCCCAGGGTGGAATCGATCGCGACATTCCTGGATTTGAGGAAGGACCCGAACACCGGCGCCAACGCCATCAATGTAATGACGAACTCGGAAGCCGACGCGAAAAAGATTGAAGAGAAACTGGCGAAGGTGCCGGAGGTCCTGCGAACCATGTCGCTGGACAGTTTTGTGCCCGAAGATCAGCCGGCAAAACTGAGGCTCATCGGCCAGGGCGCCAAAGTTCTCAATCCCGCGCTCAACCCGGACTCGATTGATGCTGCGCCGTCCGACGCCGAGAATATCGATGCCTTGAAAGGATCGGCGGGGAACTTGCGCAAGGTCGCCGGCGATGCGAAGGGGCCGGGCGCGGTGGCGTCGCGGCGGCTTGCCGACGCGCTGTCAAAGCTTGCCGACTCCAATCAGGCCACGCGAGACAAGACGCAGGCTATTTTCGTTTCGCCATTGAAGATAATGCTCGACCAGATCAAAAACTCGCTGCAGGCGCAGCCGGTCAGCCTGAAGACGCTGCCGGCCGATCTGGTGAATTCGTGGAAAACCAAGGATGGCCTGATTCGCGTCGAAGCACTGCCGCGCGGAGATCCCAACGACAATGACACCCTGCGCAAGTTCGCAGCCGCGGTTCTGACCGCTGAACCGAACGCGATCGGCGGACCGGTGTCGATTCTCAAATCCGGTGAAACCATCGTAAAAGCCTTCATCCACGCCGGCATTACGGCGCTGATCGTGATTGGTCTTTTGCTGTGGCTCACTCTGCGCCGAATCACCGACGTGTTGCTGACGCTGGTTCCGCTGTTGGTGGCGGGGGCGGTGACGCTGGAAATCTGCGTCCTGATCGGGCTGCCGCTCAACTTCGCCAACATCGTCGCACTGCCGCTATTGCTCGGCGTCGGCGTCGCGTTCAAGATTTACTACGTTACGGCTTGGCGGTCGGGTAGAACGAATCTGCTGCAGTCGAGCCTGACGCGAGCCATATTTTTCAGCGCGCTGACGACAGCCACGGCGTTCGGAAGCCTGTGGCTGTCGAGTCATCCGGGTACGGCCAGCATGGGCAAGCTGTTGGCGCTCTCGCTGGTCACGACGCTGGCCGCGGTGCTGTTGTTCCAGCCAGCGCTAATGGGTAAACCTCGCGATGTCGGGGAGTAGACAGATATCGCCAACCGTATCGGCGGGTTGCGCGGTCGCCTGCAGTTTTTGACCGGACGCCGCCTTGGGAGCCGGGTTGACGGGTGCCGTGGTCTTCGGCGCCGTCGCTGCGGTTGCCTGTGGCGCAGCGGGCTTGGGCGCCGCACCCGTGGTCTTGGGCCCGCCCTTGGCCATGCTGTTAGCGGGGCTGGAGGGTATAGGCCCCGCGACGCGGGTCCAGGTTTCGCCGCCGCAGAGGAACCCCAGCACGCAACCCTGAATTTCAAGTTGGTCGGAACCGACGGGCTTAATCGTCGAACTGTAGAATTGTCCGTCCTTGGCGTTATAAACTTGGCCTTCCCATTGATCGACGCCGGCCTTCTTTTTCATGTCGATCAGGATCGGCATTCCCAGGCTCGGCCTGCTCTGCTTCGAGGCATCGGGATTGTTCTTGTCGCGTCCGCCCGGCGTTTTCTCCCATGAAACCGCGCCCCACATATTTCCATTGCATTCTGCAACGCGGATGTTGGCGACACCGTCTGCTACCCTCCAGTCACCTGTCGGATCCGCCGCCAAGGCAGGCGCAAAGCATGTAGCCAAAAAAAATCCGGAGTATGCTACGGTGCGCATGGTGTTGTTTCGTGGGCAGTGCAACATGGTTCAGACCTATGCTTAAGTAGTTGAGGGCAAAACGCCGCATTGAGCGTTTTCAGTTGACGACATGACCATCAACCGAAGTATGTAGCTGATGTTATATCCGAATCTAGACGTTTCCGAGATGTTTGTGGACCGGCAGTCGCAGCGCAGTTCCATGCATGCGCGCTATCTAAATGAGCAACTTGTACGAGTCCTTAAGACGATTGGTTACGATGTCGGCTTTCAGAAGGGGCAGGGCCAGTACCTGTTCGATCGCGATGGCGCGCGCTATCTCGATTTACTGAGTGGTTTTGGCGTTTTTGCGGTTGGCCGGAATCATCCGGCCCTGCGCCAGGCGTTGAAGAGCGTTCTCGATAGCGACCTGCCCAACCTTGTGCAACTCGATGTTTCGACGCTCGCGGGCGTGCTGGCCGAACGCCTGCTGAAATTCGTACCCTATCTGGACAAGGTCTTTTTCGCGAATTCCGGAGCGGAATGCGTCGAAGCTGCGATCAAGTTCGCACGCGGCGCGACTGGCCGGCCGGGCATCGTGCATTGCGCCCACGGTTACCATGGATTGACCTACGGCGCGCTTTCACTGACTGACGATGCGAATTTCCGCGGTGGCTTCGAACCGCTGCTGCCTGGATGCACGTCAATTCCCTTTAATGATCTCGGCGCGCTTGAACAGGCGCTGTCATCGCGCCAGGTTGCCGCCTTTATTGTCGAGCCGATCCAGGGCAAAGGCGTCAACATGCCCACGGACGAATTTCTGCCGGGCGCGGCAGCGCTCTGCCGTAAATACGGGACACTGATGGTCGCCGACGAAATTCAGACCGGAATGGGTCGAACCGGAAGGTTCCTGGCGGTCGAACACTGGAATGTCGAGCCCGACATCGTTCTGCTTTCGAAAGCGCTGTCGGGCGGTCATGTTCCGGTGGGCGCATTGCTCACCCGCAAGAGCGTCTTCGACAAGATTTTCAATCAAATGGATCGTGCGGTTGTGCATGGATCGACATTTGCGAAAAACGATCTCGCCATGGCGGCCGGAATTGCAACGCTTGAAGTGATCGAGACCGAAAAACTGGTCGAGGCTGCCGCCAAGCGCGGTGCCGAGCTTCGGCTGGCGCTGACCCGGATGGTTCCCGGTTATGAATTGATGAAAGAGGTCCGCGGCAAGGGACTGATGATCGGCGTGGAGTTCGGCCCGCCAAAGTCGCTGCCGCTGAAGGCGTCGTGGAACCTGCTCGAAACCGCCAACAAGGGTCTGTTCTGCCAGCTCATCACGGTGCCGCTGTTCAAGGACCACAAGATCCTCACGCAGGTCTCCGGCCATGGCAGCCACACCATCAAGCTGTTGCCGCCGCTGACCATCACCGAAGCAGACTGCAGCTGGATCGAGACGGCGTTCGATTCCGTCATCGCCTCCAGCCACAAGGTCCCCGGCGCGATCTGGTCCTTGGGCAAAACCCTGGTCGACAACGCGGTAAGGAAGTCGGCGTAAGCCTATCCTCCCGTGATTGCGAGAAACGACTTGTCCGTCGTAGCCCGTAGGATGGGTCGAGCGCAGCGATACCCATCGCTTAGCCGCGCGATCTTACGGCCGTTCGAAACGCGCCACGCAACTCGTCGATGTGTTCCGTTAACAACCGCAGCCGCCGCTCCGCGAGGTTGACGGTGAAGAAGAAGCTGCCCCCGGCAGCGAAGTTACGACGATAGTTGGTCATGCGGGCATGTTAGCATGATGACGCGACGGCGTGATGGGTATCGCTGCGCTCAACCCATCCTACGGGTGCGTTGATGCAGCACGATTGATCGCTCGAAGGCCATCGAGCAGCGGCTACCCCGCCGTTCCCGTCTTCATCGAGGCCTCGAATTTATCGCCGAAGTCGGCAAGCTCGTCGGCGGCGAGATCGCTGACTGCCCAGTAGTTCAATCCCCGCTCGCTCCAGCGCCTGATATTGAAGCCCTGGATGGTTTCGATTTTGGCCGCGCGGCGTTCGGCGCTGGCGGTCTGGGCGACGAACAGATTGATCACATGCGCGCGCCGCCGGTAGACGATAGCGCCGATCGGGCGGGTGTCGACGTAATCGAGCCGGCCGCCGATCAGCGTGAAGCCCTGCGCGGTGAGGTCGATCACCGGCGGCGCCACGTCCAGCTTGCCGTTGAACCACGGCTTCACCGTGTGCTGGTCGGTGGAAAGCACGTCGGTGAGATGTCCCGCCTGCAACGAGCGCAGATGCGCCGAGACCACTTCGGACTCGATGCGCGCTTCGTCATCGCTGCGCAGGATGATGGCGACGAGACCGGTCGCCGCGATTGCCGATACCGCCGATCCCATCGCAAATCCCCTGAGCACCGCGCGCCGGTTCGGCACCCGTGCTTGCGGCAGCGAAGCCTCGATGCGGCGGCGCAGCTCGGGCGGAGCCGCATAACGCAAATCGGCGCCGGCGACCGCCTTGCTCAGCTCGCGATAGGCGCGAAGCTGCGCGGCGCAGCGCGGGCAGCCTGCGATATGGTCTTCGACGGCGCGCGCGTGTCCGGCGTCGAGCTCGCCGTCGATCAGCGCGTGAAGAAGAATTTCAGCCTCGTCGCAGGTCATTTCGGTTGCTCCTCTTCCGCCATCCAGGCTGATCGCAGCATGGCGCGGGCGCGGGCGAGACGCGACATCACGGTGCCAACCGGCGCGCCGACGATGTCGGCGATTTCCCGGTAGGATAGATCGTGAATCTCGCGCAGCACCAAGGTCTCTCGAAACGGTTCGGCCAGCGCCGCCACCAGCCGGCCTATGGTTGTGGAATCCCATCGATGTAACATCTGCGCCTCCGGCGTTTCCTGCGCCTCGTGCCAGAGCGGCGTTTGCTCCGCGTCGTCGGGCACATCGTCGATCGGGGCGGTCGGTGAACTCGCCCGCCGCGCAAATTCGGCGCGGCAGACGTTGCGCAGGATGGCGAACAGCCAGGGCTTCATCGCCGGCCCGCGATAGCTGTCAAAATGTCTTAGCGCCCGCAGATAGCACTCCTGCACCGCATCCTCGGCGTCGGCGGCGTCGCGAAGCAGGTAGCGCGCCAGCGTATAGACGTCGTCCAGATGCGGCAGCGCGGCGTCGCGAAAGCGCCGCGCCTTTTCGGGATCGCCGTCCGAACTGTTGACCGGCATCGCTTTTTGCCCGGCTTTGGCAGAAAATGCGGGTGCCCGGCCGGCTTCAATCCACCGGCCGGGCATCGCTGTGATGCCTTGGTTTCGCCCGCTACTCAACCTTGATCGTCCCTGTCATATGCGGGTGCAGCGAACAAAAATACTTGTAATCGCCCGCCGCCGTGAACGTGAACGAATAGCTGTCTTCGGTATCCATCGTCTTCGATCGGAATTTTCCCGCTTACACCCCCGTGTGGGGAATGTCATCGCGATTTTTCCAGGTGACGGTGGTGCCGACCTTCACCGTGAGCTGTGCCGGCTCAAAGGTGAAATTGTCGATCATCACGTTGGTCGTCTCCGCGGCGCGGGCGCCGCTGAGACAGAGCGATATTGCCGCGGCGATGGCCAATCGGCCAAGGCTGCGCAGAGCTAGTGACGCCATCACGAATTTTCCTTTAGCCCTGCAGCGGCGTGTCGATGATGGCGAGGCGCTGATCGCCCGGCTTGAAGTTGATGCTGGCAACACCGAGCAGGCCGCGGAGCTTGTCGTCGGCGACCTTCATCGGCCCGGGCGAGGGGGCGGTGCCCGGCGCCGGCTGCGGAAACGCGGTCGAGCGCGCGGTGTGGAAGGTGACGTTGCCCTCGACCTTCTGCATCACCTGGTGGATGTGGCCGTTGAGCACCGTCACCGAACCGAAGCCCTTGAGGTAATCCAGCGCGCGGGCGCCGTCCTCGGTGCCCCAGCCCCAGGTCGGATAGACCGTCCACAGCGGAATATGCGCGAACACCACGATGGGCATCGATTTCGATTTGCCCTTGAGATCGTCCTCAAGCCATTCGAGCTGCTCGGCGCCGAGATTGCCGAGGCCGCCGGCCTTGAGGTCCACCACATTGACGAGGCCGATGAAGTGGACCCCGCCCGCGTCGAACGAATACCAGCCGGCGCCTTTGGTGCCGCGGCCATAGCGCTCCTTGTAGAGCTTGACCTCTTCATCGATGAAATCGTGCTCGCCCGGCACGTAATGCACGTCGAGCTTGGCCTGCGAGATGATGCGATCGGCGTTGTCGAACTCGGCCGCCTTGGACAAATGGGTGATATCGCCGGTGTGAATCATGAACGACGGCTTCACCGGCATCGCATTGATCTTGCCGATCGCCTCCTCGAGGGTGCCAAGCGCGTTGGGATTGGCCGGCTTGTCGAAGCCGATATGGCTGTCGCTGATCTGCAGGAACGTCATGCCGGCAGGCTCGGCGGCCTGCGCGGAGCCGACAAGTCCCAGCGAACGCGGCACGCCGCCCGAAACGGTCCAGAGCACGCCGGTACCGGCCCAGGTCATGCACTCCAGCACCCGGCGGCGACTGACGCCGCGTCCTTGGTCGTTGTGGTCGTGATCGAACTCGCTCATCGCCAATCTCCATGAACCCTTGATTGGGTTGTGGGGACTGGATCGGACGAGGGCGGGGTTTATTCCCGGGATTTCCTGACGGCAGCGTCGCCGTGATGACAATTCCGTGAGCTAAGTTGAGCGGGCACCTGAAACGAAGGCGCGGCGCGATTGCTTGATCAAGTGCAATAACTGTCTGTCGGATCGATATCGTTCAGCCAGCGCCCGGTCTCGACTCGGCGATGCCCCACTTCGGCGTTATCCCGTTCATGGTCACGGGCGTGATCGGCGCGCCGACCTCTTCGAGGATGTCGCACCGGCCGGCGAAACTGGCGCCCATCTGGACGTTCTCGAACGGCTGCAACTGCGCAAGCGCCGGGTGGTCGAGCGCGCGGGCCACGAAGGCGGCGGTTTTCGGCCAGCGGGCCGCATCAACGGTGAACCGCGCCCAAGCGGCGTTTCGGAAGAAGACGGCAATGGAGATGTCGGCCAGGCCGATCTCGCCGAAGAGGAATCCCTTGGCCGGAACCTGGCTCTCCAGGTAGTCTAGCACGGCGGGCGCGTCCTTGGTCACCGACCGTTCGGCGCGCGCATGATCACCCTTCTCTCCCCAGATCGCCTCATGCGCGACCACCGGGAAGAACAACCCCCAGATGAAGACGTCGCCCAAGCGGGTGTCGGCGAACTCCTCAAGCCAGCGGGCCCGAGCGCGGTCCTTGGCGTTCGCCGGCAGCAGCGGGCGGTCCGGATAGGCCTCCTCCAGGTACTGGCAGATCACCGAGGAGTCGCAGAGCGTCAGGTCGCCGTCGATCAGCACCGGGATCCGGCGTAGCGGGTTCAACTTGGTTAAGTCCTCGCCGGTATAAAAGGGTATGATCGGATCGATTTCATAGCTGAGGCCCTTGAGATGCAGGCAGGCCAGCACCTTGCGCACATAGGGGCTAATGTAGTTGCCGATGACCTTCATGTTACCTCCGTAGCCTCCTGGTTCTCCGTTCGTATCCCTTTGCAGCGAGCGTTTCTACGGAACGCTAGAACCAAAGGAACACTAGCATCGCTATGATTCTATTGCAGTTTTTGATTTGACATTCGCTCGGAGAGCGCCCTGAAACGGGGTGTAAATGTCAAATCCACCGCACTGTAGTTCCAGGCCATAATGTGGTTTCGGCCCGAGCAACGCAAGAACTAACTCACCTTGAGCATGCATAGAGAAGTGAGAGCAACCTCGCCTTGTTTCTATGTGCGCGCCCGGTATGGGCATTGACCAGCTGGGAGGTGGAAATCCTCTCGTGAGCTGGTGACAGCGAGCGAAGTGAAGCGCAGAGCGTCGGACCGTGAGGCCGGCGTGAAGGAAGCGTGGAGCGAAGCTGGGGCCGACGAACAGGAGACCGGATACAAGGCGGAGCCGAGCAGGGCGAGCGGGCACTCGACGCGAAGCCGCCGGGTGCGGACCCGCACGCCCGGTGGTGTGGCAGGGGACGTGGAAGCCTTAAACTCCACGCCCCTATGCCGATCCATACGGGGTACAGATTACCTCCGCGCATCCTCAAGAATCATCATCGCGCCTTTTTCGGCAATCATCGCGGTCGGGGTATTGGTATTACCGGAGGTAATCGTCGGCATGACCGAAGCGTCGACGACGCGAAATCCGGCAATGCCGTAAAAGCGCAGCCGTTCGTCGACGACAGCCAGCGGGTCGCTCGCAGCCCCCATCTTCGCGGTTCCCACGGGGTGGAAAATCGTGGTGCCGATATCGCCCGCGGCTTTCGCCAGCGCCGCATCGTCGTCGCCGACCGCCGGGCCTGGCAGGAATTCCTGCGGGTGATAGGGCGCGAGCGCGGGTTGTTTCATCAGGCGGCGGGTGGTGCGGATGGCGTCGGCGGCGACTTCGCGGTCTTCGCCGGTCGCAAGGTAATTCGGCGCGATCGCAGGGGCCTCCGCCGGTTCAGCCGAGCGAATGCGCACGGTGCCGCGCGAGGTCGGCTGCAGGTTGCAGGCGCTCACCGTGATCGCCGGGAAGCGATGCAGCGGATCGCCGAACTTGTCGAGCGACAGCGGCTGCACATGGAACTGGATGTTGGCGCGTTCGCGACGCGGATCCGAACGGGTAAAAATGCCGAGCTGCGAGGGTGCCATGGTCAGCGGGCCACGGCGGCGGAAGGCATAATCGAGGCCCATCAGGCCGCGCCTTGCCAGCGAATAATAGGTCTCGTTGAGGGTGCGCACGCCATCGACCTTGTAGATCGCGCGTTGCTGCAGATGATCCTGCAGATTGCGCCCGACGCCTTTCCGGTCGAGCACGCATCCGATCCCGAGCGGCGCCAGCCAATCCGCCGGTCCGATGCCGGAGCGATGCAGCACCTGCGTCGATCCGATCGAACCGGCGCACAGGATCACTTCGCCTTTGGTGCGGGCCTCGACGACTTCGCCGCCTTGAATGAAACGCACGCCGACGACGCGACCCTGCTCGACGATCAGGCGATCGGCCAGCACATTTTTTTCGAGACGCAGATTGGGACGCGTCAACGCGGGTTTCAAAAAGCCTCGCGCCGAAGACCAGCGGCGTCCGCGCTTCTGGTTGACGTGGAAATAGCCGACGCCCTCATTGTCGCCGGTATTGAAATCCGGAATTTTCCGGATACCCATTTCTTCCGCGGCATCGCCGACCGCGTCCAGAATGGCCCAGGACAGCCTTGGGGCTTCGATCCGCCAGCCGCCGCCGACGCCGTGATGCTCGCTTGGCCCAAGAAAATGGTCTTCGAGCCGCCGGAACGCAGGCTTGACGTCATCCCAGCCCCAGCCCGACAGGCCGAGCTGACGCCAGTGGTCATAGTCGGCGGCTTGCCCGCGCATCGAGATCATCGCGTTGATGGCGGACGAGCCGCCGATCACCTTGCCGCGGGGATAGGCCAGCGAGCGGCCGTTGAGACCGGCTTCCGGCTCGGTCCGAAACATCCAGTCCGAACGCGGATTGCCGATCGCAAAGAGATAGCCGACCGGGATGTGAAACCAGATCCAGTTGTCGTTGCCGCCGGCCTCCAGGATCAGGACGCGGCTCGCGGGATTGGCCGACAGCCGGTTGGCGACGATGCAGCCGGCGGTGCCTGCGCCGACGACGATATACTCGAAATCACCCTCAAGTTGCTTCATAAGTCATCACCGCGTGCCCGCTTTTGGGCATTAGCCATAGCAGCCCATAGCTGCGCCAAGGCCCGCTGTACAGCCGCCAGAGGAGTGCTAGACAAGACAACGCACCTCAATCCCGTAACCCGAGAATTCCCATGCCCATCGTCAATCGCGTCGCCGATCTGCAACCCGATATCCAGGCCTGGCGCCAGGATATCCATGCCCATCCCGAGTTATTGTACGACGTGCACCGCACTGCGGCATTCGTCGCGGATCGGTTGCGGGAGTTCGGCTGCGACGAAGTCGCCACGGGTCTGGGTCGTACCGGCGTGGTCGGCGTCATCAAGGGCCGCAAACCCGCGGGCAAGGGCGAAACAAAAGTGATCGGGCTGCGCGCCGACATGGACGCGCTGCCGATCGAGGAGGAGACCAATCTTGCATATGCGTCCAAGACGCCGGGCAAGATGCACGCCTGCGGCCATGACGGCCATACCGCGATGCTGCTCGGCGCCGCCCGCTATCTGGCGGAGACGCGGAATTTCGCCGGCGATGCGGTCGTCATCTTCCAGCCGGCGGAAGAGGGCGGCGCCGGTGCCGCCGCCATGATCAAGGACGGGCTGATGGACCGCTTCGGCATCGATCAGGTCTATGGCATGCACAACGGTCCGGGGATTCCGATCGGCTCGTTCGCAATCCGCTCCGGTCCGATCATGGCGGCGACCGATTCCATCGATATCCGGATCGAAGGGCTGGGCGGGCACGCGGCGCGTCCGCACAAATGTATCGATTCGGTCCTGGTCGGCGCGCAGCTGATCACGGCCCTGCAGTCGATCGTGTCGCGCAGCGTCGACCCCTTGGAATCGGCCGTGATTTCGATGTGCGAGTTCCATGCCGGCAATGCGCGCAACGTGATCCCGCAAACCGCCGAACTGAGGGGCACGGTCCGTACCCTGATCCCGGAAGTCAGGGAATTGGTCGAAAAGCGGGTGCGTGAAGTCGTCGCAGGCGTGGCGCAGATCACCGGCGCGAAGATCGATCTCGAATACGAACGCGGCTATCCGGTGACGGTCAATCATGCCTCGCAGACCGACGTCGCGACACGGGTGGCGAAAGAGATCGCCGGCGAGGCCAATGTTCATGAGACGCCGCCGCTGATGGGCGCGGAGGATTTCGCTTATATGCTGGAGGCGCGGCCGGGCGCGTTTATTTTCTGCGGCAACGGCGACAGTGCCGGGCTGCATCACCCGGCCTACAATTTCGACGATGACGCGATTGTCTTCGGCACCTCGTACTGGATCAAGCTGGTCGAGAACACGCTGGCGGCGTGAGGCCTTCACTCAATAATGTGGGCCGGGTGACGTCAGGCGCGGCGCGCCGATCGTCGTCACGATGCTCGGAACATTGCACGTGAGGTGGCGTTGAGACGCGGGGGACATCGCTTGGCTCACCAATGGAGTGCATCATGGCCGCAAAAGAAAAAGACAAAGACCTCAACGATCTCTTCCTCGATACCCTGAAGGATATTTATTACGCCGAAAAGCAGATTTTGAAGGCGCTGCCGAAAATGGCGAAGGCCGCTCAATCCGACAAGCTGCGTGCGGCGTTCGAAAAGCATCACGGCGAGACCGAAGGCCAGGTCGAGCGCCTCGAGCAGATTTTCGAATTGCTCGACAAGCCGGCGCGCGGCAAGACCTGCGACGCGATCCAGGGCATCCTCGACGAGGGCAAGGAGATCATGGACGAGTACAAGGGCTGCGAGGCGCTTGACGCCGGCATGCTTGCCGCCGCGCAGGCCGTCGAGCACTACGAAATTTCCCGTTATGGCACGCTGAAACAGTGGGCCACCCAGCTCGGCATGAAAGACGCCGCCCGGCTGCTGGATCAGACCCTGCAGGAGGAGAAGAAGACCGACGCGAGTCTGACGACGCTCGCGGAAGCCGCAGTCAACCTCGCCGCGGCTGCTTGAAGAAGCAGTTTAATGTTGCCGTGATGCCCGGCCTTGTGCCGGGCATCCACGTCTTTCCTGTCTCAGCGCAAGCAAGATGTCGATGGCCGGGACATAGGCGAGCGGAAGCGACGCCGTCCTTCGGACGGCTATGCCCGGCCATGACGAGAATACTAAGCCGCGCGCGCCCATCGCCACCACCAGATCGGGGTTGATCGAGTTAAGCTCGCGTTTGTAGGACACCCAGATACCTTCAATTCCATTGGTTTTGTTCACGTCAATAACAGGCATCAATCCCGATTGACTCCTCGGGATATCTTAGCTTTATATTAGAACATATCATGAACAATTGAGCCAGCTACGGGTTCAATAAGAACCCAGTGAATGGCCCAACATCTCCAAAGGAGCGGCGCATGCGAGAGCGCGATCAGCAAAAGTGGAAACCGGTTTTGCGCCCGATCGCGCTCTCCTTTTATTGAGAAAGGCATGATCTTGTCGCCAAACCGCTCACACCTTGGCGGATCATGCGCCGCACGCATGAGCACGCTTGCGACTTTGCGTGGCAGCATCGAGCACATCGAGGCGCACGGCGATGCGTACCTGCCTGACAGGGTGGCGCTCGGCCATGCCGACGCGGATGCGACGCTGCAGGGCGGCCTCGCCTTAGGCGCGATGCACGAGGTGTTCGCCGAAGCCGGCCGGCAAAGTGCCGCGGCGACCGGTTTTGTCGCGGGCCTTGCGGGGCGGGCGGCAGCCCGGCGGCCCATGGTCTGGGTGCGTCAGGATTTCGTCGAAATTGAATCGGGCGCGCTGTCGATGAGCGGATTGGCCGAACTTGGTCTCGATCCGCGTGTCCTCGTGACCGTGCGCGCGGCGGATGTAGATACCGCGCTGAAGACGGCGGCCGACGCGCTGGCCTGCGATGCGCTGGGTGTCGTGGTGCTGGAGGTCTGGGGCGAAGCGCGACAGCTCGATCTTGTCACCAGCCGCAAGCTGACGCTGGCCGCGCAGGCGTCAGGCGTCACCGGCCTGCTGCTGCGGGTAGCGGCCGAGCCATCGCCCTCCACGGCGGAGACAAGGTGGATCGTGCGGGCGGCGCATTCGCCGCCCTCGGCGCCTGCGGCGCCTTTAACGCGTGCGGCGCCTTCTCTGCCTGCGGCGCCTTTAATGCCTGCGGCGCCTTGGAGCGCATGGGGCGCGCCGGTGTTCGACGCGCAACTTGTCCGCAACCGTCATGGCCCTGTTGGGCGGTGGATCATGGAATGGAAATGCGATGAGCGCCTTTTCGAGAAACCGGCGGCGTATCCTCAGCCTGTGGCTGCCGCGCCTGCCCATCGACCGTATCAAACGCCAGCTTTGGTGCGGAAACGCCGCGTTGGCTAATCATCTTCCCAGCATTGTCGTCGCCAAGCAAAACAATGCGCTGCAGATTTCCGCGCTGGATGACGCCGCAGCCCATCTCGGCCTGGATATTGGCCTGCCGCTGGCCAATGCCCGCGCCATCTGTCCGCAACTGCAAGTCTTCGATGCCGATGAAGCCGCCGATGCCAGGGCGCTGAACGCCATTGCGGCGTGGTGCGACCGCTTCACGCCGCTGGTGGCGCTGGATTCCCCGCATGGCCTGTTTCTCGACATCACCGGCTGTGTCCATCTGTTCGGCGGCGAGGCCGCGATGATGCGGCTGGTGTGCGACGTCCTGACCGCGCAAGGCTTTACCGTCAGCGCCGCCATCGCCGGCACTGCCGTGTGCGCGCGGACGATGACGCGTCATGTCCATGGCCACATCGTCGGTGAAGGCGAGGAAGCCGATGCGGTCAAGCCGC
>Ga0193729_1000930_pt1 | contig 15276 bp, 11 predicted proteins | sample U1c2metaG_FD_143036 | JGI IMG/M metagenome (GOLD analysis project Ga0193729, IMG submission 143036) | Soil microbial communities from a riparian zone of the East river system, Colorado, United States - U1c2 | ecosystem: Environmental > Terrestrial > Soil > Riparian zone | place: USA: East River...
CTTGATCCTCGCGCCGTGCTCGGCGCGGTCAAGGCGCAGCCTGGCAACGCCGGAGCCCGCCGCAAGCCAAGCGCGACGGCCGGCCTTGACCGCCCCTGCGCGCGACGCGATCGACGTCTGCAGGCCGGGACGAAGGAACGGCCATTGGCTCGAACAAAGGAACTGGGCGATATGAGGAGCAAGCGATGACGTAACGCTATCAACAGTTTCCAGCCGAGGTCTGCGAGAGGAATAAGAAGAGATGGAGGATCGGTCTTCCCGGCGCATGCGAACACTGGTGACCCAAATGGTCCAATCGAGGCCTGTCCGGTAATGAGAACGCACGCGCGCTGATATCCATGATGGTCCGGAGCAAAACAGCTCCAACTAGTACCCGGAATCATAGTTGAGTGATACGGCGGTCTTTGAAGCGGCGTTGACGGACCTTTTTCCTGGTCCAGACGAAGGGCTCAGCTTTGACGTTATAGGCTTTGATGTAGGCATCGATATGCTGCTCAAGCTGTTTAAGGGTGGTGAAGGAAGCGCCGCTGAGCGACTGTCCCTGCAAGATCGAGAACCATACCTCGACCTGGTTGAGCCAGGACGCGCTTGTCGGCGTGAAATGAAATTTCACATTGGGATGTGCCTTGAGCCAATCTTCGTTCTTCTTGTGGGTGCTGAGGTTGTCGAGGATGACGTGAAGCTGGCGGTTCGGAAAGGCCGCGGTGACGCTATTCATGAAGTCGAGAAACTCGACACGGCGACGGCGTTTCGAATGCGTCGCGATGATCTTTCCGGTGGCGACTTCCAGCGCCGCAAACAGCGTGGTCGTGCCGTGCCGCTTGTAGTCGTGGCTCTGGCCGGTCAGGGCCCGGCCGTTGGGTAACTTCAGATAGCCCTGCGCTCGCTCCAAAGCCTGGATCGAAGGCTTTTCGTCCACGCATAGTACAATGGCCTTCTCGGGCGGGGCGACATAGAGGCCAACCACATCGGCGGCTTTGGCCGTAAAATGCGGGTCGTTGCTCTCGCACCAGGACTTGCGAGCCGCGAGATCAATCTTGTGGCTGCGCAAGAACCGCCAGACATATTGGACGTCAACGTCGTCAAGTTCCACGGCCAGCAGGGCCCGGTCCAGCGCGCGAACCCGGCAGGCGGCGGTTTATCGAGCAACTTCAGAATCCGTTTGTCGGTCGACTTCGTATAGATCGGCTGTTTGCCCGGCCGCGGTTTGCTTTGCAGTCCTTCAAGGCCAAGGTCGGCAAAGCGATGCCGCCAAAGGCTGACAATCCGCGGCTGGACCCCAACTTCCTTGGCGATCGATCGGGTGCTACGCCCGGCCGCCGCCAAAAGAACAATCCGCGCCCGCTTCAAATCACGCTGCAACGTCATCGGGGAACGACAACAGGCTTCAAGCACCTTGCGATCTTTCCTCGAAAGGTGGACCTCTCTTGCTTCGGGTATCATCCCGATGTTGAATCATGACTCACGTTCCAAGGAAAGTGGGTACTAGAGACCGGATACATTGATGCAAGACCGCTTACCACCAGATCGACGAAAACCTCTTGCAACGCGCGGCCGGACCATACATTGGGGTCAAAAACGGTCCTCGCGGCCTTGAAATGTGACTTCCGGTCTACCCCGATCAACGGACATCATCAGACCGGCCCGGTTGGTCCGGTTCGTGCCACATCCGGACTTATTGGGCAGCGGCGAACAATTCCCATTGGCCAGGAATACCTTTGAGTTCAAACGCGCCGCGTTCCGTGAATTTGAGCCCGGCGCCGGCGACAAGATCGGTTACAACGCGCGACACAAGAACCTCGTGCGCGCCGGATTGCGCCATCACGCGCGCCGCGGCGTGCACCGCGATCCCGCCGACATCCTGCCCCCGCACCTCGATTTCGCCGGTATGTAGGCCGGCGCGCAGAGGGAGACCGATCTGTTGCGCAGCGGCGCCGAAGGCGAGCGCGCAACGCACCGCGCGGCCCGGTCCGTCGAAGGTTGCGAGAATGCCGTCGCCGGTGCTTTTCACGAATGTTCCGCGGTACTTCTCGACCGTCTGCTTCGCCAAGCGATCGTGACGATCGAGCAGTTCGTGCCAGCGCTGGTCTCCGGCTTCGACCGCCATACGCGTCGAGTCGACGATATCGGTGAAGAGAACGGTCGCAAGGACCCGATCCGTTTCGGGAAAAGCGCCATCGCGATGTCCGGTGACGAACTCCTCAATGTCGCCGATCAGCCGTTCGCAAGGTCCAGCAAAGCACGCGTGGGGAAGGTCGCCGTATTCAATGTATTTTGCGCCGGGAATAGCCGCGGCGAGCTTTCGACCTTCAGCTACAGGAACGCGCACGTCGGCGCGACTGTGTAGTACAAGAGCGGGAACCCGCACGCTGGGCAGGATCGACCTTACGTCGATCCGACGGTTCATCAAGATGAGCGTCTTGAAAGCGCCGGGACTGCACGACAGACGTTCGTACTTGCCCAATAGCGCAATTTCGCGCTCGTTTTCGTCTCGGGTTCCGATCACAGTCTTCATCAACTGACCGGTGCCCCATGCCGCGACCGTGACCGTGATGTGGGCTTCGAACGCCTCGTCGGATACGGAATATCCCGCGCGAGCGTAACCGCCGAAGAGAATGAGATGTGATACGCGTTCAGGATATGTTGCCGCGAACAATATGCTCATGGGGCTGCCCTCGGAAAACCCAAGCAGGATTGCCCGCTGGGAGCCGATCGCATCCATAACGGCACGGACATCGTCCATTCGTTCTTCCAAGGACGGCACACCGGAGACGCGATCCGACAGCCCTTGGCCTCTCTTGTCGAAGGTCACAGCGCGCGAAAACCTGGATAGACGGTGCAAGAACGCCGTGAATCCGGGCAGTTCGTGGTTGAATTCGACATGGGAAAATGCGCCCGGCACGATGACGATGTCGAGCGGACCATGCCCCATCGTCTGATAGGCGATATTGATGTCGCCGCTGTGCGCGTAGCGGGTCTCGGGCATACCCAAATCGGTCATGGGTCCCCCAATCTCCGCCTATATCACCCTGCCGAGCGATATGGAACAATCATGCAACTGGCTTCGTCGACGCGACACAAGGTCCGTTCCGGGTCAAACGCGTCATTTTGGTCGTGCGCCCCTCACGTCCGTCTTGCTCAATGAGCAGACATTTGCAGGGTCCGTCGGCATGTCTCAAATGTGCCAGGAACGGACCTCGTAGACCGAAAATCCTGATACGACCAAGTACCGTCGCCAGGTAAGCCACCCCCGCGTTAGATGCTCTCCCACTAAGGCTGCGTCTCGTAGGCGGTGACACCTCCCGCAAAAATGGTCCATGAGTGCGCACTGCGCTCTCGCCTCATGACGCCAACTCATCGAGCAGCGCCTTGGCCTCCTTCAAGTCAACCGTATCGAAGCCCTCTGTGAACCAACCGTAAACCGGAGCAAGCAGTTCGCGCGCTTGGCGCACCTTGCCCTGGTCGTGCCAGAGGCGTGCCATATCCGTTGCTGCGCGTAGTTCCAACAACTTCGCTTGCTGCGCGCAGGCAACCGAAAGCGCCTCACGGAACGCTGCTTCAGCAGCATCTCGATTGTCAGCCGGCATGGCGAGCAGAAGCTTTCCCTTGATGCGGTGGATTTCTGGTAAACTAAAATGCTCGCCGCCCGTATGCATTAGCGCCAAGCCTTCCTCGACCGTGGCTAAACCCTCGTCGACATTTCCGCAAAGAGCACAAGCGTCAGCCAAGTCAGCCAAAAAGCTCAGTAGAGAAAACAAAGTGCCAATCGAGCGCAATTCGCTGATGCCCTCGCGCATCTGCGCAATACCTTTGGCGAACTCGCCTTCCTGGGCCATTGCGTTACCGTGGAAGAACTTGCCGAATGGCACGATCATTCGTAAGCCTTTCTCCTTTCCATATTCGATCATTCGCTCACCAATCTGGCGCATAGCATCTGGTTCGCGGCGCAGCTGATGCAGGGCGCCGGCACCCCACAGAGCAATACCGACGGTTAATGGATGCGCGAGTGCTTCCGCCAGCGCGAGCCCGTCGCGACACCTCGCTAGCCCTCGCTCAGAGTAGCCGAGTTGAGCTAGCGAAAGCGACCCAAAGGTGCGGGCGCACATGCCAGGATCGTGGCCGGAATACGTGTAAGTCAGGTGATGGTCGCGCTCGCGCTCGTATTGGGCGATGCCCTCCTCGGCGTGCCGCTGTGCAGCGCGAAACTCCCCTGTGAAGCAGAGCGTACTCCAACCGAGATGATGTGCCTCGATCAGGAAATCGTGGTTGCCCACTTGCTCAGCTAGTTCAAGGATGCGATGCGCGTCATCACGAGCCGATCTCAGGTCGCCGGAGATCATGTGGTACTGCCCTTTGCCGCGCAGCGCAATGAACAGTCCTCGGTCGTCGTCGACGCGCGTGCAGATTTCAGCGGCGCGATTGAAAGCGGCCGCCACCTCCGGGTTGCCAAAGCCCCGAGTTGGCATGAGGCATACGCCGAGCGTGTTCTGCAGGGTGATTTCGCGATGATGGCGCGTCGTCGTTTCTGGCAAGCCGGCGAGGAGACCGAGGCCGACCCGAAGATGACGCTCGGCCTCGACATGAGCTGAGCGTTGCATCGCGCGCTGGCCGGCTCTCAGCCAATAGTCAATCGCTTGCTCGATGCGGCCGGCTTCCGTAAAGTGGTGGGCAATCAACTCTGGCTCCGCCGTTGCGGAAAACTTTGCTTGGAGCACATCGGCAATGCGGGCGTGATGCAGCTGTCGGCGGCTTTTCAACAAAGACTGATACGCGGCATCCTGAACGAGTGCGTGGTTGAACAGATAGTTTGCGTGCGGCGGCAACCCTTGTCGGAACAGCAAGCCTGCTGCGACGAGGCGGTCCAGGGCTGGCGATAATGTTGCTTCCGGCTCGCTTGCCACTTCTCTAAGCAACTCGTGAGAAAACTCTCGCCCGATCACCGCTCCGATTTGCGCGACTGATTTGGGTGGACCGAGCCGATCGAGCCTCGCAAGCAAAGAGGCGTGTAAGCTCGCGGGAACCGCGACAGAAGGAGAGGGAATCGTTGCAATCGCGCGTTCCGCAGCTTCTTCTCCACCAGCCTCCAGCACCGCTTTGGTGATTTCCTCTACGAACAAAGGGATGCCATCGGTGCGCTCAACGATTTCCCGCCTGAGAGTGGCCGATAACGCCTTGTTGCCGCTGACGTGGTCGATCATGGCAATGATTTCACGCTCTCCGAGTCGGTTTAGTGTAAGGGCAGTGACATGAGGTCGTCCGATCCACGGCGCCTCGAACTCCGGTCGATGCGTGACAATGAGCAGCACTCTAAGCCCTTTGATCCGGTCCACAGTGCGACCAAGCGCTTCGATGCTCGTTGGGTCAATCCAATGAACATCCTCAAAGATCATCAACACCGGATTGGATTTGCACAACGCATCCAGTTGCGCCGTTAAGGCTTCCAATGTTTTGTGTCGCCGCTTCTGTGGCGTTAGATCGGCGTTGGGATAACGTCCATCATTCGGTAAAGAAAGTAACTCCGCGAAAAACGCCCGATCTTGAGGCGGCGTGCAGCTTTGAGCGAGCAGAGCATCCAGCTTCTCAAGCTTTGCTGGAGCAGTATCGTTGGGCGCAAATCCAGCGGCGCGCTCAATCTGACTGATAGTTGGATGCAAGGCACTGTCGGTGTGCAGAGGAGAACAGAAGTAACGTAAACGCGTATGTGGCTCTGAAGAGATGCGTTCCAACAATGCTGCTGTCAGTCGAGACTTGCCGATGCCCGGCTCACCGGACAGCAACACCACGTGACCCTCGCCGGTCTTTGCCTTCGACCAGCGTCGCAGCAGTAGTTCGAGTTCTTCTTCGCGGCCGACAAGCTCGGTGAGGCCGCTTGCGTGCAGGGCGTCGAAACGGCTTTCCACCGATGCCGCTCGTAGGGCCGCCCAGGCTCGTACAGGCCCTGAAATACCCTTGAGTTCCTGTGGTCCAAGATCCTCCAGCTCGAACAAGCTGCCCACGAGTTTGCGCGTGCTTTCAGCAACCACCACGCTGTTTGGCTTTGCAACGCCTTGCAGGCGTGCTGCAAGGTTCGGCGTTTCGCCGACGATGTCGAGGTCGCCGACAACGACGAGTCCGGTTGCAATTCCGACGCGCGTTTGCAACGCGACTGGTGCGTTGAGCGTGGTCACGGCCGCGATCAGTTCAAGTGCTGCACGTACTGCCCGATCTGCATCATCCTCATGCGCTTCTGGATAGCCGAAATACACGAGGACGCCGTCGCCCATGTATTTAGCCACAAACCCGCCAAAGCGACGCACGGCATCGGCAACGCACTTCTGATAGGCCGTAATGACCTCGCGCAAATCCTCAGGGTCCATTCGCGCGGAGAGTGCTGTCGAACCGACAAGGTCAGAGAACATCACCGTGATCTGCCGGCGCTCGGCAGTGTCCCCAGGCGGACCGGCGGGAGCCGCCGCTGCAACGGTGATCTTGTGTACCTCAAGGTTAGCAATCGCACGCAGCATTTTGCGGCGATCGCCGAGAACGACGCCCAGTTTCTCCAAGTCGTGATCAGTCAGGTCCGGGAGGATCGAGAAATCAATACGATCTTCGGCAAAACGCTGGGCGTACTCGGACATGCCGAGCTTTTCGAGCCATGCTGCAACTTGCTGCATCGCGGCCCCCTACGGATTTAGTAGTTCTGGACCGGCCGGACAGAAAGTCTACCATACGCGCCAACCCAGTGTAACGTCCACAGGAAGGGTCGCACGTGCGGGTGATCACCTTGAGAATGTCTGCCGTGGTGGCCTGGCGCTGCAATCAACGGCCTCTAGAGTGCCGAGCCGTCAATCATACCATTCATTGTGATCACGCGGCAGCCTCTTTCGCTGCCTCAAGTAATTTCCTTCGCGAATACGCGGTAGAAAACCGCGGCCGGCAGTTTGGCCAGGTTTGGTCCGCTTCGATTACGCGCACTATGAGATTGGTTAGTGTCGCGGCGGCAGGAAATCGTCTAGATCGCTCAAAACGGCCGATGTCCGGTCGGGGTCATTCACGTCACTTTGGCCGTGCGCCAGCGACTTCCGGATTTCCCCGATTAGCGGACATTCTCAGAGGCAGTCGGCATGTCTCCAAAGGTGCCATAAGCGGACTCACTCAATCACCTCATGTGGACGAGCAAACAGCATCGTCCGGCCCGGCGGGAGGGCCCCCGGGATCCTGGCGGTCCTGATGGTTGATGACCAGCTCAAACTTAGTCGCTTCAACGGCGATGCCCGCAATCAAACGGTTCAACTGCCCGCAAGAAGAAGTGCGAACATCAAGATGCGGCAGAGTGCTTTGTCAACGCCGCGACAAGAACTCGAAAATTGCACCGGTGAACGCTGCCGGATCACGACTCGGCCCATTATGGTTGACATTTTGAAGCACAACCAACTGAGCCGCCGGGATGCACTTGCTGATCGCTTCACTGATTAGCACGAAGGATACTTGCGTCTTCTCCCCCCGCATGACAAGCGTCGGCTGGGGGAAATTCTTCAGCATATCGCACGTGATCGCTGGCGGTGCCGGAGCGCCGAAAATCAGCGGCATGGTCCGGGCGTTGTCGAGCACTCTTGTCTGCACCGCCTGCGGCTCGCGGTCGAACCCGCCAGGTCCGAGTTGAAACACAGCTTCGCGTGCCAGCTTGGCTGCCTGAACCGCATCACCGCCCTTGATTGCCGCGATAACTGGAGCAAACATCTTGGATCGATCTTCGCGCGCGGCCTTCCCTTCGGAACTCTCTGCTGGCAACACGGAAATGACGGTCGGCTCATACAGAATAAGGCTACGGACCAGCGACGGATTTTTCACCGCCGTTTGCATGGCGACCAAGCCGCCGAAGGACCAACTCACGAGATGAACAGGTCCAGCGTTGAATGACGTGATGAACGTAGCGAGATCGTCCGCGAGAGTCGGAATACTGAAGTTCTTTCCATCATCGGGCCACGGCTCGGTCCCGAAATATCGCTGGTTGTAAGCAATAAACCGATACTTGCTGGCGATCCCCTCTCTGATCGGCTCCCACGCACGACGGTCGCCGGGCGCCCCGTGCACGAAAACCATGGGTTCTCCGGAGCCCTGCTCCACATATTTCGCGCGAAATCCGTTGATCTCGACTTCCTTGGCAACCTGGGCCCAGGTCATAGTGGTTGGAACGACAAGGCACAACAGCAAAACGGCAAACGCTGATAAGCGGACCATTGTCTCCTCCTAGTTGTCTGGTTGTTTCCTCATTCCTCCGGTATCTTGTTGCTTGTTTCTTTGGAATTATAACCCAACCAGTGCTGCACGTACACAGAGGCAGGACCGCGTCTGGCCGTCGAAGACGGCAGGCTCCGCGGCAGGGCGATGTCGGCATTGGGTCAAACGCGTCGTTCTGACCGTGGGCTGTTCACTTCCGGCACCCGATGAACGGACATATTCAGAGTCCGTCGGCACGTCTCAAAGGTGCCAACTCCGGACATTCCTAGGAGCCGCAGTCGCCGCCTGCGGACGTATGCCAATCGGGTCTTCGGGCGAAACCAACTGTTCCTCAGGCGCGTCAGGTCGCGTAGAATGTAGTTGCCCTTGAAGCGGGACGTGCCGAAATCGCCGTTCGGGGCGAACGACCAGCACTGATGCCATCGGCAGGCACGCTCTCTTAAGAGACCGACCCTTTTTTCGGTTTCGCTCCACCATTCACCACGAAAGTGTGCGCGCCGCTTCTGCGGCGGCTCGTTGCGTAACCTCGGGAGAAAAGCGATGAACAAGATCGATCGAAGGTCAGCACTGGGAATCGGGTTGGCAGCGGCTTCGGCGGCCATGATGAAGCCCGCCGCCGCTCAAACCACGGGCTACAAGGATACGACGCCGTGGCCAGGTGTCGTTGTGCGTGGTTATGATGGCGAGACACCATCCATCATCCCCGGTTTTAAGACCGTCTCAATGCGTGACCTCATCATGCAGCCGGGATCGAAGACCATGGGTCCTCCGATGGAGAATGCCATGGTCTGCCATATCACCGAAGGGGAGCTTCAGCTCGATCAGGATGGGAAGCCGTTCACGGCCAAAAAGAACTTCGTCTGGACCTGCAACAAGAACACCAAAGAGCAAGCGTCCAACGTAAGCAATGCGGTCGCAGTCATGCGGATCACGGACCTGATGGCTTAAGGTTCGTTTCTTCGTAAGAGACCGATTTGCAGCTGCGGATGGCGTACTCGACGAGGCGCCATCCGCAGAATGTAGACCGCCAATGGTTGCTGTGGAGACTCACAGGCTGCCCCACAAGGATCGCGAGAAAAGCGCCGCCGCCGACAGTCTCCTTTGGGTCAAACTGAGAAGAACTCAGTACGAGCACATGTTTTCCGCTCTGCCCTCGAACTCGGACATTGCTCGACGCGGTTGGCATGTCTCAAACGTGCCAACAACGGAAGTCCGGCAGCGTCACTCTGGAAGTCCTGCTTTGCGGAGACCAACGATATACATCTGAGCCTGCCATTGACCGGTATGGGCTACCCATTCAGATATTCGGAAGTGGGGCTCAATCTCAAGGAGCTGGGCCACCGTCTTCCTAGCTTCTGCATCTCGCCCTAGGTGCGCGAAAGCTGCCGCGAGGCAGCGATAGGCCGGCCCATAAGTCTGGTTCGTTTGGAGAGCGTTCTTGGCCGCGGCAACCGCCTCATCGAAACGACCAAGACCGATGAATGCAATGCCCATTCCTGTAAACCTTCTAGGTAGCCACGGGTCAAATGGGCTTAGTCGAATGGCGCGCTCAAAGCTTCGGATCGCCTCTTCAGGCTGCCCCGCTAGTTCGTAAGTAAAACCTCGCAGTTCCCATGCGAAGGCTGAATTAGCGTTAAGGGCGACCGCACGGTCCACCATCTCCCTTGCAGTATCGTAATCGTCAGAGAAGGAAGCGGTTGCCCAGCCAAGAATGCTCAATGCAACATCGTCGATTCCGTCGATACTGAGTGCCAACCGGATAAGCCTCAACCCTTCCGCAATTTCCGACTTCGGATCGGCCGTCCATCCCTGATTGACATTTATGAAGTGGCAGCTTCCTGCTTGGGTCGCAGCAAAGCCATACCGAGGGTCAATCTCCAATGCGCAAGAGACAAGCCGAAGGGCCTCGGCCAATCCGCCCCGGGTCCATGAGTAGAGGTGCGGGAATGCTCGAAGACAAAGGTCGTAAGCGCTGAGGTTGTTCGGCCGACGCACGGCCAGATCGATTTCAGTTTGAAGCACTTTTGGCTGAATGGCAGAGACGACACTTTCGGTCAATCGGTCCTGTAGAGCAAAGATATCGCCCAGGTCACCTTCAAATCGATCGGCCCAAAGGTGCCTCCCGCTCGCGGCATCAATCAATTGGCCGATGATGCGCACTTGTCCGGCTGCCTTGCGCACACTGCCTTCAAGCACGTAGCGGACGCCGAGTTCGCGCCCGACCTGCTTGATATCGACGACTTTGCCCTTGTAAGTAAAACTCGAATTGCGCGCGATCACGAATAGAGATTTGAACCGCGACAACGCTGTGGTGATTTCGTCCACCATGCCGTCAGCGAAGTAATCCTGATCGGGATCACCGCTCATATTTTGGAATGGCAACACCGCAACGGAAGGCTTATCAGGAAGGGCAAGCGGTTCAGCGTCGTGAGGGAACGAATAGGGTGACACCCTTGGAGTGGTAAGACTGTTTATCTCACTACGCCAGACGCGCATGGGTTCGGTGATATTCTTCAAAGATTGCGAACCCGTGTCCTCAAAGATGATGTCTACCTTGCCACGAATTTGCCGGTGAGCATCGTCGGAAATACTGATACCGCCCGGTTCTGCGATCCCTTCGAGACGCACCGCAATATTGACCCCATCACCAAAGATATCGTCGTCTGCGATGATAATATCACCGACGTGAATGCCGATGCGAAATTCGATCCGTTTGTCCTGCGGCACATCGGTATTTTGTTCTGACACGCTGTATTGGATTTCGTCGGCACATCGCACGGCGTCGACCACGCTGGCGAACTCAACGAGAGCGCCGTCCCCTGTATTCTTGACGACACGTCCGTGATGCTCAACGATTTTGGGATCGAAAAGCGTCTTTCTGAGAGCTCTCAGTTGCGCCAGCGTGCCTTCTTCGTCGATCCCCATCAAGCGGCAAGAGCCCGCGACATCCGCCGCCAGAATAGCCGCCAGTCGCCGCTCTACGTGCTCGCTGCTCAAGATGCACCCCCGGGGCTCGGGGAAACTGAATGTTCATATAGCACAATAATGGAACGATGTCTGGCTGTGCTCATGTCCGAAATGGGTCATTAGCGCCGTTTCGACCGTCGGCCTGCCACTTCCGATCTCCCCCTATAAACGGACATCGTCAAACCGTCCCGGCATGTCGGAAACGTGCCAACATAGCCTGCCCCACACCGAAGAGGGCGTCGCCAGGAATCGGTCTATCGAGCTACTTCCCGAGTTTCGCCGTGAAGCCATAGGCGCATTCTGCTAAACTTTTAGAGAGCGACGACAGCTCTGAGTCAATCGCGTCGTTCTGACCGCGCGCCCGTTTCCGGTCTACCCCCCAGCCAATAGCGGTCATTGGTCAGCCGCTTAATCGAGCGCCAAAGCTGCTCCATACTCCTCGTCGCTCATGCGTGCCAAATCATAGCGGGGATAGACGTCTCTTGCCCGGCTAAAGAAGAACTCCTCGAATGCCTTGGCAGCACGCGCACGCAGCGGGTCAACTACGCGGCCAAAGGCAATCTTCACAAAAAACCTTTCTGCTCCCGCGATGGGTACCAACTCGAAGTGATTTGGGAATATCCGTGTCCAATAGGAAATGAGGTGATACTGCGTGAGCCCCACGTCCGCATAACTACGAGCGATCATCTCGGGTACATCGCGATGCGTAATTCCGATGCGGCCTGGAAAGTGCTCTACTTCTGCGGCGAAGAAGGCGTCAGCCGCGGACTTTCCGATCAGTTCGTCGACTGCTGCACGGTAGCGAGTACGAGACCCCGCTTCGACAACATCGGGTTGCGCGAGACGCGCGCCGCTGCGAACTACATCGGCGAGGCCGCGAATACCAAACGGATTGCCTTTGCGAACAAGAAGCGCGAGGCCACGATTCTTTGAAAAGAAACGCGCCTGCGGTTCAAGCACTCCCAACTTACGCAATTGTTGCAATGGGTCGGGCCCACCCATGACGATATCAGGGTAGAATCCTGACTTACGGCTAACGTCGAGAGTGAGGTTGCCGAGAGCGATCCCTCCAGAGCGAACCATCTGAACAACGACGGGTTGAGGCACGGTCACGACCACCACGTTCTCCAGGTCAAGATCGGCGTATTGCGGCTGCGATTTGGCCCACGACGGGAACGCGCCAACGATATCCTCGCTGAGCAACACCATAAGGTGGTTGCCTTCGGTAAAGATCACCAAGCTCGCTGGCGTTCCAATCCTACCCACAATGTCAGGCACGGTATCAGTGTGGCCGGCGATCGATCGGATGCCAGGCTGCAGCTTCGTCACGACCGGCCATACAAGCGGTCTAGGCGGCGTCTGGATGACCGCATTTTGCGCTATGGCTGTTGCCGATTGCGCTTTGCAAGTTCCCAAAGTTACAGCACTCAATGTGCCGCAAAGAAACGCGCGCCGCTTCATCATGTCGGAATCTCCTTACAGAGGCCGAGCTTCGGGAATTTAGCACAAGGCTGGCAGATCGGCATTAAGTCCGTTGTGGGTCAAAAACGGAAGTGTCCGGGATCGCGCGGCGCGTCCGTTTTACCCTCAGGAGCAGACATCATCAGCCCGCCCCGGCATGTCCGTTTGGTGCCAATACCGGAACTCGCCGGCGACTGGCAGACCCGTGTAGACTGTCAAAAAGAGTTTACGTGCAGACGCCCTCGAACACACTGAAACCCGCGGCGTCCATGAGCGGCACTATAGTGGTTAGCCGGAAACCGGCGTTCTCGAAGAGGGACCGATATTCCGCCTCAGTTCGTTCCATGCCGCCGACGTTGACCAGCATCTCTAAGTCGATATGAAGCACACGCATCGCCTCACGATGATGCGGCGCGATTTCCCGCTCGATGACGAGGACTTTCCCCGTCTCCGTCATGGCCGCGCGGCAGTTTAGCAGGATCGCCAGCGCTCGATCGTCGTCCCAGTCATGGACTATCTGTCGCAGAACGTAGGCGTCCCCGCCCGTCGGCAGCGCACCAAAAAAGCTGCCGCCAACAACCTCGCATCGGTCTCGTACTGCAAAATTTTCGAGAACTTGACCGGCACCTGCCACAACATCAGGCAGGTCGAATAATACACCCCGCATGGTCGGGTTAGCTCTTAGAATCGTCGCGAGCAAAAACCCTTGACCACCCCCAACGTCAACAACCTTTCGAAGACCGGAGAAGTCGTACCGCTCGACGATACCGGTGCCTGATCTCGCAGAGAGGCTTGTCATCGCCGCATTGAAAACGGCAGACGCTTCAGCATTCTTCCTGAGATACTCGAATAGTCCCATACCATGCACGTGATGGAACGCCGTTTCACCTGTTCGTACGGAATGAATCAGGCGACCCCAAGGGTTCCATTCAAATTCACTTAGCAAAAATCGCACCAGCGAGTGGGGGGAGCCCGGCACATCGGTTCGTAGCGCGGAGCCGAGCCGCGTCAGCTCGAACTCTTTGGAACCAAGCTCGTTGAACAGACCCGCCCCGGTAAGGAAGCGGAGATTTCGAAAGAGCGTCGGGGCATGCGTATTGGTTTCCCTGGCCAACTCATCGCAATGCCTTGGCCCGGCGGCAAGCAAGTCGGGAATTCCAAGCTCCACGACAGCATATATGGCTTGAGAGATGCGGTAGCCGCCGATGAGTTTGAAGATTGCGCCAAAGTCTTGCGGCGACGGGGCGTCCACTGAAGAGTTGACGACTGTGCTCACGGCAAAGCCTCCGCGCTATCCAACTCCCTTGCATCGTATGCGTTGAGCGTGCACTGGACCAGCTCTTTTATGCAGGACGGGAGGGCCCCGCTACTAGTTGGAATGTCCGTCTTGGGTCAAACCCGGAAATAACGGCGCTCGGATGCCACGTCTGCTCTTCCCTCAACAGCAGACATTCGAATTAATTTAGGGAACCTCAGGAAGATCGAAAAGCGGTAAGTCACTCTGGTGTGGCACTGAAATTCGGCTCCGGCTTGCCGGCGTAAAACCAAACTCAGACGCGATTCGCATCATGATTTCGGCCTGACGATTTGCGATCGAAATATAAGGCGATTGCATCGGATATCCGGTCGGCGATTTGACCATGGCACCAAATTTCTGAATAGCCACCGTCGCCTCGGCCCAGAGCGCATAAGCCCCGCAGTACGTTGCGAGCGCAGCCCGGTCGAGCCTTGTGATCATATTCAGGGATGATAGCTCGCCGACGAGCCGAGCCCACTCACGCTGGGCAGCTGGACCGAGTTCTGGCGGACAATCTGGCACAATAGGATCCGGCCGAGGCTCGTGCTCGTTGAGCGGACGCTTGCCCGGATTACCGGTTAGCGCCTTCATCCTGGTTGGCTTCGGGCGACGGCCACGCATTAGGATCCCTCGACCATTTGAGTCGAAGTAGGCTGAGCCCCAACCGCCCTCTTTTGAACGTCGTCAAAGCTTTCGCCACCGTCCGCCCGACAGGCCGCCTCCCCCGTAAAGGCCTGCCAGCGACGTATTGCGACATCCACGAAGATCGGATCGATTTCGATGCCGTAGCAAACGCGCCCGGCGGATTGAGCCGCAATCAAGGTCGTGCCACTTCCGAGAAACGGCTCATAGACCGCTTGCCCAGGATCGCTGTTGTTCAAGATCGGCCGGCGCATACATTCGACAGGCTTCTGCGTGGAGTGCTTTGTCTCGACATCCTGTCCGCCGGTTGGAATGCTCCAGAGCGTCGTCTGCTTGCGATCTCCGGTCCAATTGCCCTTTTTGCGGACGACGTACCAACACGGCTCGTGCTGCCAGTGGTAGTCGCCTTGACTCATGACCAACCGTTCTTTGGCCCAAATAATCTGAGCCCTAATTGTGAAGCCGCTGTTGGCGAGGCTGTCGGCGACAATTGTTGCCCGTAGCGCCCCATGCCAGACGTAGGCAATCTGCCCAGGAAATAGCTTCCACGTCGCGGTCCAGTCGGCGTGCTCGTCGTTCTTAATTTTTCCCCGCCGTGCCGAATTGTTAACGCCCCGGCGATGGCGCCATTCGGGATCGTACTCGACGCCGTATGGCGGGTCCGTCACCATCAGTTGTGGCGCAGCGCC
>Ga0193729_1000931_pt1 | contig 15265 bp, 13 predicted proteins | sample U1c2metaG_FD_143036 | JGI IMG/M metagenome (GOLD analysis project Ga0193729, IMG submission 143036) | Soil microbial communities from a riparian zone of the East river system, Colorado, United States - U1c2 | ecosystem: Environmental > Terrestrial > Soil > Riparian zone | place: USA: East River...
TGCGCGACTCGACACGCCGGTCCATTCGGTGCTGCATGAGGGCGCCCATTTCATTTGCATGACGCCGGAACGGCGCGCTGGATTGGATACCGATGCCGGCGGCGATCATGCGGAAGAGAATGCCGTTTGCTACCTGCAAATCATCCTGGCCGAATCACTGCCGAACGTCGGCCGCGAACGAATGTGCCGCGACATGGACGAATGGGGCTACACGTTCAGGCTGGGAAGTGCCGCAAAATGGTTTGATCAGGATGCCACGGACGCGCGTGACTGGCTGATGCGCCACGGCCTGCTCGATTCAAAGAGCCGCCCTACCTATGCCTGTCGATAGTCCCATTCGTAACGCAGTTCACGCCGCGTTTGCCGCGGCCGGCGTCGCCGTCGCCGTCGCGTAGACGCGGCCAAAGCGATTCGCGAGGAAGTCCTTCAGCCCGATCTCTTCCTGGCGAATGAGGCCGGCCTGAGGCAATTTGCCGGCGCTCAGCATGTCAAGCACCGCGCAAATCGCGCCCGCCGTCGTGATCTGTATGGCGCTGCGTACTCTGCCGCCGATCGGCGCCGCATAGATCTTATTGGCGTAGGTCTCTTGCATGAGCTGCCCGGCGCGCATGCCGCTCACCGTGGCGAATACAATCACCACGTCCTGCAGGGTTATCGGCACGGCGTTCTCGAGAATATCCTTCAGAAGTTCGCGCCGGTCGCGCAACCGCAGGTCATTGAGCAGCGCCTTCATGATGGCGGCATGGCCGGGATAACGAATGGTGCGGTAGTTGAGGTTGCGGACCTTGCCGGCCAAGGTTTCGCACAATGTGCCGAGGCCGCCCGAGGTGTTGAACGCCTCGTACAAAATACCGTCGAGGGAGAACTCTTCCAATTCTTCCAGCGGTTGGGTTTCTTTGAGTTGGCCATTGACGATGGCTTCGCACGGTTCGCAGTATTCGTTGATGACGCCGTCCGTGCTCCACGTCAGATTGTAGTTGAGCGCGTTCGACGGAAATTTCGGCAATGCGCCGACCCGCATGCGCACATCGTGAAGCGTATCGAATCGCGAGGCCAGGTCGCTGGCGACAATGGTGATGAAGCCCGGTGCCAGTCCGCATTGTGGGATGAACGCGGTGCGGGCGTCGGCGGCAAGCTGCTTGACCGCGCGGGTGCTGGCGACATCCTCCGTGAGATCCAGATAGTGGGCGCCGGCTGCCTTGGCAGCTTCGGCGATGAGCCGCGTGGCGTGATAAGGCGCGGCGGACAGCACGGCGAATTTGCCGATCAGCAACTTGCGCAGCGCGTCGGCTTGCCGAATGTCGACCGCAACTTTCGTGATGGCCACCGACGTTTCCAGCCGATCCAACTGCTTTTCAGAGCGATCGACTACGGTGACGGCATAGTCGCCGGAACCGCCCAGAAACTCCGCAATCATGGAGCCGATTTTGCCCGCGCCTACGATAACTATGTTTTTCATGCCGCCTCCAGATAGCCGCTCATTCTTGTACGGATGCACTGCAAATGGTAGGGTCATTTAGACGTTTTTAAGGCATAATCCCTGCGTTATATAGGTAAAAACGGGCGAAACGCCATGGATGTCATCGACGAGAAACTCATATCGGCATTGCGGGAAAATGGCCGCGCCTCGACCGCCATGCTGGCCAGATTGGTGGGCCGTTCGCGTACCAGCGTTCAGAGCCGGATTGAGCGGCTAGAACGGCAAGGAATCATTACCGGATATGGCGTTCGCTTGGCACCCGAGCATGGCCTCGGCGCCGTGCGCGCGCATGTCATGATCAAGGTGGGTCCGAAGGAGGCCCGTGCCGTGACCGCGGCATTGCGCGACATATCGCAGGTGCGGCTCCTGCATTCGGTCAGCGGCGACGTGGACTTGATTGCGGTTGCGGTCACGGCTTCGGTTGCCGAAATGGATCAGGTCATCGATCGCATTGGCGCGCTGGATGGCGTGGAACGCACCACTTCGTCAATCATTTTGTCGACCAAATTCGATCGATGAGAGAGCCTTTGAAAGAGGCCGGCAATCGGTCTCTCCATGTCTTGTTGCCGACGATGGGAAGCGCCGGCGATGTGCATCCCTTCATCGCGCTTGGCGCGGCACTCAAAGCCCGCGGCCACCGGGCCACGATTCTCACAAACCCCATTTTTCAGGCGCTGATCGAGGCGCAGGGCCTCGGTTTCCTGCCGGTGGGTACGGCGGCGGAAGCCAATGCGGCCATCGCCAACCCGGAGCTGTGGCATTTGCGCAAGGGCTTCAAAGTAATCGCACAGGTGATCGTGCCGGCGATCGCCGAGATTTACCGATTGATCGAAAAGCATGCGGACGCGAATACCGTAGTGGCATTTTCCAGCCTGGCCTTCGGCGCGCGCGTGGCGCAGGAAAAACTGGGCGTGCCCAGTGCGTCCGTACATTTGCAACCCAGCGTCATCCGCACCTTTGCCGATCAAGGAATGATGGGCAATGTCAGGCTATCGGCCTCGCGCCCGAAGTGGTTCAAGCAAGGCTTGTTCCGTTTGATCGATGTCTTGATTTTGGATCGACGGATCAAAGGACCGCTCAATGCGCTTCGAGCGACGCTTGGATTGGCGCCCGTCGATCGGGTGATGCATCGCTGGATGCATTCACCGCAGTTGGTCATTGCCTTCTTTCCCGAGTGGTTTGCCGCAGCACAGCCGGATTGGCCGGCCAATACCCATGCCGTCGGATTTCCGCTGTGGGATGCGGATGGCGAAGTGGCGCCCTTGGCGGAGGCCGAGGAATTTCTCGACGCGGGTGCGGCGCCGGTCATATTCACGCCGGGTTCGGCGGGGTCCACCATGCAGCGCTTCTTCAAGGAGTCGGTCAAGGCTGCACGGAAAATGGGCCTGCGCGCCATGCTGGTAACGAACTACCCGGAGCAGGTTCCCGAGAATCTTCCGCCGAACATCCAAGTCTTCGGCTACTTGCCATTCAGTGAGGTGCTGCCGCGCGCCGCGCTGCTCGTCTATCACGGCGGCGTGGGCACATTGGCGCAGGGGATCAAAGCGGGTATTCCGCATCTCGTCGTGCCCCACGGCTATGATCAGTTCGACAGCGGATGGCGCATCGAGCAGCTTGGGTTGGGCCGCAGCATTGCGCAGAGCCGCTATCGCGCCGGGCGGGTCGTGCCGATCATAGAAAGCATTCTGAGCGATGGCACATCAGCGCAACGGCGCCGGGAATTCGCGGCGCGCATTGACTCGGAGGATGCCGTTACGCGAGCGTGCAAGTTGATAGAGGCTCTGCGGTGACCTTTATTTTTGCGAGGCGGGAACGGCCGTGGCGACAACCCACGCCTCGAGTGCCCGCGTATCGGCAATGTCGCCGCCGTAGACCAGCTCCGGCTCGAAAGGCCCGACCTGGTACGGGCTGCCCGGATCAATCGCTTGCAGCGTGGAAAACATCGAATAGCCTGAAGGCAGATATTCCTCGCGAACTTCGAGATAGTGGGTCGCGGCATCGGTAGTTTGCCCGACGTGGAATGCGCCAAAAGTGAGAAAATCGTCCGTGACCAACAAACACGAGCTGAAGCAGAGGCTGTCCGTCAACAAAAGTAATCGGCCTTTCATCAAGGAGGCTGGTTGTGCCGCGAGAGCCGGCTTTTCCAGTGCGTGCGGGCAATAGACCTGACTGGAGAATGCCTTGCCCCGACCGCGCGCCGCGCGCATCTCACGAAGCTGCGTCTCGCCGATCTTCAGGGTCTCAGGGGTCGTATACACCGTGCCCGAGCGCAGCAGAAAATCCAAGTTGTTGATGTTGCTCTCGGACGCTCGCCACGCTTCTTCGCACGCTGACGCGTCTTCAGGGCCGAGGCGGGCTTCGACGGCAGCCGGGCCCAGCAGGGAGGCAGCGATCTGGCGTCCGAAAGACGACGAGCCGCCGCTATTGCCGCGCATATCGAGCACTACGAATGGCGCATCGCGCAGCGTAGTTTTCTGATCCTCGACCGCCTTTACAACATCGGCTGCGTGATTGCTCAACAGACTTTGCAACGCGATCCAGTAGCCGCCGCCGACTCGACGCACGCCGTAACCCGCTGCACCGGCGCCGATCGCGGTCTGCAACCTGGGCAAAAGGCTGTCACGTTTGATCCGTATCCAATTCAACTTCACTGTTTGCCGTTGACCGTCATGCCCGAATAGACATGCCGCAGGGCGCGTCACGAAGGGATTGCCCTCATCCACGAGCAGCCAGGGAGCCCCTTGGGCTTGCTGCGCCCCGACGTTCCAGTCGACACGAAACCCGCCAAGATTCTTCCGAGCCAAATCCTCGACATCTTCCCCATCGCAGCCGATGAGCGCGGCGCCCCGCAGCGCAGCCCGAGGCTCATCGGTGTCGCTGACCAGCCACGAGTTGCCGCGCTTGCTGACAATGATTCCGGGCCAACGCGGAAGATTGACCACAAAAGTCGGACGGCTCCAAATGTGCTTATCGCCCATGCCGGCCGCAAATCCCGCGAGTACCGCGGCGTATCCCTGATACGAGACGACCGTGCGGGCGCGGCCGAGTGCCGCGTTGTGTGCATTGTTCAATCTTTCCTGAAAAGCGACGTCATGCAGTTCCGTCGCCGCGCCGGGATGGTTGTCCCAAAGCAGCTTGTAGGCCGCTTCGACATCTCCTCGAGTGGTCTGACCCCAGCGTGGGTCGGCAGGCGCGCGAAACTCATCCACGCTCCAGAATGGAATCTGCGCCAATGCCGGTGGATTGAAACCCAGCATCGAAGAAACGATTGCGCTCATCAATGCGCTCAGTTTCCACCCCGAATATCGTTGTCTTACCGGCAACACAAGTCTCCCTGGTTGATTGCCTTGATGCTATCGAGTCGCATCGACAAAAGCTTGGGGATTATTGCCATTTGCAAACGGCGAGACCGCTCAGTGCGCTCACGGCACGATGTTCTTCGGATTGCCCCCCGCCTGCGGCTCGTCGTGCATGTGATCGAACAAGTCGCCGCGAGCCGGAATTTTTCCGATACCGCAACCCACGAATGGCAAAGGAAACACTATCAAAACGCAATGGTCGCTGAGACGGATGAGCATTCCGCCGCCTTCGATGGGCTCTATGCGCTGCGTGTGCGTACGATCCCAGCCGAATTCCGGCTTCTTTTCGCGATCGGGACCCAAGCCGCCATTGAAATCCGCGCCTGCGCCATGCTTGTCGAGGGCGCGAGGCGGGGTTGCCATGGCCAACTCAGCGTGTTGCTTGATGGCGCGTTCGGCTTCCGCGTTCCAATCGATGGGCGCAGGGGGTGTGTCGGCTGCCGGCGGCGCAGGCGTCGGTATGATGACGAGCTGCGTGTCGCGCGGTGCGACCGGTTTTTTGCGTGGCAGTGCCGGTGTCGGTGCGCCGGGGGCGAGGGTTTGCGCATGGTCGGGCAGCGCGAGAAAAATCAGAGGTTCTTCGCTGCGCGCGTCCACACGTGTCAGGCGGCGCGATGCGACCAGCAACAACGCGGCGTGGATCACCACGACGAGCAACAGAACTGTGGGGCGGAGTATCCGCGACCTAGCCCTATCCGATTGATCGTGCATGGTCATTGCGACGGCCGGCACGGTCGGGAACTCCCTTTACCTCGACAGGCGAGGCATGCACTCTGATGTCAGCGGGCGCGATTAGTTCCTCGGCGTTGGAACTTAGCGAGTGACCAGGGGAGCGGGCTGACTAAAAAACGGCGTGGATTTTGAGGCCCACGCCGCCGGGATATCGCACCAGCGGGGGAGTTGGCTGGCTTGCCGGCGCGAGATTCTCCTAAACTCGAGCGCTCATCCTGCCAAAAACGCGTAGGAGAGAAAGATACTCTTTGTCACGACCAATTAGATTTTTCTCATTTGTCACAGCTGCGTCTTTGTGATAGCAAATATCAACATATTGAAATGATTAGGGAAATCCCCGAGCAATTTACCGGCGCGCTCTTGGCCTGAACCGACGGCGAAAATCGGCAGTAGCTTAGGCGCAGAAGTTCTAAATAATTGGGGCTGGTTGACCTGGGAGGACGGACGGAGTCAGGCGACCGAGGCAGCCGCGCGCGGTTGCCGCAGCCGCCGCACGATCAAATACGCAACCACCGCCACGACGAGCGTCAAGCAGCTGAATTTGAAATCCTGTCTTTGGCCCGGGGTGAATGCCATGGCGATCAACACCGCAGCCATGCAGGCGATTGCTGCGTAGCTTAAGTAGGGGAATAACCACATGCTGATCGCGGGCTTCGCTTCGCCATTGCGTTCGCGTCGCCGGCGCAACGCAATTTGCGCGGCAGCCGTGATCATATAAACGAATACGATGAGGGCACCGGAGGAACTCAATAAGAAATCGAATACTTTTTGCGGCGCTTCGGTGGCCGCGATGATCCCCAGGAATCCCGCTGCCGCGCCGATCAACACGGAGACCACGGGCACGCGGCGTTTATTCAATTTGACGAAGGACTGCGGCGCATCGCCCCGGTCAGCCAGTATGAACAGCACCCGCGAACTGACATAGAACGCCGAATTCAAACAGGACAGCACAGCGGTGAGGATGATGATGCTCATGATGATGCTGGCCCCCGGCACGTGCATCGTGTTCAGCGCCAACGTAAAGGGCGACTCGCCGGAGCGGACTGTATTCCAGGGTACTACCGATACGATCAAGAAAACGGACACGACGTAGAAAATCAAAATGCGCCAAATCACGGTCGTGGTCATTTTCGCGATGGTGCGGCCCGGTTGTGCCGATTCGGCTGCCGCCACCGTCGTGATTTCCGCGCCGGTCATGGCAAAGAACACCGAAGGCACCGCTGCCAGCACCGCAATCCAACCACGCGGTGCGAAGCCGCCGAAATTGACGAGATTCGCAAAAGTCGCGCCCGAGGGCGCCGTCCAGCCGAACGCAAAAGAAGCCGCGATGACGACGAATACCAGAATCGCCGCGACTTTGATGGAGGCGAACCAGAATTCAAACTCCGCATACGAACGCGCCGACATGAGATTGACCCCGGTCATGATGCTCATCAAACCGAGACCGATCTGCAGCTGGGTAAAATCCGGCATCCAGATCTGCAGTATCTTCGCGCCTGCGATTGCTTCCACCGGCACGACGATGACCCAGAAATACCAATACAGCCAGCCCACGACAAAGCCCGCGCCATCACCCAAGCCGGAGCGCGCAAACTCCGTGAACGAACGCACCGTGGGCAGCGCCATGGCCATTTCGCCCAGCATGCGCATCACCAGCAGAATGAGCATGCCCGTGATGGCATAGCTGATGAAAACCGCGGGGCCGGCAGCGGTGATGGAAGTGCTGCTGCCGACAAACAGGCCGGCGCCGATGATGCCGCCGATCGAAATCATCGCTAGATGACGGCTTTTCAGCGAACGGCTGAGCTGATGCTTGGCCTCGGGCTGCTCGGGAATGCTCGGCTGGATCATTTGCGAGGACCTCGGTGACACTGACGCTATATTACGCACAACCCGTTCCTACTGGGGACGTGGGTTGAACACAGCGGCGCGAGCTTTATAGGCTGCGTAAGAAATCGATCACCGCTTTATTGACTTCGTTCGGACGCTCCTGCTGCGTCCAGTGACCGCAGCCCGGCAGCATGATGGTGCCTCGCAGCTGGGGAATGTAGCGCGCCAGGTCGGCGATGACTTCCTTCATTCGGGGAAAGGCAACCACAAGGTCAAGATCGCCCGCCATATAGAGGGCCGGCACAATCACCGCAGCGCCGGCGTAGGGTGCCATCAATTCCCAGTTGCGATCGATGTTGCGGTACCAATTGAGTCCGCCGCGAAATCCCGAGTGCCGGAATTGCCGCACGTAGAAGTCCACGTCCGCATCCTCGAGCCACGGCGGCAGCGTTGCCGGATCCGGCATTCGCGTGAGAAATCCTCCGGCACGCGGCACCATGCCGACGCCGGTGCCCGAAGCAGTGCCTGGATTGCGCCGCGGGACATCGCCTGATCCTGAATACAGAATCTTGCGAAGTGAAATGCGCGCGTCGGCCTCGAGTTCTGCTTCGGCCACGCCCGGAGCCTGAAAGTACAGCTGATAGAAGCTGGCATCGGCATTTTGGGGCATCACGCTGGTCGGCGCGACGCTGCCGCGGGGCCGATAAGGAACGCTGAGTCCGACAACTGCCCGAAAGCGATCCGGGCGCATGAGCGCCGCATGCCAGGCAACCGGTGCGCCCCAGTCGTGCCCCACGATGACGGCCTGCTTTTCACCTAAGGCGTCCAGCACTCCGACCATATCGCCCACGAGGTGAAACAAAGTATATCGATCGATTTCGGCGGGGCGGTCCGTGTTGCCGTAGCCGCGCATGTCCGGCGCAACGGCGTGAAATCCCGCCTGCGACAGCGCTTTTAATTGATGACGCCACGAATACCACGACTCCGGAAATCCATGGCAGAGCAGAACCAACGGACCGCTCCCTTGTTCCGCGATGTGGATACGAATGCCGTTGGCGTCGATCGTGCGGTGGGTCAGTTCGTTCATGGCTCTAGCGTAGCAGCGCGGGAAACCCCGGGTAAGTGCTCTACGGCGGCGGCGAGCTCATCGAGCCCAGTTTTGCCTCCAATTCAGCCCCGAAATACGCCTGCGGCTTCGAGGGGTCCACATGTTCACGGCGCTCACGCAGGGCGATTGCCGATCTGGCTTTTTCGAATGCGTCCCGCAGCGAACGAGCCTCAGGCAATGCGTCCCGATAAAACGCTTCGCCAAAGTAAGTCAGATCGCGGTCGTTCGAACAGCCAAATGACGTGCGATCGGCTGCCGCCGCCGTAATGACGATGGTCTGAGGATTTTTCAGCGAATCGATAAAACCTCCCGCATAACAGGCAGAAATGATGATCACCCGCCATTTGATCGCGGAATCGCTCAAGGCCTCGGCCAGATCTTCTTCGGTCAGATCATTGAGCGGCAGCTGCGAATTCGAAACGGCGATGGCCGGATCCTGCGCGCCGTGGGAGGAGATGGACAAGAACAGCACATCGCGGTCGAGATTCATTCGCGCGGCCAGTCCGCGAAGCGCGTATTTCAAGCCCGATACGCTGGCCAGCGGCGCACCCTCCAAGTCGCGTTCGTCATTGATCAACGACAGGCGTCTGTCATTCATGCCATAACGCTCAGATAGCACCCGCGACGCCAAACCGATTTCCTGAGCGAATACTTTCTGCTCGCCGACGCCCGCGAATCCGAGAAAGAAGGCCTGGGGACTTGCCGATGTCTCGCCAATGGACGCGAGGGCGCGATCGATGCGCGCGGCTTGCTCGAACAGAAGGCTTTCCGCGTCGGCCTGACCGTCCTGGTTGTCTGCCGTTGCTTCGACCTCAGCGGGAACCCATACGTCGGGAATCACGTCCAGCGCATCGGTGAGCCAAACGAACCCTGCAATGAAGGCAATTCCGGCAATGGCGGCCACACGCTGCGGCTCGCCGGTGAACGCACGCAGGCCGCGCGCGAGATAGAGGAAGGAGTAAACGGCGGCCGCGACCACTGCACCCAGGAGCCAAAGCGGATTCAAATAGGGACCGGCGACGGCCGCAAGACACAGCGGGACCGGAACCGATCCGAGACACAGCATCAGCGCTGCCTCATTGCTCAGCATCGGCCTCGATCGCCGGCGCAGCAGTGCTGCCAACGCCAGAACAGCCAGCGCATACCACGCAAGCAGCGGTGCACCGGCGATGAGAAACTGCGGATCCGGGAGGGCGTCCCACCAATCGATCGCGACCCACAGCAACAGCCAGAGCATGCTCAAGCCAATGAGGATGGGCGTTGCAGGACGCGAGGGAACCGGGCCGATCCCCCTCAACATCCACAGCCGCAGCAGTGATGCAACCCAGGACTGCGGCGGCTCCGCCGGTACGCGCGCGGCGGCGATCGGTTCACTCGGCAGCTCATTCAACGGTTCATTGTCGTCCATGCGTGGATGATAGCTCGGCACGCCGGTGTTGCGCGCGACCCGCAGTCGGCGGGATGATGTCGTGATCTTCAGAGGAGGGCGCGATGAAAGTTGATGGGCGATGTCACTGCGGACAGATTCGCTACGAGGCGGAAATCAACGCGGATCAGGTGAATATCTGCCATTGCACCGATTGCCAGACACTGACCGGCACGGCTTATCGAGTCAGTGTGCCCACGCCGGCCGCGAGCTTCGTCTTGCTGGCGGGTATGCCGAAGATCTATATCAAGACGGCGGACAGCGGCAACAGGCGCGCGCAGGCATTTTGTGCCAACTGCGGTACGCCGATCTACGCGGCCGATGCACAGAATCCGCAGACCTATGGATTGCGAGTCGGCGCGCTCACGCAACGGGCGGCGCTGCCCGCGAAACGCCAGATCTGGTTTCATTCGGCGTTGCCGTGGGTCATGGACATTCGCGGCCTTCAGAGCAGCGGCCGAGGATGATCAATTTCAAGTGGAGGCGTGCGCATGGCCGTGTACAAACTGGGCGATGATTCACCGCTGGTGGCCCCAAGCGCTTACATCGCTCCGAATGCAACGGTGGTCGGCAAAGTGATTCTCGCTGAGAGATCCACCGTATGGTTCGGTGCAACTTTAAGGGGCGATAACGAGACCATAAGCATCGGCGCGCATAGCAATGTGCAAGACTCGGCGGTGCTGCACACCGATCCAGGTTTCCCGCTGTCGATTGGCGTCAATGTATCGATCGGCCATCAGGCCATGATGCATGGCTGCACGGTGGGCGACGGCTCCCTGATCGGCATCCAGTCGATCGTGCTCAACGGCGCCACCATCGGCAAAGGCTGTCTGGTCGGCGCCGGCGCGCTCATCACTGAGCGCAAAGTATTTCCCGACGGCTGTCTCATCATCGGGTCTCCAGCCAAGGCCGTACGTGAACTCACGGCGGAGGAGCGGGAAAATCTGCTTAAAGTGGCGGAAAATTACGCCGAGCGTGGTGCGTACTACCGGACGCATTTGCAAGTACTTTAGACACCGGCCGTGGCGGTGCTAGTATTCTCCGCCCCCTACACCTCATCGCTCGCACGGGAGAGAAGCGAATGTCCAATGAACGAGACCCAGACTTGAGCCGGCGTGATTTTGTACAGGGCGCCGTGTCCGGCGCTGCCTTGGCGGCGGTTCCGATGGGGGTGTTTGCCGCTTCGCCCGCGAAGGATGCAGACAAGGCGGCTGTGTTGGCCCAGATCCCGAAGATGCACGCCGCGAACATCAAGCGTTTGCAAGATTGGATCGCGCTGCCCTCGATTGCTGCCGAGAACAGGAATTTTCCGCAGGGCCCTGAGTACATGGCGAAGCTGGCCCAGGATGCCGGATTTAGCGGCGTGAAACTCGTACCGACGTCGGGCAAGCCCGGCGTGTTCGGCAAGATCGATGCCGGCGCCAAGACCACCATGGCGATTTACTTCATGTATGACGTGAAACAGTTCGTGCCCGAGGAATGGAGTTCGCCGCCGCTCGAGGCGCGCCTGGTTCAGAAGGAAGGATTAGGGACTGTGTGCATGGGCCGCGGCGCGGTCAATCAGAAGGGTCCGGAAAATTCCTTCTTGAGTGCGCTGATGGCGTTCAAGGCGTCGGGGAAAAAGTTGCCCGTCAATTTGGTGCTGGTGTGCGAGGGCGAGGAGGAAATTGCCTCGCCGCATTTTCAGGAAGTGATCAAAAATCCCGAAGTCATGGCAGAACTGAAGAAGTGCGTCGGTGTCTTCATGCCGGAGGCCGGCCAGGATCGCGACGGCGGCGTCCAAGTATCCCTCGGTGCCAAAGGCGTGGTCGAGTTGGAATTGATCTCGAGCGGCGAGAAGTGGGGGCGCGGCCCTGCGCACGATGTGCACTCCAGCCTCGAGGCCCAGGTGGATTCCCCAACCTGGCATCTGGTGCAGGCACTGAACACCTTGGTTGAAAAAGATGGGCACACGCCCGCGGTCGAGGGATTTTTCGAGAAAGTGAAACCGCTGACCGCGGCGCAGGAGCAGATGATCAGAGATCACGCGGCCAAGACTGCAGAGAGCACCGTGAAGAAGGCACTCGGCGTGCAGCATTGGGTGCATGACAAGAATTGGGTCGACTCGCTCATCCTGCTCGAGTCTCGGCCGACCATCAACATCGAGGGATTGGTGGCGGGCTACACCGGGCCGGGGGGCAAGACCGTTTTGCCGCACAAGGCGGTGGCCAAGATCGACATGCGCCTGGTGCCGGACATGACGGCGGCCGATACGCTCGCGAAGCTGCAAGCGCACTTGGCGAAGCACGGGTTTGCCGATATCGAAGTCAACATGAGCGGCGGCTACAATCCGAACCAAACCGCTGCGGACAGCAAGCTGATTCAAACGCAGCTTGCGACTTATCGAAAGCTCGGCGTCGATCCGCAGCTCTGGCCGCGTTCCGCAGGATCCTGGCCTGGCTATGTGTTCACCGACGCACCCTTGAGTCTGCCGGCGGGCCATTTCGGCCTGGGCCACGGGACCGGCGCGCACGCTCCCGACGAATACTATTTGATTGAATCGACCAATCCGAAGGTGCAAGGCTTGGATGGAGCGGTCGCGTCCTTCGTGGAGTATTTGTACGCTCTGAGCTGATTCGCCATTGACCAGTCGAGGCTAAATCTTCAAGGAGCGGGCGCCTTTTCTGGGCTGGGGGGTGCCTTCTTGGGGCTCACGCGCGGCTTTTCGGCGGGTTTTGCAGGCGGACTCGACGTTTTCTCGCCGTTCGCGGCGGCCTTGGCCCTTGCGGCGCCCCGTTTCGCCGTCGCCGCGACTTCGTGGGCGCCTTCCTTGGTGGTGACGGCCACTTCGTGCGCAACCTTTTTGGCGGCAACCGCGACCTGTTTCGCACTGTCCTTGGCGGCGTCAGCGACCACTTTCGCATTGTGCTTGACGGTATCGCTCACTGTCTTGGCCTGATCGCGCGCCGGCGCCGGATCGGCGGGCGGATCGTCGGCCGCGTGCACCGCCCACACAGGTAGCAGCACCAAACCCAGCGCAACTGCCACAGGGAAATGACGTTTCATTTGGCGGCGACCTCCGAATGCTGGTCGAAAATGTTTCCGTACTTCTCGCGCAGAAGCGCTTTTTGTACTTTGCCGGTGCCTCCCACGGGGAGCGAGTCCAAGAAGACAACCTCTTCGGGCACCCACCATTTCGCCACGCGTTCTGCAAGAAAGGCCAGAATATCCTGCTGCTCCAAACTGCGTCCGGGCTTGCGCACCACGAACAGCAGCGGCCGCTCCTGCCATTTGGGATGCTTCACGCCGATGACGGCGGCGGCGGCTACCGACGGATGTCCAATGGCGGTGTTTTCCAAGTCGATCGAACTGATCCACTCGCCGCCCGTCTTGATCAGGTCCTTGACGCGGTCGCGTATCTGCAAGACACCGCACGAATCGATGGTTGCGATATCGCCGGTGGGAAACCAACCATCCCGCAGCGGCGAGTCGCCGCCTTTGTAGTAGGCGCTGACTATCCACTGTCCGCGCACCATCAGTTCGCCTTGCGACTTGCCGTCGCGCGGCAATGTCTCGCCGTCCTCGCCCACGACCTTGATGTCGATGCCGAACACCGTCTTGCCGCAGTTGGCGGCGGCGGCGTGCCGGCGCGCCGGGGCCCACTCAGACTGCTCGGCGGTCGCGCAGCTCATGGTCGCCGCCGCGGTGGTCTCGGTCATGCCCCAGCCCTGCCGCACTTCGATGCCATAAAGTTCGTCAAACTTCGCGATCAAGGCGAGCGGCACCGCGGAGCCGCCGGAGATGACCCGCCGCAAGCTGGAAAATTTCAGCCCGTGCTGCTCGGCATGGTGCAGCAGCTGCAGCCACACGGTCGGCACGCCGGCGCTCACCGTGACACATTCGTTTTCCATCATTTCGTAAAGGCCCGGTCCGTCCAATCGCGGTCCGGGCAGGACCAATTTCGCGCCGCCGATCAAGCAGGCATATGGCGCGCACCACCCATTGATGTGAAACATGGGCACCACGGGAAGCATTGCGTCTCTGGGAGACAGGCACAGCAACCCGGGCATGCAGATGGTCATGGCATTCAAAACAATGGCTCGATGCGAATACAGCGCGCCTTTCGGATTCCCGGTGGTGCCCGATGTGTAGCAGATGGCGGCGGCGGCACGTTCGTCGAACTGCGGCCATGGGAATTTCCCGCTCTGCGTCGCGATCAGCGTCTCGTAGCAGTAGACGTTCGCGATCCCTTCGAGCGCCGGCATGTTTTCCTCATCCGTCATGCAGATCCATGCCCTGATGTTGGGGCAGTCCTTGGCGATGCTCACGATCAACGGCGCAAAGCTCGTGTCGAAAAACAGCACTTGGTCTTCGGCGTGATTCACGATGTAAATCAGCTGATCAACATGCAGGCGTGGATTGCAGGTATGGACGATCAAACCGCTGCCCGAGACGGCATAGTAGATCTCGACGTGGCGGTGGTTGTTCCAAGCCAGGGTTCCCAACGTCGAGCCGGGAGGCAGGCCCAAATCGGCGAGCGCGTTGGCGAGCTTGCCGATCCGCAGCGCGCAGTCGGCGACCGTATAGCGAAACACCGGACCGTGCGTTTCGCGCGAGACGATCTCGGTCTGGCCGTTCTGCGCCGCCGCGTGCTCGATAATCGAGGAAATCAGCAGCGGCCGATCCATCATGAGTCCTGGCCGGAGCATGGTTTTCATTGCTTGCCCGCGCCGGCGCTCTGCTGCGCGCGGTAAGCGATCCAACTCTGCTCGATCAGATAAGCATGCACGTTGTCGGCGTCCTTATCGCTCAAAATATCGTTGAAGCGTTCCATTCCGGCTGGCGCAAGCGCGCCCCGCATCAAAATATCCTTAAATGCGACATGCAGTCCGTCGTTGAGCTTTCGAAGATCGGGAGTGGTGCTGGGGCCAAGTTGGTGGCAGCGCGTGCATTGCTCGATGAATTTCAATTCGCCCGCATCGATCTGTGCCTGAGCGGCCTTTTGCTCGGGCGGCTTCGGAAACGCCGGCTCGATTCGCGGCGGCGGAGTCGGCACCGCGCCGCCGCCAAGTTTGAACGCGATGATTCGGTTGGTGTTTTGATACTTGAGGGCCGCGCTGCTCGGGGGGATGGGGCCCACCGTGATCGGCGTGCCGCCGTAGCCCACCTGGACGGCGACGTACTGTTCGCCATTGATTGCATAAGTCATGGGTGCGGCCATGATGTGGCTGCCGGTTTTCAGGACTTTCAAGATTTTTCCCGTGTCGGCCGCATAGACCCACAACTCGCCGCTGCCGCGGCCTTGAAACACAAGGTTGCCCGCGGTCGACATCACGCCGCCGTCATAGCCG
>Ga0193729_1000932_pt1 | contig 15256 bp, 16 predicted proteins | sample U1c2metaG_FD_143036 | JGI IMG/M metagenome (GOLD analysis project Ga0193729, IMG submission 143036) | Soil microbial communities from a riparian zone of the East river system, Colorado, United States - U1c2 | ecosystem: Environmental > Terrestrial > Soil > Riparian zone | place: USA: East River...
AGCCGGCTGGCCTTTGGATCAAACCCAGCGCCGCAGCAGGCGAGCGGCGTCTGGTTCCAGAAGGAGACGGCGCCCGGCGACTCCTTTCTGCTCACCGGCGACAGCAACCTCATAGACCTGAGGTCCACGGCCCAGTACCGGGTCAACGACGCGTTGGCGTTCGCCTATCACCTCGCCGAACCTGAGGCACTCGTGCGCAGCACGATCCTGGCAGCGCTCCGGAGTGCGGTCGCGACCCGCGCCATCGATGCGGTCTACACCACAGCGCGCGAGGAGATCGAACGCGAGACGCGTGCGGCCGCCCAGGCGATGTTGGACCGCTACCAGGCCGGAATCGAGGTGCTTTCCGTCAGCCTGCTTTACGACCACCCTCCAGACCAGGTCCACGACGCCTTCCGAGACGTCGCCAGCTCGCTCGAGGATAAGCTGCGTACGATCAACCTGGCGAACGTGTTCGCGGTTGAGAAGATCAACCAGGCGAAAGGCGAAGCCGCCGCGATGACTGAGGGGGCGCTGGCCTTCAAGGAGCAGCGGATCGCGGGCGCGCAGGCTGACGCGAACGCTTTCGTGCTGCGGCTCGAAGCCTACGAGCACGCTCCTGGGCTTACAAAATTCCGATTGCAGCTTGAAACGCTCGAAGACGTGCTGCCGGGCATGCGTAAATTTGTGCGGCCCGGCAGCGGCGACGTGAAAGACTTCGACATGTGGCTCGTGCAGCCCTTTGGCTCGGGACAAATCAAGTAGCGAGGCCGGTTTCGCGCGGATCACGAGCCTCGCGGAAGGAGCCGATCAGGCGGGAGCTGGATGACGAGGACTTTTGGTCAAACGGACAGGATCTGACAGCGGCGGCAATCGAGAATGACAGAGCAAGCCACGACGGCGAACAAACGATCGAACATCGTGCTTCGGCGGACCCTGCCGACACTGCTGGCGGCGTTCGCAGTCTGGGCGCTTGTTTCCTCGTTCCTGGCCCTGGACATCACCGAATATGGACTTGTCACGCGGTTCGGGCGGGTGGTCCGCGTCCTCGCTGAGCCTGGCCTCCACGTCGTTGCCCCGTTCGACCGCGTTGTGCGGCTGGACAAGCGCATCCTGTTCTTTCGGCCGGCGCTTTCAGAGTATCTGACGATCGACAAGAAGAACCTCGGCGTTGACAGCCTCGTGACGTGGCGGATCGCCGACCCGGTCCGCTTTCTCGCCGCGGTCGCGACCCCGCCTGCGGGCGAGCAGCGTCTCTCCGACATCATCCTGGCGGAGATCGGCGCCGTCGTGGGGCGGTATCCGGCGTCAGTTCTCATCTCCACCGACCCGGCAAGCAGCAACTACCAGACCATGGCGGCGGAAGTCGTTCGCCGCGTCGCAGAGTTCGCCCGAACTGCCTATGGCATCGATGTGGTCAGCGTCGACATCCGCCGCCTCCACCTGCCGGAACTGAACCGGGAGCATGTCTTCGAACGCATGAAGGCCGAGCGGGCCAAGATCGCCAAGGAGAACCGCTCCGCGGGCGAGTTGGAGGCGAAGAGGATCATCGCCGAGGCTGACCACGAGAAAATCCGCATCGACTCGGAGGCTGCCGGACAGGCCGAGCGCATCAAGGCCGAGGCCGACGCCGAGGCGTCGCGCACCTACGCTGCAGCTTTCGAGCAGGATCCGGGTTTCTACCAGTTCCTGCGAACCTTGCGGGCCTACGACAAGTTCCTCGACGACAAGACGACTCTCTTCCTCCCGACAGATGCCGACGTTCTGCGGATGCTGCACTTTGACACGCAACCGGTCCAGGTCGGACCGTCCCCTCCGGCGCCCGGAGCAATTTCGACCGATCTGCTCCTGAATAAAAAGCCAGAGGAGGAGGTCCGGTGACATTCGCGTACGATCAAGGCCCGGGCGGCGACGCGCGGCAGGGAGCACTCCAAGCCGCGAACGATCTGACGCACGGAGGCGACCCGCGGTCGCGGCCGGGACCGGCGCGCCTCCGGCTTGGCTATCGCTATTTGATCCTTGGCATTCTTGTCCTTCTTGGAGTTCATCTGGCCTCGGGATTCTACGTCGTCGGGGCGGACGAGCGTGCGGTCGTGCGCCGGTTCGGTGCCGTCGAGACCGAGGTCGGTCCCGGCATGCACTACCGCTTCCCATGGCCCGTTGATCGCCTGGACGTTGTCAAGACGACGAGCGTGATGAAAGTCGGCGTGGGATTTGCGATACCGACCGGGGAATCGGCCGCACCGTCCGGTATGGAGCTGCTGACCGGGGACACCAATATCGTCAATGCTGCCCTCGTTCTGCAATATGTCATCCGCGATCCGGCGGAATTCCTTTTTGCGATCGAGGAGCCGCAAGTTTTCGTCGCGGCCATCGCCGAGGGAGTGCTGACCGAGACGGTCGTCAGCATGCCCATCGACGAGGTGCTGACCAGGGGGCGGGTCGCGCTGCAGGAACGGGTCAAGGCCAAGGCGCAGGAGCTCCTTGATCTCCGCCACACCGGCATTCGCATCGTATCCGCGAGCATCATGACGATCACTCTCGACAGATCGGTTGTTCAGGCTTTCCAAGACGTGGCGGATGCAATGGCCGACCGCGAGAAGGTGATCAACGATGCCCGCGCCTACGCGAGCAACCTCATTCCCAAGGCAAGGGGCGACGCGCGCATGCGGCTGAGCGAGGCGGAGGCTTACAAGCAACAGCGCGTCGCCGATGCCGTCGGCGAGACCAGCCGTTTTCTGGCGCAGCAGAAGGAGTATGAAAAAGTACCGGACGTCACCAGGACACGACTGTATCTGGAAGCCATGGAGAAGATCTTGCCCAAGGTGCAGCTCTATATCATCGACTCGGACAAGGGACGCGTGCCCCTGCATCTAAGGGTGACCGGCCCGTAATCACAGCTTCAATCAGCCCTCGTTCCAGTTGGATGGCGCTGCATCTGGGATTCGGGCCATACAAGAAGAGCTCATGAATCTCGTCCCAGCGAATCCGAGAACTGTCGGAACTCGACCGTGGTTTATCGCCGTAGGTTTTGATGATCTGAAAGAGTGGACACCTAAATAACATCATTTTCGGACCGCTTTTGTCCCGCGGGCTGCAGACCGCCCGCACCGCCGGGCGGCGTCAAGAATATCGACGACCAGCACGTTGTTTTCGATTGCGCGGAAATAGCGTTGGCTAAACCGAAGTTTGCGCTTGGTCTGAGCTGAAAGACGAATCCTTTCGGGCTGTTGGGCGGCAAATGGCTTCCGGTTTGTATCCATGTAATGGGATTCCCGAATCAATCGAGATGTGATTCGATTCGGGAATGTTCATCGAGACGGTTCCCAATCGAAGTTCGCCGCCAGCAGTGCTGCTGCGGGAGAGCTATCGCGACGAGCATGGCCGGGCGCAGAAGCGCACCCTGGCCAATCTGAGCAAGCTGCCGGGAGATTTGATTGGCGGACTGAGGGCTCTGCTCAAGGGCGGCACGGTGATTGGTACCGGACCGGACGAGATTCAAATCGAGCGTTCGCTGCCTCACGGCCATGTTGCAGCGGCGCTTGGGACGATCCGCAAGATTGCGCTGGATCGGCTGATTTTGAGCACGACGAAGGATGAGGCATCGCGGCGCCATTGCGATCTGGTGGTAGCCATGATCGTTGATCGGTTGATTGCGCCACGCTCGAAGCTTGGCTTTGTGCGGGCGGTGGATCAGGAGACGGCAGTCTCCAGCCTCGGATCGGCTCTGCGCTTGGGCAAGGTGAAGGAGCGCGAGGCCTATGAGGCGCTCGATTGGCTGGTCGAGCGCCAGGCGCGGATTGAGACCGGCTTGGCGCGGCGACATCTCCAGGACGGCGTGCTGGTGCTCTACGACGTCAGTTCGTCTTACTTTGAGGGCCGCTGCTGTCCGCTGGCGCGCTACGGCCATAGCCGCGATCACCGGGGCGACCGGCCGCAGATTGTCTACGGGCTGCTCTGTACGCGTGAGGGGCTGCCGATTGCTGTTGAAGTCTTTGACGGCAACACGGCCGATCCGAAGACGCTGAGTTCTCAAGTCCAAAAGATCAAGGATCGCTTCGGGATCAGCCGTATGGTGTTGGTCGGGGATCGAGGAATGATCACCTCGGCACGCATCCGCGATGATCTCAAGCCGGCGGGCGTCGATTGGATCACCTGCCTGCGCGCGCCGGCGATCCAGGCTTTGGCGGCGGAGAATGGGCCGCTGCAGCTGTCGCTGTTCGATGACCGCGATCTCGCCGAAATCAGCGCCCCCGACATGTTCCCAGGCGAGCGGCTGATCGTCTGTCGCAATCGCGATCTGGCAACTGAGCGAGCGCGCAAACGCGAGGATCTGTTGGCTGCGACCGAACGCGAACTTGCCCGCGTTCAAGCACAGGTCCAGCGCAAACACTCTGCGTTGCGCAGCCCCGCCCAGATCGGCATCGCGGTTGGTGCGGTTCTCAACAGCAAGAAGATGGCCAAGCACTTCGACGTCGAGGTGGCCGACGGCTATCTCTCCTGGCAGCGCCGGATCGAACAGATCGTGGAAGAGGAGCGCCTCGACGGCATCTATGTCATCCGAACCAGCATGCCCGCTGAGCATCTCGACACTGCAGAAGCAGTCCGGGCCTACAAGGACTTGTCGCGGGTCGAACGCGCCTTCCGTTCAATGAAAACCGTCGATCTCTCGAAATCCGGCCGATCCGCCACTGGACGGCGCAGCACGTGCGCGCCCATGTCTTCCTATGCATGCTGGCCTATCACGTCGAATGGCACCTGCGAAAGGCCTTGGCGCCGCTATTGTTCCATGACACGGGGATCGATGTTGCCAGGGCGGAACGAACCTCTCCGGTCGCCAAGACCGAACCGTCAGAGTTCGTGAAGGCCAAGAAGGCAACCAAACGTTCCGCCGATGGCCATCGCGTTATGAGCTTCGATACACTCATCGCTCATCTCGGCACGCTGGTCCGAAACACGATGCGCGTGTCCCTTCACTCCAAGCACCGCTTCACGCTCCATTCCAAACCAACTTCCCTCCAAGAGGCCGCCTTCACGCTGCTCGAGCTCGACCCACTGCGTGTCCAGTAATTGAAAAGACCGATCGTCAACTTATCGAATCGGATCAATCCCTTGCACAGTTCCCAGACGAAAACTTCGGGCTAAACAGCATGGGAATCGAAATTCTTCTCCGGGCGCAGACGGGATCAGAAACAGAGCAAGGCTGGTCGTTGATCAGGCGGCGTCCGAGATCCGCATCTCAACATGCAAGCCGGCGGCCCCGATCATATTGACCAAGGTATCGAGACTAAACAGTTCGATCTTGCCGCGCATGAGATCGGAGATACGCGGCTGGGTAACGCCAAGCAGCTTGGCGGCCTCCGCTTGGCTGAGCCCTGTTCGGGCGATATGATCCTTCAAAGCCATCATCAGCGCGGAACGGAGCTTCATGTTCTCAGCCTGCGCACGTGTATCCTCAATTGCATCCCACACATTGGCGAAGCGTTTCTTGCTCATTGACCTAGCTCCTTCAACAAATCCCGGTAACGCTGCGCGGCAAGGTTCAGATCCGCTTTGCTCGTTTTCTGTGTCTTCTTCTGGAAACAATGCAGCACATAGACGGCATCGTCGAACTTCGCCACATACAACACTCTGAACGCTCCCGCGGCATCTCGAATCCGAATTTCGCGTACCCCTCGGCCGACTGCATTCATAGGCTTCCAGTCGTCTGGCTCGCGCCCACGCTGGATTTGGTCGAGCTGATATCCCGCCTCACGCCGGGCTGCTGCCGGAAACGCACGCAAATCGTCGAGTGCGCTGCCTCGGAATTCAACGGACTTAGAATCGACCATTGGACTCAACATACAAAATTTTGTATAGATCGGCAACTTCTTTTTACTACTTCTTTCTACCGCTGGGCCTCGCCAACCAATGGGGTTGGCGATCTTTGAGTTAGATCGCTACATTCAGGACTAGTATTTTTCGGGAGAATATGCGCCGGCGTGCGACAATCTTCACGATGAAGCAAACAGACGCCAGAATTACTGAACTCATGTCCCGGCTTACTGTGCTGGAGCGCGAGCGCGTGGAGATCTTAGCCGAGATCAATGCTCTGCGGTCGATGCAGAGGGAGGGGACCGCGGCTATTAAGGTTTCGGGAAAAGCCGGCGATCCCATCGACCGGATTTCGACAATCGAAAAGAAGGTTGCTCTGTTTCGCGGGCTTTTCCGCGGCCGCTCCGATGTCTTCCCCATCCGTTGGGAGAATCGTACGACGGGGCGCAGCGGCTACGCACCTGCCTGTGCGAATGAATGGCAGCGTGGGATTTGCGAAAAGCCGAAAGTCAAATGCTCGGCATGTCCAAATCAGGCATTTCTGGCCGTAGATGACGGGTCAATCGAACGTCATCTACGTGGGACCGATGCGAACGGCGCCCCGTTCGTTATGGGCGTCTATCCGATGCTTGCCGACAATACCTGTTCGTTCTTGGCCGCGGATTTCGACGAAGGGGAATGGCGAAGAGATGCCTTCGCTTTTAGGGACTCTTGCGAGCGTCATGGAATACCTGTTGCCATTGAGCGGTCCCGATCCGGAAATGGTGCTCACGCCTGGATTTTTTTCAATGAGCCGATTCCAGCGGTATTGGCGCGCCGTCTTGGAGCCTTCGTGATTACCGACACGATGGAACGCGTCCCCGATATCGGATTCGGATCCTACGATCGGCTTTTCCCGAGTCAGGATTCAATGCCAGCGGGTGGCTTCGGCAACTTGATTGCCTTGCCGCTTCAGGGACTCGCGCGAAGTTGTGGCAACAGTGAGTTCATCGATGAGTCTTGTTCGCCATATCCGGATCAGTGGGCTTTCCTTTCGGCGATTGGGCTTATGCCGCGAGCGAAGGTGGAACGTCTCGTCGAGGAGGCAAGTGCATCTGGAAAAATTCTCGGCGTGCGTATCCCTCTCGTCGATGAAGACGAAGAACCGTGGCTTGCCGCGCCGTCGCGTCGACAGAGTCCGACCGCAATCGGCGAGCCACTGCCAAGTGCGATCACTGTGGTACGGGCGGACCAGGTCTACCTGCCGCGTCACGGGCTGCCACCGTCATTGGTCGCGCGGCTCGTTCGCCTGGCGGCGTTCCAGAATCCCGAATTTTACGCGGCACAAGCGATGCGCAGGTCGACCCATGACAAGCCCCGGATCATTTCTTGCGCGGAGTTGACCAGCCATCACGTAGCGCTGCCTCGAGGGTGCTTCGACGCCGTCTTCGATCTGCTTACACCACTTGGAATTGCAGTAACGATTGAGGATCGCCGTTTTGTGGGTGCAGCGATCCCACTCGCCTTCACCGGCGCACTTCGCCCCGATCAGGAAGCTGCGATTAAAGCCCTGTTGCCGCACGATACGGGCGTGCTCGCGGCAACGACGGCGTTCGGCAAGACGATCCTAGCCATCCGGATGATGGCCGAACGCGGACGGAATACATTGGTCCTCGTTCATCGCCGTCAGCTCATGGATCAATGGATCGAAAGGCTCACTGCGTTCTCAAGTATGCCCCGTGACGCGATCGGCATGATCGCCGGCGGTCGTCGCAAACCGAAAGGTCAGGTTGACGTCGCCCTGATCCAGAGCCTTGTTCGCAAGGGAGAAGTCGATGATATCGTCGGCAATTATGGGCATCTGGTGGTCGACGAATGCCATCATTTGTCGGCTGTGAGCTTTGAACTGGTCGCGCGCCGCAGCAAGGCGCGTTACATCCTCGGTCTGTCAGCAACGGTGACCCGAAAAGATGGGCATCACCCGATCATCGTTATGCAATGTGGTCCCGTCCGCCATCGCGTAGACGCACGTTCTGAGGCAGCCAAGCGCCCTTTCGATCACGTGGTGCAGATCAGGGATACCAATTTCCAACTTCAAGCCACATTGGACATCTCTTCTCCCTCCATCCAGGATGTTTTCAAGGAAATGGTCACCGATGAAGCACGCAATGATCTCATATTCGATGATGTCTTGCGTGCTCTGGAAGCGGGCCGTTCACCTGTCGTGATAACCGAGCGTACCGCCCACTTGGAGACTATCGCAAAGCGTCTTGAGCGTTTCGCAAGGCATGTGATCGTATTGCGCGGCGGCCAAAGCGAGAAGCAGCGCCGCGACATCGCCGCGCGGCTCGCTGCAATTCCCCAAGCCGAGGAACGCGTCATAGTCGCGACCGGGCGCTATCTCGGCGAGGGGTTCGATGATTCTCGTCTCGATACCCTTTTTCTTACCATGCCGATTGCATGGAAAGGTACGCTTGCGCAGTATGCTGGCCGATTACATCGCCTCAACGACGCCAAGCGCGAGGTAATCATATATGACTATGCCGACATGAGAGTGCCGGTTCTGGCTCGCATGGCTGCGAAACGCCGAGCTGGCTATCAGGCAATAGGTTACAAGATGTTGGGTACGCGCGATTTGTTTTCCAGTCAGGCGGTCATACCGAACGAATCCGCATAAGATGCGGGCGGAATACTGATCGATCAGGCGTCGGCGTCACGGCGGTACCGTTCTCATTTCAAATTCGGCGAGCTGGCGTAGTTGGGCGCAGCCAAAGCATTTTGTCGAGGCGCGGTACTGCGCGTGCATTTTGGTACTGCCGTGCAGTACCGGGCAAGGCTGAAATAAGCGAAAATAATCGAGTGGTCGGATCAAGCCATTGAAAAGAAAAGAAAATGCTTTAGGTCTATCCCTTCGATTATTTGTCGGTCCAGAAATCGGTTGGACCGACTCAATATACGAAGATCAATGAAAACAACATGTTAGACCACCGCTTTTCCGTCGCCCCGATGATGGACTGGACCGATCGGCATTGCCGGGTCTTCCACCGTGCGATGACGCGGCGGGCCCGGCTTTACACGGAGATGCTGACGACCGGCGCCATCCTTCATGGCGATCGCGCACGGCTGCTTGGCTTCGATGCACGTGAACATCCGGTGGCGCTTCAGCTTGGCGGTTCCGAGCCGCGCGACCTCGCGGCGGCGGCGAAAATTGGCGAGGATTTCGGCTACGACGAAATCAATCTCAACGTCGGATGTCCGTCGGACCGGGTCAAGGATGGCCGCTTTGGCGCGTGCCTGATGGCGGAGCCGGCGCTCGTCGCCGCAGGCGTCCATGCCATGAAGCGCGCGGTGAGCATTCCGGTCACGGTCAAGTGCCGGATCGGCATCGACGATCAGGATCCGGAAATTGCGCTGGATGCGCTGGCGCGCGGCGTGATCGCTGCCGGCGCCGATGCGCTGATCGTCCATGCCCGCAAAGCCTGGCTCAACGGATTATCGCCGAAGGAAAATCGCGACATCCCGCCGCTCGACTACGACAGGGTATACCGGCTGAAGGCCTCGTTGCCGGATATGCCCATCATCATCAATGGCGGGATCGCAAGTCTCAGCGAGGCCAAGGCGCATCTTGGCCATGTCGACGGCGTCATGCTGGGACGTGCGGCCTATCAGGAGCCGTGGCGATTGCTGACGGCCGATCCCGAACTATTCGGGGAGGCGGCGCCGCACTCGACGATGAAGGACGTGTTCGAGGCCGTCATGCCATACATCGAGGACCAGCTCGCGCGGGGTACGCGGCTGCATTCGATCACGCGGCATTTCGTTGGCGCGTTTCATGGGGTGCCAGGCGCGCGGGCGTTCCGCCGCCACCTCGCCGAAAACGGCGTCAAGCCCGGCGCCGGCGTCAGCGTCTTGCGCGACGCGATCGCGCTGGTCGACAACCGTGTTGCGGCCCCGATCGCCGCGTGATCTCGAAACCTCTGCGCGTGATCAGCCAGAGCGGAAAATCTGTGACCAATCTGCTGACGCCAAAGCGCAGCAAGAAGGTCAACAATGAATTGCTAGTTTCCGATCATCCGTCGACCCAAAATCATAACTCGCATCGAGGCGCACCGCTCAACGAAATCAACATGCCACCCAAGCCATTTTGTTGATGACAGGCTTTCAGATCGACCGACGCCTTGGCAACGTCTTTTGCATTCTTTGCTGGCCTGATCTTGGGGCGGGGTTTCGGCAGCACAACGGCGTTGCGATCGACACTTAGACCGGGCGGACGTGGACTTCCGGTCTCTGCGGATGTCGTCGGTTTGGTCGGGACAATCTCTGCAGCAATCGGTTCGGTCGGAGCAACCGGAGTGTTCTCTGCTGGATAACGAAGATAGGTGAGATTGAGTCTATCCGCCTTCGTCAAAGCGTCCTGCGCGAAGCTGGTGCCGGCCGTCGCTGGATCTTGGGCGGCTCCCTCGGAAATCGATGCGGTTACCCTCGTCGCGAACAATCCGCCAAGACCTGCAAGGCAAAGCGCCGCGATCCAAATTGTTCGGATCAAAATCGAACCCCGTTCTTCAAATACCGCGAGCTGAGAAAAAAGTCCCGTCTCCGCAGCCGCTGCTTAACGAGATCAACCAACCCTGATTTTGTGTCATGCACAACATCAGACGGGCTTTCGCCGAGCAACGTCTAAAATTGTAGTTAACAGCGACGCTGTTGAAAACCTTCTCTCGGCGCCAGGCCGATATTGTTTGTCTGTCGTGTTCAATGATGCGGGCCGACTTGCCAAAGTGTGAGGGCAAGATGTGAGTTGCAAGAACGCGACCCGTCAGCGCGCGGCACAACTGCATCCCGTTCCTCTCTATCGCCACCGTACGAGTTGCTTCTCAACGCGATCATACGATCGGAGGAAATGTTCTTGAGCTGCCCCGACGTTCTGAGCCAGGTAACGGGAGGGTCATCGTCCCACTTGAATCCCACTTGGCATGAAGGATCAAAGTTGGAACCCTGATCTTGCCCCGGATCATATTGGGTCTTACCGCGGCCCAATGATTTGTGTTATGCACGATCCAATTGGGCGCTCCGCGGAATCGGGGCTCGGCGCTACGTTGCTCGGCCCAAAGCTTCCAGAGAATTCGAGCCTGACAACATACCGAAGCTGCAGAACGGGCAGGGAGCCCGGCGCACCTGGCCGGTATGACGTGCGCCGGGCCTCGCTCGTGCCGTCGCTGCAGGTTCCAGGACCTTTCGGATTGTGCAATAGGCGTGCCGGTTCTGGTCCGATTCCGCCGCAACCGTTGCGCCTGGAAAATGAAACCGCGGGAAAGCATGCTTGCGGGAAGATGATGGATTTGTGCAAGGCAGACACTCCAACAAAACAAAGCCCCAGGGTCGAATAATGGGGAGAATTCGAATAAGCAGATGACATCAGCCGGATATCGGTTGAGATATTGGCAGCGAGGCATGGTTCGCGTGAGAAAAGCGATGTGAGTTTAAAAATCAGGTCCAGGTTCGTCGCAATCGCATCAATCTGCTGCGCGCTCGGCGTCTCGACGTGGCTTGGCGTCCAGTTGTGGCCATCACACGCTCCGCAGGATTACGAAGCGTGTTCCGAACGGGCGGGCAAGGCTGCATCGTCAAAAGATGAGCGCGCCTCGTTGATAGCCGAGTGCGACAAGCAGTTCGTAGGCCGGCGCAAGCCTGGTGGTGGATATGCCTATTACGATTTCCTGCAGAACCGTCGCTTCGATATCGCGGGTCCGAATCCAACGCCAAAAGAACAAAAAAGCTTCGACGAGGAATACATCGTATTTCTGAATGCCCAACGGCGAGAAGCAATCACGGCCGCCCTTGCAGAGAAGCAATGGCTGAGGGCGGAGGCGGCCTTTCGGAACGATCAGCCTTCAGCGGACACGGTAATCCCGTTGGGGGCGCCGCTGGTGATTACTCCCGACAATGTTCGGATCCCGGCAACTGGCAGCCAGGCCGCACGCTCAAAAGCCCAGCGGTGCGACGATGCCTCCCTATCGTGCAGCTGGACCAAGTTTTCCGCGGGCATAAAGAATATTTTCGGCGTCTATGCCAAGGTAAATCGTCCTTGAGGACCTGATCCATCGCATGATGCCATCCGCCCGGCCTGCAAGCCCGGCACACGTCGATCGGTAAGTGTTGCGTTCGTCATCCATGGTCCTGCAGAAAGTAGGGATCGAGCGCATGATCTTCGAAGCAGCACTGTTTCTCATTTTGGTTCTGGCAATGACGGTACCAATCGTCAAAGCCTACGAATGGCTTCAGGACTTTCTGTACGGTCCGTACATCAATCGACGCAAATGAAGCCCGGCCGGGCTGATTGAAAAATCACGAGAGCAGATTGGCGCGAGCAAACAACGCGCGCAACGCGTTTGTTGCCTGCACGGTCAACATTGCATTTTCGGTGGCAATTCGAAGCGCGGTTACAGCGTCGTGATGCAGCGATCTGAACTCCATCCATTCGACCGAGCTGAGCTCCGTTATGAATCGATAGGCTTGGCCGACCGTATCGACGCAAACCGTCTCGCCATTCAATTTGAATTTGAATGTCGCCTTCAGCGGTGTGTCACAATCGGACGGCTCGCTCATGCCCCGGTTGTGCAACCGGCACGACTAATGTCAATGCATTCTTCGCCATGATCTAGGGATAGCCGTGCAGCATCAACCGGTCGGCGCGCACTTCCCAGCTTTCGAGCCGATCCAGAAAACTCATGCCGAGCAGATTGACCTTCATCTGCCCGCGCGGCACCACCAGTGCCGGTACCGAGCGTTCGACCAGCTTGCCGACCGCAAGCCGGTCGAGCGTCAGCCGGGCCGCCCTGGTATGTCCGCCGGCGGTCTCGACGTCGACGTCATATTCGAGCAACTCCAGCGGCAACCCGGCAGCCTTTGCGGTCTCCCAGGTCAGTACGACCGAGGTCGCGCCGGTGTCGATCACCATCGGCGCTTTCACGCCATTGATTTTGGCATGCAGCCCGAATTCGCCGGTCTGGCCGCGAGGGATCTGCACGGCGCGTACCGGTGACGCCGTCCGCCTGCGCATCAATTCCGAGACGGTGTCGCTCGCAAGCGCGATCCGTTTCGGGTCGCCATAAGCGACCACGGCGCCCGCGGTCGCAGCGAGCATCAGAATAACCAGTAAAACACGGATCACAGCTAGCCTCCTGTGCAAGTGGTGTCGCAAGTGGTGTCGTACGTCAGCAGGGCTTTGGACTGGCCGCCATCTCGGGCTGAACCAGGCCAGCGTCGGCCATGCGCGCGGCGAGTTGCGCCATCACCGCATGCCGCTCCGCGCTTTCCATCCGGTGCCAGCGCGCGATCTCCGGCAACGTACGTCCGCAGCCGAAACAGAGGCTGGTCCTGGGGTCGATCATACAGACTGCAATACACGGCGTTTCTTTGCTCATTGAGGGATAGTGAAATGGTTTCGATCGTTTGCGCAAGCACTCCAGTTACAATCCAGTGCCGGCACTCATGATCGGCTTGTTGCGGATTCGGCGCTTCTCGTCGACGGTGGTTTCGGGTTGCAGCGGCGGAGCCTCCTCGGCCATCGGCGCCAACGCCGACATCACCCGCTCCGGCGGGAAGGTCACGATGACCTCGGTGCCGATGCGAAGCTTCGATTTCAGCGTGAATGTGCCGCCGTGCATGTCGACCAGACTTTTTGCAATCGGCAGTCCGAGGCCCGCGCCCTGTTCGGCTGACTTGATCGAGTTGGAGCCTTGACCGAACGACGCCAGCACGATGGGAATTTCGTCCTCGGCAATACCGGAGCCGGTATCCTTGACGCTCAGATATTGTCCGCCCGATGCAGTCCATCCGACTTTCAGCCAGATCTCGCCGCCCTGGGGAGTGAACTTGATCGAGTTCGACAGCAGGTTGAGCACGATCTGCCGCGTGGCGCGCTCGTCGCCCCAAATTCGCGGCATGCCCTGCTCGAAAACCTCGTGAATGGTGATGCCGCGGCTGGAGGCGCGCAGTTTCAGCAAATGATGGCAGTCGGCCACGACATGGACCAGCGACACCGCTTCCTCGTTGAGTTCGTACCGTCCGGCTTCGATCCGCGACAGGTCGAGAATTTCATTGATGAGATTGAGGAGGTGCACGCCCGAATTGTGGATATCGGCGGAATATTCCTTGTAGACCGGGACGGCGTGGCCGCCGAAAATTTCGCTCTTCATCACCTCGGAAAATCCGAGGATCGCATTGAGCGGCGTTCGCAACTCGTGGCTCATTTGCGCCAGAAACCGCGACTTCGCGACGTTGGCCGATTCGGCGCGATGGCGAGCTTCGTCGGATATCGATTTCGCCTGCTCAAGCTCGCCGATCAGTGCGTCTTTTTCGGCGCGCGCCTCCAGCGTCGCCAGCGTCGTCGAATGCAGGCGATGGGCGAGCAGCGCAAAATAGCCCTCGGCGGCGAGCGCGAGCACCGCGAGCACGTAATTGTCGAAGGTGCCGCTCAGCGCCAGGTTCAGCGCGATCGCCACCGTGACCGGCGCGGTTGCCGCAAGGGCTGCGATCGGCAGGCTCGCCGCCAGCATGCTCGATACCGCGATCACCAGCAGCATCAGGAACATCATCAGCGTGTTGGAGACCACATCGGGGCTGGGGGGATGGATCAGGATCGCCGTCCAGCACAGGCCGTAGAGCAGATCGAGCAGCACAAATCGCGTTCGCCATTTGCGGGTTGCGGTGAGCGGGGGCGACTCGCCAAGGAACCTGCTGCAATTTCGGATGATGGCGGCATGAATGCAGAGCATGCCGCAGGTCCACACCGCGGCTGAGATCGGATCCATCCAGAAGCCGAAAAACAGGCCAGTCGCCACCACCAGCAGCATCACGACATACGATGCCGACATGCGGGTTTGGGCATATTGCCGGAGCAGTTCGCGATCGAAAGCGGGACGGGTTCCGCTGGTCGACGTTAACCTGTCGCGGGCCTCCCGCACCCGCTGCGCGGCTGCACGACGGTTATTCACCGGCGGTGCAACCGGCGTTTCAGCCGGAAGCTGCACGACTTCGGGCTTTTCGGCGGGGTTACTCATCAACAACACAAATCCTGCCCGCTGATAGCGCGAGCTTTGGTCTATCTCTGGCGCTAAATCATTAAGAGCTGCCTTAAAGGGCTAAAAAATCCCGTTAACGGGGGGTTAAAATTAACCTGTTCGGCGGCCCCCTGAGCGTCTGACTCTTAAAATGCGCCAATGAAATCGGGCCTATCGCCGAAAATCGTTATGCCCGGCCATCTCCGTCTTAACACCTGGCTGCAAGGCGACGTGGGTGGCCGGGACATCTAGCGCGAAGACGCGCTTCGCGCTTCTGCCCGGCCACGACAAAAGAGCGAATCGGTTTCAAGCTGTAGCGAAAGCCTGAAAATGCCGGCGGCATTTGCGGTCAGACTCTGAGGTCAGCGTTGCAGCCGGGCGAGCAGGCTGGAAGTGTCCCAGCGCTTGCCGCCCATCTTCTC
>Ga0193729_1000933_pt1 | contig 15221 bp, 12 predicted proteins | sample U1c2metaG_FD_143036 | JGI IMG/M metagenome (GOLD analysis project Ga0193729, IMG submission 143036) | Soil microbial communities from a riparian zone of the East river system, Colorado, United States - U1c2 | ecosystem: Environmental > Terrestrial > Soil > Riparian zone | place: USA: East River...
GAACATTATAAACTTCACGATTGCCGCACCTGGAGTCGCGAGTGTTACTCCGGCCAGCGCACCGCAAGGCGCCACGGTCACGATAGTGGGTTCGGGTTTTGGAGCTGCTCAGGGCAATGGACTAGTATGGCTCGGAACGGCATACGGCATTGTGAATAGCTGGAGCGATACTCAAGTAGTTGCAACTGTTGCATCAGGCTCGCTGTCGGGCACGGCGGGAGTTTTGCGCGGAGGCTGGAGCAACTCAGTTCCTTTTGTTGTCCTCGGCGGCCCACCACAAATCACTAATATTTCGCCGAGTTCGGGGACGCCGGCGACAACCGTTACCATTACAGGAAGTGGATTTGGTGCCTCGCAGGCAGGGGGCATCGCATGGATTGGGGGGACTACTGCATCAGTCCTTTCGTGGACGGACACGCAAATAACAGTAAGGGTTAGCGCCAACGCCGTAACTGGGGTTGCGAAAATTCAACAGAACGGAATTTGGAGTAATACTACGGTATTCACGGTCCCTTCGACAGGGGGACCAAATAACCAACTCGCACTCGTTCCGTCTGTGATCAGCATGGTGGTTGGAAACAATCGGTCGATTCAGGCACTGTACGTTACGACGAGCCAGCCGGCTACTGGATTGACGTGGACCTCAAGCGATATCAGCATCGTCACGCTATCATCCGATGACCCTCCTGTTCTCACCGCCATTTCGCCGGGAAATGTTACGATTTCAGCTGGCGGCGCTTCTGCCGACGTTACGGTTTATTCTGGGCAGGCAGTGCCAGGAACGATTCAGTGGTCGAACAATGGGGACGGATCTGGTATCGCTCAAATTTTACCGGCGGTGCCGAGTGATTCGGGCGTTGACACGTTCGCGCTGCTATCGTCTGGAAGCGTTGAGGCGGTCCGTGGAGATGGAACAGTTGCTTGGAACGCTTCCGTCGGAGCTCAGAGCACTCTTACGGCTGACTTCCTGGGTGGGCTCATCGTTCAAACGCAGAACACGCTGATAAGACTCGACCCTATCACTGGCCAACAGGTCTTCGCGTACACTTTCACGGGTCCTGGTCAATGTTGCAGCCTGTATGAGGGTAAACATCCGGTCGCAGTCCACACGGATGGAACGATCTTCGTGGTAGATGGGAGTTCCGTTGTTGGACTCGATCCAGTGAACGGTTCCCAGAAATTCAATGTACCCTTGGATTATTCTTCCTCTAGTGTAACGTCTACGTGTCCGTCCGAGAACGGGTATACTTCCTCGCAGCCACCAACTGTCGGTTCCCTTATCATCGCCGGAGATGGTTATTTGTATTTTCCGTACCAGTATTTTGACAATTCGCAATCAATTTCCCCGAACTGCGATTCCCAACAAAATGATGCGTCCCATCTTCGCTTAATACGTATCGGAACTGATGGATCGACACAAAAAACAGTTATCGGTGACTGGACCGGATATCGCAATTATACTCACGTCGACGACGGCCAAGGTGGGGCCATAACGTTACAGTCCCCAGTTTCCAGCGGAGACTTCGAATCAATTATGACGGCCGCTGACGGCGGGGTGTTATTCACCTGGAGCGTGAATAATCCCGGAGGGTGTGAATATCAATCGCTTCTTTTCGGCCAGTTCTCTGAGCTTGGCTGCGTTCCCTCAACCTGGGACGTCAAGGTGACCTCAACTGCAACCGGTACAACGACCAGCACCGGACACCTACTGCCAGCACCGGTTCTGCAGGCTCAGGACGGTAGTTTCGTTGGCAACCTTATAAATACTGACGATTGGGTGACGATAAATCTAGCCGGTTTCAACCAGGACGGAACCATAAAATGGATTGGGCCCGCGAATTACCAAGCCCTGTTAACTACCTCTGATGGGGGTGGAGTGGCGCAGTCGCCTTCAGGACAATACGTCACGTTCGACCAGAGTGGCAATTCTACGGGCCAGCTTGCGAACTTACCAACTCTCTCATGGACGACTGGTTACCAGAACAGTTCTACCTCCCTCAGCGCCGTAACGTCCCCCAGCATTATTCTCGCTACAACGTACGCGGCTGTCCGAGGCCCGCTCGCGTCTATTGCCCAAGACTTTCTCGAAAACGGGTTTGACCATTCACCCAGCGGAAATGCTTCAGGCAATGGGACCTCGATTTGGCAGGTCATCTCCAACATTACTCCTTCTACGCCGCTCCAGAAACAGTTGCCTCCGCCAGGTTCGAACCTTACGTCTAACTATAATTCGATAGAACTGTTGACGACGGTGTCCGCGGACCAGATATTTAGCCGATACATCCAAACATTTAACGGGGCTGGCGCAGCAAATACTCAAAGTATTGTGGCAAACGATATCGCAGATTTCGACAATATGCCTCCACCGCCGGTAACTAGTGCAGGCCAAAACATGACATTCGCACTTCGATCGTGGGTCGGCTATATTCGTAATCCTCTCGAATGTACTCCCATGAGTTACTTTCATTGTGGACCCATACAAGGGCCCTTCTCCGTACAGGTGCAGAGATTTGACAGCACCGAGCACGTAATTTCGGCCTTCACGCTAACTGGCCATCCACTGGAGGGATGGAGATATTGGCGGGTTTTCCCAAACGGTACGAACGACGTGGTAGTAGAGACCGGGGCAGTCGACATCCCGACACCAGGAATTTGGAATTGGGCCGGGTATTACGTCTTCGGCAGACGTATGCAGCTGAAAATGTGGGAAGAGGACCTGCGATATATTTTCAACGGCGTGAAGATACTTGATTCCACCGCGACTCAAGGGACAACCCCTCGGTTCAATCGTATAACGGGTCTGCTTAACCCTCAATCACCGTCACAGACCGAAATCCTTAATAACGTCTGTCTGGCTACCAGCTGTTACTGAGGGAATCGATGCTCAAGAAATTATTGATAGTGTTTTCAATAATCGTAGCGGTAACGCTGTTGCTCGCGTACATCAAGGTATACGTCGTTCGATCAGGGGCTAGCGGCACTCTGTATTGGAACGGGGATAAAGCGTTACTATTCATACAGGTCGGGACCTCTGGCGTCCGCGTGAGTTCTGCCCGTTACGCACTCGAGCCTTTTCTCGTCTCATTGGGTGACGTCCGGCCTCCGGATGACCATCGATGCGTCGACAGCTTCGTGATACAGATAACCGACAAAGACGTTCAACGCTATGAAACACCGGGCTACTGTTACGAAAATTACGTTGTTTTTAAAGGCCATATTTATACAGGTCTTCCGGGTGTACGCCAGCTTTATAGATGGGAGGGCACGCGCTTCGAGCCCGCCACACAAGAGGAACTACGTGGTTTTGATCCGATAGCCACTGCACGCGGTTTTCAATTCGACAACGTGGAGGGCTGGTCGAAGCGCGAACAGGCCCTTGGTCACGTTACGTACCCGCTGACTCTGAATCATCAGCAAGTCACCTACATCTCTTCGGGCGATCACGATAGTCCTTTGACCGTTTACGTGAAGTTTCAGGCTGGTCCCCCGCAGAAAATCTGGTATTTCGAAAACGGGCCTCACCCGGTCGGCAAAAAAGAATATGAAGCCATTTTCAAAACCCAGTGATCCGGAACGTTTTGCATTTTTAGCCACTCGAGTGTCAGTCAAGCGCCTTTTGCTGTGGCTCTATCCGACGCCCGCAGGGCATTTGCTTACAAGGAGTGAAAATTTCAAGGTGGGTAAAAATCAATACAGTGCATTGGAAAGGAAATTGAATGCAACTGTCTCCTCGTCGAACCTTTAAAAGTGGGTGGGTACTTGCGGCAGTGATGTGCTTTCTTTGCGCTTCTTCTCGTTCAACCCAGATAACGGGTCCAAACCGAACCCGCATATTGACTTCCGGAAAGACCTGTATTGCCACCTTAAGGACTATTAACGCCGCGGAACTCGCCTTCTCGCGTAGTCACAAGCCAAAGAAATATGCCCAAACATTGCAGGAACTGGGGCCTAAAGGTGCCACATTGATTGACGCAGCGACCGCTAGCGGATTAGTGAATGGATACCGATTTCGACTTGGCGCTAACATGCCGGCCGGGAATCGCGCGGATGAGCATTATACAGTCACCGCTATGCCGCTCAGACCGATTGCGGGAGCTCAGCAGAACTTTTTCACGGATGACAGTGGCGTAATTCGTTCCACTAAAGAAAATCGTCCGGCGACCGTCGCGGATCCCCCCGTCGATCTTACAGTTGATAAATAGTCAAAAACATTCTGACGGCCATGCGCACACCGCTCTGGCGCACGCGTTGCGATGCATCGTATGAAATTGCGTCGTAAATTCTCATAGCCGCCGGGAAGCCCGCCAAAAGAGTAAAACCCTTAACAGCACTCGCATGAAATAGAGACTCGAACTAAATATGTCTACGACGCCAATGGCCGCCGCATCCGCAAAACCACTGGCGGCACCAGCGTGGACTTCCTCTATGACCTCACAGGACATGAACTGGCCGAAGTCAGTTCCACGGGTGGTTGGAATCGCGGCGAAGTCTACGCCGGTGGAAAACACCTCGCCACCTATAGCGGTGGCAAAGGTGGAACAACCTACTTCATTCACGCCGACTGGCTCGGCTCCGAACGCGCCCGCACCACCGCCGCCGGCGCCGCCTACGAAACGTGCACCAGCCTCCCCTTCGGCGATTGGCTCACCTGCACCGGCGGCGACCCCAGCCCTATGCACTTCACCGCGAAAGAACGGGATAGCGAGAGTGGCCTCGACAATTTCGGTGCTAGGTACGATTCCTCAAGCATGGGTAGGTTCATGAGTCCCGACGCGTTCTACAAGGACTCTCACGTCGGCGATCCCCAGAGCTGGAACGAGTACGCCTACGCTCGCAACAACCCACTGCGGTACGTAGACCCGACTGGTGAGAACGCTACCGTTTCCACAAGCTGCACGACTGATGCGAACAACCACCAAACCTGCAACGTAAACATTTCGGCGAGCATTGCTATATATGCTGCTCCCGGAAGCAACCTAACCCCGGACCAGCTTAACCAGGCGGCGGGCACTATCCAGAATTCGATTCAAAACGCCTGGACCGGATCGTTCAACCAGGACGGGGTTACATACAACGTCACCACTCAAGTCAGCGTTTCGGTCGCGGGAAGTCAGGATGCATCCATGAGTAGCGGAGCGCAGAACGTAATCGGCATGACAAATGGTCCCCCGATGGCAGGCGTTGGCGCATACGTGAATCCCAAGAGCGTTTGTAGTGCTCTCACTGGGAAACCTGATACTGGGATGATGGATATCAACAGCGCCGACAACTACGCTAAACATGAGTTCACGCATTTACTCGGAACAGATGACAAGCCAGGGGCAGTTCTCTCAGACACGAATCCAGGGATGCGCCCAGGTAGCGCAACTGCCCAGGATTTCGGCTGGGGAATCCGCGAGGCTACGTCAGGTGTGAGTAGCTGGGTACATACACCACAGTATCGCCCGATGCGCTACGGTGAAATGTGGGAGAAACCGTCCACCTACTCTGGCCAGACCACCGTAGGCGCGCCCGTGTTCTGGTGGAAGTAGGTATATATGGCAGCTAGGTTCATTGCTTTTGCTTTGTTCCTTTGCGGTGCGGAAGTCGCAGCATCTTGGTGGGTGTGGGGCAGAGCTCCAACGGATAGCATCAGGGTCCGGTACTCAGGTTTCTGGGCTTTCGAGGCTGGTCGGCTGCATTACTGGGTTCCTGTTTTTGCATCTCTTCTGGCTCTCGGGATCGTGGGTTGGTACGCGTTTCGGCGGCATGGTCGCTTGATCACGTGGCTGTTCGCCGCAGCGTTGGGCGTTGGGTTGGAAGTGGCGACTTCAGCGTTGTACTGGAGGAGTCCTCAATCATCCGATCTCCGGGGCCTTTTCCAGAGCCTTTGGGTGTGGCATCGAGTTCCGCAGGCGAGCGACATGGGGTGGCCTAGCTTCCGAGTCTATCTGTGGGACCATCTTGTTCCGTGGGCAGTGGTCCTACTCGTTGGAATGAGCCTCTGGGTACTCTTCGAACAAAAGGCGAGGAACACCACGCGGGTTGCACTGCCAGGAACAAGGAACAGTTAACCGTTCTTTCCTTAGCCGCCGCGATCCGCTCCCGCCGATCCGCCGCTGGGTCTGCCCCTGCCCCGGTTAGCCAGGAAGTAAGCGATTTAGCGTCGGTTGCTGGCGGTTAACGCCGAGCGCCGGAGAGCGCCCGAGGAAGCGGCGCTGACGCGCCGGGAGGGGGTATGACACGACACCCCTAAAAGGGTGGATGAAGAGGCTGAGGAATTGAGACCGCAGGAGCGAATAGCGTGCTCATCGGCCAGGACTGAGGTCTCGTTCGATTGTTCGTTGTCTCTCCTGAATGAGAGAGGATGACGGCTCACTCTTTTGTTTGACTTGTGGCTCTGGCACGCGCGTCAACTCCAATGCAGACCGATGTGAAACGTCGCGGCCAAGCCCTTGGGCAAGAGAGGTTTTGTCGTTGGTATAGATTTGCGCATCGTAGCGGCCACGCGACACCGCGACGTATGCCAAGCGACGATTGACGAGCTTTTCTCTACCCTGCTCGGTGTCTATGTGGATAAGCACGCGATCAGCAGTTTGCCCCTGGCTGCTGTGGCTCGTCACTGCGTAACCGTAGTCGAGATGCGGATTCTCTCGTATGTTGAACGCAATCGCGCGGCCTGAGTCGAGACGAATTCGCAGTTTGCCGCAGTCGTCGAGCTTCTCGATCGTTCCAAGCTCACGGTTGGCGACATGCTGGTCTCGATTCGGGGCGGTGAATTGTATACGGTCGCCTCGACTGAACGCTCGCTCTGCCTCCCAGTATAGCGTAACACCTTGCAAGCGGCGCGGGTCATAGCTCAGGCGCTGGCCATTTTCCCGTTCGACTGTGACGTGGTTTTGTTTCTCATCAACACTTTCGACTCGTGCATATTCTCCTGGTGAGATGCCAAGTAATTTGCTGCCTTTGGCGTACCGCAGCACATTGCCAGGTTCGTATCGGGCGGCCCATTGGCGGTCAGCGCCCGTGATCTCTTGCCGGGCGATCAACACCTTCATCCGGTGCTCGTGGTAGGTCATCTGGTCCGTATCCTGCATGGCATAGTGGATCGCTTGGTTGATTGCCATCCGCGACTGGTTGTCGGGGGAAACGACGAGCGTGCCATTCGGCTGCTTCGCATATTCATGCGCGATAACAGCGATGCGCTCGTCCCGGTCGACGATCTCATGTACACGTCCGCCGGCATCGAGTTTCTCCATCGCCTCCGTGACTTGTCCTCGCGAAAGCTTTTCTACAACCTCTTTGAGCGCCGGGTCTTTTTGCCGTACGATCTCGTCCAGTCGAGCCGTCTGGATGCCTGCTTCCTGCAACTGCTGATACGGTTTGCCCGCTTCAACGGCCTGGTGCTGGCGTGTGTCACCAACCAGCAATACACGGTCATCTCTTTTGAGCCGGTGGAGGAATTCGTTCATTTGTCTGGTGCTGGCAAGACTTGATTCATCCAAGATGTAAAGCCTTTTCCGTCCATCGTACGGTTCATCTGTTTGGGCAAGATGCCGTTGCAAGGAAGTTGTTCTGATTCCCCCTTCTCCCAATTTCTGTGCTGCGCGAGAGGTGGGCGCTAACCCATTGACGATATACTCCTCTCGCTCGGCGGCTTCGCGGATCGCTGTCAGAGAGGTAGTCTTGCCCGCGCCGGCGACGCCTTCAAGCGCCGTCACTTGGTCGCGACTCGACAGGATTTGTTCGACAGCCCGGCGTTGCGAATCACTCAGATGCCCGTGGAACCCTCGGATGGCTCTGCGCGTGGCAAAAGTCGCCAGCGCGGGATGCTGGTCCTGTCCCGCTCGCATGGTATTGATCGTGTCCTGCTCATAGCCAATCATCTCCGCGGTTGTAAATGCCCGGTCAGGCGAGCTGCCTTTCTTTTGCGCTTCGACGAACTCACCAGATTTGATGCGCTCTTCGAAGTCGGCTTTCACCGGGGCCAGGGTGGCTCCGCCCATGGAGCGCCGGAGCGCATCCGCCAGTAGGGTGCGTTCATCCGCCGCAGCGTCGCGTTCCAGATTTCGTTCTCTTGCGAAGGTCACAGCGGAGTGTGCAATCCTCTCTCTCGAATCTTGCCTAACGCCATATGCTCTTTCTTTGGCCTCCGCCCTCACGCGCTTAGGTTGATCGCCGAAGTCCGATGCCATGTCCTGGTGCCGCCGCTGCATCTCCTCGTGTGAGAGTTCGATCTTGGGCTCACGCGTTTGGCGCGCGGCGATTTGCGCCGCCGCCGCACCGCTCTGATTTTCCATCGCCAGATGCCCTTCGATCTGCTTCCGGCGCGGACTCGAAGCGTCCAGATACTCGCGGCTGTAACCCTTGATTTCCGGCTGACCGCTCTTGCCGTGTTCGATCTCGTAACCCAATTCCTGCAGACGGTGCGCGAGTTCCGAGCGATATACGGCAGTGGCGTACTGCTGCGTGCGATAAAGTTCCTGCGGTTGCACCGGACGTGTTTCGCCATTTTCGGTCTCTGTTAGATTGAAGAAGACGACGTGAGTGTGAAGTTGCGGGGCGGCATAACCGCTTACAGGCCTCGCGCTATCGTGCTCAAATTTTGCGGCGACCCAGTTGCCCGTTGTTTCTGGTGGAAGATTCCCTCCAAGCCGGGCCTGGACATATCGTTCCATCTCATCCAACGCGACTCCGACACTGGCCCGATGAGCATCCTGCACGCGCTGATCGCCTCCCACAAGTGCCGTCAGCGATACGCTTTTCGGTGCCGAGAAGGTCGCATCCCAACCAGCGCGGTGCTCCATCGCCTTGACTGTCTTGCCATGCTCGTTCACATATTCCCGTGCCGTCTGATGGCGAACCAATTGCCCGCCGGTAATCGGATGCTGGCCATCGCTGAGCCGCCGAAACTGTTCCTCCTGCACTGCACCATGCAGTCCCCATTTCTCGGCCAGCTTTCCGTGCCACTCGCCCCGTATCCGGTCGGCTTCGCTGTAGTAGTTCTCCTGCGCGTTGCTGAACTCCTCGTGATGATAGGCACGGGCCTGACCTGCACTGAGCGGCTTGGAAATGGTAAGCATGTTCTTCTATTCGAAAAAGCGTCTCTTGGCGGGTGCCACGTCATGTTCCAACTTTTGGTCCTGACTCGGCGTTTGCTTTGGTGGCGCTGATTCCTGTCGCGTGCCGCTCGCCTGGGACCTCTTAACTGTTCCCGCAGCGGCTGCTGCCATCTTGCCTGGTTCTTGAGGCAAGGGCTCTGTCATGAGCAGGACGCCGGGATTGTCTTTGCCGGGTGGAACACGGAGCTTCTTGTTAAGACCCACCATCCTGTCCAGCACCGCTCGACCCCCGTTCACTAAACTTATCCCACGGAAGCGGTGTCTGCGGTTGAGCTGCGGCACATTCATCGAATCGGAGCGTGCCAGTCTCCTCCCATAGCGCAGCGTAGAAGAACGACTCCGGTCCAGATGGGTCGCTGGCAACAGGCCCGCGAAGAACAGAACCAGCCCAGCCCACAACGCTGGGCGGAAAAAATCCATAGGCGTTTGGTTGTGATAAATCAAGTTGCCCAGGAAGGCATGCATCTCGGCGTTGTTGTAATGGCCGTAATGGGATTCAAGACGCAGCGCGCCATGCGTCAAGGCCTCTTTGGTGAGCGCGAAAGAGTTCTCACCACTTTCCGTGACCGTGAGAACAACATCGCTGTCCAGTGCCAATCGGCTCCCCTTCCGCGTAACAACTTGGAGCAGCGTGTACCAGCCGTTGTCGCGTACTACCACGACTATCTGCGAGCCGAGATAGTCAGGAAAATAATGTCGTTCCAGGGGCGTCCAGACCTGCTTGTAGCGGAAGCCCTCGATTCCTAGAGTTGCGATGAAGGAGATGAGCACTAAGGCATAGGTGTAGACCGGCCGAATGCTCGGCCCTCCCGTGCGCTCTCCTCGCCCCCATTTCATGCGCGTTGCCTTGCCCAGGTTGGGCTGTCTCTCACTCTCGCTGTGGCTCCGTAGTTGCCCTTGTCAGCCGTTCCGTGGCCTTCGCCAACTTGCCCGCATCGGCCCGTTTAATAATGTCGTCCATCGCCGTGCTTGTGAGCGGCTCCCGATTGGCAATGCTAAACAGGATATTCATCAGGATCATTCGCAGGGCAAGCAGTTCCGCCATGATGGTTTGCTCGGCGGGACTTGGCTTGGCCGCCCTCAACAGAGTCTCGCGCGCCCACTCACTGATCGTCTGATCGCCCGCGCGGGCTTCAAACTGCGCGTACTCCTCTTCGGTGACTTTGGTGCTGATGGACTTGGTTCGTGGTGTAGGCATTCGGCACTTCCTAGTTCTAACTGAAGAGAAAGCGAGTGAGCGAGATCTGACCACCAACAAAATCAACAAGTTCCCATACGGGAACCAATAGCTGATGCGAGAGAACCACGGTGAGCGAAGAGTTGCTAGCTGCCGCGTTTGTAGCAAGTTCCCGTACGGCAACTTTGGTTGCCATACAGCACCCGAAACGGGGTGACGTGTCAGTCCAACTCCCGGTGCCGAAGGCACCGCTCTTCATAGCTCACCGTATTCGAGGATCAAACCGTCCCACAGCTCCCGCACGGCTGGGATTTCCCAGGCACGGCGGAATAGCTCCCGCACCGCCTTCCACTCTTTCTCCGAGAACGTGAACGTGATTCCGTTGCTGCGCGCGCGAAAGGAGAACTCGACCTCTTTCCCATGCTCGCCGAGATAGCCAAAGAAGTATTCGCCCTTCCAGTGCTGCTAGCATGACCCGAAACTCGGCCATGACCGGGTACTCAGACAGTGGGTACATTGGCGCTCTCGCACCGGGGAAGCTGAGGAGCACGGAGAAGTCCTTGCCCTCCCCACGAGCAAAAGACAGAGTGAATCCGCCCTCGCTAATCGGCGGGATCGCTACCTGAAAGAAACTCTCCGGGACGGCCTTGGCCTTGTCGCGGACGGGCTCCTTCGTGAGGTGGTAATGGCCCCGTGCAGCGAGTCGCCAGAGGGCCGGCCAATGAGGGCGGAGCGCGCGATTGAGTGCGTCCGCATCTTTGAGGGCATCATCTTCGAGAAGCGCATAAAGATTCCGCCCCGCAAGCAGTGGTTCCCACTTTGTGGCCGGATCGCTAAACTGTCGGCGTGTTTCCGCCACTGTTCGACGCACGATTTCGGTCGTGACTTTCTCGCTGCCTTCGGTGGCCCTTACTTTCGAGGGACGACAGTCCCAGGGAAGATTGCCGAGGTAATAATCATCTGAGGCGGACTGACCTTTGCGCAAATCGTAGGCTGCCGAGAACGCATCGAGGACGGCGATTAGAGACCCGCGAGATACATGACTTGGTGTGTCGCTCGAAAATGCTTCCAGTCCCTGTTGAACAAAGTGGGCAAGGACCACCCACTCTGCCTTCGACAGGAGATGCTGAGCCTCGCCCTTTCTGCGAATTTCTCGAAGCGCTTTGGTCGGCTCCGCCATGAGGTCCACGACTTCGAGGCGGTCTTCGCGGGCCGATTCGAGAAATTGTTTTGCAATCTCCGAAGTGGAGACGCTTTCGCCGGTCCTTGACGACATGAGTTTCTTGGCCCGGTCCAGGCGTTGGCGTAGCGCCTCGCTGATTCGCACGGAAAGGGTCTGTTGCTGCTTTGCTTTGTCCGATTTGTCCGGTGGCTTTTCCTCGGGTTTTTCAGGCTTGTCAGGCAATAGAAAGCTCGCTTTCCCGGCGTCAAATACAATCCGACAGGTTGTATCGAAACATGTTGACAGAATACATGCGACCCGTTATGATGTCAATCCCATTTCTGTTAGGGGCCGAATGAAAGTCCGCAATGCCCAATCCGACCCGCGCAAGAACCCAGACTCGACACGAGTGCATGGCTTGCGCCTCGCAATAGATTCGTCCTCCGCAACTTTCCAAGAACTCCGCGCGCCGTGTAACAGAAACGAAGAGTCCTTATCGTTGCCCCCGAGGTTGAGAACCCTCAAATCACCTCGCATCGAAGCTGACGTGCGAAAGCGAGATCACGTCAATACAAACTCCCTTGGGAAATCGGACGGGCAATCAGTTGAGGGAAGAGCGACACAAGGAGCTACGCGTGAGCGAAACCGGGCGCGGGGTAACTGGAGCGTGTCGCCGTTATGGGAAGCCAAGATTCTCCTCGGAGTATTGAAGGAGCAAGGACTGGCAGGCAAAGGGCTAGTGAAGGCATTCGAGAAATGGGCACCGACAATTGCATGTTCTTCACGAAGCGAAATAAGTAGGACCTACCAGAAGCAGACCGGCCGTGACATGTCCGACTACATCCTCGTCCAACTGGCAGACAAGGTCGTCCGCTACAGCCAACTTCCCCCTGAAGCAGACATTGTGCGACAGGCCCTATTGAACTCAAGAGGCTTGGCTGAATCGGAAAGTAAAATGAGCGGGCGAATCGTTCGTTCGGGAAGTCAGCGCGAAAATGCATCAGATTCTGAGACCTCGTCCAAACCTCGATTGGATGTCGGGACAAAGGGGGCCACAGCGCATGGGTCAGCAAGAAGTTCGTCGGAAGCTGCAACAGAGCAAGCACGCGCCCTGCAAACATGCGCGAAGAATGTGGCCGGAGAAGAGCGGACTCTCGTCGCGTCAAAGCCGCGCTTGCTTGACGACCATGACCCAAACGTACTTCTGACTACAAATGAGGTGGCGAGTCTCACTGGCTTCAGGCCGAAAACAATCCGTCGCTGGGTCTCACGCAAACTCTTGAACTACATCCGTGTTGGAAACCGTCTTCGCTTCCGACTCATAGCTGTGGAGCTTTTCCTTGGGCAGCGGGAGGTACGCAGATGAGAGGGGCAATGATATTCCCTACAGACAAGAGCATCGCATTCGATTAGATCCTCAGCGTTTGGAACGCTTATGAGGCTTCCCGCCAGATTTTTGAATGGGTCGTATTCTAGCGTTCCTGAAGAGTATTTCCTTCGATTCCTCGTCAAGTTTTTCCCTTATCTCCCTGATGCCCGCTCTTTGTAGTTTTACGCCGCGTCCTGCGAACGAATCCAAATCCAATATTAATTCCATTGACTTTCGTCGCTTGTGACCCGCTGATTCACGCTCGACAATCTTAAAATTCTCATAGGCAAGCAAATCGGCGGGTTGCAGAGGAATGGAGTCCTCCCAACCCGACGCCGAAATCGCGACGAATCGCTCACGGTGCACTGAGAGTTTCGTCATTCTTCATGTGGTTAAAGGCTTCCAGAAGAACCGTGTCGTAATCACTTCGGTCATGGATTAGCGCGATTCGATCTTTTAAATACCTAGAGGGTCAGTGAGAATCTTTTCAGCGATGTACTTCATTATGTGAGTGAGCAGAAGAACATGGGCCAACCCGCACGGGCTGTGTTTCGCTTCGGGAAACTCGGCAATCAAATCCCGAAGATCCAAGGTATAGGAGATGATCACCAGCGGATGGCGTTGAAAGACCTCTATGAGGCAGGACATTAACTCTATTTGTTCGGGCACCGTCCAACCCTTAAACTCTCCAAGGCGAGAACTGCAAGCAGCAGCGTGGTATCTTGATAATTCCTTTCTTCCCTCGGCCTTCAACTGTTTGTTCCTTTTTTCCAAGCAATTTATCCACGCCCATTCAACCCACTGCCACATCGATCCATGACCTATCAGGCACGACAAAGTGAAGAGGTTTGATTCCTTACTTCCGCTATCGTCTATGTATCCCGTGAGCACAGCCAAGAGTCTAGTACGAATCCGAATGTTTCTCAGCCGGGAACACCTGACCGTTGCTCTCTTACAAAGCCGGAATCCGTCCCTCGCGGGGAAAAGGTCATAGTCTGCGGCCCTCGTTCATGCTCTGGCTGCGCGACGAAGGAAGGACTTGCGGGTTCCGATCATAGAGAACCTGTCGGCCTCATTGATGCGCGCGCGGTGCCTATCGGACTCTGTATTCGCAGAGCGTAAGTAGATTTGAGTCGTTGTGATATCAGAGTGCCCAAGTTCCTGTCGGAGTGTTTCGATGTCTACGCCGCGCTGGTGCCGTCGAGTAGCGTACAGAACCCGAAAAGCGTGGCAGGGCTTTCTCGGCCTCTTCACCCTGTAACCGGCCTCGTTTGCCTTGTTGATCAGATCATTGATGATTCGGTCGAGATGCTTGTCCATGGTTTGCGTTGCGGGTGATGGGAAGATCAACGCGTCGTCCGGCGTGTTGCCACGATACTTCCGCAGGCAGGCAAGCAACGTATCGCTCACTGCGATAGTGCGCTCTTCGTAGTCTTTAGGTTTGAAACCGAACTTCGGTTTGAAGCGAACCGAGACTGTCTTTTCTTCCCAATTGATATCCGTCCACTCGGCCGCGGCAGCTTCGCCGATTCGAAAGCCCGTCCCGACAAGGAAACGGGTGAGAGCGTCCCCAATGTTGTCCGCGACCTTGAGCATGGCGGCGACCTCTTGGTCCGTGTAGGTCGCATACTTTTTGTTTTTGTTCCGCTTGTCCACATTGACGGGCCAATCCTTTTTCTGCACCCAATCCTCTCTTGCGACGTACTTGCTGATACCACGGTCGTTTAGGAAAACAATTGTCTTGAGGAAATAGTTGAACACGGTCGATTCACCGATTGGAGCGCCGGTCTCTTTCGATGAGCGTGTCCGCAAGTCATACAGAAAATCAAGCATGTCATCGCGACAAATCTCGTCGAAATAGGTTTTCTTACAGCTTGCGACAAATAGGTTGACGGCTGTGCGATAGCCGAGGTACGTCTTGCGCGATTTCTGCTTGCTGCGTTCGATGTATTCGCGAGCGGCTTCCCCAACTGTCTTTCGAGGCGTGGTGCCTACGAGCATCGACGGTGGATCGGCTCGTACCACGGTGGGCCGTTCGAGTGATTGCTCGTAGTCCACGTTGATCAGCGCAGTGTGAGCTGCTGCTGCATCCTTGCCAATGCGGATCGGCGTGCGTTTACCGCTGTTGCTCGGACGGAGATAGTAGGTTGCTCCTTCGATTGGAATCGGACGATGATTCTTCGAAAACTGCACATTGACGAATGGAAATTTTCCGTTGCCGGCGTTGATGCGTGCGATGAGCGTGTAGTGTGCCATATCTGTTTTCCTCGCAGAGCGTGAAAGATTCATGCTTGAATGCAAGAGGAAAATGCAGAGCTGGCAACAGTACCTGGTAACAGTTAGCGGTTTTCTGCGGTAAGTTCTTTGAATTCTTCAAATGGTGGAGCCGGTGGGATTCTATCCTAGGCAATC
>Ga0193729_1000934_pt1 | contig 15214 bp, 14 predicted proteins | sample U1c2metaG_FD_143036 | JGI IMG/M metagenome (GOLD analysis project Ga0193729, IMG submission 143036) | Soil microbial communities from a riparian zone of the East river system, Colorado, United States - U1c2 | ecosystem: Environmental > Terrestrial > Soil > Riparian zone | place: USA: East River...
ATTGTGATGCGTTGTCTGATTGCTGGCCGGCCACCGGTCACGAACATGTATGAATCAATCATCTGGGTGTCATTCGCTGTGTCCTTTTTCGGGATGATCTTCTTCGCGCGGTACCGCACCACAGTATATCTTCTCGCAGCGTTGCCAGTGACGCTGATCGCGCTGCTGCTTGTGCATCAGATGCCAATCGCCATGCCTTCGAGCATCGATCCGCTCGTCCCCGTGTTGCGCGATAATTTCTGGCTTACCATTCATGTGCTCACCATCACTCTGAGTTACGCGGCCTTCGCGCTGGCAATGGGTTTCGGGCACATCTTGCTGTGGCGATACGCGCGGAATCCGGCAGCCGCGCGCGCGGACGTGCCGATGCATTTCTGGCTTTATCGCGTGCTTCAACTCGGTGTGCTATTGCTCGCAGCAGGCACAATTCTCGGTGGAGTCTGGGCAAATTATTCCTGGGGCAGGTTCTGGGGCTGGGACCCGAAAGAGACATGGGCATTGATTGCGTTGCTTTGTTACATCCTGGCGTTGCACGGCCGGCTGGCGGGGTGGTGGACGCAGTTCGGCCTCGCAGTGGCGAGCGTGGTTTGTTTTCTCGCCGTGTTAATGGCGTGGTACGGCGTAAATTTTGTGCTGGGCAAAGGCCTGCATAGCTATGGATTCGGTATCGGCGGCGAGACATACGTTGCAATCTTTGTTGTTCTTGATCTTCTGTTCGTAGCGTTTGCGATCTGGCGCTGTCGAAGAAGCGCAAGTTCCGTCGCTGAACTCCATGAGATTAAGGCCCAGCGCGCATCGGTGTAGCTGTAGCCGGACCCGCCGATCCCGGTCAGTACGTCCGATCAGCGACTGACTACAGGCTTTCGACCATTTTGCGCCGCGCCGAGACAGTCTTACCTCTGAAACGTTCGCGGTGGACGTGAAGGTTCCATGGGAAAAGCTCGCGATTGCGAGAGATTTCTTTCGGTTCTTTTCTAAGGTCTGTTACTACGTCCTTGGGATGAAATTCCAGGGTGCCCGTTGCTTTTTGAAATCGCGACATCGACACGAGCATTGAGCCGCGCTGGAAAAACAACGCGTCCGCAGTTGACGGCGCGTGACTTTAACCCCCGCCGTGCGACTACCTATTCTCGTCGATGCCAAATGAGTCATACAAAACAGTCCCGGTCGATGGGGCACAAATCGCTTATCGTCGAATTGGACATGGCCGACCGCTTGTCGCCCTGAATGGTTTCGCCGCGACAAGTGCGGACTGGGATCCTTCGTTTATCGACAGGCTTGCGTCTTCCAACCAGCTCATCCTCCTCGACAATCGCGGAATCAGTCGCTCCACAGACAACGGACAGCCATTTGATATTGCCCGACTCGCCGATGATGCCGCGCGAGTAATCGAGATGCTCGGTATCGAGCGGGCAAACGTGCTCGGATGGTCGATGGGTGGTTTTATTGCTCAGACGCTCGCGTTGCAGTACCCGGGGCGTATTAACAAACTCATCTTGTTATCGACCGATCCCGGAGGAGCCGACGCAGATCGAGCTTCAGCCGCGGTGTGGTCACAACTCATCGATATGTCCGGGACGCCCCATCAACAGGCGCGTCGATTGCTGTCATTGGTTTTTCCGAGTGACGTCGCGGAATCCATTTATTGCGAATTCGGCGATATCGTGGCAGCGGCGCGTGCGCAGTTATCTCCTGATCTCGTTAATCGTCAGGTCGTGGCGATGGATGCGTGGCACCGCACTGGCATCGGGAACCGCCTGCGAGAGATAAATGTGCCCGTGTTAATTGCCACCGGTACGGCCGACATCGTGATTCCGCCGTCCAATGCGTTGAGGCTGGTTAACGCCATTCCTGGCGCTTGGCTTGCTCAATTCAATGGCGGTGGCCACGCTTTCATGTACCAGTATCCGCCTCCGCTAGCCGATCTCGTCAATAGTTTTCTCGAGCTTGGATGAAGGATCCGACGGGGCGCGTCTGTCATCAACGCTCAACGCGTCCAGGCTTTCCAGCGTTTACGGATCGGCTTTGCGTAGCGGTCCACGTCGATCTTTTTCAGTTGTTTTACGCCATCTTTTACCGCTTCAGCCGAACTTTCATATTTTTCCCTGGCTGATTTGAACAACGGCCACAGAAAAGGCAGCGAAAGAACACCCCAGTCAAAATTGCCCAGCGGCGACTTCAGCTCTATTTCGGCCTTTCGCTCGCTGGTAGATGCAAAGCGGATAGCTAATCCAATCGCGATTCCGAGCCCCAGCGCGCCAAGGATGGTCGGCACGGGATTTTCGCGTACGAAATATTCAGTACGCTCCCGCGCGCGGCCGGCTTTATCTTTTGTCTCATCCCACGTCTGGCTCATAGCCGTGGAAAATTTATTTGTTGCTCGACGAAACTGCTCACGCCCACCCGGTCCAATTTCTTCTGCACCCGGCTGAACCGGCGTAGACAGCGGTTCGTCCCTAGTAAGATTGTTTTCGTTCGGATTAATCATACAAAATAAAATCGAAAATGGCCGCCAGTTTGCGTCTCTCGACTTCTATAGCCGTTTCGTTCTGCGAAACGCGGGCCTGATGTCCGATACAGCACGTGTGTCGCGCTGTCCAGAGATCAGCGGCTACAGCAATCGGCGATACGCGTCGTAAATATCTTCGCCCCAAAGAACGAAAACCACTTTGTCGATCCTGTCCTGAGTCGTGAGGAAATCTCGGGTGGTTTTTACTGCGGTCTGCGCCGCTTCGGGAATCGGATATCCATATGCGCCACAACTGATCGCCGGGAATGCAATCGTCTTGATTCCATTTTCAACCGCGAGCTGCAACGAGTTCCGATAGCAATTCGCCAGGATCTCAGGCTCATGACGTTCTCCTCCTGTCCAAACCGGGCCAACTGTGTGAATGACAAAACGCGCAGGCAAACGAAATCCGCGAGTGATCTTCGCTGCACCCGGTTGACACCCTCCGAGGGTCCGGCATTCTCCAAGCAAGTCAGGGCCAGCTCCTCGATGAATCGCGCCATCGACTCCGCCACCGCCAAGAAGTGTGGTGTTCGCCGCGTTTACGATGGCATCCACGTCGAGTTTGGTGATATCGCCCTGGATGATCTCGATCTTCGTGTCCTGATTCTTCTTCATGAACCCATTGTAACAATGACGAAGGACGAATGACGAATGACGAATGAAATCAGAATGACCAAATGACGAAACCTGGCGGTCGGACCGGTTGGCGTAATTCCGAATTCGTCATTCCTTCGTCATTAGACATTCGGCATTCGTCATTTCTCATGGTGCCAGCCGCTCGATCAGCCAACTGCCACCGGCCTGGCGAGTGTAACGAAAGCGATCGTGCACACGGTTTGGGCGACCCTGCCAAAATTCGATCACATCCGGTTTCACTCGATACCCGCCCCAGTGTGGCGGTAACGGAATGCGCTTGTCGCCGAAACGCTCGGTCATTTCAGCCATACGCGCGTCCAGCACGCGGCGCCCATCAAGTACCTCGCTCTGACGCGATGCCCAGGCGCTCAGCTGGCTGCCGACAGGACGCGAATGAAAATAGGTTTGCGATTCTTCGCGCGAAGTTCTTTCTGCTTTCCCGCTAATGCGAATCTGTCGGTCCAGTTCGATCCAGTAAAATGCCAGCGCCGCGTACGGGTTGGCATCGAGCTGCTTTCCTTTCTCGCTCTCGTAGTTGGTGAAAAAGACAAACCCGTCCTGGTCGAAGCCTTTCAGCAGCACAATGCGCACCGACGGTCTGCCATTAGCCCCAGCGGTGGCCAGGCTCATTGCATTGACATCGCGAATACCAGCCTCAATCGCCGCTGTAAACCAGTTTCCAAATTGTTTGATCGGATCGCGATCGAGATCGCTTCTGCGCAAGCCTTTCGCCGCATGTTCGTAACGTGAAGCGGCGGGATCACGCGGTGTTTCCATCACGGCAGACAGTTCTGCACAATATTGTGCTGCAAGGAAATTGTCGAACGGCTCACAGAGCGGTGGCTACAGGCGTCGGCACCCCAGTTTGACGTAGCTTTTCGATGACTCTTGGAACGACCTCAATCGCGCGGTCGAGTTGCGCCTTAGTGTTAAACCGCCCAAGCGAAAAACGCAGACTCCGCCTGGCATCGTCGCCGGTCGGATTCATTGCACGCAGTACGTGCGAAGCTTCCTGTGAACCGGTCCGGCAGGCTGAGCCGGCTGAGCAACAGATGCCTTGTCGGTCTAACAACAGAAGCGCCGCTGAAGACTCGATGCCGTCAAATGAAAAACTGGATGTGTTTGGGATTCGGTCGGCACCCGCGCCGTTCACTGACGCGCCGCTGACCGCTTCGAGCACCGATGTCTCAAATCGATCGCGCATGGAACGAATATTGCATGTGCCTTCTGCGAGGTACTTCAGAGTCAGTTCGGCTGCTTTTCCAAGGCCAACAATCGACGCGACGTTTTCAGTCCCGCCACGGCGCCCATTTTCCTGGCCCCCCCCGGCAATCAACGGACTGAAGCGGGTTCGCTGGTCGACGTAAAGCGCCCCCACGCCTTTTGGGCCATGAAATTTGTGCGCCGAAAGAGAAAGAAAATTGATCGCCGTATCGCGCAAGCGCATCGGGATTTTACCGGTCGCCTGTACGGCGTCTGTGTGAAAAGGCGCGCCTTTCTGGCGACAGATTTCGGCGATTTTCTCGATAGGAAATATCACGCCGGTCTCGTTATTCGCCCACATGATTGAAACAAGCGCCGTTTCCGGGCGAATCGCAGCTTCTAATTGGCCAAGATCGAGATTTCCATGTCTGTTTACGCCCAGAAATGTGACAGGGCATCCTCGTTTTGCGAGATCCTGGCAGGGGCGCAGCACCGCGCTGTGTTCGACCGCGCTCGCGACCAGATGTCCGCCACGAGCCTCAAGATGCAGAGCCGAATTGATGACCGCATTATTGGACTCTGTGCCGCCGCTGGTGAAAACGACTTCTGTCGGTTCACAGCCGAGCAACGCAGCCACCCGTTCCCGCGCGAGATTTATGGCTTTTCTAGCCATGGCCGCGAAGCCGTATCCACTAGAAGGGTTGCCGTAAAACTTGGTCAAAAACGGCAGCATTTCCTCGATCACAGCGGGATCAAGCTGTGTGGTAGCGTTGTTATCGAGATAGATGATTTCGTTATCTGTCATCCTGATTTCCTGCTCGTGCTCATGCTCTCACTCTTCAGAATTGGTGGAGAAAGAGCATGATCAAGAGCAAGAGTAAGGGCAAGGATAAGAAGACGGAAACCAGTCCATTGGAAACTTGTTCTACTTCCACTTAATCTCCTGCGCATGATTTCCATCTGGGAACTCGCGAATCCGCAACTGCGCGAGGTCACGGTTTACCAACCGGGAAAGCCGATCGAGGAAACAGCTCGCGAACTTGGCCTCGATCCAAATGCAATCATCAAGCTGGCTTCGAACGAGAATCCCCTCGGCCCGTCTCCCAGGGCAATGGCGGCGATGCGTGACGCTTTGGAAAAAGGTCATCTGTATCCCGACGGCGGCGGATTTTGCCTCTGCAACGCAGTCGCAACCAAACTTGGCCTCGCTCCAGAGAACGTCATTCTTGGCAATGGTTCAAATGAAGTGCTCGAATTTCTTGGTCATGCCTTTCTCAATCCCGGTGACGCCGTCGTCACGGCTGAGTACGCGTTTGTCGTCTACAAATTGATCGCGACCTCATTTGGCGCGCGCACAATTGAAGTGCCCAGCCGGGATTACCAGCAGGATGTGGACGGAATCCTGGCTGCGATCACGCCGAAAACCCGGCTCATTTTCGTCCCCAACCCCAATAATCCAACCGGGACGTTGCTTTCGCAGCGCGAGATCGACCACTTCATGTCGCATGTTCCAGAGAGAGTCGTCGTCGTTTTCGATGAAGCCTATTTCGAATTCCTCGATCGTCCCCCTGATACGCTGCAATTCGTTCGCGATGGGCGAAACATTGTTGTTCTGCGCACGTTTTCGAAGATTCACGGACTGGCCGGCCTGCGTATCGGGTATGCCGTTGGCCCGGCTGATCTGATCCAAGTGCTTCACAAAACAAGGCAGCCATTCAACGTGAACAGCATTGCTCAAGTCGGCGCGCTCGCAGCGCTCGAGGACGATGAGCATCTGCGCGAGACAAAACGGGTGATCGATGAAGGCCGCGCTTACCTGCACGACGAATTTGCGAGAATGAAGATTCCTTTTGTCCCCGGGACCGCGAATTTTGTGATGGTAAATGTTGGGGACGGACATTCGATTTTCGAGAAACTGCTGAGGCAAGGCATCATCGTGCGCCCCCTCAAGGGGTACAGCTTGCCCGAATGGGTTCGCATTTCGGTTGGGACAATGGAGGAGAACAAGAAATTAGTCGCGGCATTAAACGAAGTGATGCACAGCCACTAAGCAGACAGAGAAGTTACGGTCGAAAAGCGGCAGCGCTCCGCCGCTTTGAGCACGAGCAAAGCGATGTTGTTCGCGCAATTTGGCAACCGAGCCGGTTGCCCTACAATTTGCTAGGGTATGACCGTTTCTGACACCATCGCTGCCATCTCGACTCCGCCCGGGGAAGGCGCTATTGCGCTTGTTCGCGTCTCCGGAGCGAATGCAATTGAGGTAGGAGACAAAATCTTCCATGGCAAAGAGACGCCATCGCAATTCGAGCCGCATGTGCAGCATTTTGGCGAAATTTTTGGGCCGGAAGGCCGGTTGATCGATCAAGTAGTCCTTTCCATCCATCGCGCGCCGGCCAGTTACACCGGAGAGGATTTGGTCGAGATCAGTTGCCACGGAGGAACGCTGGTTTCTGCAAAGGTCCTTGAAGCTTGCCTGCGCGCCGGTGCACGCCCAGCGCGTCCGGGCGAATATACAGAACGCGCCTTTCTCAACGGTAAAATGGACCTCACTCAAGCCGAGGCGGTAATTGATCTGATCCGCGCGAAGACCGATCTCGCCCTGCGCTCAGCCGCCGAACAACTCGAAGGCAGGCTCGGCGAACGAATTGGGAAAATTCGTGATGAGTTGGTCGAACTACTCGCGCACATCAATGCGTCAATCGATTTTCCCGAGGAGGGCATCACGCCGGATGAAGGTGAAACACTGCGTGCACGACTCGATTCCATACGGGAAGAGATCGCAGCGTTGCTCGCCACTGCTGATCAAGGACGCATTCTGCGTGAAGGAGTGCGCGTTGTGATTTACGGGGCAACGAATGCCGGAAAATCGAGCTTGCTGAATCGACTCCTCGGTTACGATCGCGTGATAGTGAGCGATACGCATGGCACAACGCGCGATACCATCGAAGAGACAGTGAACCTCGACGGCGTGCCGATTCGGCTGCTTGATACAGCTGGTTTGAGAAAGTCCACCAGCGAACTGGAGCGCGAGGGCATCGCGCGCACGGAGAAATCGCTGCAATTAGCCGATCTGCGACTCCACATTTCAGATCGCAGCACCCCAAAGCCACCGCATTTCCAGGAACGCAACTGCGAATCCAACGAAATTGCCGTTCTAAACAAGAGCGACCTGCCTGAGAACAGTGACTGGAAAGATTTCCATGCGTTACGAATTTCGTGCCTGACAGGGGAAGGTCTGCCGGAGTTGCAAAAAGAAATTCTGACCCGGATCACGAAACAAAATCTAAAGCCGGAAAGCACGCTCGCGATTAATGCGCGCCATCGCGATTGTCTTCGCCGCGCTCTTGAATCATGCGATCGAGCCGCGGCAGTACAGGCCCAGGGACTGTCGCCGGAATACGCTGCAATTCACCTTAATGAAGCATTGCGTGCAGTCGGCGAAGTAATTGGCGTTGTCGATGTGGAACAGATTCTCGACTCTGTGTTCAGCCAGTTTTGCATCGGAAAATGAGAGCGAATACGAGCCGTTACGTCATTACCCAAAGCGTGTCATCCCGAACGAAGTGAGGGATCTCACCTACAAAGCAATCGCCCGGAGCCTACGTCCGGCTCCTCTTTCGTCAGTTCGAAGGATGGTTAAAAAAAGGATTTGGCCGCGATTAACTGCGTCTTGCGCAGACTCAAGGAGCGACGGCTTCCCGGTGTGGCGGTTTGGTTTCTCCGGCTTCCAACATTCGAATCCGCTTCTCAACATATGGCAATCGAATCGTAAGCGTGAGGCCTTTCCCTTGGGTGCTTTCGATGGAGAGTTCCCCGCCATGCTCGCGTACGATGCGACGGACGATTAACAATCCAAGCCCGGTGCCGGAGGGTTTGGTTGTGAAATAAGGCTCGAATACACGGCTCAAGTTTTCTGCCGACATCCCTCCACCGGTATCAACGAAACTGACGATTACGTGTGTATCGTCCAGATCGGTGCGAATGCGCAGGGTGCCATGGCGTTTCATGGCTTCGAGGCTGTTTTTAATCACATTATAAAACGCCTGCTTCATCTGGCCACGATCCAGTTGAAGCAAAGGCAGGTCAGCGCGCAATTCCTGTTCGACGACCATGTCGCGGTCTTGAATTTCGGGTGTGAAAAAACGCACCGCCTCCTCAACGATCGCGTTCACATTCTCAGGATGGAGCCGCGGCTGCGACGGCCGGATCGCACGCAGAAACTGGGTGACAATGGAATCGAGGCGGCGGACTTCGGAACGGGCAACTTCGATCGATTGCTGAAGTTCCGCTTTCGCATTGTGGTCCAGTTCTTGTGCCTTGCGCTCCATCAATTGTAAATGGATGTGCAGCGAGTTGAGCGGATTACCAATTTCGTGCGCCACGCCTGCCGCCAGCAACGTAAGCGCATTGAGGCGTTCTGACTCAATCGCTTGTTGGGCTGTGCGCCGGCTCTCGGTAATGTCGCGCAGGATCATGACGTGCCCCACCTGCCCCGCTACTGAAGCCACGGGCCCGCTCGCCTCGCCGTAGCCTGCCGAAGGCCGGTGGCCCGTCTCCTCTCTGACGCCTCGCACGGGCGTGGTTACATCAACAGCTTCGCGATGCTCGATCATCAACGGTACGATGTAGAAATTGATGAAGCGATTTTCCGGATAAAAAATTTCCATGTCGCGGCTGAGCGGTCCGACGCCTTGGGTAAGCGATCCCCAATCGAGGCCGCGAACACGTTCGTCGAGCCGTTTTCCGATGGCGTCTGTCGCCTCCAGTCCAAACAATTTGCATGCCGCATCGTTCAAATAAGTGACCCGACCGTTTGAATCGGTCACAATGATGCCTTCATGGATCGCATTGAAAACCGTTTCCAGGAAACCTTTCTCCTGGGCCAGGCGCAGAAAGTAATTTTGAACTTCTTCCGGTCCAATGCGCCCGAGCCGCTCGATTAATTTCTCAAGAAAACCGGCTTTCATAATGTACGCCGCAGCGTCGAGTAATTAAGAAAGTTAGACCAAGACAACGGGAAAGCTCTTCGTCGGTTTTAACTCCGAAAGCTTTCGTGAGCAGGCGATTTAACCAATTCAACTTTTTCCTGCACCGGCCGCACTTCAACAGTCAGCATTTCCACGCGTAGATAATTCAGTACGACCGGCGCCAGGATCAAGCCGGGAATGCCCATGAGCCGCTCGCCGATGATCAGCGCGATCAAGGTCAGCCACACCGGGTTCCGAATCCGGTCGCCGATGATTTTGCTGTTTAGCAAATACTCGAGCTTGTGTATCGCCACCAGAAACACCAGAGCCCCAATCGCCAATTTCAAGGACACCGTTAGCGCGACGAAGACAATGATCGTATTACTAACCAGGTTGCCGACGATAGGTACAAGACCGCAAAGAAACGTAACCGCAATCAGCAGTGGCGCATGCGGCAGGCGAACCGCAAAAAGGAAGATTGCTGTCAATATCGTGTTAATGAACGAGATCATGATCTGCGCACCCATAACCGTGGCGAAGCTGCGATAGAAATCGCGGAATCGTGTCGAAACCTCATCGCAGCAAATGGAGTAGAGATTATTCTTCACGCGATGAGTGCCGCGGTAAGGGTCGAGGCCTGTTTTAATAAAGAGGCTCCCGGCTGCGACAATTCCAAGCACACTGAAAGCCAGCACCGCAGTCGTGCTTCTGGCAAAATTAGCGACGTTTCGCAGGTAATTCGCTTCCTGTCCAAGCGCGTCGATGACGACCTGTCTCAGACTTTCAAAATCAGTGAATGGTAATTCGATCTGGCGCTTCTGCGCCCAGGCACTGGCCGAGGGAATTGAAGTATCAGCCACATTCGGCAACGCCAGAACGGCCGCACGAGCGAGAAAGACTGCTGCAGTGGCAATCCCGGCCACGACAACGCCAAACAAGATCAAAGCCAGCCACTTTCTTTTTGTGAGAAAATAAAGCTGGCGCAACGCAAAGTAGGAAAACAGGACGACCAGTAGAGGCACACCAAGATGCAGAAGACCTGCAAGAATAATTGTGGCAGCGAGGACGCCATAGGAAAGCCGCGTGGGGGTGATCATGGGTGGGCTGGTTCCTCAAATGTAGCGCAACCGTCCCGTTCGCCATAGGACGAATCCGCCGTGGCGGGCTTGCACCGGCGAGCCAATGCGAGGTCCCTCTCTTCGGTCAGATGACAGGTCGAGGCTACGTGGCCTGTCCGGTTTCTTTCTCAGCGCGTTCTTTCAGCGCGGCTTTGCGCGAAAGTTTTACGCGACCTTTGTCGTCGATTCCGATGCACTTGACCCAGATGATGTCGCCAACTTTGGCAACGTCTTCGGTCCGTTTGACGCGAAAATCCGCGAGCTCGGAAATGTGCACTAGCCCATCCCTACCCGGAAACACTTCGACAAACGCTCCGAATTCCTTCGTCGAGACTACGCGGCCCTGATACGTCTGCCCGATCTCGATTTCGCGCGTCATACCACCAATAATTTCCTTCGCGCGTGCCATGCTCTCACCGCTGGTGGCATAAATGTGAACCGAGCCATCGTCTTCAATATTAATTTCAGCGCCGGTCTCCGCGACAATACCCTTAATGGTCTTGCCGCCGGGACCAATGAGCGCCCCGATCTTCTCCGGATTAATTTTGATCGTCTCGATCCGCGGCGCGTACTTCGACAACTCTGCCCGCGGTTTGTCGAGTGCGCTGCGCATGATATCGAGAATCTTCGTGCGCGCCTCTTTCGCGCGTTGGATCGCTTCCGCCATGATCTTATGGCTAATGCCCGGGAGTTTCAGATCCAGCTGAAAACCGGTGACGCCCGCGTCCGTTCCGCAAAGCTTGAAATCCATGTCGCCAAAATGATCTTCCGAGCCAATGATATCGGTCAGCAACTCGTAGCGTTTTAGTTGATGATCGTCTCCAAAATCCGTGACCAACCCAACGGAGATTCCAGCAACGGGCGTTTTCACCGGCACACCCGCATCCATAAGCGCCAGCGTTCCTGCGCACACGCTCGCCATGGAGGTCGACCCATTTGATTCCATAATCTCGCTCGATATGCGGATGGCGTAACGAAAATCGTTTTCGTTCGGCACAACCGGTTCCAACGAACGCTCCGCCAGCGCACCATGGCCGATCTCGCGCCGGCCGGGCCCGCCTGTCCGGCCCGTTTCTCCTACGCTAAATGGCGGAAAGTTGTAATGCAGAATAAACCGCTTCGATTGTTCGCCGCCGCCATAGGCATCCAGCATCTGCGCTTCCTCGATCGGCGCCAGCGTCGCGAGCGCCATCGCCTGGGTTTCGCCACGCTGGAAAATGGCCGAGCCGTGCGCACGTGGCAGAACGCTCACTTCGCAACCGATCGGCCGTAGATCCTGGTAGGCGCGACCATCGACTCGTTTCTGTTTTTCTAAAATGCTGACGCGAAACGCCTTTTTTTGGACGTAATCGAATGCTTGTGAAATCGCAAAGGGATCGGCCTCCGGATGTTTTTCCAGGATCGCCGTCTTCACTTCCTCACGCAACGCATCGACTGCCTTAGCTCGCGCCACTTTGCCTTCGGTGTAAAGCGCCGCCACAATCCGGTCGCCCGCGACGCGGTAAGCGATATCGAGCAACTCCTGGTTCACTTGGAGCAGCTGCGGTTCGCGCTTGGGCTTGCCTACCATCGCCGCCAGTTCCTTTTGAGCTCGAATCATCTCGCGCGCATGCCCATGCGCGAACTCGAGCGCTTTGACGAACTCGGGTTCCGGCAGTTCCCTGGCCGAACCCTCGATCATGATCACATCGTTTTCGGTACCGACATAAACAAGATCGAGATCGCTCTCGGCGCGTTGGGTGTGCGTCGGGTTCGCGACGAACTCGCCATTCACGCGTCCAACGCGCACAGCACCGATTGGGCCGGCAAACGGAATATCCGATACGCACAGCGCAGCGGATGCACCGTTCATCGCCAGAATGTCAGGATCATTCTCGCCGTCGGCGCTGAGCAAAATCGAGATGATTTGCGTGTCGTAAAAGTATCCCTGTGGAAAGAGCGGCCGCAGCGGCCGATCGATCATGCGCGACGTGAGCGTTTCCTTTTCCGCGGGACGACCTTCGCGTTTGAAGTAGCCGCCCGGAAATTTTCCAACTGCTGCCGCTTTCTCGCGATAATCGACCGTCAGCGGAAAATAATCCTGGCCTTCTTTGATACTTGTAGCCGACACGGCGCTGGCGAGCACCATGGTGTCACCACACGTGACGACGACTGCGCCGTCGGCGAGTCTGGCAATTTTACCGGTTTCGATTGAGATGGGAGTGGCCCCAATTTGGGCCGTGACCTTTTGTTGCATTTTTACTTTTCCTGGATGTGCAATTCCAAGCCGGTCACCCTGACTGTAGGTTTTAAACCCGCACGAGGACCGCTCGCGGAAGCGAGCGCCACGATCCGAAACTAAAACCTAAAATCCGAGGTGATTACTGCACCTGAAACTGCTGGTTATTCTCTGTTTTTAATTTGGTTACGGCTTCGAGCAGTTCAAACAGTTGGACGCGAACGTGGCGTCCGCGTTATTTGCGCAGGTTCAGTTTGTCGATCAGTTTTTTATAACGATCGACTTTTGTTTTGCTCAAATAATCGAGCAAACTCCGGCGATGCGCGACCATCTTAAGCAGGCCGCGTCGCGAAGAGTGATCCTTCCGGTTGAACTTAAGGTGTTCGGTTAAATGCTCGATCCGGCGCGTAAGAAGTGCGACCTGCACATCCGCGCTGCCGGTATCTTTCTCATGCAACTGGAACTCCTTGAGGTTCGACGTTTGGTTGCTCTCTACCATAACGAAGGCGCTAATCTAGACGAAGACCGCATTTTGGCAACCCATGCGCTGAAGCCTCGCGGCCGAGGCATCTGTATTAATCATGCCGCGTCGCCTTCGCGTTTGCCGTCGTACCACAAACGCAGTCTGGCGCGCGACCGCGCCATGCGGGGCCCGCCGAGGATCATAATAAAGAGTGTGCCAAGAATTTCTTTGGCTGGATACATGCGCAACTTCCGGCCCGACGTGACAACGGGTTCCCGCAGTACCTTGAAACGGCCAAGTTTCCTTAGCGCTAGGCTAAAATAAACTTCTTCTCCGGCAAAGTATTGCTCATCGAAACCGCCAGTCGCCTGGAAATTGCGTCGTGTGGTAAAAAGAAACGCGCCTGCGCCGAGATTGAGGCCAAAATAAAGGGTGCAGAACGCGCGTAACAGAATGCGGCTCCACAATGGGATGAATCCATCCATGACTCCGCGCGCGCCGCCGCCAGTGTAACCCGCCTCGAGCAGAGCCATCGCTTCGGTAACGTGGGTCTGATTGATTCGCGTATCGGCGTCAACGAAAAACAGATATTCACCCTGCGCTGCGCGCGCTCCAGCGTTCCGCGCGGCCGCGATTTGACGTCGATGGATCGAGACCACTCGGGCACCTGCTTGCTCGGCGATTTCTGGCGTCGCATCCGTCGATGCATCATCGACCACGATGATTTCGAACGGCTGAGACAAACCGGAAATTGCGCCGCGAATCGCTTCGAGTGTCGAGAAAAGCTCGAACTCTTCGTTATGAGCGGGAACGATAAATGAAATCATTTATTCCTACTTCTTGAGATTCCCTGGCGTCTTTTGATCATACAAGAAATTGTAGGGCGTTTTCTGTGAAACGCCGAACTAATTAAATTGGCGTCTGACACAGACGCCCTACAAATCGGAAATCCGATGAATCGCTTGACTTGTCGTCTCCAAAATCGAGATAGCAAAATGGTCGTCCGTTTGCTTGTGGCTCTCATTGCCTCCTGGTCGTTGCTTTCGGGCTGCGCGGACACAAAACAGGCTACGCAGGCAGACTCTAATCCCATCCTTCGCAAGTCGGAAAGCGACCACGAGGTCCACGGTGAAGTGGGCGCGATGTACGGTCACAGCGCGAGATAAGCCTGCAGGGCATCCAGCACGGGCACAACGACGTCAACTTTCTACCTCGTCTTCGCGTAGAGGAGTGAATCGAGAAGCTTTCCGTCTTTGATGACGTTGTTCTTGAGGCGACCTTCGAAAACGAAGCCGGCCTTTTCCAGGACACGCGCTGACGCCGGATTGTTTGCGAACGGTTCGGCGTAAACCCGGCGAAGCGGAAAATTGGTAAAGCAGAAATCTCTGAAGGCCCCGACCGCCTCACTCATGATGCCCCGGCCCCAGAATTTCTCGCCGAGCCAGTAACCCAGTTCGGCAGTATGTCGATGCACATCATGCCTCAGTCGAATGCCTATACCGCCGACAGCCCTGCTGTCGACGTCGATACAAAAAAGGGTTGTCGGCTGTTCGCTTATCGTTCGCCGTAAGAACGCCTGCGCATCTTGGATTGTGTACGGATGCGGGAAGATATCGCGCAGAGCGAGCCAGACCTTGCGATTGTTCGCGTGCTTTGTGAGCGACTCCGCATCATCCAGCCGCCAGGGACGGATGGTGCATCGCTCTAAAACGAGCTCCATCGATTTATTTCGTGTTGAATTTAATGCCGGCCTTCTGGACCTCGCCATAAGGCAGGAGCCAGACAAGCGATTCATCGTGAAGATCGACAACCTGAATCCGGTTGCCCCACGGATCGCGGAAATCACAACGAAACGGCGGCTCCAGTTTGAGTTTATATTTTTCTCTGAGCTTCTTTCGCACTTCCGCCAGCTGCGCCTCATCGCGCACCATGATCCCGAAATGGCGAAGGTTTGCAGGCTGTACCTTTTCCACTTCGAAAATTGCGAGGAACTGATGTTCGCCCAATTTGAAAAACGCATCGCCTTCGCCGCCACGCATCTGTTCGAGATTGAAAACGTCTTTGTAGAACGCTACCACCTTCTCAATGTCCTCGACC
>Ga0193729_1000935_pt1 | contig 15207 bp, 12 predicted proteins | sample U1c2metaG_FD_143036 | JGI IMG/M metagenome (GOLD analysis project Ga0193729, IMG submission 143036) | Soil microbial communities from a riparian zone of the East river system, Colorado, United States - U1c2 | ecosystem: Environmental > Terrestrial > Soil > Riparian zone | place: USA: East River...
TCGCCTTCCGGATCGGCAAAGTAGCCGTCCATTCCCTGAGTCAGCAGAGTTGCTGCCCGATTCGCTTCGGTCATTGCGCCGGCGGGTGTGGATAATGGCCAGCGCCAACCGTAGATCTTGAGATTTGCGGCATGAGCCGCCGCAATGGCTTCGGGCATATTGTTAGTGGTGCGAACGGCGACGGCGGTCACCTTGGCCTCCACGGCTCGCTGAATGAATTTATCCAGCGAGTTGTAGTCTACTACCCAAAGAATCTTTCCAGCGGTCTGTGTTCCCGTGGCTCCCGTGCCTCCAATTCCACCATTCAGTTGTAGTGCAGCCTGAGTGTTCGGCCCGACCTTTCCGTCAACTGTGAGAGCCTTTGCCTGTTGAAAAGCTCTGACGGCTGACTCGGTGCCGGGACCAAATATCCCGTCAACGCCATTTGGATCAAAACCGAGTTCCTGCAATCGCTGTTGGAGTGCGGTTACTTCCGGTCCTGTTGAACCTCGCTTAAGTATTGGCATGATCTTTCACCTTCCGAGTAGTAGTTAGACGTTTATTCAATGCGCAGATCAGGCGCCTTCATAAGCCGAGCTCTGCGCGCGTTTTGGGGCCGACCGCACCGTCTGCGGTGAGGCCGTTCGCGGCTTGAAACGCTCGCACCGCATCCTCAGTATGTTGCCCAAACTTGCCATCCGCGCCGCCTTGGATTGGGAACCCTGCCGCGATGAGCCTTTCCTGTACTTGCCTCACATCGTCGCCTTGGTCACCCTTCCGAAGCACGCGAGTAGTAGAATCCTGCTCGGGCTCGAACCAAAGATGCAGGTGATTGTCGTGCCCTTTAGCGGGCTCTGTTAACGACGCCGCGATCAGTTGAGGGTCGTTAAAGAAGACTCTGTGCATGGTCGCATTGGACCTGAGCAGCGTAACGAACTCGCGCGTTAGATCTCGGCTATACTCCGCACTGCTGAAAGTGAGCTGCAGGTCCTGGCCGTCTTTGCTCAGCGGCCGCATGTCGGCCTCAATGCCGAGCCGGTGCTGGAGGTGCGGCTTGAATTCTCCTCCACCTCGATGCGAAATCTGGCCGATTGAGATGGGGTTATCCGGATGCAGGTCGTGCCACATGCCCGCGATCTTGATTAGCAAGTCATGTACGACCTGCGTAGCGAAGTGAGAATTGTCAGTTCTATTGTTGGTCCGGAAACCAACGCCACTTTCCGGAACTAAAGATTCAATTGTAGCCATATCGTTATTAGTCTCCTCTCACCTTGTGTAGTAGAAATTTCTCCTGTCCAACATTCTGAGATTTCCTGCCTAGCCCAGTGCCTGCATAAACTTCTTGAAGTTCTGAAGTCTCTCGGTAAGACCGTGGGTGCCGCCATTCACGGCCTTAGTGACGCTCGTCACGGTCGCATCATCCGCGCCTCGATCACAGATGGCCCAAATATTATTGGAGTTAAAGAAGAAGGACGCCGAAGCGAGCGGATAAGTAGTCGCGACCAGATCGGGATTTGCAACACAGTCTTCGCCTATGAAACCCGAGAATGCCTGGTAGTTGTTTTTACCGGTCAACTGAATGTAACCGCGACCTCGATACTTAAAGCCGTCGCCGGAGGCCTCGTCGCCGTTTCCCATTCGGTTCGCGTAAACGCGGCTGCCAATCTTCTGGGGATTGCGCGCATAAGCATTCACATCCACGTTCTTGAAGTATTTTGGAAATACTTGCAGCAGACGCTGCGCACTGTAATTCAGGTTCTCGACCACCGCCGTAAAGTTCATCGATTCGAGTGCGCACTGCGCGAGGAAGTGGGCCAAACGCAGGTTTGAAGTAATATTGAAATCCTTTGCAGCTTCCGGAATTTGTGCGATTACCTGGTTGGGAACCTTGCCGACCAGGCCCGCAAGGTTCAGTCCTGGCGCGGTGGGTGTCGCTGAAGTTGCGCCGGCGTCGGTCGCGCCACCCGAGGTGGCGCCGGCCTCGGCCTCTGCGCCGCCGGCGGCAGGCGCCGCGGCGTCGGTCATGGCTTGCAAGGCGGCCATCGTTGCCGGGCCGACAACGCCGTCAGCTTGCAGACCTTTGCTTTGCTGAAAAGCTATGACAGCTGCTTTGGTGCCGGGGCCGAAGTTTCCATCGACCCCGTTAGGGTCAAATCCGAGATCTTGCAGACGCCGCTGTAGGTCCTGAACATCCGGACCCGACGAACCGCTTTTTAAGGTTGCCATATTGGTCTCTCTTTCTGTAGGGCATTCGGACTTAGCAAATCCGACCCTTGCTTGAATTTGGCGGAATCATACTGAGATCGAAGTCAAGACCAAAGTTGCGGCGTACCCTCGTACGGCGGCGATTCTGTGACTCAGGCAAATTATTTATTCAAGGCCTTCTTTGCGAGCATAAGCGCAATCAATTTATCCGTGTCGAGGCCGAAGCCAAAGTTAAAACGAAAGTGGCGCTTCTTTTGCTCCTCGGTTGCATTGGAATAGGTGACTGCCAACGGCAACGAGAATCCCGTGAAGACAGGGATCTCCAGCTTCGCCTGACCCGCAACCAGGTCGGCCTTCTTGTTGGTGCCTTTTGTGTTCTCCAACAGTCGTTGATAGCTGCCGGAAAACGAGAAGGTGATTTGGCTCTCGTCCATAGTCGTAGTTACAAATGGACTGCGACCCAACTTCCCGTCGAGGGCCACGGTGAATAGGGCGTCCCGTAATCTTTGCTGGTTCAGTTTTGGATCAGGGTTGTGGTAAACGGATAACTCGCCGTCGATAGAAACTTTCATTGGGTCAAAGGCCTTTTGGAGGTACATGCCCTTAAAGACCGAGTAGTAGGAGCCAGTGCTCGGCCGAACATTCGTGTATGAGATTGATCCAATCGGCTTGTCGTCTAGCTCCTTGAGCTTTGCTCGGACATCGTCGCGCGCCTTCCCGGCTTCGAGTTGCGCGTCGGCGAAATCCACAATCGATTTGTTTAGCGAGGCGACTGCGGCGGGCGGAACGCTCACGTTGCCCTTGTCTAGCGGATCATAAACTTCGTCTCTTAGGCGACAAAGAATCTCCTGCTTTAGGGCTGCAGCCTGAGCATCCGCGGCAGCCGCCTTTGTGTTTTCGACGACGGCCATTAGGTATCCGGTATTGCCTTCGAAATTGTCTCGCACCGACCGGCGAAGTTTTTCCAGCGGACGGACATCATTGAAGAGGTCATTGAATCCGGTGGTCAAAACAATGGCTCTCTTGCCAATGAGCTGCTTTATGTTGTTGTCCCAAAAATCGTTAAAGGTTTGGCCGCGAGCAGTCCGGTCCGGATTCAGTCGGAACTTGAGGGACCACTGGTTAAGCTGCTTCCGGCTCGCGTTTGCGAGCACGTTGTCCTGATTATCGAGGTTGAAATTTGCTGAGATGCCGATGCGATTGAAAAAATCGTATTGCCGATAGACATCCGAGGTGTCTCCATGAATGCTGGCGATGATCGCGTATGGCGAGGTGCTAAGGGTCAGGCTGGTCTTATCAACTTCTTTCTGGATCGCTCCGTGGTCAATCGCGAATGAGAGCAAATCCGAGAAGCTGGGTTTTTCGAATAAACTTGTCGAGCCACCCGATCTAGCAGTAGCGCCAATCTGCTTATCAGTTCTCCTGGTTTCTGCTGAGAACTGCTGCCACGTCAGCTTCCGTAGACTCACCTTTTGTGCGTCAGTAAATAAGGCGTCGGCAACGGTCAAAAACACGGCCTCGGTGTAATGCTTTTCAAATTGGCCAGAGATGTTCTTTTCATTAGCAGCACCGGTCTTGGCACGATCCTCAGCGACCTGGTCGACGATCAGCAGTGCTATTGCCTGCGCCATTTGATCGAGTCGCGGAGGCGGATTTGTATATGAACCTGCACATGCTGCGGGAGGGGTTTTCACCGGTGCGACGACCCTTGAACTCGAGTTTGTCGTCGCGAGAGCTGGCCCAGAGTTGCGCGCGGCAGACACATCAGTGATTGCCGATCCGGACTGCCGTGTTGGGGAGCCGTTGTTTTCGTCAGTCTCACTACTCACATCTGCAGGACGGTTTACGGCTTTGTCCGCCGGAGGTGGGAGCGAATCCAGGCCGCGAACGCTTGCCTGCAGTTGTTGAATGGAAGTTTCGATCAGCGCCTTCTCATCAGCGCTGATCGTGGACTCCATTTTGGTCTGGTAGGCACGCAGGTCCGCAATCCGTTTGTCAACCAGGTCCCAAAGTTGTTGCCGGCGAGAGTCCAGGAACTTATGATTCAACAATCGTACTTCTTCGGAAATCGAAGCGTCGCGATCGACTGCCTCCAGTCGCTTAATTTGCTCTTTGAGTTGTTCGACTGCGTCCGCTTGTGGCTGCTGTGCGGCTGCGAACTGCATCGGTAACAAGGTGACGGCATAGGCGAGTAGTAAGACGATCAATTTGGAACGCATGTCTGTGCCCTTTCTTCCGTATCGTTGGAATTCACCACGGTCTCATATCGGAAATTCGAACTCGATGCTGATCGGCTCTTCTGAGTCCGGGTCGTCCTTTTCGATGGTGGGACCATCGAATGGACCTGAGCCAGGACTCGAGACCTTAACTTCAAACTTTGCTCCATCCTGCGCTGCCGTGAAATCACAGGTGACTGCCCCGAAGATGGTAGCCACGCCGCCTTCGGCAGTGAATCTGAAAGTTCTCGGGCTTGCCGCTATTTGTTCCACGGTAGCAGGTGATGCGGTGAACGTTGCGGTGTCGCCGGTCTTAGTGGCGATGATTTGCACGGTAATAACTTCGCCCGGGCTTACCTCATAGCGCGTTGCTGTTTTTTGTTCCATATCGTCGATTCCTCTCTGTGTTAGCGACAAGTTTTGACGCTACTTCTCTGAATTCAACGTCAGTCGAAGTCCATGCGGAGTGAACTCAGCTGTGTGCTGAGACCAATCAATGGCCCGCATTGCCAGTTTCTTCGAATCGCCCCCAGGGCGGTACCGCTGTGCTTCAGCGCCCTTGCGCCAAATTTCCCCGGGCGGCCATGTAGTAAGTGTGTGAAAGCAGTGCGCGCTGCGCTGAAGAGCTTTGGGACGCGCGGCTTATACTCTTATGCTGTCAATAAATACTTCCGACGTAAGATGATTCGGGCGCTTGAGAAGCCTTGTTACTCGCTCACCTTGCTAACGAACCACAATGGCCGCAGAGCTATCAATCTGGACAATCGGGCACTCAACTTTAACGATCGAAGATCTTATCGCCCGTTTGAAATCTTTTAAGATTACATTGCTCGTAGACGTGCGCAGCTTTCCGGGGTCGCGGCGCTATCCGCATTTCAATAAAGAGAATCTGTCTTCAGCCTTGGCATACTCCGGGATTCGGTATGAACATCTCCGCGAGCTCGGCGGCCGCCGGCGGCCTCGTCCTGATTCACTTAATATGACTTGGCGCAACGAATCGTTTCGCGGCTATGCTGATTGGGCGTCGCCAGGTTTCAACTCTGCTTCTCCGGAATCTTGAACCCGAGATAGGTGCCTGAGCTGATCCCCATCAGCGCCAAAAGCGTGGCGCTGAATTGCGGCATCGCCAGGGTTGAATACACGCCCGCGATAAACAAGATGCCGAGGACGAGGGTCCAAACCACCATCTGAAACCGGTGAAAGTTGATTCCGTTCACATCCGTCAGCAGGTCTTTAAAGAACCCTTCTGACGTGGGCTTGCTCAATCCCGATGAGGCATCGTTGATTTTCTTGGTGATTTCGTCGAGTTGGGATTGCTTGGTAGCGAGTTGGACTTTGTCTGCGTCCGTCGCCGAGCCGTCGTCTACCTTGGCCTGCAGTTGCGCAATTTCCGTCTGCAGTTGGGCCTGTTGCGGGTTAAGATCGGCGAGTTGGCTGTTGGCGCTGTCATTCTTGTTGCCGTCGATCATCGCCGCCCCCAGGGCAGTGCCGGTCCCGATTCCTATTAAGATCAACGCTTGTTCGGTGACCGTGTTGTAATCACCGGTAATCAGATACATAAAGATGAACGACCCAATCACCAGGAAAAACCAGAACGCTGCCTGCAGTCGCGCTAGACTGTACGGCCTTTTGTTCGCGTCTGCGAGCGGCGGACCGGAGTCGCGCACGATGCCACTGTGGACGGCCTTTCGGCAGAACCAAATGATCAGGACGATCAAGGCGATGAACGCACCGATGGCCCAATAAGGATAGTAGAGACGCAAACGAATCCGCGGCGGGAAATTGTGATCTGCAAACGCAAACTCTTTGTCGGCGGAACTCCCCACGCCAACAGTAACGTTTCGGTACGGATTAAAACTTGGTTTCGCCAGCAAGGCGTTCCACGCTGCGTTCGACTCTGCGGTACGTTTCAATTCGAAAGCAAGTGTGGTGACGTTCGGGTCCCCGGAGTCGCGCGTACTTGCATTAACACCGCTAATCGGACGTCCGTCGAGGAACAGCACGAGTGTGCTGGGGCTCACGGCGCCAAGGCTTTTGACTTCGACGATTATTTCGTCCCCAATACCAGCTCTACAGAGGCTGTCGAAACCCTTAGGCGTGGTCCCCTGCTCATTTTTCTTATCGGCATTCAATGGCTGCTTGCAGTCTTTAGGCACATCGACAGATGTGACGGCTGGGGTTGCGGATGGTTGCGCATCCTTTGCAGAACTTTGCTGAGAGCCTTGCGCGCCACTTTGCTGGCCGTTCGGCGTGGGAATCGGCGTAGGAATTGGCGTGGAACTCCCAGCCGAATTCTGTGATAACGCGATGATCGGCAAGGAACAAACGATCAATACGATAACAGCGCTCTTGATATGCACCGATTAAGCTCCTTTATCTGAGGCGGCGTCGCGACCGGAATGGATCAGTGGCGGCGATGTCGCGTCGCTCTGTGAGAGCGCGCCACGCGGCGCGCAGAAGGTACTTTGGGACAGGCGGCTTATACTCTGCCACTAAGTCCCTGTCAACAATTATCTTTCGTCAGGTCTTTCATTTAATTAAGAACCCCATGCTTGCGTAGTTTGGGACAAACATGAATATTAGTGCCTTGCAAAATAGCTTACTTAACGGCTTCAATTGGTAACGAACCGAAATGCGAAATCAGATATCACTATGGACCATCGGGCATTCGACGCTATCGATCGAAGACTTCATCAGCAAACTTACGTCGTTTGAAATTCAGGTGCTGGCCGATGTAAGAAGCTATCCCGGCTCGCGCCGGTATCCGCATTTCAACAGAGAGAAATTAAGCGCCTCGTTGGCGGACGTCGGTATCCGTTACGAACACTTTCCTGAATTGGGCGGTCGTCGTCGCGCTCGTCCTGATTCACTTAATATGACTTGGCGGAACGAATCATTTCGCGGGTATGCGGATTACATGGAAACAAATGAGTTTCGTGCCGGTATCGATCGCCTGCTCGATCTCTCGACGACGCAGCGCACCGCGATCATGTGTTCAGAAGCAGTCTGGTGGCGATGTCATCGCAGCCTAATTTCCGATTATTTGAAAGTGAAGGGAATTGAGGTAAATCACATCATGTCGATTGGCAAAGCTGAGACACATCCATTCACATCCGCTGCCGGCGTTGTTGATGGAGAGTTGTCCTATCGTGGCGTCTTAATCAACTAGCGCAAGGTCTGTGCGCTGCTCGGAACGTTCGCGACATGATACGATTTGCCGGAAGCGAACCATGATACCAGGAGCGCATGACAAGGTTTTTCGTTGCGAACGCTGTGACGCCGAGGTGTCGCACGTAGTGGAATCAATCGGCGATGACAATCGACTGCATCATGTTTGTTGGGATTGCGTTGGCCGCGATGAGAAGCGGTTCAATCAAAAGCCCGGCTGGCGCCGCGCTCACCGCACACGACGATACGAACCACCTGCGGCGCCGGCCGGCAAGATCTCCTGAGATTTCAATCGCCCGCTGCCTTCTGCGGTTTTGACTTTCTGATGTCATGAGTCTCTTCCCACGAATGGCCGTCTCTGGCTAAAAGTTCATCGGCTTCTTTCGGCCCCCACGTTCCGGCTTCATAGTTCGGAAAATCCGGCGGCGGACTGTTGGCCCACGCTTCCTGAATCGGCGCTACCACGGCCCATCCGGCTTCAACCTGATCGGCGCGCTGGAACAGAGTTGCGTCGCCCATCATGCAATCGTGCAGCAGCCGCTCGTATCCCGTGCTGGGTACGTCGCCAAAATAATCTTCATAGTCGAAATTCATGTTGACGGCGCCGATGTTGAGAATTGGCCCGGGCACTTTCGCGCCAAAGCTCAAAGAAATTCCTTCGTCCGGTTGAATGTGAAGCACGAGCCGGTTACCCGATAGTTTATTAACTTCGGTGTCGCGGAAAAGCATGAACGGAGCGCTCTTGAACTTGATAGCGATCTCAGTGTCGCGAGCCCCGAGGCGTTTTCCGGTGCGTAGATAGAATGGCACATCGCTCCAACGCCAGTTGTCGATAAGGATCTTGAGCGCGACAAAGGTCTCTACACTGGAATCCGGCGCGACATTTGGTTCACTGCGGTAAGCGGGGACCGCTTCGCCATCGATCACTCCGGCATCATACTGACCGCGGACGGTGCGCTGGGCGGCTTCTGCGGGCGAGGGACATTGGGCTGCATGAAGGACCTTCGCCTGCTCATCGCGAACCGCGTGCGCGTCAAACGAAACCGGCGGCTCCATCGCGGTGAGCGTCACCAACTGAAGCAAATGATTCGGCACCATGTCTCGAAGCGCGCCGGCCTGCTCGTAATATCCGCCGCGCTGCTCGACGCCGACTTTCTCGGCGGCGGTGATTTGCACGCATTCGATGTAACGCCGGTTCCAGATGGGTTCAAAAATTCCGTTACCGAATCGAAAGACAAGGATGTTCTGCACGGTTTCTTTGCCGAGATAATGATCGATTCGATAAATCTGATCTTCCTTCAATACTCGTTTGATGTCGCGATTCAGTTTCTGTGCAGACTTAAGGTTAGAGCCGAAGGGCTTTTCGATTATTACTCGCCGCCAGTGGTCCTTTCCTTCTTTCGTTAAGCCGGCGGCCCCCAGTTTCTGGATCACCGGAGCAAAGTATTGAGGCGCGGTCGCCAAATAGAAACAGTAGTTTCCGCTGGTGTTACGTTCTCGATCGAGTTTCTCGAGCGCGTCTTTCAGGTGCGTGAAGGTCTGCTCGTCATCAAAGTCTCCCGAGAGATAAGAGAGCCGCTGCTCGATCCAATCCCAAACTTCGGGTTCGACTTTTTCAGTCGCGAATTCTTTCATGTCGTCGCGCAAACGACTGCCGAACTCTTCGTCTTTCATTTCCGCGCGCGCGACGCCAATGATCGCGAAGTTGTCAGGGAGTAAATCGTTTTTTCGGAGATTATAGAGCGCCGGAACCAGTTTTCGTTTCGTGAGATCTCCGGCCGCGCCGAAGATTACGAGAATACACGGCGGGCTCATGTGCGATTTGTTATTGGTCGACTCTGTCATAGGTTGTTCCCCCTCTCCCTTTGGGAGAGGGAATACGGACGACATCTATTCTTTATTGCTTCGGTTCGATGTGCCCACCAAATTTCTTCCGCATTGCCGAAAGAAGTTTCTCTGCGAAAGTGTGTTCCTGTCTCGATCGAAAACGGGTATACAGGGCTGCGCTCAAGACCTCCGCCGGGACGGCTTCTTCGAGTGCTGCCTCAATGGTCCAGCGCCCTTCGCCTGAGTCCTGAACAAAACCGCTGTAGCTCTTTAGTTCAGGATCCTCCACCAAAGCCATGGCGGTAAGATCGAGCAGCCAGGACGAAACCACACTGCCGCGTCGCCAGACCTCCGCGATGTCGGCAATGTTAAGGTCATAACGAATCGCTTCAGGGAGTTGATCGGAAGTCGCATTGCGAAAGATGTCAAAGCCTTCGGCGTACGCCTGCATCAATCCATACTCGATGCCGTTGTGGACCATCTTCACAAAGTGACCGGCGCCGGATGGGCCGCAGTAGATATAACCGTCTTCGGCCGTACCTCCGATTTTTTCACGGCCGGGCGTGCGAGCGATATCGCCGCGACCGGGAGCGAGCGTTTTGAAAACCGGATCGAGATGACGCGCGGTCTCTTCTGGTCCACCAATCATCATGCAGTAGCCACGTTCGAGCCCCCACACGCCGCCGCTCGTGCCCACATCCATATAGTTGATCTTCTTTTCACGAAGCTCCTCGGCCCGCCGCGCATCATCTTTGAAATAAGAGTTGCCGCCATCGATGATGATGTCGCCGGAATTCATGCGGGCGGCGAGATCGTTGACGGTTTGTTCCGTCGCCTGGCCGGCCGGCACCATGATCCAGACTGCGCGCGAAGGTTTCAGCTTCGCGAGCAAATCGTCGAGCGACTCAGCGCCGGTTGCGCCTTCACCCGCGAGTGCTTTCACGTTATCGGCGCTAACGTCCCACACGACGCATTCATGACCACCGCGCATCAGCCTTCGCACCATGTTGGCGCCCATCCGGCCGAGTCCAATCATTCCCAGTTGCATAGCATCGTTCCTTTTGTCAGAACCCGGAGCGGTAGCGACGGGATCTATAGCTCAACGTTAATTAATGATCCGGTCGCTACCGCTCCCGGTTCTGACACCTCGTGACACCATTAAGAGACAAAGGCACACAAGAGTTAGATAAGTACTCGTTTGATTGCACTTCCCAACCTGCGCAGTCCGTCGTCAACATCCGATTCCATATGTACGCGTAACGCACGCCGCCCACGTTCGTTGAGCACTGCAAAATCGCCGCGTGCCTGCGCAGCTTTTACAATTCCGAAAGAGTATTTTTGATCCGGCACCGGCAAGTCGTCTCTGTCGTCGCAGGTGACTTGCAGAAAGACCCCGCTGTTTGGACCACCTTTGTAAGCCTGGCCCGTTGAATGAAGAAAGCGCGGACCAAAGCCCAGGCACGTCGCCACCTGCTTTGCATCCCTCACGGCTTCGCGCGCAGCTTGCAGAGACCTTTTATGCGCTTCGTTCATCTCGACATATGCGAGCAATGCGAAATAGTCGTGCGGTTTCACTTGCTCCAGATGAGCTCTCAAATATCCGTCCAATGATTGTTCGCTCGCCGCAGCCTCTAGCGCAGCTGTATTCCTTGAATCAGCAAACAGCTTAATTCCTTCCACTTCAAAAAAGGGAGATTCAGAAGGCAGCGAGCCCGTGCGCTCATATTCATCGGTAAGCTTTCGGGTGGCTACTTTGCTGGCTTCAACGTCCGGTTGATCGAACGGATTAATGCCGATAATCGATCCCGCGACTGCCGTGGCGATCTCCCAGCGGAAGAATTCCTGACTAAGATCGTAAACGTCCGCAACTGAAATCGAGATCACTGCTTGCCCGGTGAGCTCAAGTTCGGCAAATGTCGCGTCTTGCTTAACATCCGGTGCGGACTCTAAACGCAAATAGATGAACACGCGATCATCGCCATAAACGTCAAGCGAGCCGAGCGGTTCGCGATCTACTGGAATCAAACCCTTCCCGTTCTTGCCGGTCGATTCAGCCAGCAACTGTTCGAGCCACGCGCCGACGTCATAGATCGCAGGCGAGGCGACGATCGTAATTTTGTCGCGACCCTGGTTGTGAGCCGTTCCGAGAACGGCGCCGAGAATCGCACCTGGATTGTTTTCTGCTGATAGGTCACGGCAGGCCTTCACCATTTCACTCGCGCGGCCCAGAAATTGGCTTACATCAATCCCCATCGCCGCGGCTGGCGCCAGGCCAAAATCGGAGAGCGCTGAATAACGTCCACCAATCGAAGGCACGCCCAGGAATATCTTGCGGAAGTTTTCCCGCGCGGCTTCTTCGCGTAACTTTGACCCCGGATCAGTTATCGCGATGAAACGACTGCCTACTTCAGTAGCTCCCACTGCTTCCTTGGCGCGCGCATAAAAATATTGTTTGAAGATATTTGGCTCGAGGGTCGTCCCCGACTTGCTTGAGACGAAGAACAACGTCTTTGCCAGATCGATCCGGTTTTCAGTCGCGCGGATTTGGGCCGGGTCAGTTGAATCCAGCACGTGCAGCCCAGGAAAGCCGTCAATCCTGCCGAAAGATTTGCGCAGCACTTCGGGGCACAGGCTTGAGCCTCCCATGCCGAGCAGCAACACGTGCGTGAAGCCCGCGTCCTTTACTTCGGCGGCGAAATTTGCGAATCGTCTTTCAGTCTTTTGCTGCTCGTCGACAATGTTCAGCCAGCCAAGCCATTTCTCTTCGCCTTGATTGGTCCAGAGGGAAGGACCGCCGGCCCAAAGCTTTTCAACTTTTTGGTTCGCGTCCCAATCCTGCAGCGTTGCCTGGACCGCGCTTTTCAGTTCAGGCGGCAACGAAAGATTTTGTTGGTTGATGGTCGGTGCGATCGCCGCCTCCTCGTTTATCGCGCGTGTGTAGAACGGACCGCGGCCAAAGTTCGGAGGCTTTCGGTGTATGGGGGTCGGGCGACTCCGCGATCGGTAATGATCGCGGCGATAAGTTCGTTGGGGGTAACATCGAAGTTGTGGACACCTACACCATCGGGCGTCATTTGATGATCCTGAACATGCGTCACTTCTTTCGGGTCGCGCTCTTCGATCGGGATGCCGTCGCCAGTGGCCGTGGACAGATCGACGGTCGACAGCGGGGCCGCGACGTAAAAAGGGATCTTGTGTTGCTTTGCCAGCACGGCGACCATGTAGGTTCCGATCTTGTTCGCCGTATCACCGTTCGCGGCTATGCGATCCGCGCCCACCACGACACAGTCGACTTTCCCTTGCTTCATCACGTGGCCGGCCATGTTGTCGGTGATCACGGTGACGGGAATGTTGTCCTTCGCCAGTTCCCAGGCCGTCAAACGCGCGCCTTGCATGAAGGGCCGCGTCTCGTCTGCAATCACCGCGACGTGTTTGCCGGCCTTGATCGCTCCGCGAATTACGCCGAGCGCGGTGCCGTAATCACCGGCCGTGGCTAACGCACCGGCGTTGCAGTGGGTCAACACGGTCGCGTTATCAGGAATCAATTCGCCGCCAAAGAGTCCGATCGCCCGGTTCGCTTCAATATCTTCGTTGTAAATCAACAAAGCTTCTTCAGTCAGGAGCTTCTTTATTTCTTCCTCGTCGCGGATGTTTTCGGATTTTGCTTTCGTGATTACTCCGCGCATACGCTCGATGGCCCAGAACAGATTGACTGCCGTCGGGCGCGTCGCGGCCATCACTTTGCACATGAAGTTGAAATCAAACTCAAGATCGGCGACCGACGTCCCGACCGACTGGCTGGCGCCCAGGGCCAACCCCATCGCGGCAGAGACTCCGATAGCCGGCGCTCCGCGCACCACCATCTTCTTAATCGCATCAGCTACTTCTTCGTACGAACGAAGCATCAGGTACTTCTCTTCGTTCGGAAGCAAACGCTGATCGAGCATCGAGATGCCTTCTTTAGTCCATTCGACTGTTTTGATCATTGGTGCATGAATATTACTTGAGAGGCTGGCTGCCAGCAAAGCGAGTAGTGTCCCAGAATCCTCGACATCGAGCCTGCTCGGGAATATAGTCCAGCCGTTCTCGAAAATCTGCAAAAGGAGAATCGTGACAAAATGCCTAAAACAGAGTGGTCAGTGGAATGTAAGAATGACTCCGCTGGCGTGATCTTCCGGTTCGAGTCGGTTAACCTGAACGGCGACGGCCACTTCGACAGGGAGGAGTTCGACTCAACGAGCGGGCCCCGTACTGTTTATCTGCCCGCGGAGACCTGTAACTTTGTCGTTGAAATGCATAACGTCAAGGGCCACGTTGTGGTTTTTAGCGGTCAAGTGAGTAACGGCAACTTGCTGGTCGCATCGGGTACATGGACCAATCCTAAAGTGGAAAAATATTCAGGGACTGGATCGGAAGCTCAAGCAGCAACTACCCAGTGAGCTAGAGAATGTTGGAGACATACCTCGCTTGGGCGACACCCACTTGCCAAATCCCGTAGATGCCGTCACGTAGAAGAACTGTGCATGCATCGCGCGAAATGTGGCGATACCATAAGACGTCCGGTCACTAATAATCCAAGCAGTCAGCTCCTTGCTCACTCTATTAGTTTCCAAGAAAATAAGCCGAATCCGGGTACGTAATCGTTGGGCCTTGTGTGAAAATACAATGCCGAACAAACCATTGGACCGGGGTTGGGAAGAGTATTTTCTCGGGTCAATACCTCATAAGTCAGTAACACACTAACGGGACCCTGTCAGCAAATCGATTAAGCTTTGACTCGGCTCCGTCCGCGTGTTATTGTGCGCGCACGTCGTTGGAACATCACGTTCCATAGTTCTTTAACATACGTTCAGGTGCCCCGCATAAAAGCGGGGAGAATAGGGAAGCGGGTGAGAATCCCGCACGGTCGCGCCACTGTGAATGACTTCGCTGTTTGAGAGCGAAGCCAAAAGTCAGGAGACCTGCCAGAACGTTGCAGCAGCTTTTGAACGCCCGCGAAAAGGTGTTCAGGTCGCAGTGGGAATTTCTGCCTTTCCGAAAATGATCCCGTCGCCAGCCTGTCGCTTCGCGTGGCAGAAGAGGTGACGGGATTTTGAATTCTAGATCTAATTTGGAGTGCGGCGGCAGAACGAAGCGACGACTGGAGCGCAAGCGTCCCGCTTGCATTCAAACGGAGTTTAAGTCTCAGTACGGCAAGCGAGGACGCTTGCGCTCCAGTCAGCCATCGCCGCTTCGCTTTGCCGGCGCACTCCAAATTTTTCTCCTCGCGTTGGTCGCACTTTCACTTTTGACCTCGTGTTCGCGAATTCAAAATAAGAACGCTAACGTCGATCAGTCGCGCGCAGTCACCGACGAAGCCGGACGCCGCGTCGCGCTGCCTCAGAAAATCGATCGGATCATTTCACTTGCCCCAAACCTGACTGAAATCGTTTACGCGGTCGGCGCCGGTGATCGTCTGGTTGGCGACACCACATATTGTGACTATCCAGAGCCGGCGAAGAGCGTCGCGAAGGTTGGCGACACAATGACACCCAGCGTTGAGCGCATTATCGCGCTCAAGCCACAGATTGTTCTGGTATCAACCGCGTCTCAACTCGAAGCATTCACGAATCAGCTCAGCGCCCAACAGATCGCTGTCTATGTTACCAACCCGCAAAGCCTCGACGACGTCTTTCACTCAATCCAAACGCTCGGTGACTTATTTAATGAGCACGATCGCGCGGCCGGCGTGGTCTCGGGTTTGCGAACGCGAGCCGATGCGGTCGACGTGGCCACGAAAACCGCCAGGCCGGTAAGAGTGTTCTATCAGGTC
>Ga0193729_1000936_pt1 | contig 15206 bp, 16 predicted proteins | sample U1c2metaG_FD_143036 | JGI IMG/M metagenome (GOLD analysis project Ga0193729, IMG submission 143036) | Soil microbial communities from a riparian zone of the East river system, Colorado, United States - U1c2 | ecosystem: Environmental > Terrestrial > Soil > Riparian zone | place: USA: East River...
ATCGCTCGTGCGGAACATGGATCTCCGTTACTAGCGAAAACTAAAACAGATTGATTGATTGGTTGGTTGGTTGGCCGGCGAGTCCAATGGAGAAATGGCGGGCTCCCGGCCACTTCCATTTTAACGAGTTGGCGCGGTTATTGTAACGCTGCCGTCGTGAAAGTTCACTGCTCCCATTTTTCCGATCAATTTACGCTCGCGCTCGAGCGCCGACCATAAATCGGCGAAAATGATATCGCCGAGTTGCATGATCGCGGGATGAATCGGCAGCCGCCCGATCCAGCCGCCAACATTTGTGGCAGCAATTTTTCCCGCGCTCGTATCGACGCGATGAGATGTGCGGCTGAAAATTGAATAACCAAAGAGCGAACGCTCCACGCCAATGGTGCAAGCACCTTCGCGGAAAGAAGCAGTCGCGCGCACGAATGTCAGGAACGGGTAAGTCAGCGCCGCTTTTTTGCTGATTAACCGATAAGCCAGATACGCGTTAATCTGGTCTTGCGAATATTCCAGCGGGCTGGGCCTCAGATGTGCGTTTTCCAAATCGAGATCGATTTGTGGTGACACAATCTTTGTCGGCGCGGGAAGTTCCGGTGGCAGGGCCATCTCGACCAGGGCGGCCGCAGCGACCGCAGCCAAAACTAATTTGCTCACAGCAAAGAAATTGTGACGGACCCTGCTCGGCGGTTCCAACATCTTCTGCAAACGCCGATGTGTCTCTGTCGGATCCACCATCGGCTTTTGCGCAGCCGCCGCGGAACGGTCCAGGCGTTCACCGCAATTGTGGCAGTAGATCCGCTCGGCTTCGTTTTCGTGCCGGCACTCCCCACAAACTAACTTCGTCATTGTTGTCGTCGTCGTCATGCTGCCGATCCCTTCTTCGGTTTAGTCGGTGGGGCTGAAGTCGATGTTTTTGGCGGGGGCGTTTTAGATTCTTTGCCGGACGAAGATTTTTCGGCGGCGGTAGGCGCTTCTTTCTTGGCCGCTTCCTGGTAGGCTTTGCTCCGATAGTCGGTGCTATAAAAGCCGGAGCCTTTGAAAATAATCCCGGCGCCGGTGCCGAGAAGCCGTTTTACCTTGCCATGGCCCCATTTTGGGAGCCGGCAAAGATCCTTGGGACATTCCCGGAGCGGTTCGTCGCGCATCGATTGAAACATCTCAAAATTTTGGTCGCACTTCCGGCAGTGATACTCGTAAGTCGGCATGCCGGAAACGCTGCCTCGAAGAAAGCACAATTCAAGCCGCGGAAAGGGCCGAAATTCGCCAGCGCTGCATCTCTTGACTTTGGATACTCCTGCGGTAAAGGGTTCGACCGAAAAGTTTTTATGCGTTCTTCATTTTATCGGCTGTTTCTTTTGTCATTTCTCACAACGTTGAGTTTGATCGCCACCAGCTGCGAGGAAGACGTCCGTTACTCGGGCCAAACTCAATATCTTGGCGGCGTTCATGGCAATGCTCCAACTGCCGGCGCACCCACCGATACCGTTTCTTACTGGGACGGCGATCACATCGGCGGCAAACCTTCCGTCAAAATCAGCCTGAAAGAACAGCGCGCTTATTTTTACAAAAGCGGAATGCTGGTCGGAATTTCGCAGCTATCTACCGGACGCGAGGGGTTGATTACGCCTACTGGTCATTTCTCGATCATCCAAAAGGACATTAACCACGTCTCAACCAAATATGGCGACTTCGTTGACGACTCCGGTAACGTCGTGATGCCCAACGTCTCGGTGGACGACAGGAAACCGCCGGGCAGCCATTTCAAAGGCGCCCCCATGCCTTATTTCATGCGCATCGTCGACGGTGTCGGCATGCACGCCGGATATCTCCCTGGCTACCCCGCATCCCACGGTTGTATTCGGATGCCGCAATTCATGGCCGAAGATTTCTTCAAATCGATTTCAACCGGCACTCCAGTTACGATCACGAATTAAATTCCACGCGAGGTGGATCGAGCAGTCCCTTGCTCGATATTAAAATGGCGGCGAAGCCGCATTATTTAGCGTCGCCCGCGGAGCGGCCGATCGACCTTTTTGAAGCTTCGCCACTTTCGGCGAAAGTTCGCCGTGGAAAAATCGATATCCGGCGAATTGCTCGAGCGCGTCACGCAAAGTGCTCCGATTGCGCGCAAGCTCGAAGAGATCGAGACCCAACGGGCGCCGGTAAAATTTTCGCACATCATCGCGCCGGGACAGGCTTTTCTGGCCGCCGTTATCGCGCGGCGGATGCCGAAAACGGTGTGGATTGTTTGCCCGAGCGTGCGGGCGCAGGATTCGCTTTACGAAACAATCCTGAATTGGCTTCCAGCTACGCAATTTCTGCCCGAAGCCGAATTCGCCGCGGTCGAAAATGTTTTGCCCGATCCTGAAATCGCGGCTGAGCGATTGGCGCTCCTGGCGAAAATCGATAGCGAACCGGGACCGCACGTGATCGTCACCACTCGCGCGAGTCTCGAGCAACCGGCGCCGAAACGCGGCGCTGTCTCAGCCGCGACTTTGAAAATCAAACGGGGCGCTACGTCAACCATGGAGCAATTGCTCGAAAAGTTGAGCGGCTCCGGTTACGAACGCGTCGCCCAGGTCACCACTCGCGGCCAATTCGCTGTTCGCGGTGGCATCGTCGATCTTTATTCCTGGCAGGCGCCGCTGCCGGTGCGGCTCGAGTTCTTTGGCGATAACGTCGAATCGCTGCGTGAATTCGATATCGATACCCAAACCTCCGTGCGCGACCTGCGTAAGATCGACATCTTGCTCGGCGGCGCGGGCGACCAAAGCGGTTTTGTCCGCGACTACATCGGCAAAGAGGACCTCATCATCGAGATCGAGCCGGAGGAAGCCACGGAAAACTTGACGGCTTTAAGCCGTCAAATTGTTCAAATCAGCGAGGGCTGGATCGAAAGCGGTCCCGAAGATTTCAGCAGCGCGTTTCAGGATTGCGACATCGGCGAGTTCGCGGTCGGCGACTTTCTGCTCGCGGAAGCGAAGCGCGATCAATTCATCAAGCGACTGAACGAGTGGCGTAAAAAGAAAGCGCGGATCGTGACTTATTTTCAGACCGAGGGGGAGATCGAGCGTTTCCGCGAATTGATCAGCGCCGATGTGTTGCAACATGTTGATCTTGCTCTCGGCACGCTCGCGCGCGGCTTTTGTTTTCCGCCGGCAGATCTGGTCGTTTTGTCAGCCGCTGAATTGTTCGGCCGTTTCGCGCCGCACGCGCGCCGGCGGCTTTACCACGCCGAACGTCACCGTGCCCAAATCGATTTCAGCGAGCTGAACGAGGACGATCTCGTCGTTCATCTCGAACACGGCGTGGCTCGGTTCGCGGGCCTCACCCGCATTCCAACAACGACAAACGGCGAGCAGGAAGTGCTCGCGCTCGAATTCGCCGACGAAGCGAAGCTCTACGTGCCGCTGGAGCAGGCCTATCTCGTCTCGCGTTATGTCGGCGTCGGCAAACGATCACCTCAGCTCAGTTCGCTCGCCGATTCAAAATGGGCGCGTGCCAAAAAGAACGCGGCCTCATCCATTTTCGATTACGCCGGCAAAATGCTCGCGGTCCAGGCCGAGCGCGAAACCGTCCCCGGCCACGCGTTTGGGCCGGACACAAAGTGGCAACGCGAGTTCGAGCATTCCTTTCCGTTTCGCGAAACGCCCGACCAGATGAAGGCGATCATCGACGCGAAGATCGACATGGAACAACCGCGGCCGATGGACCGGTTGATCTGCGGCGACGTCGGCTTCGGTAAAACCGAGGTTGCGATTCGCGCAGCCTTCAAAGCAGTCATGGACGGAAGGCAAGTCGCCGTGCTCGCGCCCACGACCGTCCTCGCGCAACAACACTTCGAGGTTTTTCGCCAACGCATGCTCGATTACCCGGTGCGGATTGAAATGCTTAGCCGGTTTCGATCGCAAGGTGAGCAGCGCAAAATCCTCGAGCTTCTTCACCAGGGCGGCGTCGACATCGTCATCGGCACGCATCGCCTCATTTCCGGCGACGTCGTATTCAAGGATCTTGGCCTGGTCGTGATCGACGAAGAGCAGCGCTTCGGCGTTTTGCACAAAGAAAAATTCAAGGAACTCTTCAAGCTGGTCGACGTGTTGACGCTTTCGGCCACGCCGATTCCGCGCACGCTTTATCTTTCGCTCGTCGGCGTGAAAGACATGTCGACCATCGAAACGCCGCCGCTCAACCGTTTGCCGGTGGAAACGATTGTCTGCGGTTACGACGAGCGCATTATTCGCGATGCGATCAATCGAGAGCTCGAACGGCAGGGCCAGGTTTATTTTTTGCACAACCGCGTTCAAACAATCGACCGAGTGCGGGAAAAAATTGTCGATCTTGTCCCGCAAGCACGCGTCGAAATTGGACACGGGCAAATGGATTCGGACGAGCTCGAGGAAGTGATGGCGCGTTTTGTTGCGGGAAAAATCGACGTGCTCGTTTGCACTACCATCATCGAAAGCGGTCTCGATATTCCGAACGCGAACACGATCGTCATCGACCGGGCCGACCGTTTCGGCTTGGCGGATCTCTACCAACTTCGCGGCCGCGTCGGTCGCGCTGAACACAAGGCTTACGCCTATTTGCTTTTGCCGCGCGAAATGATGACGATCGGCGCCGCGCGCAAACGGATTAACGCGATCAAGCAATACAGCTCGCTTGGCGCCGGTTTTCGTATTGCCATGCGCGATCTCGAGATTCGCGGCGCCGGCAGCATTCTCGGCACCGCCCAAAGCGGCCATATCATGGCGATCGGTTTCGATCTTTATTGCCAGTTGCTCAAGCAAGCGGTCGCACAACTAAAAGGGCGAAAATTTCAGCCGCGGCTCGAGGTCGATCTTCGAATTGATTTTGTGGCCACCAATGAAGCCGAATTCGCGCAGCTCGGCCCCGAACAGCGCATTCCGGCATTCGTTCCGGCCAATTACGTCAGCGACACTGGATTGCGGATCAAAGCTTACCGCGAGATCGCCGAGATCGGCACCCGCGATCAGTTCGACCGCGTTCAGCGCGAATGGCGCGACCGGTTCGGGAAGTTCCCGGAAGCGGTTGACAATCTGTTTCTCCTCGCCGAAATCAAGCTCGCCGCCGCCAAAGCCGGTATCAGTCGCGTGGAAGTGCGCGAGCGAAAGTTGATGCTGACCCGGCGGGGCGAGTTTATACTTGTCGACGGCAAATTCCCCCGTTTAGTTGCGAAACCAACGCATCTCGCGGAAGTTTTGGAGTTAACGAAAAAATTTACATGATGCGGCAAATTCTTATCGCGCTGATCTCAGCCTGCCTGCTGAATTTTTCGCCGATTTGTCGCGCCGCGTATGCCGCGGGGGACCCGGAAGTCGTCGATGGCGTCGCGGCGGTCGTGAATGGCGACGTGATCACTTTTTCGCAGGTCCGCGGTCTTGTCGCGCCGCGAGAAAAATTATTGCGCGCCCAATTCAATGGCGACGAGCTCATCAAAAAGGTGAAGGAAGTGCGCCAGGCCGCGCTTCAGGATTTGATCGATCGCCAACTCATTATTCAGGCGTTCAAAAAAGAAAACTACCAGATTCCGGACCATTTCGTGGAGGACCGGATGCACGATATCATTCGGACCGATTTCGGCGGCGATCGGAACACCTTCATCAAAACGCTCGAGGCCCAGAATTTCACCATGGGCGAGTTCAAAAAGATGGAGACGGAGAAAATGATCGTCCAAGCGATGCGGAGTAAGAACGTCAAGCTCAACAGCATCGCTTCGCCCGCAAAAGTGGACGAATATTACAAGGCACATCGAGAAGAATTCACCAGCAAGGAGCAAGTCAAGCTGCGTCTGATCATGATTCCAAGTCACGCTAGTGACGGCAACGCCGCCGCCCAGAAGGCGATGGCCGATGAGATTTTCGGCAAGCTCGTCAACGGCGCAGAGTTCGAACGCATGGCGCAGCTTTATTCCGAAGACAGCACCCGCGAACATGGCGGTGACTGGGGCTGGATCGAGCGCAAGACGCTGGCCGGACCGCTCGAAAAAGTCGCCTTCAGCCTCGCGCCCGGCAAAATCAGCAGCATCGTCGAGTTCAGCGGCAACTACTACATTCTCAAAGTCGAAGACAAACACGGCGGTGACACCAAAAAACTGGCCGATGCGCGCGTCGAGATCGAAAAGAAATTGATCCAGCTAGAAGCGCAAAAGCTGCAGGAAAAGTGGCTCGCCAGTCTGAGGTCAAAGGCCTACATCAAAACTTTCTGAGTTGTTAATCGAGAACAACTCTTCCTCTTCCGCTTCGTCTTCTCTCTTCTTGCTCCTGATCGTGCTCGTGCTCGATTGATCAGGTTCGATTACGATCAAGAGGACGAGCATGAGCACGAAGAGACCGCGCATCGGGATCACGCTTGGTGATTGCGCCGGCATCGGACCGGAGATTGTCGATCTTGCCCTGAAATCGGGACGCGTTCCCGATTCAGTTGAATACGTCGTCATCGGCCGGCAGCCTGGTTGCAAGCCAGGCGCGCCGGCGGTTAAAACTGCGCGCGCGGCCGCGGCCGCGCTTGAAGAAGCAGTCACGCGCGCGCGGCGCAGCGAGCTGCACGGGATCGTGACCGGACCAATTCACAAAGCACGGATGTACGAAGCGGGGTTCAAGTTTCCCGGACAAACCGAATTTTTTGCCGAGCGCTGCGCCGTGAAAAACTTCGCGATGTGTTTGACCGGCGGAAAAATCACGGTCGCCCTGGTCACTACGCATATTCCGCTGAGTGAAGTTCCGCGCGCCCTCAAACAGCCGGAAATTGTCCGCATCGGTTTGTTACTTCTCGATTTTCTGGAACGCCGCGGAATCAATTCGCCGCGAATCGCCGTCGCCGGATTAAATCCGCACGCCGGCGAGTCCGGAAAGATCGGCCGCGAAGAGATCGAAATCATCGCGCCGGCTGTTGCCGAGCTACAATCAGCAATCAGTAATAAAGGCCAGTCCGGCTCGGACAAGTCAGCAATCTTCTCCGGCCCGCATTCGCCGGACACGGTTTTTAATCGCGCAGCCGAAGGCGAATTCGATGCCGTGCTTTGCATGTATCACGATCAAGGATTGATCCCGCTGAAACTGCACGCGTTTCATAACGGCGTGAACGTGACGCTCGGTCTGCCGTTTCCGCGAACCAGCCCCGATCATGGAACGGCGTTTGAAATCGCCGGCAAAGGCATCGCGCGCCCCGACAGCATGATCGCGGCGATTAATCTGGCCGTAGTGCTTGCGCAAAAACTCACTACGCTGCGGCCATGAAACGCATTGCAACTGCGCTTTGGCTTCTGCTCGTGTGTAGTTGCTCTGCGTCAGCGCAAACTAGCGCAGCAGAAGCACCGCAGAATCAAATTGAAGTGGTCCTGCTAGGTACTGGTTATCCGCGGCCGTATCCAGATCGCGCCGGCCCTTCGACTACTGTTATCGTAAACGGCAAATATTTCGTCGTAGATGCTGGACGTTCAGTGGTGTTGCGGCTCAGCGCACTTCAGCAGCCGATGCCGCCGATCGCAGCTGTGTTTCTTACGCACCTACATTCTGATCACACAAGCGGATTGCCCGATCTGTTCAACACGAGTTGGGTCATGGGCCGCAAGCAACCGCTGCAACTCTACGGTCCGCGCGGCACTCAGCAGATGGTGGACGGCTTGTTGAAATTTTATGCCGAAGACATCCACATTCGCCGCGATTTGGTAGAAAACCTCGATCCGAAAGGTGCGCAGATCGACGTTCACATCGTTAACGAAGGCCCAGTCTTTAAGGATAGCGACGTGACGATCACCGCCTTCGCTGTCGATCATCGTCCAGTTGAACCCGCGTTCGGCTACCGATTTGAAAGCGCCGGGAAAATCGTCGTGATCTCAGGCGATACCGGTCCGAGCGACAATTTGGTGAAATTCGCGCATGGTGCCGACATTCTAGTGCACGAAGTGTACATGCCGGGATACTTCACAAACGCGCGTTCGGTTGAAATGTCCCGCGGTGATACAGCCGGAGTCGCGCATCGCCTCAGTCGCTACCACACCGACGCTGAGCAGGTGGGAAAAATCGCGGTCGCGGCTGAGGCAAAAAAACTCGTACTGACACACATCATTCCGCCCGAGGATGGTGACAAGATCCGCGAACTAGCGGCCAAGAATTTTAACGGCGAAATTATCGTCGGCAAAGATCTCATGCACGTTGCGCCATGAATTCAGGCCGCGCCATGAACATCGACAAGTACGTTTCCGTCTTCAACATCGGGCTCCAGAACACGTTCGTTTATCGTTGGAATTATTTTCTGCGCGCGGCGTTCGGATTGATCCCGCTCGCGGGCACGGTTTTTCTGTGGAGGGCGATTTTCAAAGAGCGAGGCGGCGCTCTCCACGGCTACGACTACGGCTCGATGATCTACTATTATTTGCTCACGATCCTGGTCAGCAACCTGGTCACGCCAACCGAAGACGAATGGCAAATCGCCGCCGATATTCGCGAAGGCCAGATCAACGCGCTCCTGACTAAGCCGATGAGTTATCTCGCCTACCGGTTCAGTATTTTTTGCAGTGGCCGGCTCGTTTACACCTTCGTCACCCTCCCGCCGATCGCGTTAATCTTTCTCTATTTCCACAACTACGTCGCGCTCCCGCACGATCCGATGACCTACATTCTCGCGACGTTGTCGATGTTGATGGCGGCGTTCATCCAGTTCTTTATCACCTATTCGCTCGCGATGATGGCGTTCTGGATCCTGGAAATCACCACCATCGTTTTCATTGTTTACTCGTTCGAATATTTCCTCGGCGGCCAGATGTTCCCGATCGACATCATGCCGGTCGGAATCCAGGCGGCTCTGAAATGGATGCCGTTTTATTACGAACTGTTTTGCCCGGTCGCGATTTTTCTTGAGCGATTAAAAGGCGCGGAACTGTGGCAAGCACTGGCCATTCAAACCGGTTGGCTTTTTCTCACCTGGGCGATCGCGCGCACCATGTGGCACCGCGGCCTCCGCCATTACCAAGCGGTGGGCGGATAGTACTTCGCTGATGTTGTAGCTGCCGATGTCCCCATCGGCGGGATTAAATAAACTGCCGCCAGAGACGGCGGCAGCTACAACGTTTCACTCATTGTCATGTCGAGCAGAGTCGAGACATCTCTAAATATTTCCGTCCTGATTAAGCTCACGACGACAGAAATGGTAAGAGATTCCTCCACTTCGGTCGGAATGACAAAAATAGGCTAACTCGTCGTCGGTAAACCCGCGGTTTTCCAGGCTTTGAAACCGCCGGCCATGGAGCGGACGTTTTTGTAGCCCATTTTTTGTAAACTTTCCGCAGCCAGCGCGGAACGGCCGCCGCCGCCGCAATGGCAAATGATGGTCATGTTCCGATCGGGAAATTTGTCTTCGACTTCGAGTTCAAGCATTCCGCGGCTCATATGAACTGCGTCCGGAATATGTTCCTCGTCCCATTCGTCTTTCTCGCGAACATCGACAATCACTGTATCGCTGCTTTTCGCTTTTGACGCGGCGTCGGTTGGAGAAATCTCGGTGATCTTCTTTTTCGCGTCCGCGACCAAGTCCTGGAAACCCTTCTCTTCAGCCATATAGATTTCTAACCACTAATGGACACGAATAAACACGAATTTTGCCCTGTTCTTAGTGTCCATTCGTGTCGATTCGTGGTTAAATCTGCGTCATCCGCGTAATCCGCGGTTAAAAATTTGACTATTCGTAGCGTAATGCTTCGATCGGATCGAGTGCGGCCGCTTTACGCGCCGGATAAAAGCCAAAGAAAATCCCAACCGCGGCGCTGAACAGGAACGCGACCACGATTGAACTGATCGAAATCAGCGTCGGCCAATGCGCATAGCTCGATAAGATTTTTGAAGCGCCGATTCCGAAAATAATTCCAATCACTCCGCCAACCGAACTGAGCGTGACCGCTTCAATCAGAAATTGCATCAGAATATCGCTCCCATGCGCGCCCACGGCCATGCGCGTGCCGATCTCACGTGTCCGTTCAGTCACGCTCACGAGCATGATGTTCATGATCCCGATCCCCCCAACCACGAGCGAGACGCCGGCGATTGAGCCGAGCAAAACCGTCATCACGGCGGTCGTCGCCGTCGCCGCGTCCGCGATTTCCTGTTGATTGCGGACGGTGAAATCGTCATCCCGGCCGGGACGGATGTTATGGCGCTGTCGCAACAGCGAGATGATTTGCTGTTGGGCCGCCGCGATCTGCCGGCCGTCCCCGATTTGCACATTGATGTTACGCAACGTCGTCCCGCCGGCGACGCGCTTCATTGCGCTCGTAAACGGCATGATCACGATGTCGTCCTGATCGACGCCCTGCGTGCTCAAGCCTTTCGGCGTCAGGATGCCTGTGATCGTGAACGGTACATTTTTGATTCGGATAATTTGGCCGACCGGATCGTCGTTGCCGTAAATCTGCGAAGATGTTGTGCGCCCGATGACGCAAACCTTATTTGCGCTGCGCACGTCCTGGGCCGTGAACGGCGCGCCATCGGCCAGCGCCCATTGTCGGATATCGAGGTAATCGGCCGACTCGCCGTAGATTCGCGTAAACCAATTCTGATTTCCGGCCGCAACCTGCGTCGTCGAAACAACTTCTTCGCTCACGGCAACAACCCCCGGCACTTCGCGCCGGATCGCTTCCGCGTCCTCAATTTTCAACGTCCCGGCGCCTCCCCAACCGGTTCGAATCCCGCTCGAGGTTGTGCTGCCAGAGAAAATCAGGATCACATTTTGACCGAGACTGGCGATCTGCGCTTCCACCTGCGCCTTGGCGCCATTGCCGATCCCGACCATCGCGATCACCGCCGCGACGCCGATGATGATTCCGAGCGCGGTCAGCACTGAACGCATTTTGTTCCGGCGCAACGCGCGCAGGGCGATGTTCAAGGTCGATCCAATTCTCATACTTGAACCTGCGAATCGATCGGCGCGATTTTTGCCAGCTCGGTCGCGGCATCGAGGCGCCGCGTTACATTGAAATCGTTCAGGATCAGTCCATCGCGCATCACCACGTTGCGTCGTGCGTAAGCGGCAATGTCCTGTTCGTGCGTCACCATGATGATGGTGATGCCGCGCTCATTAAGCTGTTGAAAAATTCCCATGATCTCGACGCTGGTCCGGCTGTCGAGGTTCCCGGTCGGCTCATCGGCAAGAACTACTTCAGGATCGTTCACGAGAGCGCGCGCGATCGCGACCCGCTGTTGTTGGCCGCCGGAAAGTTGGCTGGGATGATGATCTTCGCGCCCACCCAGTCCAACCGATGCTAACACTGCGTCGGCCTTTTCACGCAACTGCGCGTGGGTCAGACGATGGGTGCCATAAAGCAGCGGCAGCTCAACGTTCTCACGCGCGGATGTGCGCGGCAGCAAATTAAAACTTTGGAAAACAAAACCGAGCTTGTGGTTGCGAATATCGGCCAGCTGATCTCGATCGAGCACGGATACGTCGGCATCGTCCAAAAGGTAGCGCCCGGAAGTCGGCCGATCGAGACAACCAAGAATGTTCATGAGGGTCGATTTGCCCGAACCGCTCGCGCCCATCAACGCCACGAATTCGCCGCGTTGAATTTCGAGCGAAACGCCACGCACCGCGTGAACATCCACATCGCCGGTGCGATAGGTCTTATGCACGTCGGTCAATTTGACGACTTCGCCGTTTTTCATGTGACCTTGGCTACGGAAATCTTCGTTGCTGCCCGCTGAACGGATTCGCCGGCGGAGAGCTCGACGCCGACGGCGACGAAAGTTCCGCTGTCACCACGCGATCGCCTTCTTTCAGACCTTCAGTGACTTCAGTCATTATCCCGTCGCTGATTCCTGTTTTAATTTGAACCGCCTTTGGCCGGCCGTAGGACAAAACATAAACGGTACGCTCGGGCTTGCGCTCACGCGCCGCGGTCGGACGCTGACCACTTGGCGACGCTGTCGATTTTGGCGGTTCAGCCGTCGCCGCGTCCGGTGGACGATAACGCAACGCCGCGTTCTTGAGCTGAACCACGTTGTCCTTGTGCTCGATGATGATTGAAACATTCGCGGTCATTCCCGGTTTCAATTTCAAATCCGAGTTGTTGACCCCGATCACCGTGTCGTAGGTGACGACATTTTGGACCGTGATCGGCGCGTTTCGAACTTGCACCACTTTTCCGTGAAACGTGCGCGTCGGAAAAGCGTCGACGGTAAAATCGACATCCTGGTCCACGCTGACCGCGCCGACGTCGGCCTCGGCCACGTTCGAATCGATCTGCATTTTGCTAAGATCGTTCGCAATCTGGAAGATGACCGGCGCCTGCAAACTCGCAGCCACGGTCTGGCCAACGTCGACATTGCGCGAGATCACCACGCCATCGATCGGCGACGTGATCGTGCAGTGGTCGAGATCGGCTTTCGCTTTATCGAGGGCGCCTTGCTTGATTTTCACGTTCGCCTCGGCCTGATGCAGGTTCGCGTTGGCCGTGTCGAGGTCCTGTTGCGAGGAATTCTTTTGGTTAAAGAGCTGTTGCATGCGCGTAGCGTTGACCTTCGCCAGTTCCAACCCCGCCTGCGCGTTTGCCACGTCACCCTCAGCCTGAGTCACCGCCGCTTGGAAGAGCATTGGATCGATTTGAGCCACGGTCTGGCCGGCCTTCACCTGCGAGTTAAAATCGGCGAAGAGCTTGGCAATGTTACCCGAGACCTGGCTTCCCACCTGCACATTGACCACTGGATTGAGCGTGCCGGTCGCGGTCACAAGTTGCGTGATCGGCCCGCGCGTTACGGTCGCGGTTTGATATCCGCCGGCGCTGCTTTGGGTGCATCGGCGAACGACGAACAAAATGATGAGCAGGGCGACAATAACGACGCCGATAGGGAGAAAGCGCTTCATGAAGGGAGATTTGACTTGGGGTCCAATTAAAATGACAGGCAAACGTGCTCCGGCGTTACATCGAGATTTACTCCATCATGCTGCGCAACTCGCTCATCCGCGAGATGAGCTTCAAAGCAAACTTCCTGCTTTGGATGCTGGTGGAGGTGCTTTGGTTCGTCGGCCAGATCGTTTTTTTCTCCATCATCTTCGGTAATGTCGACCGCATCGGGGATTGGACAAAATGGGAAGTGGTTTTGCTCATCGGCACCCATCAAATGATCGCGCAACTTTTCCAGGCTTTCTTTTTCGTCAACGTCGCCGCTATTCCTGAGCTGGTCCGTACCGGAAAACTGGACTCGCTCCTGGTTTTGCCGGTCGACAGTCAATTTGCCGTCTCGACCAAACAATTCGGCCTCGACAGCGTCGTCAACGCCGCCCTCGGCGGTGTGGTCGTTGTCGTCGCCCTGGCGAAGCTCAGTGTCGTCCCAACTCCGATGTCCATCTTGCTTTACGCCATAGCGATCGGGTTCGGCATCGCGGTCCATTATTCGATCATGCTCAGCCTGGCCGCGGTCAGTTTCTGGATCGTGCGGGCGCAGGGTCTGGTTTACGGCTACTTCAACTTCCTCAATATCGCGCGTTATCCGGACGCGATTTTCCCGCGCCTCTTCAAAATCATTTTCGGCTGGATTGTCCCGGTCGTGATCGTGGCCAATATTCCCGCGCGATTGTTAATCAAGTCGTTCGGCCAGCCCGCCCCGCTCATGTTTCAGCTGGTGGTGGCCTCGACCGTGGTCTTTTGCCTCTCGCGCGCGTTCTGGGTATTCGCCCTGCGGCGATACTCCAGCGCCAGCTCCTAGGTTCAGTCGAATTAAACAGCCCGGAGATTCGTCAAATCTCCCCTTGCGCTGATTAGGAATTGTCCTTAATTAAGCCTCCGTTTTTTTCGGCGCCCGACTGCTGGGGCGCCTTTTGAATTATGGCCAAACAGAAAAAGAAAAAAAATTCAGCTAAGAAAGCTGCCCCCCGTAAAGCGAAGCCAGCCCGCAAGGTTTCTGCCAAAAAAGCCCGCGCCAGCGCGAATCCGCGCGAGACCTTGCTCGGACGCAATCATCACGAGCGCAGATTGAGCCCGTTTACTCGCAAGCAAAAGGAGAAGCTCCTGCAACTGCGCGATGCCATGGTCGATTCCATGGCCGGCGTGGCGCAAGACACACTCCGTTCACGTGCTGAAGGCAGCGAGGCTTCCGCATTTGGCATGCATCAGGCCGACGCTGGCTCCGACGCTTACGATCGCGATTTCGCGCTCAGTCTGCTTTCGCAGGAACAGGACGCCCTTTACGAAATCGATCAGGCGCTGAAGCGGATCGAGCTCGGCACTTACGGAATTTGCGAAATGTCGGGCAAACCGATCCCGCACGCGCGACTGGAAGCGATCCCGTTCGCGCGGTTCACCGTCGAATGCCAATCGCAGCTCGAGAAACAGAATAAGGCTTCGCGCGTCCGGCAATCAGTCACCTCGCTCTTTGGTTTGACCGATGACGAAGGCGGCGAAGGCGAGGAAGAAGAAGCGGCGCCGGCGGCCGAATCCAAGGAATAGCAGCGATGGCGCAGGAAATTATCATCCTTGAATGCACCGAAGCGAAAGCGCTCGGCAAACCGGTTTCGCGTTACATGTCTTTTCGAAACAAGAAAAGTCCGCGCACGCCGAACCGACTTGAGAAAAAGAAATACAACCCGTTTTTGCGAAAGCACACGCTTCATCGCGAAACCAAGTAACTCTCGATGCAACCCAAGACCGCCAAACGCCGTTCCGCTTTTCGCCGCGCCAATCGCGCCATGCCCCGGCGCAGGATCGACATCTCGATCGAAGCGATCGATTACAAAAATCCCGATCTCCTGAAAAAATTCGTGACCGAGAGCGGCAAGATTCTTCCCCGCCGCGTCACCGGTATGCCTGCGCATCTCCATCGCAAAATCACCCGCGAAATCAAGCGCAGCCGCTCGGTGCTGCTAATGAAATAGCGCGCGCAATTCGCGCGCCGCAATTATAGCGCAGGCGCCTCGCCTGCCGATTCTGTCATCCTGAACGGAGTGAAGGATCTCTCATAAGCTCATTGATCACGCCGGTTAATTGTGTGATCCAGGCTTCGACTGTGGGATCCCTCGCTCTGCTCGGGACGACTCGGCGAAATCAAGTTGACCATAACCAAAATCGTCGTGCAGCGCTTTCCGGATCGATTCTAGCAGCATGCTAAATGGGAGATCGGTAAATAGCAGAACCACTGGTGCAAGTCCGTGCCGTTCAGGATCGATATAGGCACCAGAAAAAACTATTAGAACGAGAGAACCGT
>Ga0193729_1000937_pt1 | contig 15202 bp, 18 predicted proteins | sample U1c2metaG_FD_143036 | JGI IMG/M metagenome (GOLD analysis project Ga0193729, IMG submission 143036) | Soil microbial communities from a riparian zone of the East river system, Colorado, United States - U1c2 | ecosystem: Environmental > Terrestrial > Soil > Riparian zone | place: USA: East River...
AAGTGCTGCTCGATGAATTCGACCCGGCCATGTTGCCGCATCGCGAGCAGACCCATGACCTCGTTGAGATCACTGAAGGGCGGCGGCGTTGGGCTCGACGCAGCCGTGCGGCTCGACGCAGCCGGTCCGCCCGACGCAACCGTGCCGCACAAGGCGCCCATGAGACACAAGACGATGAGCGGCAGGCGCACTAGGGGCTCCGGTTTCCGTCCGGGCGGGCCCAGAAATCGAAAAAATTGAACCAGTTGTAGGGATCGGTGCGGCAGTAATGCTCGAGCACCGCCGCGTAGCGCTCGATCGCCGCGCACACCGCAAGACGGCGGCTGCCGACGCTCGTGGCGGAGAAATCCGCGACCCGTTCGAATACCACATGATAGTTATTCTTGCCGCGGTACAGGCCGGCCATGAAAAAAACCGGGCAGCGCAGAATGGCCGCCGCGCGCATCGGTCCGGTGGGCACGTAGGCCTGTTCCCCCAGGAACGTGACTGCCTGGGTTGGCTCCTCTCCCAAGGTGCGGTCAGCCAGCACGCCGACGCAGCCGCCCTGCTCCAGACGCTCCGCGATACGCAGCATGGCATCGATTTGGCCGAGCGATACGATATCCGGAACCGCTTTTGGATTGATGGCGGCGAGGATGCCGCTGATCTTGCGTGCGTTGTCCTCGTACATCGCCATCGAAACGCGCAGACCGTTTTGCCGCCGGCTCAAGGAATGCATCACCGCGAAGCTGCCCAGGTGCGAACCCACCAGCAGGGCGCCTCGGCCGATCGACACCTGGGCCAGCACCATCGCCTCTCCCTCGACAGAGATATTGAATCTCTCGAACTGTTCGTTCATCAGATAGACGCGGTCGTGAATGGTGCTCGCGAAGCTCAAGATTTGCAGAAAGCGGTCGCGCGCCGTTGCCGCTCTGCCCAAGGCACGGCGCAGGTAGCAGCGCGAGTGGCGCCGGGCGCTGGGCCCGAACATGAAGAAATACGCGGCAATACAATAGAGGATGATGCGGCTCGAACTGCGGCCCAGGCGCAACGAAAGAAAAGCCATGACCTTCAGCAGCCAAAGGCTGCCGCGCTCGCGATGCCTGACCCATTCGGCCGCGTTGGCCGGGCCGCCCGCAAGATTCGCGCCCTTAAGATTCATGGATCGTGCCGGCGGTCACTTTGCGCTCAGCGACTCGAATCTCAAAGTGAATCAATCCTGGTGCGGGAGCTTCGTGTTCCAAGACCAGAGTTTCGCCCGGCCGAACCGCCTCGAGAAACTTCGCGGACCGAATGCGCCAGCCATGAAGGTCAATTCCGCGCCCAAGTTCAATGGCCTTGAGCATCTCATCGAGCAGCAGGGCGCCGGGCAGGACGGGAAATGCGGGGAAGTGGCCCGCAAACACGGGGTGGTCCGCCGCCAGGCTGAGCGTGCTGTGCATTTTCATTGCGATTCGTTCATTCGCTTTGTCGATCGGCGAGGCCTTGCAGTGCCTGTCGAGGCAACTTGCCGGTGGCGTTGCGCGGCAGCTCCTCGACCATGAGCAACGGGCGCGGCAAAAACACCGGGTCGATCCGCTGCCTCAACTGTTCGGTCAACGTGGCAACGCTCAATCCCGGAGCGACGACCACGGCGCCCAGGCGCGCCACTCCGGTCGACCCCGTCAAACCTTCTCGCAGGAAGAACGCGCCGTCAACCACGCCCGGAATGGCATTCAGCTGCGCATTCAAGTAGCCGAAAGAGCTGCGCTTGCCCGCCACGTTGACCAAGTCGGCCGTGCGGCCGTGCAGCAGGAACTCCTCATCTCCCGTGATCTCGATGACATCGCACATCGGCGTCAATTGCTCGATGTGACCGCCTTGCGCAAAGACTTGCTCGTTCACAATGCTCAAGCGAACGCCCGGCCAGAGCCGCCATGCGGCGGTGTCCGCCGTCCGTCGGATGGCAATTTGGCCGGTTTCCGTGGAGCCATAAATCTCCAGCAGCGAGGTCCGGTACTTGTCCTCGACTTCGCGTGCCAGATCTTGGCTCAAGGGGGCTGTGGCCGATACCACCAGATCCACCGGGGGGAATTCCACTTCGGAGGTGAGCAGGGTGCGCAAGTGGATGGGGGTGGTCACCAGGGCCCGCGGCCTCGGGACCCTGTTGACGGCTGCCGCAACATCGGCCGGATAAAACGGCCGCTCCGCGCAGAAGGCGTTGCCGCTCAGGAGCGCCAGCAATACGGTGGATTCAAACCCGTACATATGCTGTCCGGGTACCGTGCCGATGATGGCGTGACTCCTGCCATCGGCTAATCCCAAGCGCGGCGCACCGTTCTGAATGCAGCGCGCCAGCAAGCCCCAGGTCTTCCTGTAAGGAACGGGCGTGCCGGTAGAGCCCGAGGTAAAGACGATCGCCGCGAGCTGCGTCGTGGGGATGCCGGGAATGCTGAAACGCTCCGCCGCCTCCGGCATGGGCTCGGGAAACCGGTCGGGAAAAAGGATCTGCGGCAATTCGATCTCGCAGCGCGGGTCGTCGGTCAAACAGAATGCGTCCGGCGCAAAGGCAGCGAGCTGCGTAATGACCTGCGGGGTATGCGTCGAAGGCAGCAGGCTCACGCGCCCGGACATCAAGCAAGCCGCGAGCCCCACCGTGAACTGATATCGGTCGGCGCACACATTCAGCACATGCCGCGAATCAGGCAGACATTTCGCCAAATGTTTCGCGTCGGAAAGAAACTGTGATGCCGTGACCGCGACGCCGCTGCGATAGGCCACGACCGCCGCCGGTGAGGAATGTGACAGTAGCGCGATGGTGTCCATGATCTGTCAGGGCGGATTCACGAAGTACACGCGCAAGGTTGCGATCAAGCCGCTGCGCTGCACCTGGGGCAGCACGCGGCGCCGGACTGCGTATTCCGCCACGAACATGAGCAAGATCAAGGGAAGCGAAAAGAAATTGACGAACAGCGACCAGACGCGCAGCGGCGCAAACTCGAACAGCACGCAGGTCACCGCCATATTCAGCAAGAAGAAAATGACCCACGCAACGGTGACGCTGCGGGTGTAGCGCAGTTCGAGCGCGGAGAGCGGCCCGTGAACCTTGTCCGCGAGCCGCGTACAGAGCGGCACCCGGCCTTTGAGCAGCGAGCGCCCGAAACTGAAGGCCATGATGCCGTAGAAGCCGCACTGCTGGATCAAATACACCACGGAAAAATTCTCGGTGAAAAGCGGCCAGTAGTGATGCAGCAGGAACGCCGCCGCCGCGGCCGCCAGGAAGGCGATCAGCGTGCCGCTCCAACGCCAGAGTAGAGCGAAACCGAGGGTCAGCATGGGCGCCAGTGCGAGACCTGCACCCAGATCCTGCGCCTGTGGGTTCGAATTGCTGTAGTGCGACAGTACCGAGTAAGCGATAAAGAACACGACGACGGCAGCAAGCTGCAGGCGCCTACATCCCGAAGCCATGGCTACTTGGTTCTCTGCGCCGCAATGTACTCTGCAAGGTGCCTCAAAGAACGGAAGATCTGCTGATTCTCCTGGCTGTCGGCCCGCAAGTGAATGCCGTATTGCTTAGAGACGATGAGCGCCACCTCCAAAATATCGATGGAATCCAAGCCCAGCCCTTCGCCATACAGGGGTGCGTCAGGATCGATATCCTGGGGCAGCACCTCGAGGTTCAGTGCTTGCACGAACAGCGCGGCGAGTTCCCGCTGTAGACCGACATCGGTCAGCGGCGCCGGCTGTTGCATGAGCGACGCTTTGTCGGACATAGGCTAGGCTTTCAGTTGGAGTTCGAAGTGAAGGCATTATATAGGTGCGGGCCGATGCGGCAACCCGCAGGCGAACGGCGTATGCTCCGGCGCTATGCAAGCTCCGCACCCGCCGTTGCGCGATTACTACTTGCACGAGGCGGAACGGGGCGACTGGGTACGGCAGCTGTTCGACCGGACCGCCGGCGATTATGACCGGATCGAGCGCGTCATGGCCTTCGGGTCGGGGTCCTGGTACCGCAGACGGGCGCTTTCGAGGGCTGGCCTCCTGCCGGGCATGCGGGTGCTCGATATTGGTGTCGGTACCGGCCTCATGGCCCGGCAAGCGGCAGGTTTGGTGGGCGCGTTGGGATCGGTCACGGGAGTCGATCCCAGCAGCGGAATGATCCAAAGCGCCAATGTTCCCCCAGGGGTGGAACTGCTGATCGGCAGCGCCGAAGTCATCCCCGCGTCACCGGCCACGGCTGATTTCCTCTGCATGGGATACGCGCTGCGCCACATCGCCGACATGTCCGCCGCTTTCCGGGAGTTCATGCGGGTGCTCAAGCCCGGCGGCCGGATTTGCCTCTTGGAGATCACTCGCCCGGAGGGGTGGGCCTCGCGCGCGATTCTCAAAACCTACATGCGGGGAATCGTGCCGTTCCTGGCAGGCATTCTTGGCGAGAATGCCGATTCTCCCAAACTCATGCGTTACTACTGGGACACGATCGATGCCTGTGCGGCTCCGGACGAAATCCTGGAGACGATCCGCGAGGCGGGGTTCGTTGAGGATTACCGATATGTAGCGTTGGGCATATTTTCGGAATACTGCGCGCGCAAACCGATGGCGTAAGGCAGGGGCCTGCTCAGGCGGGCGTCCAAGCCTTGCGCAGGCGCCGCGCTGCCAGCAACGGCAGCCGCAGAATAAATCCAAGGAACAGCCGGAAATGCATCCAGGTGAGCAGCGCATTGTCGCGCCCGTATTTAAAATGCGAGACGCCTCCCTCTTCGGGTTTGAAGTAGCTCACTCTCGCGGGCAGATTGATCGGCCTCACCCCCCGCCAGCACAGCCGCACCACGGCCTCGACGTCAAAATCGAAGCGGCGCATCCAAAGTTGCCGTTGCATGACGCTGATCAAGGGATCGATCGGATAGACGCGAAAGCCAAAAAGCGAGTCGCCAATCCCGGCCCACAGCGTTTCAAGATTGGCCCACCAGTTGGATATTTTGCGCCCCTTGACGCGAAGGCTCGGCGCGCTGTCATCGAATTCCGGTTTTCCCAGCACCATCGCAGCGGGCGATGCCGATGAGGTTTGCATGAAAGGCGCAATCCTGTCGGCCGGATGCTGTCCGTCGGAGTCCATGGTCAGCACGTGGGTAAAGTTCAGGGCGCGCGCCTCGCGCATGCCGAACAGGACTGCCGCCCCCTTGCCGCGATTCTTGGGAAGCATCCACACGCGAAGATTCGGCTCCGCGGCGGCCATCTCCGACAGCCGGTGTTCGGAATGATCGGTGCTGCCGTCGATGACCACCCACACGGGAGCCCATTGTTCCAGGGCCGCGCGCACCGTTGCATATACCTTGGGGCCTGGGTTGTAGCTCGGAATGAGCACCAGGTGAGTGCTCGATGGCGTCATGATGCGCGTTTCAGCCAACGCGACTGCAGCGCAGTTTCGAGCGCACGGCGGTAGTACTCATCGAGTTCTGCCGTAAAGGCGGCGACGTCCGACGGCGGATCGAATCGCCGGCCCAACCGGACGCGGTATGTGATGGGCAACTCGGGCCGCTTGAACAGCGGCCACCCCTTGCTCAAGAAGGGCGAGTCGGTCTCAATGAGCAGAGTTTGTACCGGCACTTTGGCATGTTTCGCAATGAGACCGACGCTGCCGACCAGAGGATTGATCGGCGCCCGCGTCGTACGCGTGCCCTCGGGAAACAGCAACAGCACTCCGCCTGCATGCAAGTGCGCCACGGATTCTTTGACCATTTGCCGTGAAGAGTCATTTCTCACGTAACGCGCGAGCCGTGAGCCCGAACCTAAAAACACATTGTTCATGAGCTCCGACTTCATCACGCACACGAGATTCGGATGGCGGGTGAGGATCAGCAACGCGTCGATCAGCGCCGGATGGTTCGGTGCCAGGATCAGCGGCGGGCCGCCTCTCAAGGTGTCGACGGCACGCAGGTCCAAATGGTAGGTGCGCGTGAGCGACAAAGACCAGGAATAGATGCGAAAGCCCGCCATGATGCCGAATCGGCCGACCGCCGTACCGGCGCGCGCCGGCAAGATAAAATAGAGCGGCACGGCAAATATCGACCAGGCCAGACAGATGAGACCCAACAGAGCCAGAGAACTATAGAGCGCGAAATATTCGTAGATGATTTTTAAAATACGCGGCATCGTCGGCATCAGTCCGGTACGTTTACGATCTGTGATGACCGCTTGATCATCCAGGCGAAACCAAATCCCCCCGTCCAATAGCTTTTGCGCTGAACCAGCGGGCTGTCAACAAAAGCAGCGCCGGCCAATGTGTCATAGCGCATGTACGCGCCAACCCAAAACTTCGGATAGCGTTTCGACAAGGCCGCCAGGGTCTGTGTTCCGGCGTACCCGCCCTCGGCATGAAATTCCGGCCGCGATGCGGTCGCAAACTGCGGGGCAACTGAATAGAAATAATCATGATAACGGTGATCCGCGAATAGCGGGCCTGCCAGAAGCCCGAGATTCCAGCCCGGGAGCCCAAAGGGGTCCCTCAAATCCAGATTGAATCTGGGGCTGAATGTCCATCCGATGATGCGCGGCGAGGATTCAACCGTCGCCGCGTAGCGCAGCGGCATGCGCAAATCAAACTTTACCTTGCCCCCGTCGCTGCGAAACAGATGCAAGTCGAACGAGGGGCCTACTTCAACGGTGGATCTAAGGTCGGGCATGCCGCTGCGTTCGCGGTCGTTGCGCACCGGTGTAGTCAAGTTGAAACTCAGATTGATTTCGAGCCGGTCTTGGTTGAACAGCGTACCGCGTACGCCATCCCGATCCGCCTTCAGGAACTTGCCGTTATAGATCACGTAGGGAACGGGCAGGGGGTAGGCGTGGGTGGTATTGGAACCGCGATAGTCCTGAAAGGCGATCGCGCCTGCGCCAAGTCCGACTTCCCACAGGGGTACTTCTTTCGCATGCGCAGGAACCGTGCAGCACGCTGCGGCCAGCAGCACCGCGCCGATGGCCTTAATGTCAACCTCGGGCATACACTTCGCTTTGGTTTTGGGTCCGATCGAGTGAACCCGGGCGACCGCATCCTAGTCTAAGATACCAAACCATGCATATTTTGATTGTCGAAGATGACGAAATTGCTCGCGATTACCTGGCGAAGGCGCTGCGGGAGGCCGGTCACACCGTGGACGTGGCGGGCAACGGTATGGAGGGCCTGCACATGGCCTCATCGATGGCCGTCGATCTGGCGATCGTCGACCGCATGCTGCCGAAGATGGACGGCCTGGCGCTGGTGCAGTCGCTGCGCGCCACCGGCCGCAAGGTACCGGTGCTGATCTTGAGCGCGCTCGGTGATGTCGACGACAGAATTACGGGTCTGCGCGCCGGCGGCGATGACTATCTGACCAAGCCCTACCATATGGCGGAACTGCTGGCGCGCATTGATGCGCTGGCTCGCCGCGGCGATGCGGGCAACGCGGAAGCCAGCACCAGATTGAAATTGGCGGACCTGGAACTCGACCGGATGACCCGGCGCGTCATGCGCAACGGCAAGAAGATAGAGTTGACCGCCCGCGAGTTCCAGCTGCTGGAGTTCATGATGCGCCATAGCGGACAGGTCGTGACGCGCACCATGCTGCTCGAGGGTGTGTGGGACTATCATTTCGACCCCCAGACCAATGTGATCGACGTGCATATCAGCCGATTGCGCCAGGCGATCGACAAAGACTTCGACAAGCCTCTGCTGCACACGGTGCGCGGCGCAGGGTACAGCCTGCGCGAAGACGAATAGCTTTGGGGCCCGACCAGCGCTTTCTCCGTGTTCTCGATACCTCCCCGTTTCGTATCGCCATCGTCTATTCGATCGTGTTCGCCATTGGCGCAGCCGCGCTCATCTATGCCGTGGATTTTGCCGTCTCGCGCGTGGTCGACGGCAGCACCGAAAATTTGATCGAAGCAGAGGTGCAGGGGCTGCGCGAGCAAATGCTGGTGCTCTCGCGCAGCGACTTCATCGAGCTGATCGAACAGCGCTCGCAAGACCAGGACGTGCGCGGCGCGGTGTACCTGATGGTGGACCCGCAGCTGCGCCCGGTGGCGGGAAATGTGCCCGCGTGGCCGAAAGTCGATGCGAGTGCCGGCAAGTGGTTTCTGTTCAAAGTATCCGTGCCGTTCGGCGACGAGACGCGGGAGCACGAGATGCGCGCACAGCGCTTTCCGCTGCCCGGCGGCTATCGCATGTTGGTGGGACACGATGTGCAGGAAAGGCAGGACGTCAAAAGTCTCATGATGCGCGGCCTGATCACGGCGGTGGTGCTCACCTTGCTGCTGGGGCTGGGCGGCGGTTTTTGGATGGGACGACGCATCCTCGCGCAGGCGGGAGCGATTTCCGCGGTGGCCACGCAAATCATGCGCGGCGACCTGTCGCAACGCCTGCCGGTTCGTGATGCCGACGATGAGATCAACACCTTGGCGCGCGAGATCAACACCATGCTCGACAAGATCGAGCAGCTCACGCTGGCGATGCGTACCGTTCTGGACAGCGCCGCGCACGATTTGCGCACGCCCTTGAACCGCCTGCAGGCCAGCGCCGAGGGCGCGATGAACTCGCTCAAAACGGGCTCGCCCGAGCGGCGCGTTCTCGAAGGGGTAACCGCCGAGGTGGATCAGATGCGCAGCACATTGGACGCGCTGCTGCGGATCGCGCTTGCGGAGACCGGCACGGTGGCCCGGGAACCCGTGGATCTGTCCGAGCTGGTCGCGAGCGTGGTGGAACTGTACGCGCCCGTGAGCGAAGAGCGCGGCATCGTGTTGGAGAGTTCGGTGGCACCGGGAGCGCAGGTGCAGGGAAACCGGCAATTGCTGGCTCAGGCGCTCGCGAATCTGCTCGACAATGCCATTAAATTCACGCCGGACGGGGGCCGCATCCGGGTCGTGTTGGATCAATCGGGCGGCGCGCCGCAAGTCATCGTGGAAGATAACGGCCCCGGCATTCCCGCCGACAAGCGCGAGATCGTGCTCGGCCGCCGTGTGCGCCTCGATGAGGCGCGAAAATTTCCGGGGTCAGGCCTGGGGCTGTCGCTGGTCGCGGCGGTGACCAAATTGCACGGCGCGCATCTGGTGCTGGATGATGCGGGACCGGGCTTGAAGGTTTCATTGAAATTTTGACGGCCACGAGAAATATCGAGGAGCGACTATGTGGAAGTTTTCGGCCTGCGCGATCGGCATTGCCGGCTTGGCAGCCTGCGCCGGCAATCAGGCGCCCGCCGTGAGTGCATCTGCGCAGCACGCGGCTCCGCAGCCGGTGCTGCGCTCGGGCATCGATCTGCAATACGCGGACAGCTCGGTTCGTCCTCAAGATGATGTTTATCAGTATTTGAACGGCAAGTGGCTGCGCACTTTTCAGCTGCCTGCCGATAAAGGTGCGGTGGGGTCGTTCACCGCCGTCGAGGACACGACCGAGGAGCAGCTGCGCAGCATCGTCGAGAGCCTCGACCAGGCCAGTCTCAGCGACGGCGATGCGGACTCGAAGAAGCTCGCCGATCTGTACGCGAGTTTCATGAACGAGGAGCAGCTCGAGGCGTTGGGTTTAAAGCCGCTGCAAGCGGAATTTGCGGCCATCGACGCCATCAAGGACATGAACTCCCTGCCCGTGCTGGTGGCGCACATGAATGCCATCGGCGCGGGCGCGCCCTACGGTCTATTCGTCAATCTGGACGCGAGAAACTCCACCCAGTACGCAGTGAGCCTGTTTCAGGGCGGCTTAGGCCTGCCGGATCGGGATTACTACTTGAAGGACGACGCCAAACTCAAGCAGGCGCGGGTCGGCTATCTGGCGCACATCGAGAAAATGCTGAGCATGGCGGGCGAATCGAAGGCCGCCGAGCATGCGGCCGCGATCCTCAACCTGGAAACCGCGCTGGCCAAGCTTCAGTGGACGCGCGTGGAGGACCGGGATCCGATCAAGACCTACAACAAGACGGCAATCACCGAGCTGCCGGCGTTGATGCCGGGGTATGACTGGCAGCGTTATGTGCGCAGCGCCGGCATCGACGGCAAAGTCGACTCGGTCATCATCAGGCAGCCGAGCTATTTCACGGGTCTTGGCAAGGTGATGACGAATACACCGCTGCCGGTGTGGAAGGCGTATTTCAAGTGGCGGGTGCTGTCCGCAGCGGCGCCGTATCTTTCAAAGGCCTTCGTCGATGAACGCTTCGCGTTCACCGGCGGCATATTGCGCGGCGTTCCCGAAAATCAACCGCGCTGGAAGCGCGGCGTTGCGCTGCTCGACGGCAGCATCGGCGAGGCGCTCGGCAAGCTGTATGTCGCGAAATATTTTCCGCCGCAGCACAAGGCGCGCATGCAGGCGCTGGTGCAAAATTTTCTGGAGGCGTACCGGCGGGATATCGATACCTTGGACTGGATGAGCGCCGAAACGAAGGTCGGCGCCCAGGCCAAGCTTGCAAAAATGCTGCCCAAGATCGGCTATCCCGACCGTTGGCGCGACTACAGCGCGCTGAAGGTTTCGCGCGACGATTTGCACGGCAACGTGGTTCGGGCGAATGAGTTCGAGTATCGGCGCAACCTGGCCAAGTTGGGCAAGCCGGTGGATCACGGCGAATGGCGCATGCGTCCGCAGACCGTCAACGCGTCATATAACCCAACCAGCAATGAAATCACCTTTCCGGCGGCGATACTGCAGCCGCCATTCTTCGACGCGACGGCCGACGATGCGGTGAACTATGGGGGTATCGGCGCCGTGATCGGTCATGAGATGAGCCACGGCTTCGATGATCAGGGCAGCCAATTCGATGCTGACGGCAATCTGCATGACTGGTTCACCAAGGCCGATCACGAGAAATTTGCCGAAAAAACCAAGGCGCTGGTTGCGCAGTACAACGCTTACGAGCCGGTGCCCGATTACCATGTCAATGGCGCGCTGACGCTCGGCGAGAATATCGGCGACAATTCCGGCCTGGCGATCGCCTACAAGGCCTATCGAATATCGCTGGCGGGCCACGAGGCGGCGGTCGTCGACGGGTTTACCGGCGATCAGCGTCTGTATCTGGGGTGGGTGCAGGTCTGGCGCGGCAAGGTGCGCGAGGCCGAGGCGATCCAAAACATCAAGACCAATCCGCATTCGCCGCCTGCGGTGCGCGGCACGGCACCCTTGAGAAACCAGGCGGGCTTCTATGCGGCATTCGGCTTGAAGCCGGGCGACAAACTGTATTTGCCGCCGGATCAACGCGTGAATATTTGGTAAGCGTCAAATTATCGGCGGCCGCCGGGCTCCGGGGCGAGCGTCGCGATTGGCTGTAAGCCACTGAATTTATTTATAAACACAGTCTAAAACTCTGATGGCATAGAACTTGCTCGATTCCAGGCGCGGCGTGTGCCCGCGATGGAATCGAACTATGGCCGACGAAGCTGACGACGCTCCTCCCCCGCCCGCAAAGAAAGCCGGCGCACTTGTGGGCAACTTGATGAACGGGCTGGGCATTTTTGCGCTCACCCTGGTGGCCGTCGTTGTCGGCGGCTTCATCAATGCCAAGCTGCATCCGTTGCCGGATCTGAAGCTCGACAAGGACGGCAAGATCACGGCCATCGTGCCCGTGCCCGCCGCCGCCGCGAAGGGCGCGGAGGGGGGCTCCGGCAAGCCCTCGCTGTACTACGCCATCGACCCGCCGTTGGTCGTGAATTTCGAGGATGGTTCGGCGGTGCGCTTCCTGCAAATCTCCATGGAGATCATGGCTCACGACGAAAAGGCCATCGAGAGCGTGCAGAAAAACATCCCCTTGATCCGCAACAACCTGCTGTTGCTGATGAGCAATCGCAACTATCAGGCGATGATGTCGCGCGAGGGGAAGGACAAGTTCCGGCAGGAAGCCCTCGCGGAAGTCCGCGCCGTGCAGAAGAAGGAAGGAAGTCCCGACGTGGACGACGTGCTGTTCACCAGTTTCGTGGTGCAGTAATGAGCCAAGCCCCAGCGCGCATCTCCGATGAAGAGGTGCAGGCACTGCTCGAAAAGAGCGGCAGGGAAAATCCCAACGCCGTTCGGCCCTATGACTTCGCGGCACAGCGCATCAATCGCACGCAGCTGCCGCTGCTGGAGGCGGTCAGCAAGAACTTTGCGGATCGGGCGGCGGCTTCCTTGTCCGGATTGCTGGGGCGGGAAGCCGGCATGCAGTTCGAATCGGTGGAATCGGTGAAAAGCGCCGATTTACAAGCCTCGTTGCCGGTGCCGGCAACCTTCGCCGTGGTGCGTCTCAAACCCTTACCCGGCTTCGCCTACGTCAGCGTCGAGCCGGCGTTGTTGCTGACTCTGCTCGACGGCTTCTTCGGCGGCTCGGGGCGCGCAAATGCGGACCCCCAGGCGGTGATCGCTCCGGCGGCACAGCGATTTCTCGCGCTCATGCTGCGCAGTTTTACGGCCGATTTCGCCGCCGCCTGGCTGCCCGCGTCGGCGGTGGAATTGGAACTCGTGAAGCAGGAAACCAATCCGCGGCTGGTGCAGCTGGGCGGCCCGCTCGAATCGGTTGTCGTGGTCAAGTTCAACGTGGAATTCGCGGCGCGCAGCGGCCGCATCGATTGGCTGCTCCCCGACGCCTTGCTCAGTCCGATTCGCGAGGCGCTCGCCGGCGACGGTGCAGCAGCCCCGGTGCGCAAGCATGAAGCCTGGGCGCCGGTGTTGACGAGCGCATTGCAAGAAGCGCAATTGGACACGCGCGCGGTTCTCGCGCAAGCGCAAATCAGCCTGCGCGAGCTGGTGCGCTTGTCGCCGGGCGACATCATTCCCATCGAAGCGCCGCAGCAAGTCACTTTATTGGCGGGCGATGTACCGCTGTATCGCGGCCGCTTCGGCATCTCGCAAGGGCGCAACGCCCTCAAAATTCTTCCAGGAGCCCCCGTATGAGTCCGCCCGATCCGAAGAACGCCGCTGTCGCGCGCGCGCAATTCAACGACTTAGGACCGACCGCAGCCGGCGGCGCCGGACAGGAAATGAATTTAAACCTCATTCTCGATGTCGCCGTGACGCTGGCTCTCGAAGTCGGGCGCGCGCGAATGTCGGTGCGCGACTTGCTGCAGCTGTCGCCCGGCGCCGTCGTCGAACTCGATCGCCTGGCGGGAGAGCCGCTCGACGTGTTGGTGAACGGGGTGCGGATCGCCCGCGGCGAAGTGGTGGTGGTCAACGAAAAATTCGGCATCCGGCTCACCGATGTGGTGAGCGAGACGGAAAGGATGGAGCACGCCAAATGACGGCGATGGCGCAACCCGCCTCGCCCTTGTCGGTCGGCAGCTTGACGCAGCTCACCTTGAGCCTCATCGCCATCGTCGCGCTGATTGTGGCGATCGGCTGGGTATTGAAGCGATTCAAATTGTCCGCACCGCGCGGCTCTCGAGACAGCGAAGTTCTCGAGCAACTGAACCTGGGTCCGCGGGAGCGCATCGTGTTGGTTCGCGTTGGCGAGGCGCAGGTTCTGCTCGGCATCGGCGCGAACGGCATAGTGCCCTTGACGCCCCTCAATAACCCCATTGCCCTCAAAGCCGCGAGTCCCTCGCCGGCTTTCGCCGAGCGCTTGCGCGACATGATGAAGCGGCCCGGCGGCTCACCGTGACCTGCATGCCGCTGCAACTCAATCGCAGCCGGTTATTCGCGATTGCGCTCCTCGTGCTGGCGTCGCTGGTGCCGCTCGCGGCGGGCGCGCAAGCCGCGCTGCCGGCTGTCGCCGTTAAATCGGCCGCTGACGGAGTCCAGACCTACTCGCTCACGTTTCAAGTATTGATATTGATGACGCTGCTGACGTTGCTGCCGGCCATTTTGCTGGCGATGACGGCATTCACCCGAATCATCATCGTGTTGTCGATCCTGCGCCAGGCGTTGGGGATGGCGACCACGCCCTCAAACCAGGTGCTGACCGGGCTGGCGCTGTTTCTGACCTTCTTCGTGATGGGCGCGACGCTCGAGCAATCGTATGCCTCCGGCATCAAGCCCTACATGGATGGTCAGCTGGCAGGGGAGATTGCCGTCGATCGCACGGTTGCCCCCTTGAAGAAATTCATGCTGGCGCAGACCCGTGAAAACGATCTGCAGTTGTTCTCCAAACTCTCCGGCAAGGCGCAATTCGCGAGCGCCGATGACGTGCCTCTTTCCGTATTGGTGCCCACGTTCATCACCAGCGAGCTGAAAACGGCGTTCCAAATCGGCTTCATGGTGTTCATACCGTTCCTGGTGATCGATCTGGTGGTCGCCAGCGTACTTATGTCGATGGGCATGATGATGTTGTCGCCGGTCCTGGTGTCCCTGCCGTTCAAGATCATGTTGTTCGTGGTGGTCGATGGCTGGACTCTGCTCATCGGCACGCTGGCGTCGAGCTTTCATCAATGACGCCCGAGAATGTCATGGACCTGGCTCACAAGACGTTGCTGGTCACCTCGCTGATTTCCGCGCCGCTGCTGCTCATCGCACTGATCACGGGCCTGGTGATCGGCATGCTGCAGGCAGCCACCCAAATCAACGAATCCACGTTGAGCTTCATCCCGAAGCTGTTGATGCTCGTGCTCACCTTGTTTGTCGCCGGTCCCTGGATACTGCGCATGCTCATCGACTTTACGCATGATTTGTACGCCAGCATCCCGGCGATGATCGGCTAGCAGCATGCAACCGCTGACACTGAATGCCGCCGATGTGTCGATGTGGGCGGGCCGAATGTGGTGGCCGGCGCTGCGCGTCAGCGGCTTTGTGCTCACAGCGCCCGCTGCCAGCGAGGCGGTGGTGCCGGGGCGGGTGAAGATCGTGCTGACCCTGGCGCTGGCGCTCTTGCTCGCGCCTCTGGTCGAAGTTCCGGCCGGCCTCTCGATCTTTTCAGCGGCCGGAATGCTGGCTGCCGTGTTGGAACTGCTCATCGGCGTGTCGATCGGCATGGTCGTGCAGCTGACATTCGAAGCACTGGTGTTCGCCGGCCAAAGTATTTCCCTCACCATGGGTTTGGGATTTGCGACACTGGTCGATCCGCAACGCGGCGCGCAGGTGCCGGTGCTCGGGCAGATGTTCATGATCTTCGGCACGCTGATCTACCTGTCGATCAACGGGCACCTGATGCTGCTCGGCGCCCTGGCCGAGAGTTTTCATTCCCTGCCCATCGGCGCGCATGTCGGCCACGATTTTCTCCTGTCGGTGGTGCTGTGGGGGGCGCGCGTTTTCGACACGGGACTGCTGATCGCGCTGCCGGCCGTCATTGCACTGGTGATCGTCAATCTGGCCCTGGGCGTGGTGACTCGCGCCGCG
>Ga0193729_1000938_pt1 | contig 15196 bp, 14 predicted proteins | sample U1c2metaG_FD_143036 | JGI IMG/M metagenome (GOLD analysis project Ga0193729, IMG submission 143036) | Soil microbial communities from a riparian zone of the East river system, Colorado, United States - U1c2 | ecosystem: Environmental > Terrestrial > Soil > Riparian zone | place: USA: East River...
CTCATGGAGAGTCCCTGCTTCCTGTATAGAAATTGCTGAAGTTTTGTTATTCTGTTTTCAACGCTCGACGCATATACTCACGCAGTGTGGGTGCGATATCAGGACGTTGTAAGCCTATGGCAATCGATGTTGTCAATAGCCCAATAGGAGTTCCCATATCGTAGCGCTGTCCAGTAAAATGAATGCCATGACAGCGTCCCTGTCGTGCTTGAATCTGAAGTGCGTCCGTAAGTTGAATTTCTCCACCTCTGCCGGGCGGTAACTTCTCGATCAGGGCAAAGATATCTGGCGTGATCACATAGCGGCCAGCAATAGCGAGATTAGATGGGGCTTCTGCTGGTTTAGGCTTCTCGACCAGATCACCAACCTGGAATATATGGCCTTCTTGCGCCTTTGCGGACGCTATGCCGTATGAGGATACCTGTTCGCGCGGGACAGTAACAAGGGTAAGCACAGAACTGTGACACCGCTGATAGGCCTCGATTATCGGTTGTAAGCAGGGCTGCTCGGGATAGATCTCATCGCCCAGCATGACTACAAATGGTTCATCGCCTACCAGTTCTCTTGCGCACAAAACTGCATGACCCAACCCAAGGGGCTCCACTTGACGCACCGCAGCATATTTCGCTAGTTCCTGGATGCGCCGCAGTTCCTCCAATTCCTTCTGTTTCCCCTTGCGCTCCAGAGTTTGCTCCAGCTCAGGAAATGCATCGAAGTGATCTTCGATGGCACGCTTACTGCGGCTCGTTACAAAAATAATCTCTTCGATTCCAGCTGACACGGCCTCTTCTACAATATATTGTAGGGTTGGCTTGTCTACAACGGGAAGCAACTCTTTCGGTACAACTTTGCTGGCAGGCAATACTCGTGTCCCCAGCCCAGCAACTGGTAACACCGCTTTACGAATGTGCATCAATCCTCCTGATAATACCTCAGCAGGCAAGCGGATGCTGCCTGTTTAGCACCACATTTAATACCTTCTTACCTACTATTGTATGAGATAATCCTTGCGGTGGTCAATCTCCATACAAAAATACTTGCTGTCAAGCTGTGAGGTAAATGAGTAAATGAGGTAAATTTCCATTAGGCATTGCCAAAGATGTATGCCGCTAGGAAGACTAGGATGCCACTACCTACAACCTGGAGAATGGATTTGAGCCACTGTGTGCCAAAGTAACGATGGCGAATCGCTGCAATAAGGATGAGTTCGACAGCCACAACAACGTATGCCATAACCAGGGCAGTTTGAATATTGTTGATTAAGAATGGCAAAGTGTGCAGTGCGCCTCCAATCAACGTCATGATACCCGTAATAGCGCCTCTCACGATTGGATTACCACGGCCCGTGAGTTCTCCATCATCAGAAAGGGCCTCTGAGAAAGCCATACTAATACCCGCTCCCGTAGCAGCTGCTATACCTACCAGGAAAGCTGCGAACGATCTATGGGTGAAGAAGGCGACAGCAAAGATTGGGGCCAGTGTCGAGACAGATCCATCCATCAGACCTGCCAGTCCCGGTTGTACAACTCGCAATAGGAATGCGTGCGAAGTATCATCATTGCTACGGATGGCGCTAAAGATCTCTTTAATCTCCTGCCAGGCTGAATTAGATGGCGAGGCAATATTTCCTGCCAGTGTTTGTGCTGTATTACCCAATGCTTTAACATCTGATTCGCTACTCATGCGCTCAACTCCATTTATAAATCACTATAGCCTACTTTATTTGCGCTGTCTGTTCTTTGTTCGTATTGCATAGTGGGCAGCGTCCGTAGAGACGCAACTCATGCGAACTCAATTCAATTCCTGCCGCCTCTGCCGCAGCTTGTAAGACACCCTGGGGCACTTTGACCTCAATGGGAATGTCGAGCAGCACGCCACAGACGGTGCAGATTGCATGATCATGGCGCTCCACATGGGCATCATAGCGGCAACACTCATCAGCATGCCACAATTCTTTGACATACCCTTGCTCAACCAAGTTGTGCAATATGCGGTAGACACTTGCAATACCTATGCGAGACCGCTTCTCTCTAACTGCTTCATATATTTCTGTAGCAGTCATATGGCTGTGAGATGCCCGCATGACATTCAATACAGCCTGCGCATTCTCGTTAAGGGTTTCTTTCATAGCTTAGGCCTCCCTAAATTAGGGTATCCTAATAATGATAATCATTATCAAATTTCTAATGAGAGTGTACCTCATGGGGAAAGGTGTGTCAAGGGCTACACTTGGGGTCTTTGGGTTGCTCGAGGGCGTTTCGTAACGCAAATAAACAGAGCATTTCTGAGATTTAAGAAGTTGTTCCCTTTATTGCCAAAGATGTCCCCTAGATGTCCTGGAAAAACTATCTTGCATTGGCTATGCTGAGCAGAGAAGAGTGCTCTCGTAGCAGATTTTGGTGAGAATGAGGAAACGCCCTCAATGAACAGAGTATGCTATGATGTACTTGGCAATTTTCTCGTCTTCAATCATATAGATGGAAAGGTAGGACTGACCTTGTTGTCTCTGAAAAAACGTGAAGATATCCCAGCAGAATACTTGTGGGATCTCTCAACCATTTTTGCACACGACGAAGATTGGGAAGAAGGTTTCCAGTCTATTCAGAAGCGTCTTCCCGAACTCGAAGTCCTCAAAGGGACCCTGACACACAGTGGGCAAGCTCTCCTCAAAGTATTGCAGAAGCGCGATGAAATAGCTGAAGACCTTGAGCGCCTCTATGCCTATGCATCGATGCGTAAGGATGAGGATACCACCAATAGTACCTATCAGGGAATGGCAGATCGTGCCATGCAACTTATTGTCCATACTTCTACAGCAGCTTCCTATATAGATCCAGAAATCCTGGCCATACCTCAGGAAACGCTCGATCAGTTCATCCAGGGGACTCAGGGCTTAGCACTCTACAAACAGCAATTGGACGTTCTCAATCGTCAACGTCCTCATGTTCGCTCGATAGAGGTTGAAGCAATCTTGGCGGCAGCAGGAGAAATGGCTCAAGCACCAGATACGATCTTTGAGGTGATCAGTAATGCTGATCTCAAATTGCCCTTGATTAACAATGAGCAGGGAGAAGCGGTTGAACTAACTCAGGGTAATTATGAGACATTCATTCGCAGTGCCGATCGCCAGGTCCGTAGAGAGGCCTTTGAGGCTTTGCATGGCACCTTTCTCAAGCAGCGTAACACCATTGCGGCGACACTTGCCGCCGAGATCAAAACCAACATTTTCTACACCCGTCAGCGCAACTACGCAACTGACCGAGAGCGTGCTCTAGACCGCTACAATATTCCCGTAAGCGTCTAAGATAACCTTATTACGACAGTCAGAGAGCATACTCCCTTACTCGATCGCTATATGAGGCTCCGCAAGCGTATACTCAAACTCGACGAGTTGCATATGTATGACCTCTACACTCCCATTGTAAAGGAGACAACCGATGAGGTTACCTATGAAGAGGCGCGAGATATTATTATCGAAGCGCTGTCACCACTTGGGGAGACCTACTGTAAGATCCTCGCAGAAGGGTTTAGACAGCGCTGGATCGATGTGTACGAAACACCTGGTAAGCGCAGTGGAGCCTATAGTGGTGGGGCTTATGGAACACATCCATTTATCCTGCTGAATTTCCAGAATGAGCGTGAGAGCATGTATACACTGGCCCATGAACTGGGGCATTCGATGCATTCCTACTTCACGCGCACCAAGCAGCCCTATCAATATGGCGATTACACCATTTTTGTAGCAGAGGTTGCTTCAACGCTCAATGAAGCTCTACTCACTCAGTACTTACTAAAAAATACTGCAAATCGAGATACAAGTATCTCTCTCCTTAATCACTCACTAGAGGATCTACGTGGGACACTGTACCGCCAGACTATGTTCGCCGAGTTTGAGCAGAAGATTCATAGTCAAGCTGAACAGGGCGAGCCATTAACGGCTGATAGTCTCACTGCGATGTATACCGCATTGAACAAGAAATATTACGGAGGGGAAGCCTTTATTGATGAGTTGATTGGCATCGAATGGGCACGTATCCCTCACTTCTATTACAACTTCTACGTCTATCAGTATGCCACTGGCATCTCTGCTGCCTCAGCGCTGGTGCAGCAGATTCTCCATGAAGGGCAGCCTGCAGTCGAGCGCTACCTAAAGTTTCTCAGCTCAGGTTCCTCCGACTATAGTATCGAATTGCTGAAAAAAGCCGGGGTGGATATGACCACACCTGAGCCTGTACGCCAAGCCTTCCAACTCTTCGAATCCCATCTTTCGCAAATGGAAGAGTTGTTGGACTAATCGCGCTCTATTCGCATATTATCAAAGCTAACCGCATACTCAGGGTGTTAGGAAAGCTTGAATCTTGCCGATCTAGACAGAGATTCTTGAGGATGAATCCCATTCTTGATCGGCAGGCTTAGTCGATTGCCTAACACCCTGATACTCTATAAAAGAAAGGAAGTTAAATCATGACTGATAAGCCTAATGAAAGCGAGAAGATCCCCAAAAATTCTGATACTCCCCAAGCAGGAGCTTTCCTAGAGAAGCTAGTGCGCTGGCGTGGACTTGACAAAAAAGATGCACAGCCCCAAATTATACCGTTGAAAGAAGCACAAAGCCCAATCTCAGAAACCAGCTTCTCAGAGTCAGCTCAGGAAAAAGCGAAAAAGTCCTTGTCCGAATTAAGAGATGCATTAGATACATATAAACGAATAAAAGACAAAATAAAGGTAGAAAGCAAAACATTCACAAAAAGGTCTGATTATAAGTATAGAACAGCTAAATATCATAGCAAAAACCTATACTATATATTGAAAGGTGACAAAGAACATAGCGACCGTGTGATTTCACAACCATTTGCCCTTGTATGGGAGCAATCTGTAGGTGAGAATGAGGATAAGGATGTCAGAGCTTCAGCATTGATGAGCACTAAGGTTAAAAAATTGGATAGCCGCAAAGCAAGAGCATTTATTGAAATCACTGGTATTGGTGGCTTTAAGGGTTGGATAGATAAAAGCGCACTTGAGAAACCAACTCTGGGGAAGTTTCATGAAGGGGCAAATATCGGTGAGGTATCTCAATCTGACGTGGTTGTAGTGACCACCACTAAGCTCGAGACGCCTATCTATCGCAATGCAGATAGAGGCGAGAAAGTGAAGGAGGCTTATCTCTGGACCAAGTTGCGACTCATCAATACTGATACCAACTCTAACCGATTGCAAGTTCTCCTACCAGGGGGTAAAGAAGTGGGATGGGTCCAAAAGGAAGATGTCGAAGTACGTCAGATTGGCAATCCATACCCCAAGCAGTATCCAGACGTAATCACAGGCTATGCAAGGGCTTTCTCGGAAAAGTCTAGATCATACAGAGAGAATGCAGAACAAAATCCGCAAGAAAAGACAAAGCACACATTTGGCTGGGGAGGGATCTATTGGAAACGTACTGATAGTAGCGGTTTTGTGCAAACGTGTCTTCGCATGGTAGGATATGACCTACCACGGAATACACGCTCTCAATATAGGTACTGCAAAGCCCACCCGGATCTCTTCCAACCACTTACCAAAAAGGAAACACGCAAGCTTGGTGATCTCATTTTCTTTATCAAGGAGAACGGTGAGGCCTACCATGTTGCCATAGCAAGTGGTGACCACAACTATATCCATTCTGTAGGTATAAACCATAGCAATCCCAAAAAACTTGGTGTGATTGAAAGTTGTCTAAAGGATTGCACTACAGAGGGACATGATCCCTACATGGCGAAAAGAGCCGTTGGATACGTAGTAATGCGTCTGAGGGGAGCTAAAGAGACCCTCTTTGAAAATTCCCCAAAAGATGCAAAAGCAGTAAATGGTCTCCTCAATAAGCAAATGGGTGAAACCCTTCGTCGATACAGCTTGGAAGTGTTACCAGAGGGGGAGGAAAGGCAAGAAGCAACGGAGAAACAGTTACAAGAGCAAGATCATCTCCTTGAGGAGTATATAAAAGCTCGTGAAGCCTTGAATAGTGGTGAAATTGGAGATAGCGTCTATAAGCAAGCCGAGCAAGCTTTTATATCATTCGGGTTTAAAGCAATTAATCATTTCATGCAAGGTGAAAGGAAAATTCAAATTCTTGCGAAGCCAACAGATACTTTAGAAAAATGTTCTGAATTATCAAGAATGGTTAAAAAGGTCACCATGCAAGACTACAGTTCAGAAGAATCTTATGAAATGTTAGAAATAGGTCACAATGTGCGGATGAAAGATCATATAGAACGTTTAAGAAAAATGAAAGAAGAGAAGCACCCAGATGGTTATACACATTACCGTAAAGCCCTGAAAGACCAGTTGGTGGGGATCTTTACCAATGATGGCTTTGCAGACGATGTACCTTCAGAGGAGAGCTACTTTTTCACTGCAGATGAGGACAAGGTCAGTCAGGCTGTCGAAGTAGTGATTGATAGCTATCTGAAAAAACAGCTAGGGGACTGAGATTTCATGTCATCCTAATACCAGTTACCCATAGTTCGCTTAAGTGAGGGAGTCTAATAGACCTTAGATCTTATTCTGGTTCAGAGAGAGCGAGCTTAGAGAGGGAAGCTTCTCACCTCAACATAATACTAATCGGAATAGAGTAAACTGGATACCTTTGGCGAGGAAAAATGTGCATGTCTACAGAGCCGACAAAAAATCCCAGACTCTTCTCATCAAAGACAAAAGAAGAGTTGCTTGAAGATGGCAAGAAGCTCTATAACCTCAGATGCTATGATGAAGCACTCGAAGCTTATGAACAAGCTCTCCATCTTGATCCCAGTTCCGCCACAATCTGGTACAATAAGGGCAATATTCTTGATGATCTTATGCGCTATGATGAGGCACTCGAGGCTTATGAACAGGCTCTTCGTCTCGATCCTCATCTTGCTCGTGTTTGGAATAACAAGGGCATTACTCTTGGTAACCTCATGCGCTATAATGAGGCGCTTGAGGCCTATGAACAAGCTCTCTGTCTTGATCCCAACTGTGCTGTTACTTGGAACAACAAGGGAAATGCTCTTTATCGTCTCAGACGCTATAATGAGGCACTTGAGGCCTATGAACAAGTCATCTACCTTGGTCCTAGTGATGCCTTAGTTTGGTGTAGCAAGGGCGTTACTCTTGGGAACCTCAGACGCCATAATGAGGCGCTTGAGGCCTATGAACAAGCTCTCCGTCTTGATCCTCATCTTGCTCTTGCCTGGAACAACAAAGGGACGACTCTTGACGACCTCATGCGCCATCAGGAAGCACTCGAGGCATTCGAGCAAGCTCTCCGTCTTGATTACAGTTATGCTCTTGCATGGTATAACAAGGGCGCTGCTTTCGAAAAGCTCGGCAGACCAAGAGAAGCTCAGCACTGTTATGAAAAAGCTCGTCAGCTTGGCTATAGAGTCTAGCCTCTCGAAAGTATGATATAATCCGAGGACGTTTCGTAACTGGCGGAGCGCTTACTATTGCGCCATATGTTATTATGGAGTCAGTTCTGCCGTCAAGACAGGTCGTTGCCTGTGAGATCGTGTGTGGTCTCTCTGTGGAAGAAGGCCAAGGTGACTTCATCTCGTAAGTTAAGGCATGACGAAGATGGATCTATGGGCTGCCCTCAATGGCGATGTATTTCCACCGGGAATAGAAGAACAGAAACGCGCTGCAGCACCTCGTGGTAAACGACGGCTTACTGAACGTGCCATTGTTCCCTTACTGCGTGACTGGTTACTCCAGTACTATGTGCGTTCCTACTGTCGTTCTCTTGCCGCAACGCGTATCTTCCGGCGCTGCTACTGGATTGATACGCTGGGCACCGATGCCAAATCATCTGAGACTACTCCCACAAACGTTGAAAGCACTCCGGTACCATCCAGCGGCAAAGGACGTAAAAAAGGGAGCGTCCAACTTGTTCCTCCTGCCCTCCAGCCCATTGCAGCACTCTCCAGGGACCTCATGCAGGAAAGCAAGCCGATCACCCTGTACGGACTGCTCCTGGCAACCAAGCGTAAAGAGATCCGAATACCGCAGGTCAGCCAGAATGGTAACAACCCAACTCCCCAGATTGCCATTCCCAAAACAAGCTCTCTGATCCATGCCACTTGGCTAGAGGCAGCTCCATCTCTACTCAACGAGACTGGACAATCTCCCGCTATTTTCCTGCTTAACCCACTTGGCCCAACGCTGTTCTCTGCCGACGATCTCGCGCCGCTCTACCAGCGTGCCGTTCCTACGGAACTCTGTCTACTTATCTCTCACAAACAGGTCGCAGATCGCCTACTCGCCGCCTCAACCATGCCCACTCAAGCCACAGCCTTGAGTACATTGTTGCGCACTGATCGCTGGAGAACGCTTCCTATGGTCCCAGAGGAGCAAGAGCAAGCCATTCGCGGCTTCATTGACCTCTTGATCGCCTCGCTACAGCGCCATTTTCAACTGCCGATCCAGCCCATTACCTTCCCCATTATGATTGGTCCAGCTACCGTAGAGCCTGCGCCATATACCCTGCTCTTTGCTACACGCCGACAGGATAGCTTGAATTGTATGAACGACGCGATATGCATATACCGCCAGAAAGTTGAGCAAGAGAGCTATCGGGGAGTGCTGGGCGAAGAGTGGTTTACATCTCAACAACAGGCCCGGCAAGAGCAAGCACTGCAACAGCTCCAGCAGCGCATATGCCAGCAGGGACAGGTTCAGCGCACTCGTCGCTGGCCTGATCTACGCCAGCATCTGCTGCTGGCCCAATTTGGACAATTCACACTCCACGACTACGATGCAAGTATCCAGCAGTTACTCCGCAATGGAGAAGTCCGGTGTGTCTGGCGACAACCTCCCGTCTCACCTGGAGAAGAGCATATACCTGGAAACGATGACACCCTGGTATGGCAGCTATAATTCATGAGAGCAAAATAAAGAGGTATTGCCAGGGGGAAATGTTGAGCATGGGGACACTCAACATTTTGGCAATACCTCCTAGTAATGGTGTACGCTAAACAATCGGTTTTGTTGGCCTAGTACTATCACAAAATGTGTAAAATTTTGATTATTGCCCACTGAATTGCTAATGCAAGCAAGCGATTTTTGAAAAGAGTATAGTAGAGCGGTTGAGGCGGTCTCATTTGTCCAAATTATCTCATCTCACATATGCAACGAAGTGAAAGGAACGGCGCTCCCATCCCCCACATCAATGACAGGGGTTTTCCCGAGTCCGTGGTATAATTTAGGAAATACGGTGTCTATATCGCCAAAGTACCTCAAAGAAGAGGATAAGACATGCCAAGAAAACAAAAAATTGATCATCCTATTGATGATCAGCAAACAAGTGCCCAGGAGGCTCAGAGCCTTGAACAAGAGGCTCCCACACCTCAGCCGAGCACGACGGAGCCAGCGCGTGACGAATTGCTCGACCAGAGACGCATGCGACGCACAACTATCATGCCATCGTTTGAACATGGAGAGAGATATCATGAGGCGGGAAAGCGAGATGTGGAACTGTATATCCGTACGTACAATACTCTGCTACTGAGTTCGGTAGAGATCAGCTTGAAGGCTCTGGTACAAGCTCACTACAATATTGATTCCAGCCTGCACTCAGATGCCCGTAAGCCTTACCCAGACATGTCTGCATTCATCTATAGCGTGCTGCGCCTGCCCACGGCAATTAATCAGTGCAATCTTGTCCTGCTGGGCCAATCAGAAGAGGTCTTCCTGCAGCAGGGATTCCATGTGGACCGCTGGCAAGCTGTAACTGCCTCGGCCAGACGCCGCAGATGGTTTTATGACGGGAAGGAGACACTAGCTGTCTATATTACTAGTGTCAGCGATACCGATGATATCGTACCTATCCTGGTTGCATTCCAGATCGAATGGAACAAAATCTTTTACCTGCTCAACCAAGATGCCACCACCATGCAATTACTGGAAACGCCGGTAGAGCCCAATTCACCGGTTTTTTCCGAGATTAGCAAGGTGTTGTGCCAGCGCCTGCATATCGCTCCCGACGACTGGCGACGCATGGAACTCATCTGGGGAGATCATCTGTGGGAGAAGTTACGAGAAATCGGTAGATCGCGTAAGAGTTTTAATTTGCGTATGCTCGGTGGCTCTCATGTGGGCTATGTCAAAGCTACACGCAAATGGTGGACGCCCGTCAATACCTTGCTCGACACGCTGGGCAAGGCGGATCGCCCTGTCTACTTTGTGTCTAGCAATACACACAGCTTGGTCAACTTGCTCTCCGGTTTCATGATGAAACACGAGAAGGAACTGACCGAGTTTGCCCTAAATGGCGCCGACCCGTATCTGGCAGCTGAGTGCCGTAAGCTACAACAAGGTCTACTGCCTAGCAACTGGCAGAACTTCCTTTACTTCACAGCGCGGGAGTGGACGCGTACGCCTGCAGGGAAAGAGGCTATGTACACGCGTATTCAGGAGGCGCAGGAACATGGGATCTGGCACCTCGGAGCACGCCATGAATTGGAGATCGACGCCCAAGTCTTCGAACTGGCGAAATTGCGTCCCGCCGAGATTGATCCGCGCTGTAGGATGCCTCACCTGGACCTGCTGGCAAAAAGTGATGCCATTATTCTCAACATCGATTATCCACTAGGTATGGCTGCCTATCGTATGTTACGCGAAATCATGGAAAACCAGTCCCAGATTCGGGGTATCTACATCTTGGGTAAAGCTGCAACACTCAACGGGAGCATCGGCGACGTCATGATCTCTAACGCAGTCATGGATGAGCATAGCCAGAACACTTACTGGCTGGATAACGCCTTCCAAGCACAGGACATACAACCTTACCTCATCTATGGCTCGGTCTTAGATAACCAGAAAGCGGTCTCCGCCAAAGGCACTTATCTGCAGAATCGCCAATACTTGGACTTCTTCTACCAGGCCAACTACACAGTTGTCGAGATGGAAAGCGGTCCCTATCTCAATGCAATCTACGAGGACCAGTACTTGACTCGCTATCCTGTCGGCGAGAACATCAACTTTATGCGCCTACCCTATGAAGTGGGTATCCTACACTACGCCTCGGACACGCCCTACACACGTGGCAAAAACCTAGGAGCTGGCAGCCTTTCTTATTTCGGCATGGACTCGACCTATACCTGCAGCCTTGCCATTGTACGCCGTATCCTAGAATGTGAAATTCTTTCCCTGCAGGAGCATCTAACATATCCCTTGGAAGACGGATCAGAGCAGGTACAGAGCGTAACTACCCAGATACCTGGATAGTTACCTCGTGCATAATCCACTACTACAGAGTCCCTCACCGGGTTGGGAAGCATCGCTTCAGCAAAGCAAGGACTGGCAAATAGATTGCCAGTTGACCCACTAGTCGGCTAGAGCTAGGCTACTATGATGCTCAAAAAGTGGCTTTACGTCAAATTTTGCTGCAGATTCAACAATCTGTGCAAGGTCATAGGCCGATTGAAGAGCAAGCCAGCTTTCAGGACTACGCCCGAACGCTCTTGAGAGTCTTACAGCCATCTCAGGAGAAATGCCTGCATGTCCATTGAGCAGTTGCGAAAGAGTTTTACGGGTAACGCCTAAGCCTTCTGCTGCTTGTGTTATTGTGAGCCCTAACGGTGCAATACAGTCTTCTCTGATAATTTCTCCAGGATGTGGAGGATTCTTCATAGGCATGTTGGTAACTCCTATCATAGCAGCATTATAACCCATAACGTATCGGGTTACAAGTGTTTCGCCATCCTTCCTGATCCGCTGATCTGTTTTTTGCTTGATGCAGATCACTTTCCAACCAGCCTATTACTATGTTAATATATTAATGTGAAATAGCTTGTGGGCTCTAGTTCACTATGCTATAATAACCTAGAAGGATAGAGGTTGGAAGATAAAATGCCGAAACGGGTGATTGCTTATGTAGATGGCAACGGTAGGAAACCGTTTACTGAGTGGCTTGAGAATCTGCGGGATAGGGCTGGGCGTCAACATATTCTTGCTCGTCTCAAACGACTGGCGCAGGACAATTATGGAGACTACAAGCCAGTTGGAGGAGGGGTAAACGAGTTGCGGATGTTTTTCGGTCCCGGCTACAGAGTGTATTTCGGACAAGATGGAAAAAACATCGTCCTGCTACTATGTGGTGGCGACAAAGGTAGCCAACAAGACGACATTCGAAAAGCAAAAGCCTATTGGAAGGAGTATAGTGATCGTGAGAAACTATCCAACTCTTGATGAGATTATAGAAGAATATCTCCGTAAGCACCCGGAAGAGATAGACAGTTTTGTCTCTGTCCTTTTTGAAGAATACGCTCAGGATGGAGACATTGCTGCAACGCTTTCAGCCTTGCGGGTTGTCAGCCGTGTGAAAGGGGTAAGTCTCACAACGGAAAGTGCTGGCATGAGCCAGAGAGGCGTACAGCAAGACGGTGACCCGAAATTTGGGGACGTCAATGCTCTCATGCGTGCTATGGGTTACCGATTGGTTCCACAAAAATTGCAAGCTTCTTAACTTCACTCCTCATGCTTTACCAATCGGTTATATAGCCCCTCTAGCTCTTCCTGAGTATTGAAGTGCAGGACCAGCGTTCCCTTGCCTTTGGCATTACATTTCAGGTCAACCTTTACCATCAAGGCATTGCGAAAATCAGTTGTCAGGCTCTCCACGTCTGATGAGCGCTGTGGAGGGTTATTCATACTTTCCACAGCCTTCTCGATATTTTCCGCCGTTTTCATACGACCTGCTAGTGCCTCAGCTTGCCGGACGTTCAGATGTTGAGTGGTGATCTGCTGCATCGCATGTACCTGATCCTCTTGGCGTGTGATGCCAACCAGAGCACGAGCATGTCCTTCAGTGAAATTCTCCCATTGATTGATTAAGGCATCACGCACTGCTGGCGCGAGTTGGAGAAGGCGCAATGAATTCGTGATCGTGCTACGATCTTTACCAACCTGTTTTGCAACCTGCTCCTGCGTCAACCCAAATTCCTGGATCAGCGCCTCATAGGCCAGCGCTTCTTCAATCGGATTGAGGTCAGAACGCTGAATATTCTCAATCAATGCCAGTTCAAGCATCTGCAGAGGAGTAACATCCTTGATCACGACAGGTACTTTGGCGAGGCCCACCATCCGTACAGCACGCCAGCGGCGTTCACCTGCAATGATCTGATATTTGATGTTCGTGCTAGCTGGCTCTTCGCTATCCTGCGAGGGTGGCATGTCATCTGAACCAAACCAATCACTGGCTGCTTGCCTGACTTCCTGGGCAGTACTGGACTTGTCCAAACGAGTTACGATGATCGGCTGAATCAGGCCATGCTCTTTAATAGAGGCACTCAGTTCGAGCAATTTGGGATCGTCATCGCGGAAGGCTCGGCGCGGTTGACGAGGATTAGGAATAATGCTCTCAACATCAACCAGCGGTAATGCCTCGGAGGCTTCTGACGTAGATTGTTGGGGAGCTATAACATCTGAGGCTCCGGATATTAAAGCATCCAGGCCGCGTCCCAGGCCGAAACGTTGCTTAGCCACGAGCTATTACCTCCTGGGCGAGCGCCCGGTAGGCCAACCCACCCGGTGAAGTCGGGTCATAATCCAGAATCGACTGCCCAAAACTAGGGGCTTCACTTAAACGCACATTGCGATTAATGATGGTCTGAAATGTTTCAGTGGGGAAGTGCTGACGCACCTCGCGTACAATATCACCTGCCAGACGCGTACGTGGATCAAACATTGTGAGTACAACCCCTGCCACATAAAGAGTAGGATTTAGCTTGCTCTTGACAATATTAATCGTATTGACCAATTGAGTTAAACCTTCCAAGGCCAAATACTCACATTGAATGGGGATGAGTACACCATCGGTAGCAACCAAGGCGTTGATAGTTAACAAACCAAGTGAGGGAGGACAATCGATGACAATATAGTCACAGCGATTACGAATTGGCTCTAATACCTGGCGGAGACGGTGTTCACGAGCCAGAATCCCCACCAGCTCAACTTCGGCTGCAGCTAGATCAACTGTACATGGAGCCACAACCAACTCACGCCGCGGCGTCGGGACAATGATATCAAATATAGAGATTTCATTGTTCTCTTGTACAAGCAAATCGTAAATGGTGTACTGTCGCTTATTCTCAAGCACACCGATTCCACTAGATGCATTGGCCTGTGGATCTATATCAACCAGCAGCACTTTACGCCCAGCGGCGGCTAAATATGTAGCGAGATTGATCGCGGTGGTGGTTTTACCCACCCCCCCCTTCTGATTGGCAACTGCGTATACCTTTGACACAAGCTGCGACCATACCTTTCTCTGGTACCTACGACAAAGCTCAGCTTCACCACCATTGTAACAAATGTGCAAGTGAGAAGCAACACAAAGCATCCTGAAATTCAGGATCTCAGGACTTGTCGAAAGTGGCGATGCAAGGGACAAAGCTTGCCGCTTGCTTGATCATAAGGTGACACGGTTGCCTCCCGCTGGCATCGTAAAGCGCAAGAAGCCACCCTTTGCCAGCCGCGTGCAGATTACAATCATGGGAAAGAAGGCAAATAACAATGCCGCCGTACGCAATTCGGAGAGGCCAAAGCCTAGCAAAGTGAGATGGTCCGCACCGCCTGCCTGCATACGCCATAGCACGGGTCCTGCCTGTACCCCATACTGACCAACGGCCAGACCACAACTGAGGCTGATAAGCAAGTCCATACCAAAACAGAGTGCAGCCATATGCAGACCCAATAGCCAGAAGCGTTTGCTCAAGCGCTCACGTTTAGTAGATGCGATACGGTGCGTTGCCCAGAATGCAGGTAAAAGATACTGGCATACCAGAAATAGCAGCGGGACAGCAACGAATAACCAATCGGGAAAGACCGCTGGCGTGATAAGGGCTCCTAGTCGTCCCAGAGTATAGATCACTACGCCTTCTATTAAACCTCGACGATAGCTGACATGATTAAACATTGAAAATAGACCTGTCATCCAAGTTGCATAGAGAGTATATCTCTTACTTCCTTTACTTGCTTCTTATAAATAAGACGTACAAGGGACCTCTATGCCAGTGTATAGTTAAAGATAGCATAACGCAACAGACATGAAAGAATCAAGGGAAAGGTCTGACAAATGTCCCCCCTCTTTCCACAGATCGGATGAGAACTAACACAGAGGTCGTGAGAAAATAGAGGGCTCAAATTGTCCCTGTTTCCCCCTAGACGAGTCACATTACCGTTA
>Ga0193729_1000939_pt1 | contig 15193 bp, 15 predicted proteins | sample U1c2metaG_FD_143036 | JGI IMG/M metagenome (GOLD analysis project Ga0193729, IMG submission 143036) | Soil microbial communities from a riparian zone of the East river system, Colorado, United States - U1c2 | ecosystem: Environmental > Terrestrial > Soil > Riparian zone | place: USA: East River...
ACAATCCCTTCATTTATGCCGAAGGCGCTTCCCAAAACGACATTTGCCGTTTTTCGACCGACGCCTGGCAGCTCGCGCAGTTCTTCCATCGAGTCAGGAACTTTTCCGCCAAATTTGGTGGCGATGGTCGATGTTGCCGCGCGAATGCTCTTGGTTTTGTTGCGATAAAATCCGGTCGACTTGATCGCGTTCTCCAGCTCAGCTTGCGGCGCGTTCGCATAATCTTTCGCGGTGCGATATTTCTTGAACAGCACCGGCGTGACCATGTTCACGCGCTTATCAGTGCATTGCGCCGACAGAATCGTGGCAATTAAAAGCTCGAGCGGATTCTTGAAGTCTAGCTCGGTGTGCGCGTTTGGATAAGTCTTCGGCCATGCTTTTAGTAACTGCGCCACGCGCTCGCGAGTTGTCACGAGTCAGATCTTGCACGCTTCGTGCACGATCGACAACTAACCTTGCTCTGCGTAGCGCTCGAGTTTCTGCGCCAAGTCTGGCGGAACGTGTGCCACGATTAGAGCGCCGTCGCCTTCGTAATGCAGCTCGAGCACGTGACCAACCCGGTGGATCTCAGCGATCAGCGCCGATTCGCTTGCCGGAATCCGAAAGCGTGAACGCAATCGCCACGCGCTCAGCGTGTCCTGCAACGCCTGCACCAGTTGGTTCACGCCTTCACCGGTCCGCGCGGAGATCGCTACGCTGCCTGGAAATCTTTTCACATAAGTCTCGGCCAGCTCACGATTTTGCAGTTTGTCGATCTTGTTGAAAACGATCACCGTCTGCTTTCCGAACGCGTTGAGTTCCTTGATCACGCCCTCGACTGCTTCCATCTGATCGTCCACGCGAGGATGACTCAAATCGACAATATGAATCAGCAAATCGGCTTCGCCCACTTCTTCGAGCGTTGCTTTGAACGATTCGATCAATGTGTGGGGCAGCTTTCGCAGGAACCCCACCGTGTCCGTGAGCAGGACGCGCTGTTTGTTAGGCAAAACGAAACTGCGCGTTGTCGGATCGAGCGTGGCAAAAAGTCTGTTCTCGGCCACGACATCCGCGCCGGTAAGCAAATTCAACAGCGTGGATTTGCCGGCGTTGGTGTAACCGACCACAGCCGCGACCGGCCATTGATGACGCTTACGACCTTGGCGTTGAACAGCACGCGTTTTCCGAACCGCTTCCAGCTCGCGTTCAAGTCGCGCAATCCGTTCCTGGACGCGACGGCGGTCGACTTCCAATTGCGTTTCACCCGGGCCCCGCGTGCCGATGCCGCCGGTCTGGCGCGACAAGTGATCCCACATCCGCGTCAATCGCGGCAGCAAGTATTGCAATTGGGCCAGCTCGATTTGTAAACGGCCTTCGCGACTGCGCGCGCGCTGCGCGAAAATATCGAGAATCAGCTGGGTGCGATCGAGCACCTTGCGCGCAAGTAAGTTTTCCAGATTGCGCCCTTGAGCCGGCGAAAGTTCGTCATCAAAAATCACTGACGTGACTTCTCGATCTTGAAACGAGTCCTTGATCGCTTCCGCTTTACCTTTGCCGATGTAATACGGCGCGGTCGGTTTCTGTAGTTTTTGGGTGACGGTATCAACGACTTCAGCGCCGGCGGAATTAGCCAGCTCGGCCAATTCTTCGAGCGAATCCTGCAGGTCCCATTTCGAGACGCCTTGTTTCTCGAGACCGATTAAGAGGGCGCGCTCGTGAGTTTTTTTCGGACGTGTTTCAATCATTCCCTAGCGCTACCCCGTAAGATCTCGCGAGTTGCGAAATCTCTTTCACAGCTTCGTTCTGACTTAGAAGCGATAAATTCAGCGGTTGAAAATTAGTTTGCCGCCGAAACCAGGTCAACTGCCTTTTAGCGTAACGGCGCGTCGCTTGTTGAATCGCGGCCACGCATCGCTCGCCACGGGACGAGTCCGTCCGACTGGCGGACAAGATCGACATCTTGCCATCGAGCAGCTCACGAATCTCGCGTAGCCCAATCATTTTAGATGCGGTTTCGCTCATCGCGCCGGCGTTGCGCGCTTCTTCGATAACGCCATTCTCAAACATCGCTTCCACCCGGCGATTAATTCGCTCATAAATCTCGTCACGTTCGCGAAAGACGAAAACACCGTTGGTGCCAACGTCGCTTTTCCATTCTTTTCGCCGTCCAGAGATTTTCTGCCCGCCAAGCAAACAAACTTCGATCGCGCGGACCAACCGCCGGCGATTTTTTAGCTCGATCCTGCTTGCGGCTTCTGGATCCAGCGCCAGCAATTTGTTCTGCAAATCATGCAGACTTAGCTCATTGAGTCGCGCGCGTAGATCGGGATCTACCGCCGGCCCGCTTGATAACCCATGCGTCAACGCTTTGATGTAAAGTCCGCTGCCCCCAACCACAATTGCCAGTTTGCCTCGCGAATGAATTTCCGAGATCGCCACTAAAGCGCGCTCACGAAATTTCGCCGCGCTCATCTTGTCCAGGATCGACACCGTCCCGATGAGATGATGCGGGACTTTTGCCAGCGTCCCCGTCTCCGGTTTTGCCGTTAGCAGATCGAGCCCGCGATAAATTTGGAACGCGTCGGCGCTTACGATTTCAGCACCGACTTCGGTCGCAACGTCAGCCGCGATCTCCGATTTGCCGGTTGCGGTCGGGCCGACAACGAAAAAGACGCCGCGCATAAAAAACAAATCGGGATACGCGCGCCTTTAATCGGCGCCACGTCTCCCGACTAAAATCACGGGCTGCGATTAATCGTGCGAATCGTGCGAGTGTTCGCTCGATTTCGCGCCGCTGACCACGAGCTTGCGGCCGAGGAATTCCTTGTCGTGCAATTCATCCACCGCGCGCTTGGCCTCCTCGATCGTCTGCATTTGGACGAACGCGAAACCTTTTGAGCGCTGGTTGTGGCGGTAGCTCACGACTTCGGCGTTCTGGACGTGGCCGACGCCGTTGAAGAGCTCAAAGAGATCGCTCTCGGTCGCGTCGAAGGATAAATTGCCAACGTAAAGACGCGGCGAAGTAACTTCGACTGATTCAGGTTTACGCGCTGGCCGCGATTGCTCCTGCGGGCGCTGGTGCTGCTGTTGCTGCTGACCGTTGCGCGATGATTGTGCCGCTGGTTTCCGCGTGTCGCCGCCGTTTCCAAAAAATTCGACGATTCGTTGCCAGAATGTTTTTTGCTTCGGTGCAGGCGCGCGCTGCTCTTGGAAACGCCCGCGGCCGCCCCTTCGTCGAGACCGACCACGCCCATGGCGCTGGCGTCTCTCCTGTTGATAAGAGTTCATGATGATCCTTAATATTGACCCAATTATTTAGTGGGCGGAGCGCATCCAACGATGCACGGTCCACGGCGCGCGAACCCCGAGAGGTTTCGCCTAACAAACTGCAAATCCCGCCACTGCGGGACCACGCCGCTGGAAACTCCGCCTCGTTATGCCGGAAATAAAATCGTCTCAGGATGCAACCCGCTGTGGTCAGCCAATCAAATCGCGAAGATGAGAAACCTCGCTTCATACTTTTAGCCTCACTTGAAAACGGATGCTCGGAGGATCGAATTAGATTCCCGACATCTACGGGCCGATTATCGCCCGCGCCGATAGCGATTGCAAGTGGAACAAGAAATCGACCCTAGCGGCCCGTCCAGGCGTCGCGAATGGAGTACGAGCGCGACTTTAAGTATTCGCGCGCTCGTTCACCGCGAATCCGCTTGGTGAAGTGTCGTAACGCGCGCGAGCTCAACCTCGGCTGGTATCCAAACTCCGGCATCAGATCGCGGCAATGCCATTCCACCCAGCCAATTTCATCTTCGGACAACTCCCGCTCCCAACGCGACGCCGGTTCAGCGCTGACTTGGGAAAACGCGATCTGCGCCGCCGAATTCCCGCCCCAGGGTTGACCAATCTTCGTGGGGGTCAAAACAACTTCGGGATCAAATTGGATTTCGAGATAGTCACACACACGTTTCATCACGGTCGAAACTTCGCTCACGAGCTGTTCGAACGGCACGAACAATCCAGGAACATCCCCGCTTCGGACGCGTCTGGCTAATTTCGCGGCCACCCGCCAGTGCGCGATCACATAATAAACCGAGAAGCGTTTCGTCTTTCGCGTTTGTTCCAACGCGATTTGGGTCGCCAGGATCGCGCGCGGATCGCGCAGCGTCACGAGAAGCTTTGCCTGCGGAAATCGCGCGAAGATTTCATCGACATGATTTCGGTTCGCCGGCGTCTTCTCGATCCAATGTTTGATGCGATCGATCGGCACGCCGATTGTCGCAGCGTACGATTCCGCCATTAGCGCGAGCAAATCGCGGTTCGCATTTGCCGGATCAAAAGCAGTGCGCTCGAATGTCTCGAGAAATTTCTGCTGCGGAAAGCTTTTGTATTCGTGCTCGCGCCATTTCGATTCGCCGCCAAATAGAACGCGCGAAAAAGATTCCTTCGTTAAATAATCAAACTGGCCCCGCCGGTCAGCGTCGCGATATTTTCTGAGAACCGTCGGAAAATAGGCCGTTTCCTGCGGCAAAACGAGGAGCTCCGGATGACTATCGAGTAACGCCGCTACTAACGTCGTCCCCGATTTCGCCTGGCCGGCGATGAAACAAGCTCGCTGATCAAACGGAAGTGCAGACATCTACAAGGCGATGGGAGACCGCCGCATCGACTCCTCACCCTCCTCTCTCCCCTTCACAAGGGGAGCGGATAAAGGTGAGGGGTTGCCAATCCTTCTCATCTTGTGCGCCCAAGAAACCAATCGATGAACTTCGGTAGTCCCTCGCTGAGTTTCGTTTTCGGATTGTAACCTAGGAGCTTTCGCGCCTTGGAAATATCAGCGCAGGTCAGCGGCATGTCGCCTGGTTGCTCCGGCAGTCGGTTGATCTTCGCTTTTTTGCCAAGCGCGGTCTCGATCGCCCCGATTAAATCCTTCAATTGAATCGTTTGGCTCTCACCGAGATTAAAAACATCGAACATCGGACCGTCGTATTTCAGCGCGGCCATTGTCCCTTGAATGATGTCGTCGATGTAAGTGTAATCGCGGCGGGTGGTGCCGTCGCCAAATTGGTCGATCGATTCGCCGGCATGAATTTTTCGCGTGAACTGATGGATCGCGAGGTCGGGCCGTTGCCGCGCGCCGTAAACGGTGAAGTAGCGGAGCGCCACGATCCGCATTTTGTAGAGATGCGAATAGGTCGCGCAGAGAAACTCGCCCGCGATTTTCGTCGCTGCGTACGGGCTCAACGTTTGGGTAAGATGTTCTTCTTCTGAGAACGGAACTTTCTTGGCCGCGCCATAAACCGACGAGCTCGACGCGAAGATGAATCGTTCAGCTGCACTCGCGCGCGCCGCTTCGAGCAAATGCAACGTGCCGGCGACATTCGTGTCGTAGTAAAGCTGCGGCTGTTGAATCGATGGTCGAACACCCGCGCGCGCGGCCAGATGTGCGATCGCGTCGAATTTCTCGTGACGAAATAAATTCGAGACTTTGTCACCGTCGCGAAGATCGACGTCGTGCACGACAACGTCTTTCGCCACCGCAGAAATGTTCGCGCGTTTTATTTGCGGATCGTAAAAATCGTTGAAGTCGTCGAGGATGGCGACGTCATGTCCGGCGGCGAGTAGTTTTTCGACCAGATGGGAGCCGATGAATCCAGCACCGCCGGTCGCGAGAATCTTCATTGGTCCTTAAGATTAGCCACAGATGAACACAGATCGACACAGATTTCAGAGCTGCAGTGGCTTCCGTTCTTATCCGTGTTTCATCCGTGTTAATCTGTGGCTGGAATGAGGCTAGCATTATCGATCTTGCTCGTGTTTGTCGTTTCGTTTGTCGTCACAATTGCGTGGAAGCTTGGCCCCGAATTAGCGCGGTCGAAATATGTAGAGCCGGCATTTCGGATTCCGTCGCCGCTTGAATTGGCTTCGATTCCGACGGCAACGCATTTTGATTTTCCACTCGGGAACGAGAACGGAGCAATGGCCTACAACGCCCAGCATTTCACCGAAAACAAACATCTCGGTGACGATTTAAACGGGATCGGCGGGGAGAACAGCGACCTGGGCGATCCGATTTATGCGATCGCTGATGGTCGCGTGCTACTCGCGCGCGACGGCGGCCCGGGCTGGGGCAACGTGATCATTTTGCTCCATGCCTATCTCGAAAATGGTGAGCGGAAATATGTGGAATCCTATTATGGGCACGTGCAAGAGATGCAGGTGCATTCGGGCGAGACCGTGAAACGCGGCCAGCAGGTCGCGACGGTTGGCACCGCCAACGGCCGTTACTTTGCCCATCTCCATCTTGAAATGCGCGAATTCGTCACGCCGTTCATCGGCCCGGGTTATCGCGAAGACACGCGGGGCTGGCTTGACCCGACCAAATTCATTGAGCAACACCGATGAGTCCGAGCCGCCCGGGCGTATTCCACGAGCGCGGAACAGTCGTCTTGATTCTCGCCATAGCGACTGGCTTTGGAATTGAGATCGCGACCAACAGCGTTGGAAACGATGACGCGTTGTTGAAACTCGGCGCGCTCCCGGACAACGGCCAATTGCACGGGGAAGTCTGGCGCATCGCTACCTATTCGTTTCTTCATTTTAATTGGCTACATCTGCTTCTGAACGTCGGATTGCTTTTCTGGATCGGTCGAATTGTTGAAAAACAACTGGGCACCGGACAAGGTGCGCTAATCTATTTTGTCAGCGTGATTTGCTCAGCCGCAGTAATTCTCCTGGTGCACAATTGGCATCCGAAACAAGGCGGCACGGTCGGTGCGTCCGGCGGTGTCTTCGGTTTGTTGGGCGCAGCGTTAATCATTTCATACCGCCAGAATGGAGAGCGACGACTCCAAAAGTGGCTTTGGATCGTGCTCTTGGCCGGATTCGGCGTCTCGCTGCTTCCCGACGTCAGTATGGCCGGCCACATTGGAGGAATCATTGCCGGTGTCCCCGTGGCGTTGCTCGTAAAGGTGCGAAGAAATGAAAATTGACGGGTGCAGCGCGTTAATCACCGGCGCGTCGGCCGGAATCGGGCGCGAGTTTGCCCGCCAACTAGCGACACGCGCGCGAACGCTCGTTCTCGTCGCGCGACGCGAGCAAAGATTGAATGAGTTGCGCGACGAACTCCGGAACCGCAACGCGCACTTGAGCGTTCACGCACGTGTTGTCGATCTTTGCGACAAAAGTCAAATCGACGATCTGATCGCATGGCTCGAACGCGACAAGATCAACATCGACTTCTTGATCAACAATGCCGGGCTCGGCGACTATGGGTCGTTTGCCACGAGCGATCCGCAACGAGACGATCGGATCCTTGAAGTAAACATCGGCGCGCTCACATTGCTCACCCACCGTTTGCTTCCGCCGATGGTCGCAAAAAAACGCGGCGCGATTTTGAATGTCAGCTCATCTGCCGGTTTTCTCCCAATCCCCGGGATGGCTGTTTACGCAGCGAGCAAAGCATACGTGAACAGCTTCTCCGAAGCGCTGCGTGCCGAGCTTCGCGGCACAGGCCTAACCGTGACCGCTCTTTGCCCGGGCCCCGTCCACACAGAATTCGGCGACGTTGCCAAACGCCCTGGCGGCGAGCCTGAGCGCGGCCCTGAATTCGTTTACGTTTCAGTAAAGAAGACAGCGCGCGACGCGCTCGCCGCGGTCGAAGCCGATCGCCCGCTCGTAATTCCCGGCCTGGCAATGAAAATCGGTATGTTTCTCGTCCGCATCACGCCAATGTCGATCTTGCGACTCGCCTGGCGACTCGGAGCGAAGCGGAGGTAATCGCAAAACAGAAAGCGGCGGTCGAACCCGACCGCCGCTTTGAGAAAATTTCCGACGGTCATAGACCGCCGCTACAGATTTAGGAGGATTTGTAAGTTATGTGACAGCCGTAGGGTTTGGTTTGGGCGTTCGAGACCGCCTTGCCGCCAAGTGATTCATCGAGCGCGGCTTTGACGTAATTGGTCGAGCTCGGGATGTCGGCTGGATTCGGCGAGGCTTTGCTGTCGATCGCGCCTTCGTAAACAATTTTTCCTTCCGGACTAATGATCACCATGTTCGGCGTGTTCTTGGCGCCGTAAAGTTTCGCGATTTTGCTTTCAGGATCGAGCAGGAGCGCGGTCTGTTTCGTTTTCCACGAAGCCATGATTTTCTGCGCCTGTTCGGCCGTGATGTTGCCCTCAGAGCCGGGCGCGTTGGAATCGATCGTCAGCCAGACGACGCCTTTGCCGGTGTATTCCGCCTGCAACTTTTGCATGTTGTCGCTGCCGTAATGTTTTTTCACGAACGGACATTCCGGATTGAACCATTCGAGCACGACGTATTTGCCTTTGTATTGCGAAAGGGATTCCATTTTCCCGTTGGCGTCCGGGGCGGAAAAGTCAGGCGCGGCGCTGCCAACCGGTGGAACATCGGCGGCATAAAGCACGCCGGATGCAACTACGGTAATTGCGGTGAGAATTAACTTTGTTTTCATAGGTTATTGTGATGCGACGGTGGTTGTGATGGTTTCGAGTTTATCGAGAAGAATACGCTGCGTGAGCAATTCCGGAAACACAATCGGCTCTTCCGATTTGCCCGGATAAAGCACGTATAATGGGACACCTGGCCGGCCAAATTGTTGAAGCAATTTCGTAATAACCGGGTCGCCGTTGGTCCAATCGGCTCTTAATTTTACGACGCCATGCCGTTGGAACGCTTCCCGCACCGGCGCTGCTTCGAGCACGGTCTTCTCGTTGAACTTGCAAGTGAGACACCAGGCCGCGGTAAAATCAACGAATACGGCGTGACCCTGATCGCGCTCGGTTCGCAAACGCTCGGGCGTAAACGGTTGCCAATCACCGGGTGCACCTGAGGCCGCGATGTCGATCTTAGCTGATTGAAACTTATCTCCGATAAAATAAGCGCCGCTAAAGAGCAGGAGCAGGAGCATGAGCACGAGAACCAAACTTCGTTTAGCGGTGGAGGTGGCCGGCAAAATAAACGCGCCTTTCATCCAACAGATGATGGCGACGATGAGCAAAAAACAGCTTGCCCAAATTGCACCTTCGAGACCGCGTTGGGCGCCTAGGACGTAGAGCAGAAAGAGCAAAGTCGCGAGCAGCAAAAAGCCCATGAACTGCTTCACTTGCACCATCCATGGCCCGGGCTGCGGGAGAAATCGGAGCCAGCCTGGTTGGGCACTCAGCAGAAAATATGGCGCACTCATCCCAGCGGCGATGGCCACGAACATCGACAAGATGACGATCGGTGATTGTGTGAATGCGAAGCCTAGTGCAGTCCCGAGAAACGGCGCAGTGCACGGCGTCGCCAGAACGGTCGCGAACACGCCTTGAAAGAATGAGCCGAGATTGTCTTTACGCTCCGAACTTGCGAGCAAGCCGCGAGTCATGCTTTGCGGCAGCGAAATCTCGAAGACGCCAAAGAGATTCAGCGCGAACACCAGGACGATCACGCTCAGACCGAGAACAAAATAAGCGTTCGTAAATTGAAACCCGCCCCAGGTCGCATCGCGGCCGCTGGCTTTGAGTACGATCAGCAGCAACGCAAGCGCCAGAAACCACGCGAAAATTCCGGCGGTAAAAGCCAGCCCGCTCCGGAAAATTTTCTGCCGGCTTTGTCCCGCTTGTTGAATGAAACCAAAAATTTTGAGCGAAATCACCGGCAAGACGCACGGCATCAGGTTCAAAATGAACCCGCCGATAAAACCGAATAACAAAAAGGTGAAAATTCCACGCGAAGGGGCAGAAGGTTTAGCCGCGGCAACTATCGAAGCTTCTATTTGCCACGCAGTACGGTCGTTCCCGTTGGGAGATTTCGAAAAGACAACCAAACCCGGCATGGACGACAGATTCTTATCCGGCGATTCGATTGGAATTCGAAAAGTAATTTCGTTCGCCTTGCGCGATTCGGCGCTCGGATGTCCAACCACAGTGTTGCCTTGCGGTAGAGGATAAAAATCGACTGTCGGATAATTCGCCAGATTGTCGCTTGCCAGCTTGAGGTGAAGATCGGAACCGACACGGCTCCAACTTGCAATCGCAGTTTTTGAATCGGGGAATTTTTGCGGAAGCAGACGGCGATAGCGCGCGAAGAGGTCGGTGTTTTTCGGGTCGGCAGTTGTCGACCCGGCCGCTGTAGCCGCTCCGGCGGAGGAGGCTGTTGGTAGCTCGAGCTCGAGATTCGCGCCGCCCGGAATGCAGATTTTTTCGCAGACGAGCCAATTTGCTTCCGCAGACAGTTTCACCGGTGCGATGTCGATCTTCGCCGGTGGGGTGATTTCCTGCGTGAGCAGGACCTCGTCCTGGTAACCGTAGGTTTGAATATCACCGGGATCATTTGTCTTCAATGGGATCGGCCACTGGATCTCGCCGACTTTCCAACCCGCCGGCAGTTTCCATTTAATTTCAGTCGGGAGGCCGGCGTCGCCGGAAAATTTCCAGTAGGTGTGCCAGCCGGGCGCCATTCGCAGAAGCAGTCCGGCGGTGAACGGTTTCCCGGGAATAATGGCGGACGTGTCGGCCAAGAGCGTGGCTTTGACCAGCTCGCGACCCTGATACGTTTGGCCAAAGCCAGAATGCGCGGACACAATCGCGCAAAGCGCAAGCAATAACCGCCTCCACGAACTCATCCTCACAAATACCATTGGCCGAAGTTTGCGGCAACGACTCTGGCTCGGCGCATGCTGCAAAGAGGGCATGCGAGGTCTCGTGATATTTCTGGTGGTGGCAGGAATCGGCGGTGGACTATTCCTTCTCCAAAAGCGCGGTGAGCAAAAGCCGGCAGTGGCCGAAACTTCCCCCCAGTCATCTCCGTCACCGAGGCAGACCTACGAACACGATTGGGCGAAGCACTCTCTCGACACGACCCATTCGGTCATTCAAAAAATTCAGCAACAGAGAAAAGACGACGACCTCAAAGACGCGGTCGGGCGTCGCTGAGATCGACCCGCTCAGGGTGCGTTCGCCGCGGCGAACAATCGACGATGCCAGCGCGAATTACTTCGCGGAAAGATTGGATCGATCGCCAAGTTGTTGATGAATTGACGACTTCAAGTCGTCCGGAGAGATCGCCTGCCTCACATCGTCAGTTGTCGCCGCTTCCTCATTATGGCCAAGCTCCGACAGGTCGCGAACCGGTTCACCGTCACCATTCATCATAATATCGCGGCCGGTCTGCTCGTCGCGCTGAACACGAAAGTGGCCGTGGTTGATACCGACAAGTGGAACGAACTGCTCGTTGTTGTGCTCGACAAAAAGAATCTCGCGGTCGCCGACTTTGAATTTCGGGCTGTCGGTGACTTCCATTGTCTCGTCGCCCACCGTCCCGCCGAGCACTCGGAGTGTATAAGAAGAAGTCGCGTTGCCTTTGACGTTCTCGTCGACTTGAAATCTGACGTAAGTGTCGATGTGCCGTTGTGCGCCCTCGCCTTCCCAAACGGAGCGAACATCCGTGACCGTCCCCTGAAAAATCAGTTCTGCCTGTTGAACCAACTGTTCGAAAGTTGGCGGAACCACGATCGTTGCGCTGACTCGGACAAAACCGATGGCGATTAAAGTGAGTGGGAGAAGATATTTTGTTTTCATCGAGTAAATCTAATCCTGTAGCGTTTATTTCTTCATGGTGTCGGCGTAGGGGTCGCTGAGGTCGTGAACGCGCGATACGTATATTTGTTTGCGAGCCACGACTTGTTCACGTTCGAGTAAAGCGACACATAAACGGTTCGGCCGTCGGTGGGGATGGTGTTCACGGTTGCCGCGTGCGCGGTGATGGCGCCTGAGTTGTAAATATCTGCGCCATTCAAAGAGCTGCCTACGATAAACACATAGCTCGCGGCGCTACCGGCACTCCAGGAAAACGTTGCGCTCGAAGAATTGAAAGTGGATCCCGGAACCGGGCTCAGCATTACCGCGGGGGCCGGAGTAGGTGTCGGTGTTGCAGTCGGAGTGGCTGTGGCTGTTGGGGTCGCAGTTGGCGTTGGGGTTGGAGTCGGTGTCGGCGTTGCTGTCGGGGTCGGACTGGCCGCAGCACCGTAAAGCGATTGGCCGCCTGAAATATCATCCGCGGAAAGCTGGTAGCGATCGCTAATGATCGAATTCATGACCGCATCCACGTGTTGACCGGCTTGATCGGGATGCGCGAGGCCAAGGGCATGTCCGAGTTCGTGGAGCGCGACCCTCTGGATATCGAACGACCCGTAGCGCTGCGGCCCACGATAAGAATCGAAGGACTGGGCCCGGTTAAACAGAATGTCGGCTTCGAACATCGTCGAACCAGAATAGCTGTAATAAGTCACCGCCAGTGTATTTGAGCCAAAGCTCTGTCCGAAAACTGAGTTCGAGAAAGCCATTGAATTAACGCGGTCTCCGGAAGCGACGGCGGCGGTGGAATTCATCACTCGGCCAAACTGCATTCCGCCCAAGACCTGATTCCACATGTCGAGAGCCGGGGCAACGGCCGTGTTCCAAGAAGTATTGCCATCGAGAAGGGTGCGGCCAGGGTTGCCGAGCTCGAGTTGCATCACAGGATTCCCGTTAGACCATTTTGGTCCTTCGAGGGTATAAGCGCTTGCGTCCCGCAGCGCGAAGGTGCCAACAACGATCGCGAGCCCGGCGGCGATAGCCGCGAACAGGCCAGACATTTTAGTGCCGGGAAATATCGAGCGCCGCGCAGCCAAAGCAGCATCGCCAGGGTTCATATTTTCCACATCCCCCGTAAAAGCAATATCCGTGCGAACCCAAAAAATCATCGCTTTCGAAAGCGATTTCGCCGGGGGAAGCGATGCCCTGGACGCGCCGATTAAGTCACCTGTTCCAGGCGACAAGCGGGCGATAATTACGCATCCAGGCCGCGGTTATTGCGTAATCAAGTCGAACAGTTACGGGACAATGAAAATCTTCTGCGTGCTCGGGTCTTTGACTTTGCTGCCCGGCGCGTAGCCACTCACGTCGATGTATCCGTCGCCGGCGTTGAATGGATTAAAAACGAGACCGGGCCTCCCCGGCACCGGTTTTGCCACCGGAAATTGCGTGGTAATCGCGGAGGTCTGAGATGATGGCGAAGATTTTACCGACGGCTTGTTACCGGCAACCCGCGACGGTGCACTTGCCGGTTGTTGCTTTGATTTGCGCGACGCCACGCCCGGTCTGGCGGTCGGAGAAGGATTAGCGACCGGCCGGCCAGGATTTGTCACATCGGACGTATTTGCGGCAGGTGTGCGCTCTGGCTCGTTAAAAACGTAACGCACTGGCGCGGTAAGTGTGCGGCCGACGTTGTGCGCTGTCTCGCAGCCTAGTAAGCCGATCGCAAGCGCGACGATGGCCCAGCTGCTCAACTTCATTGCGCTCTCTATACAGATGACTTTCGTCAACGCAACATATCAGCGCTGAGCCGGTCGATTTCCGCATCAGTCGTCGCCCATGAACACATCAGACGATAAACATCGGGCTCGATGAACTTGTAGAAATGCCAACCGCGCGACTGCAAATCGAGTACGAGCTGTTCGGATAGGCGGGCGAAGACGGCATTTGCTTCAACGGGAAGCACGATGTCGATCTTTCCGGCCGCACGAAGACGGTCGGCCAATCTGGAGGCGGTGGCGTTGGCATGCCGCGCGTTTCGGAGCCAAACGTCTTTGCTTAGAAGGCCTAGCCATTGTGCCGCCAAAAATCGTGTCTTGGATGCCAGCTGGCCAGCTTGCTTCAGGCGATAGTTGAACTCAAAAGAAAGCTCCTTCTTGAAGAATATCACGAGCTCCGCCGCGGCGGCGCCATTCTTTGTCCCGCCAAAGCACAGAACATCCACGCCAATTTGCCACGTAATTTCTTTAGGCGAGCAACCGAGCGCGGCAATGGCGTTGGCAAATCGTGCGCCGTCCATGTGCACGAACATTTCGCGCTTTCGCCCGAGCTCTGTGATGGCCTTGATTTCATCCTGAGTGTAAACCGTGCCGAACTCGGTCGCTTGGGTCACGCTGATGACGCGCGGTTTGTGCGCGTGCACCTCGGGCTGACGCGCGATCATCGCGTCCGCTTCGTGGATGTCGATCTTGCCTGCGGCACCGCCAACTAGAAGCAGCTTTGAGCCGCGAGTGAAGAACTCGGGGGCACCGCATTCATCAGTCTGGATGTGCGCGTGATTGTGACAAACGACGCTGTGAAACGGTTGGCAAAGTTGCGCCAGCGCGAGCGCATTTGCGGCCGTTCCGTTAAAAACCAGATAAGCGTCGCAATCCGTCTCGAAAACATCCCGGACCAACTCTCGAACACGACTCGTCCGTTCGTCATCGCCGTAGGAATCGGCCGCGCCTTGATTGGCCTCGTCCAACGCTGCTAAGACTTCGGGGCAAATTGCCGCCGTGTTGTCGCTTGCAAACTCATGGCGTTGATCGCGCCGGTGCATGTCGATCTTGCTAACCGAGTTCACCCCGCCCAGCAAATGCCAATGCCTCAAAAGGAGAAATTGCCTGACCGGCCCGAGCCCAGGGCCTGCCCGGCCCGCCAGACAAAATTACTCCAACTGCTCCCTGAATCTAATCCGCTTTGAAGCGGCTGTTCACACCCCACTTCGAAGTTCGTCCTCAAGGTGACCGTATCCCGGTGAATTTTTTGGCCCCTCTCTTGAATTCCTTCGCCTTTACCTCCCAGTAGGGCGCGATTAGTTTTTAGCTATGGGCGCTTTGCAGACCGAAATCGAACGACGCGGCGAACGCATATTCGATTTGGTCGACCGGCATCCGGAGTCGCTCTTCAGTAAAGCCGGCTTTTACCAGCGAATGATGGCGCTCTCGATGCGCGATGAGCACTTCAAGGTGCAACTGTTCCGGTTCGTTGATGTTCTCGCGTCGCTCCATCGCGGAACCGATATCGTCCAGCATCTGGACGAATATTTCGCGGACATGCGCAACGGCTACGCGCCGTTGATTCGAACCGGAGTTCGCGCGGCAAAAATTGTCCCGTGGGTCAGCGGTCAGCTCCTGCGATGGAACGTATCCGGAATGGCGCGCCAGTTCATCGCCGGACGGAATCCGAAGGACGTCATGAAAATGCTCCGCAAACGCCGCTCCCAGGGCATCGGGTTTACGGTCGATCTTCTCGGCGAGGCAGTCGTAAGCGAACAGGAAGCGAACGAGTACGCCAGTCGTTGTCTGGAATTGCTCGAGCATCTCGGTCGCGAAACGCGCGGCTGGACAGATCCGCTTGGCAAAAATGCGGAGTTGTTC
>Ga0193729_1000940_pt1 | contig 15189 bp, 12 predicted proteins | sample U1c2metaG_FD_143036 | JGI IMG/M metagenome (GOLD analysis project Ga0193729, IMG submission 143036) | Soil microbial communities from a riparian zone of the East river system, Colorado, United States - U1c2 | ecosystem: Environmental > Terrestrial > Soil > Riparian zone | place: USA: East River...
GGTCGGTTTGATTCTGTACACCGACCGCGTCGAGCGCTACCTGCCGCCCAAGAAGGGGCGGCGTCATGTACTGCGAGTGGTCAGGGACATCCTCTATCACATGCCGCAGGCCGCCGGGACCGACACGGTCAAGGCGCTCGATATCGCGAACCGGCTGCTACACCGGCGCGCGATCGTATTCCTGATTTCAGATTTCGAGACGACCGCAAATCCCGCGGTTGCGCGTGCCGCCTTGCGCCGCGCCATGCGCCGCACCAACCGCCGTCACGATTTGGTCGCCGTTCACGTCGAGGATCCCCGCGAAAAAGAGCTTCCGAATGTGGGCATCATTGCGCTGGAAGATGCGGAAAGCGGCGAGGTGATCGAACTCGATACCGCAAGCCGCGCCGTGCGAAAGCGTTTCAAAGAACTGTCCTTGGAAAGAAGCCATCGACTGGTGAGCGATTTTCGCTCGGAGGGCATCGACACCTTGCAGTTGCAGACCGACGCAGCGTACATGCCGGCCTTGCAGCGGTTCTTCAAGACTCGAGAGCGCAGACGCCGATGAGAGGACACCGATGAGCGGACACCTTTCAGGCATTCGCGCCGCGGCGGCGAGCGGTGTCATTGGCGCAATCCTGGCCGCCGGCCTGTGGGCCGCGCCTGTGACTCCGAACTCGGCCGAAGACATCCGCGACATCCGCGGGCCCAAGGTGTTGTTGGCCGACTGGGTACTGCCGGTTGTGATGGCGGGCGTGGCCATCATCGCGCTGGGCGTCTATGTCATTTGGCGCCGGCGGCGCAATCGTCGTGCGCGCGTCCTGTCGTCTGACGAGATCGCCTTGCAGCGGCTGGAGGAGATTCGCACTCTCATGCAGCCCGCGCGTGCACGCGAATTTTCCACCGCGGCGTCCGACATCGTGCGCAGCTACATCGAGCAGCGATTCGATGTCACCGCCACGCGCCGCACCACCGAGGAATTCCTACGGGATTTGCTTGAAACGCCGCATGCATCGCTTGCCAGGCACCAGTCGCTGCTCGGAGATTTCCTGCATCACTGCGATTTCGTTAAATTCGCGGCGATGTCTCTCGGCGTGCCGGACATGGAATCGCTGCGTCAAAGCGCCCGGGTCTTCGTATTGGCAACCGCCGGGACGGAAGAGGCATCTCCGGCTCAGGAGGCTCATGACGCGCTTCCTACAACCTGAATGGTTTTGGCTGCTGGCGTTGTTGCCGATTGTTATGCTGTGGCGTGGGCGGCGCGGTCCAATCGCCGCCATAGAATATTCCGATGTCAGTCTTGCACGCGAAGTGGCTCGTGGCACCCGCAGTCGAATAGGGCGGTTGGTTTGGCTGTTGCCGATTCTGGCCGGCGCTTTGATGATTGTCGCGCTTGCTCGTCCGCAGCGCGCTCATAGCCGAACGGAGGTCAGCGCCAACGGCATCGATATCGTTTTGGGGTTGGACGTCTCCGGCTCGATGCAGGCGCTGGATTTTCTGATTGACCGCCAACGGGTCAATCGTATTGAAGTCGTCAAGTCGGTGGTCTCGAAATTCATCGACGAGCGGCCCGACGATCGCATCGGCCTCATTGCCTTCGCCGGCGCCCCCTACTTGGTCAGCCCCATCACGCTCGATCATGATTGGCTGCAACAAAACCTGGAGCGCGTCTCTGTCGGAGCCGCCGAAGACGGCACAGCGATTGGTTCGGCGATCGCCGCCGGCGTCAATCGCTTGCGGCTGACACCGGCGAAATCCAAGGTGCTCATTCTGCTCACCGACGGCGTCAATAACACCGGAAAGATCTCGCCGCTCGCCGCCGCCGAAGCGGCTAGAGCCATGGGCGTAAAAATATATACCATTGGAGTGGGCGTGCGTGGCTATGCGCCAATCCCCGTCAGGGACGCGGCTGGAAACACTCAGGTGATCAGGGCCAAAGTGGATGTGGATGAAAAGACTCTGCAGGCGGTGGCTCAAGAGACCGGCGGGAAATTCTACCGCGCGACGGATACCGATTCGTTGCAGAAGATCTATGAAGAAATCAATCTCTTCGAGAAGACCGCGCAGACGGTGCAGAAGTTTGAGCGTACTGAAGAGTTGTATCCTTGGGTGCTCATTCCATCGCTCGCCATGCTCGGATTGAGCCTGACGCTACAGCAAACTCGACTGCGGAGATTGCCGTGAGGTTCAGCAGCCCATGGTGGTTGGGGGCGGGACTTCTCGCCGTGTTGCTACTCGTTTGGATGTGGCGCCTTTATGACGCCCGCCAACATCGTGCGCTCGCCACGTTCGTGTCAGCGCACCTGCGGCTGCAATTGACGCGCTCGATATCGCTCGGCAAGCGCCGCTTACAGCGCGGGCTGTTCCTGGGATCGGTAATCTGTCTGTTCGTCGCCCTGGCCGGACCGCTCGTGGGATATCGATGGGAAGAGGTCAGGCGACGGGGAAACGAAATCATTTTCGCGATCGACACCTCGCGCAGCATGTCCACACCGGACCTCAAGCCAAATCGGCTAACGCGCGCAAAGCTCGCAATCAATGACTTTGCAAAACAATTGGATGGCGACGCGGTCGGAATTGTCGCATTTGCGGGATCCTCCTTCTTGGCGTGTCCCATTACGCTGGACTACGGTGCGTTTCAAGAATCCTTGAGCGCGATCGACACCAACACCATCCCGCGCGGGGGCACGAATATTTCCAGCGCCATCAAGGCTGCGCAGATTGCCCTGCGCCGACGCCCGGGCAGCGATAAAATATTGATTCTCATTACCGACGGCGAGGACCTCGAGGGTAACGCGGTGGACGCGGCTAAGGGCGCATCGCAGGCCGATGGACTCAAGGTGTACACGGTGGGCGTGGGAACCGCTGCGGGCGATTTGATTCCAGTTGCGCAAGCTCAGGGCGGCGGATTCGTCAAAGATGAGAGCGGCGCGTTCGTCAGGTCGCGGCTCGACGAGTCTGCATTGAAGGCCATTGCGGCCGCCACGGGCGGGTTCTACGTGCCATTAGGGACCCAGGGTGAGGGTTTGGAAGCCATTTTCAGCGCTGTTCTCGGATCGATGGCGAAACACGATCTGGCGTCGCGGCGGCAGAAAATATACATCGAGCGATATCAATGGCCTCTGGCGGGATCTCTCGCCATGCTGCTCGCCAGTCTTGTCATTGGGACACGCCGGCGTCATGGTGCACAGGCCGCGGCAGCATCCCGCGCGGTTGCCGCGGCGGGACTCATTTTGATGATGACTGCGCGCGTCCTGCCCGCGCAAGCTGCAGATAGTGCACCGGTGCTCGATTCGAAGCGGCCGGTGCTGGATTACAATGCCGGCACCGCAGCGTACCGGGCCGGTCAGTTCCCGCAAGCCGCGCAATCCTTTCAGCAATCCATCAGCCACGCACCGTCAAGCGATCTGAAGCGGTTAGGAGTCCAAGAGGACGCTTATTACAACCTCGGCAACGCCTTATATCGCGCGGGACAGAAGACCGAGCAGTCTTCTCCGCAAGAAACCCTGCAAAAGTGGAACGATGCTGTGAAGGCCTATGAAACGGCGCTGCAGTTGCGCGCCGATGATGCGGATAGCAAGTTCAATCGAGATCTGGTGAAGCGCAAGATCGACGCGCTCAACCAGCAGCAGAATCAGAACAAGCAGAATAAGCAGAATAATAAGGACCAGGGTCAGAATAAAGACCAGGGCCAAAATAAAAACCAGCCACCGGACCCGGGGCAAAAACCAAATCAACCTCAAGACAAAGGCTCCGGGCAGCCGCCGCCGCAGCCGCCAGGCCAACCGCCGCCGCAGCCGAACGGTGATCAGCCCCCGAAGAGTGCCGGCCAACCACCGCCGCAGCCGCCAGGCCAGCCGCCGCCGCAGCCGAACGGTGATCAGCCCCCGAAGAGTGCCGGCCAACCACCTCCGGCTCCCAACGCCGGCGAGGGGCAGGGTGCAGATGGAGGAGATCAGGCGGCTGACAATCAGCGGGTTCCCGGCCAGATGACTCGGGAAGAAGCGCGCGAACTCCTCGATTCGGTGAAAGGCGACGAGCATCATTCGCTCGGCGTTCCCGTGGCACAACGCAATGCGGTTCAGCCGCCGGACAAGCCGTTCAAGAATTGGTGATGAGCACGCGTCGCACTCATGTCAGATTGTTGATGGCGATTGCCGGCGCAGCTCTCGTTTTGGCCGCGCCGGCCATCGCCGATGAGCCGCTGGTGTACGCCACCATCCAACCTGCGCAAATTACGCTGGGCGAGTCGGCGAGATTTACGATCACCAATTTAGGGGACGGCACGGCTCCCATCACAATGCCGGTGGTGTCAGGCTTGCAGTTCGAGATTGTCGGCCGAACCCGCCAAATTGAAATCATCAACGGAACAACGCTTCCCTCCTCTTCGATCGTGGTGCGCGTAACGCCGCAAATGGCGGGAATTTTTACGATTCCAGGGGTCACGCCGAAGTCACAGCCTGTGGTGCTGCAAGTCAATTCGCTGCCCGGCAGCGCGGGAGCGCCCCGGCCGAGCGGCCCCCGTGCACCGAACCCTCCGCCCATTCTTGCGGGCGGATCCATCCCCAAAGGGGTTCATTTGACGGACGACGGTTCGGCGTACGTGAGGTTGAGCGTGCCGAAGCGCGAGGTCTATGTCGGCGAAAGCGTTCCGATCGACATAGAAATAGGTATGCGCTCCGGATTCGTCAGTTCGCTCAACGGCCTGCCGAAGCTGACGGGGGACAACTTCACGCTCGGCAGTCTCGCGCACCAACCTGAGCGAAGTGAACGGATGATTGAGGGTCAGTCGTTTGTTTTGCTGACCTGGCGCAGCGTTCTATCGGTGGTAAAGCCCGGCACCTTTCCACTCGCGGCCGAGGTGCCGCTCACGGTGAAAATCAGGACTCGGCCGCGGCGAGAGTCCGCGCTCGACGATCAGTTCGGCGATCCGTTCTGGCAAAATTTCTTCGGTGCCAGCGTACCCAAGGACATCAATGTCGAAAGCCCGCCGCAAGAAGTGAAGGTCCTGGAACTGCCTGCGGAAGGGCGCCCGGCCGATTTTCACGGCGCGGTCGGTATATTTGCGATCGAGAGCGATATTTCACCGGTTAAAGCGGAGGTGGGTGACCCGCTGACCTTGCGCATGCGCGTGGTCGGTTCCGGAAATTTTGATCGCGTCGACAGCAGCATGCTCGATCATGTGGAGCAGTGGAAGACCTACCCGCCGAAATCGACCTTCAATAGCAATGACCCGCTTGGGCACAAAGGAGAAAAGGTCTTCGAGCAGCCCGTGATCGCATCGAAGCCTGGCGTTCAAACCCTCCCCGCGCTGAGCTTCAGTTATTTCGATCCCAACACGAAGCGCTACGAGACCGCTCATAGCCCGCCCCTCAGCGTAACGATTTCCCCCTCCTTGGCCGACAGTACGCAGATGGCGCCCGCGCTAGCTGCGAGCGCGGCTTCCGGGCCCGTGGACAAATTGGCAGAGGGACTCAAAGCCGATCACGCCGCCTCACAAACTGGGATGAGCTCGCTGATCCCGCCGTACCTGCAACCGCGCTTTCTGGTACTCCCCTCATTGCTCGCGCTGGCATTTGCCGGAGGCTGGGTGGGAGCTCGGCGACGCAAGATACCGGCAGAGCGATTCGCAGCGCGCAACCGCATCGCGCAGAGGGCGACCAAGCGGGCCCTTGCCCAAATGGAGTCCGCGGCTCGCAGCGGCAATCCTGCACAGTTTTTCAATTCAGCGCGCGCCGCCTTGCAACAAAGCTTTGCCGCTCGATGGCAGCTTGCGCCGGATGAAGTCACGACGGCTGAAGTGCAAGCGCGCTTGAGCGACGATGATGACATCCAGCAGGTATTTGCTCTCGCCGATGAATCGAAGTATTCAGGTCGTGATCTTGAGTCCACCGATTTTGCGCGATGGATGCACGCCGTGCGTCAGCGCCTAATAGTCGAGCAAGCGCAATGAAAAATTGTGCGCGATGGGCGGCCTTGGCTCTGAGCCTAGCGCTGATGGGGTCGCCGATGCATGCGGACCCGGTGCAAGTGGAGCCGGCGCAAGTGGGCTATTCCGCCGCAGGCCTGTACAACCTGGCCAACGCCTACGCACGCCAAGGCAAGCCGGGCATGGCCGTTCTGAACTACGAGCGCGCCAGCTTGCTCTCACCGAATGACCCTGACATCGACGCCAATGTCAGTTACGTTCGTGCTTCTTCGCATGTGCCCGCGCCGCCGCGAAGCACTTTTGATCGCGTGGTGCGAATCGCCAGCCCCTTTGCTCTATCGTGGATCGGCGTCATCGGATTGGTGAGCGTGGGCGTCAGTGCGTTGGCGGCACAGCTATCGTCGCGACATCGATGGATGCGCCGCCTCGGGATGCTGTTCGGAATCGCCATGATCAGTCTGACCGTCGCCAATTGCATCGCTTTGTGGCCGATACTGCACGAAGGGGTTGTGATTTCCGCGGCGACTCCAGTGCGTGTGTCGCCCGTTCCAATGGGTGATTCGCTGTTTGTATTGAACGAGGCGGACACCGTGAAGATTACCGCGGAACACGAGGGCTTTTGGCTCGTTCAGACCCGTGCCGGCCGCACCGGCTGGGTATCGCACTCAAATGTCGCACCTGTCGTGCCACGCAAATAATGGCGCGTAAATCATTGAATTGATTCTGGCGGCACGGCTCTTGGCCTCGCATCAAGCCGGCAAGTTGCGTTCTTGGTGCGGCACCGTACAGACGGGTCAGGTGTAGAAGTTACACTCACTCGGCAAATCCCGCGATATTGGGAGAGAACCATGGCCGACGTGTACGTTTATCGATTCAAGGGTTGGGACGGGCCGACGGAATCTGACGTGAGAAGCCGGCGCGCCACGCTTGAAACCATCAAGGAAATCGGTGATCCCATTATGGAGTCGCAGATCGTAGTGGACGATGGCGAACTCGATGCCCACGGATTTTTCTGCGGCAGCGTGGCCAACGACTCGGATCCTACGGAGTATCTTACCGATGAAATAAACTCGCTCTATCTGCGGGCTGCCGCCCGTGATAGCGAAGCGCTGAATTTAGACGACGCAACGAGCGGCGCGCACAAGTACATGCTTCAATTGGAAAGCCGCGAACTTCGCAAGCAAGCGCAGGTGCTGCAGCGGCAACAGAAGCAGCAGAAGCAGTCGAATTTCGCGGCCGCCGAATCGGATGTTTACGGCAAGACCGTGCTGGACTTCGGGCAGTTTGGCGGCAGCCCAGCCGGTTAGACGACGGTTTCTGCGCGCCGTCGCGCTCGCAATCAGTGCGGTCGCGTAGTCTTCGGCGCGCCGGTGTGAAGCGGAAGCTTCGTAGAGGAATCGTCCGATTTTCGCAGCGGACCGCGCCCATCTTTGGGATTGGTAATGCCGTCCTCCTTGAGGTTCTTTGGCGGCGGCGTGCTCGATGAACCAGTTGCTTTATCCGGCATGGTATTTCTCCAAAGCCTTGTCTATAGGATGAGACCGTTGCGCAGGGCGTACGCGGTCATGTCTGCATTGCTGGTGAAATTCATCTTTTCCAAAACGCGCGATCGATAGGTGCTTACCGTTTTGACACTCAGGCTCAGTTCTTCTGCAATATCCCCGACTCCGGCTCCCGCCGCCAATTTGCAGAATATTTGAAATTCTCGCACAGAGAGCCGGTCATGCAGGGGCTGGCTTTGATCGTGCGAAGACTCGAGGTCTGCCGCCATTGATTCGGCAAGCGCGGCACTGACGTATCGGCGCCCCACCAGTACCGTGCGCACGGCTTTCAAAAGCTCCTCGGGCGATCCGTCTTTGGAAAGATAGCCGCTGGCGCCGGCTCGAAGAACGTTTCGGGCGTATTGCGCCTCCGGCAATCCGCTCATGATCAACACGCGAACTTTCGGAAATCCACTCGTTACATGCTTCAAGATATCGAGTCCACTGCGGTCCGGCATATGAATGTCCATCAGCAGCAAGTCCCAATCTTGGCGGCGCAGCTGGTCCAGGGTTTCGTTGCCGCTTGCGGTTTCACCGATGGCGGTGATGCCGGCCTCGGCCTCCAGGAACTGCTTGTAACCCGCCCTGACTACGGCGTGATCGTCGGCGATGAGTACTCGCGCCATGATGAATCCCTCTTGTTGGGGGGAATCCCCTTGTAATGAGGGTGTTATCACCTGTGTATTCGGCTGGTGCAAGGCAGAATCCCCTAAAGGGCCGTCGGGATCGTCCTACAAGCGCAGCCCATTCAAGGTTTTTCCCGGGTCAAATTTGCAATGAATGCCGGCACCCACGTCTTGCCGCCGTCATCGGAGTAGGATTCTTCGAAGTGATGAGAGTTGGGCGCAATGTCCGACCACACGGCACGCACCAGGATCGACCTGTCATTGAAGGTGTCCGCGGCGAAGAGCTGCCCACGCCCGTCCTTGAAGGCGCCGATCAGGGGCGGCGATAATACGCCGACCTTGCTATTGACGAAACTCTGGCTCCACTGCCGCGCCTGCGGATTGTAGAGAAACAAGGTCAATCCTTCCCAGTGGCCGTTCGGGCCTTCCGTCTCGATCTCTTCCAGCTGTGCGCGGCCGTCCCACACCTTTCGTACGGTGACGGTTCCGTTCAGTTCGATCGATTTGGTCGAGCCGGACAGGGGGTCCAGAACACGTTTGATATGCGTTTTCCAGACGCCGATGTTGAAATCGAAATCATGCTGGCCGTCCCTCATAGGCTTGGAGGGCCGTGCGGGTTCGTCTACAGCGGCGGCAGGCAGGGTCGGTGAGGTGCCGCTGATCGCGCCGGCCAGGATGCAGACTGCAGCATGCTTTGAAAATTTCAATGTCGTCTCCGTAGGATTATTCACGCCAAAATAAAGCCGGTGCGCCCGCGGCGGCGCTAAGCTGTCGATCGGTTAAGATCATCTGATGCGGGTGGCTATTGCTGAAGGGCCACTTGGAGGGAAAATAATTGGGCCACTCGTCGTCGCCGCGGAAACGCGCAATCGATCCCTTGTTCGAGATCGAGCTTGATTTAGGGCCCAAGGGTTCGCGCGAGTCCTCTCGGACTCTGCACCGCGAACTGAAGGCGGCGATTCTTGACGGGCGCCTAACGGCGGGTGCCAGATTGCCGGCGACCAGAAAGTCCTCAGCCTTTTTTGGCGTGTCGCGAAATACGGCCGCCGAAGTCTACGAGAGGCTAGTCAACGAAGGTCACGCGGTGACTCGACATGGCGCGGGGACGTATGTCGCCGAGCGCATGCCCTCCGTGCCGTGCGCCGCAGAGCCCGCCGCAGATACAGCCGCGCACCTGAATGAGTTTTGGCTACGCCCCGATGTCACCGCGGCGATGAGCTTTTGGCGCGATCGGCCGGGCTACGCCTCTGCGGGGCGCAAAGGCGCCGGCGTCGATTTTCGCCCTGCCATGGTCGACTCGCGCCTCTTTCCGCTTGACGTTTTTCGGCGCGTCAGTGCCAAGCAACTGCGTGGATTGGAGAGAAAACCGGCGAGCTACAAGAGCCCGCAGGGCAATCAGGGAAATTTCTACCTTCGCGAAGCGATCATCAAGCACATCGCCGTCACTCGGGCGGTGGTTTGTCAGGCTGAGGACATACTCGTCACTTCCGGGGCGCAACAGGCTTTTGATGTGCTTGCCAGAGCACTGGTCACACCGAATGAGACCGTCGTTGCACTGGAGGATCCTGGCTATCCTCCGATGCGCGTGGCGTTTGCCGCGGCAGGCGCGAAACTCGCGCCGGTCGGGGTCGATGAAGAAGGCCTGATAGTTGAGCAGCTGCCGTCTGATGCCGGCATCATTTGTGTAACGCCGTCCCATCAGTTTCCCCTTGGCACCACGATGTCGATGCGCCGACGCAAGGCACTGGTGCAATTTGCACGTCGGCACGGAGCGGTGATCGTCGAGGATGACTACGATGGCGAATTTCGCTACGAGGGCAGTCCCTTGGAAGCGCTCAGGACTTCTCAGGCGTCGGATGTGGTTTTTTACATCGGCACGTTCTCCAAATGCATGCTGTCGGCGCTTCGCTTGGGATTCATCGTCGCGCCACCCTGGGCGATGCGCACCCTGGTTGCCGCCAAGAACTGCCTGGACTGGCATTGCTCGACACCCATTCAAAGCGCGGTTGCCGAATTCATCGGCGCTGGTCACTTGACGCGCCACGTCCGCAAGATGCGCGACATGTACAAGCGTCGGCGTCAGCTGCTGCTCGAATCCTTGCAGGACAAATTCGGCGACTGGCTCGAACCCATACCCTCGTTCTACGGCATGCACGTTGCCGCCACATTGACGGCCGCCATGGATCTCGAGAGCGTGGCGGATGAGCTGCTCGAGCAGAATGTGAAAATACATGCGCTGAGCAGATACTTCCTGGGGCCGCAGACCAGGGCAGGATTGGTATTCGGCTATGGGACCGTGGACTTGTCCGAGATTCGCCGCGGCGTATCGGTGCTGCGCGGAGTTTTGCAGCGCCGGGCTGCCTTGGCATGACCAAGCGCACGTGTAGGAATTACACGGGTTACGGCCGCCCTGTTCAACAGTGTAAAGTCAGGTGTGGATAAGCGTCGAGCGCCGTGACAGAACCCACCACCAAAATGACCCGCACCGCTTCTGACGCCAAAGCTGCGCATTTGGGCTTCCTGCGGCAGCTGGGACTGGTGATTCGCGCGATCTTCAGCTCGCCGGTGGGCAAGACGGTGACGATTTTGATGGTCGTCATCCTCCTGGTCGTCATTGTTACGGCCTACGGGCAGATTCGGCTCAACCGATGGAATAAGCCATTCTACGATGCCCTGTCGCGTCGCGACTTGCGGGATTTTCTCTTTCAGCTCGGCGTGTTCTTCGTCATCGCGGGATTACTCCTTGTCTTCAACGTGACGCAGCGCTGGCTTCACGAGACCCTGCAAGTCAAGTTGCGCGAAGGCTTGGTTCGCAGCCTCCTTAAGGATTGGCTGTTTCCGCGCCGCGCCTTCTGGCTTGCCAATGCAGGATCGATCGGCGTCAATCCGGATCAGCGCATTCACGAGGATGCGCGGAAACTGTGCGAACTGTCGGCCGATCTGGGCGTCGGGCTGGTGCAGGCCTCAATCTTGTTCGGCATGTTTGCCGGCGTGCTGTGGGGTTTGTCGAGCGACTTCTCTTTGCGTTTCGGCGACCGGGACTATGCGATTCCCGGGTTCATGCTGTGGGCTGCCATTGTCTACGCAACCGGCGGCTCGCTCTTGAGCTACTGGGTAGGGCACGGACTCATCAATCGCAACGCTGAGCGATACGCAACTGAGGCCAACCTGCGATTTTCGCTGGTGCGCGTCAATGAGCACGTCGATGACATTTCCTTGGCGCAGGGCGAACCCGACGAGAGGCGCCGGATTGAGCGGCATCTTGTCGATGTGCTGCGCGCGACACGGCGCATCGTGTGGGGTCACACCAATCTCACCTGGGTCACTTCGGGGTTCGGTTGGATCACGCAGGTTGCGCCGATATTGGTTGCGGTGCCGCTGTATTTCACGGGAAAGGTTTCGTTCGGCGGACTCATGATGGCAGCCGGTGCCTTTACTCAGGCACAATCGTCATTGCGCTGGTTCGTCGACAACTTCAGCGTCATTGCCGACTGGCGTGCGACATTGCTTCGAGTGGCGAGTTTTCGTCATGCGGTTATCAGCACCCACGAACCCCGAGGCTTCGAAAGCCGCATCGCCTATGCCGAAGGGGATCCGGGCACCATACAACTCGATAACCTCGAAAGCGTGTCTTCCGCGCATGCCGACATGCTCAGGGAATCGAGTGTGGTCATCAGTGCCGGAGCACGCGTCCTTATCTTAGGGGCACCGGGAACCGGCAAGACGCAGCTTTTTCGGGCCTTAGCAGGCTTGTGGCCGTGGGGCACTGGGCGCATCACCCGTCCGCGAGGCGAGCAGATATTTTACTTGCCGCGCGGCACGCCGTATCTGGCTCGCGGTAGTTTACGGGAGGTCCTCGCCTATCCGTTGAAGGCCGACAGTTTCAGCGCGAGCGCCTTTAGCCGCGCGCTATTCCGGCTCGGCCTCGAGCGTCTCGCTCCGCTGCTCGATGAGACCCGGCGCTGGGATCGGGAGCTTAGCCAAGACGAGCAATTGTGCCTGGTGTTTACGCGGATGTTGATCCAGAGCCCGCCCTGGGTACTCATCGACGGCACCTTTGGTGCGCTCGACGATGATGTTCTCGAGCTGGTCATTGACATTTTCACCAACGAACTCAAGCACACCGGAGTCATTCACATCGGCGGAGCCGGGGAGGCACACGATCTGTTTTCCAGAACCCTGCATCTGGTCAAAGCGGACAGGACGCCCGCAGCGTCAAGCGAACCGGCAGCCGGAAGTCCACCGTGAAAAAGGCCCTCTTATTGCTCTTGTTCCTTGCCGCAATGCCGGCATGGGCCGCACCCGAATTTGGTTTTCGGCCGCCGGCGACGGCCACGGATCCTAAGGCAGGCGCCATCATGAGCGATTTGGCGGCAAGGCTCATTCCTGTCTATCAAGATCCGGATCCTGAAAGGTATCTTGCGAACTTATCCGCCCTGCAAATGGCCGTCGGCGACTATGCAGCGGCTGACATCTCGCGACAATCGCTGCGCGAGCGCCGGCGAAAATCGGATTTTGGTCATCCGGTCGGACGGGGGTTGATATACGACTTGTACGCCCACGCGAAGGCACTGGAGACGCAAAGTCGATTTACGTTTGCGGAGGCGTTGACGACCTCGTTCCGAGACACCATCCGCCACCTCAATGATCACGAGGCCCACGCCGTCACGCAATGGCTGGGCGAGTCTCCTGCCCTGTATCAGGAGTCATTGCAGAGAGCATTTGATCAGCAGCGTTCGAGCGACAGCATTGATCAGGCCGACGCCGTGGAACTTATCTGGAAGTATGTCGCGTTTGATGCCTATCGTACTTTTGGCCCGTTGGTCGTTTTGCTCAACGCCGAGGACGATCATCAACGCTACACGGTCGATAATGAAATCGTCATCCAAGGCCCGAACGGCACCAACATTCCCGTCGTGGTGATTCGCCCAAACAGCCTCTCCGATCCGCTGCCGACGCTGCTGGAGTTCAGGATCGATGACTCGCAAAGCTTTGCCAAAGACTGCGCCGCTCATGGCTATGTGGGAGTCGTGGCCTACGCGCTCGGCAGGCAAAAAAGCGCCGCTGGTTTCACGCCCTTCCAGCATGACGGCGAGGATGCGCGCGCCGTCATCAATTGGATCGCCAAGCAAGCGTGGAGCGACGGCCGTGTGGGAATGTATGGCGAGGGCTATAGCGGCTTCGTACCCTGGGCCGCCGCCGCCAAAAAGCTGCCCGCCGCCCTGAAGGCCATCGCCACGTCGGCACCCAGCGCACCCGGAATCAATGTGCCCATGGAAGGCAACATCCCCAACAACTCGGCATACGCGTGGTCGCTCGAAGTGAGCGGCGCCGGCAGCGCGGAGAGCAGCAATGACGATGCCGCGCAGTGGCGCGCTCTTGATCAGAAGTGGTACCGCAGCGGAAGACGCTACCGCGACATGGGCCGCCTCTTCGGAAAGCACAATCCGATTTTCATTCGCTGGCTGAACCATCCAAGCTACGACGGATTCTGGCAGCAGATGGTGCCGTATCGCGAACAGTTCGCCAAGATCAACATTCCGGTTCTCACGATGACCGGGTATTTCGCCGCAAGCGAACCGGGCGCTCTGTACTATTTTGCTCAACATCAGCGGTATAACCCGCATGCCGACCATACGTTGGTTATCGGTCCCTACGATGACGCCATGATGCAGCGTGGTACGGCGGCCGAGTTGCACGGCTATCAAGTCGACGCAGCGGCGCTCGTGGATTTTCGCGAACTTCGTTATAAGTGGTTCGATCATGTCTTCAAGGGTGCTGCGACGCCGGCTTTGTTGACGGACAGCGTCAATTACCAGCTCATGGGGTCGAACGAATGGCAGCATGCACCCTCGCTCGACGCCATGGCGGGGAAATCGCTGAGGTTTTATCTGGATCCTGTCGCATCCGGCACGAATCGCCGGCTGACTCAGCACAAAAAAACCAATGACGCGTTCGTCCAGCAGACCGTGAATTTCGTCGATCGCACGGACGCCGCCTGGACGCCGTCTGCCGGTTTCATCAGCAGAAGCCTCGCGCCGCGACACGGCACGATATTCATCAGCGAGCCGCTGGCCAAGGCCACCGAGTTCAACGGGTTGTTCTCGGGTCGACTCGATTTCACCGTGAATAAAATGGACATGGATCTGAACATCACTCTGTATGAACTTCTCGCCAACGGCGACTACGTCCGCCTGTTCAGCCCGACCTACGAGTTCCGCGCGAGTTATGCACGCGACCGCACCCATAGGCATATTCTTAAGGCGGGCGAACGTCAGGAGCTCACATTCAAGAGCGAGCGAATGACGAGCCGACAACTCAAGCCCGGCAGCCGGCTGGTCATGGTTCTCAGCATCAATAAGCGCCCGGACCGCGAGATCAATTACGGTACAGGAGGCGATGTGAGCGAGGAATCCATCGCCGACGGCAAGATTCCCCTCAAAATCCGCTGGTACAGCGACAGCTACATCGACATTCCGGTTCGGCGATAGACAGCCGCCGGCGGTATTAGCCGAGACGCCGCAAGAGGGACATCGCAGCCGCCGGGTTGTGCACCTTGTGGCCGCTGATCACATACAAGTAGACATCGCGGGCCACGCCATCGGCGCGTTGCGGCGCGACGCATGGCAGACCCTCCGCCGCAGCGCCTGAGGCCCAGGCGCGTGCGCGCGATGCCCAAAGGTTGAGCGCAGCGTCGGAATAGCCTGCTTCCTCCTTCGGCTTTGTCCCCATGATGCGCGCGTAAACAAACGGTGCCGTTGCGTCGGCGATCTGGGGGTAGCGCGAATCGCCGGCGATTACGACGCCGACGCCATATTTGCGCACCAGCGCAATGAAATCCGGTGTAAGGAAGCTGTCATGTCGAACTTCAACGACATGGCGCAGTGCGCGGCCGGCCGCCTCCGGCGGCAGAAGCTTGAGGAATGCTTCAAAGTCGGCCGGCTCGAATTGCTTTGTGGGCAAGAATTGCCAATTGATGGCACCGAGCTTGTCTTTCAGTTCCATGACACCGCCCGCCAAGAACCGCTCGATCGTACTGCCCGCCTCGGCAAGCACGTTGCGATTCATGGCGTAACGCGGTGCCTTGACCGAAAAAACAAAATCGTCCGGCGTT
>Ga0193729_1000941_pt1 | contig 15176 bp, 17 predicted proteins | sample U1c2metaG_FD_143036 | JGI IMG/M metagenome (GOLD analysis project Ga0193729, IMG submission 143036) | Soil microbial communities from a riparian zone of the East river system, Colorado, United States - U1c2 | ecosystem: Environmental > Terrestrial > Soil > Riparian zone | place: USA: East River...
CCATGAGCCTGTACCACCTCGGCCAGACTTCAATGCAGAGCAGAATCTCGCCGTTGAGCGTGCCATGCAAATGCAAGACTATTTGCTTATCCATGGACCTCCAGGTACGGGTAAGACCAGTGTAATTGCCGAGATCGTTAAACGTCTGGTACAACAGGGCCAGCGCGTCATGCTGGTAGCATTTACCAACCAAGCTGTCGACAATATGCTTAAACGGCTGGACAAAGAGGGTTTCCACGACTACTTGCGCCTAGGTCACGAACGCAGTGTCGCAGAGTCCATTCACCCACGGCTTTTAAAAGATCTGGTTGCGGATGCGATAAATCACAGGGCGGACGCGATAAATCAGGTCCCTACCTCACACGCAATCAATTGCCAAGACATCGTCCATGACATCCTCTATAGCACCCCAGTGGTCGCTTCAACAACGGCCACCTGGTCATCGGATAAGTATAGTGCCCAATCGGTAGAGATTGAGGGTGATCTACTGAAGAAGACCGGGCTCTTTTTTGATGTTGCGATTATCGATGAAGCTGGTCAACTGACCGTCCCAGCGATCCTAGGCGCACTACGTCTCGCCAGACGCTTTATCCTCGTTGGCGATGAAAAACAGCTTCCACCACTAGTGCTGAGCAAAGAAGCTGCCGAGGCAGGGCTCTCCGACTCGCTTTTCAGTTCTCTTAAATGTCTAGATGAGAAGTATATGCAAGATTATCCACTGGCTATCAGCGCCTGTGTACCGCTACGCACCCAGTACCGTATGAACAAGTGGATCGCTAATTTCTCCTCGACCGTGTTCTACGACAAGCAACTGGTAGCCCACGAGTCCATTGCCAATCGCCGCTTGATATATAAGGGAAAAACGGACGCGGCCCCCATACCACCCACGGACGCGATAAATCGGGTCCCTACCTCCTCGCCCGATAAATCGGTTTCAGTGTCTAGTATTATAGATCAAGCTATTATCAGGGCACTTGAGCCACAGTATCCCTTGGTCTTCCTGGATGTACGCGATGAACTCAGTGAACAGGCTGTTATGCAGGGCAAGCAGAGCAATGCCGAGGCACAGGTAGTCCGTGACATCGTAGCCAATTTGCTCATGCGTGGTATTGAAATGCAAGAGATCGGTATTATTGCACCGTATCGCGCCCAGGTAGCCAATATACGTCGCCATCTCTTCAGTGCAGACCCGGCACATGACTGGCAAAGTCTACCATCCGATGCCCTCATCAGCGTTGACACGGTTGACCGCTTCCAGGGTGGAGAACGCTTAGTGATTATCATTTCATTTGCTACCACACATGAACCGTCAGTCGAAAGCCAGCGGTACACATTCCTGACCAACCCTAACCGTCTAAACGTTGCCCTCACACGTGCACAGCGCAAGCTGATCCTAGTCGGTTGCGTACCTGCGCTTGAACACCTACCAATGTTCGACCGCTTAATTACGTATTGCCGGAGCATGAATACGCTGCTGGCTTCCGACCTTCATCCCCCTACAGCTTGAAACCTCCCAAATTCCCCAGGTTCTTCAGGTTACCAAATGTATTCTTTATATCCTCTGGCGAGTTAAAGGTCTTCTCTGGCATTCGCTCAAGTATGCCAATGATTTGGTCATTGGCACCATGCTGCTTGGCAAATTGAACGAGACCAGTTGTGCTGATCGGGTAGGGAATCTGGTTGAGTAGTTGGTCTACCTGTCCAAGATCAAAGCTCATATGGTCACCTTTCTCTTTCTTGTCAGTACTCTACGTTCAATGCGGTTGGCCTGCAGCCGTCCCTAGTCATCGAACATCTTGCTTCAAAAAGGTACCACGAAAATGGGGAGGAATCAGTTACAAGTGTCTGGGCTTGTGACTGCGTGGATCTCTTGTTGGAACGGTTTATTTGCCACTGCCAATTGGGCAGATGGCTTGGAAAGTGCAGACACGGCACTTGGCTGGCCGTTGTTTCTGCAATGGAGGTGCCTGTTGCTCATCACAACGCGCCATTTCGCCGAGGAGGCGGATCACTTTTTTACGTAGGGTGGGGGTATAATCGATGGTAAATTCACGATCAGTGTAACGTAGGATGCCATGAGTTGGGGGGCGTTCAGAATAATCTTCAAGGATCATGCAGTAGGCAACTAGCTGCATGACATGATTACTATAGGGCGTCGTGGCGTTCTGAGTCGAAAGCTTGAGTTCGACTGGGACCAGACGGCTATCATCTAGCTTAACCACGTAATCGGGCTTGCCCACCAGTGGATATTGGTCAGAGAAGAGCAGTGCGCCCTGCCCGTCTGCGTCTTCATAGACTAGCTCACCTGCTGGCAGACCCAGAGCATGGTGCCGCTCTTCAATCAACCTTCGCCGCTGGTAGAGGCGCTCGTTACGCAGCAAGATGATGATTGCAAGGGCAAGCAGAAGCAAGCCGAGCCCAGCAGGAAATAGGATGCTACGAATCATGATTATCTCTAATCCTCAGGAGCTTCTGGAGATCTTTATGCAAGACAATTAACGTGATGCAAGTATCAATGAAGCTATCATTAATAGGATTGCCAGCACAACGATAGCAATTATCACCAGTCGGATAGTCCGGCGCAGTTGATCACTTACACCCGGTGCTGAGATGCGTTCCTCGGCAATCTCGGCTACAGCCTGGGCATGTTCACGATGCTGTTCCCGTCCCTCCTCAAACGCACCACGTCGTAGGAGGAGTTGCTCGATGACCTGATATTCAGGCACTGCCGTGGCCTGGGAACCATGATCATGCTCCAATTCTACCATGCGAGCAAACAGCTCTTCGGTATCAGCATTGACAAGTGGCTCGTATTGTTCATGCCACCAGACAAGTGGGCAGTACTCATATTCTGCTACCTCACTTGCTGTAAAGATGCGCTGTGACTGGAGTTGCTTGTGTTGTTGTCGTGATTGTCGCTGTTGCTGCATGGTATAGCCTGGATGCTGTTACTATTACCCCAAAGGCAAAGAAACGCTTCTTAAGATGAGAGATCATGCTGTCTATGCATATGTCAAATCTTTTGCCTGGATTTGTGCTATACAACTATTGGCTAGCCTAAAGAGGCTCTTTCTGATTGTTGTTCAGGTATACCGGCCAAGCCCAAGGTCTCGGCAACACTGGACATAGCCTGGATGACAAACGCGATATGCTCGTCTAAATCAACCCCGAGTTCGGCAGCTCCCTGCAGTACATCCTCGCGGTTCACGCCAGCGGCAAAGCCTTTCGACTTCATCTTCTTACGCACTGAGGAGACTTCGAGCCCAAGAATACTCTTGTTGGGACGAACCAGAGCTGTTGCGGTAACCATTCCTGTGATCTCATCGCAGGCATAAAGTGCCTTTGACAGAAGATCACTGCGCGGATGCGTAGCCTGATTGAGATCATTATGGGCTAAGATGGCGTAAATGATGCGGTCGTCATAGCCGCCATCGCGTAGCCATTGTGCAGATACCTGTGTATGTTGATGGAGATCTGGATACTCTTCGTAATCGCAGTCATGTAGCAATCCAGTGATTGCCCAAAGTTCTTCGTCCTGACTATATTTCCGCGCATAAAAGCGCATAGCGACTTCAACTGAAAGCATATGCTTTTGCAAATTCTCATTTTTGACATGGCCTGTCATCAATGCATAAGCGTCGTCACGTGTTGGCATGCTATTCCCCTTGGTCATACAGATTCGCGGCAAATTGCCGCTTGTGGGTTATTATAGCATAGGATTTAGCTTTGGGTACGCACCAAAGTCTCGCTTACAGCCTCCGCCCGATTTCATATTTTGATAGAGAATACACAAGCTACACAAGCTACACATTAATATTATAGCTAGGGCCTACTATATAGATAATAATCTTGTTTTTATCTGATACTTGACATACTACATTGACCATGGTATATTCTAAGTACAGCCGGGGACAACAACGAAGTCAACCATGTGTTACCCTATTGGGTAGTCAGAATTGAAAGAAACGAGGTAGCGTTATGGTAACAAATCAACTCAGACAGGCATACGAAAAAGCGGAGAAGCTTTCTCTCAAAGATCAGGATATGCTAGCTACGAAAATTTTAGAAGAAATCGAGGCTATGGAATGGGACGAAAAGTGGGATGCGATACTTGCAACCCCTGAGTCTGATGCATACTTGGACAAGCTTGAGAAGGAAGCAAAAGCTGACTTTGCGGCGGGTCGTGTGATTGAATATATTCCAGGGAAAAGTCTTGAAGAACTATTTCGCCGCTAAGTTTGATAGTTTCTACCAGCAACTTCCTTCCTATGCGAAAAAGCAAGCTACGAGGGCTCTTGAACACTTTGCATACGATACACGGTACCCAAGCTTGGAATTCAAATGCGTCAACCAACAATTAGCACGGTATGCTATTCGTATCAATAAAAAAGGATACCGTGCATTAGGATACATACAAGAGGAAGGTGAGAATATGTTATGGTACTGGATAGGTCCTCATGACGAATACGAGCGTAGGGTAAGGGAGTGAGAACAAAAGAAATGAAGCGTTCACTGAAAGCCAAGTGAACGCTTCGTTGTCTGTGCAGATGCAGTCGTAATAAGGTAGGGATCTATGTCGTCACTGATTGGAGACCGAGCTATCGTGCTTTTTCAGGGTGACAGTATCACCGATGTCGGGCGCTACCGCGAAGACGCCGACGATCTGGGAGAGGGTTACGCCATGATGGCTGCATCTTGGTTCCAGGCACTCTATCCAGAAAAAGCCGTGCGTTTCATCAACAGGGGCATTGCTGGGGATCGTGTTATCGACCTGCGCAATCGCTGGCAGAAAGATTGTCTGGATCTGCAGCCCACCTGGGTATCGATTCTGATTGGTATCAATGATACTTGGCGACGCTACGACAGGAATGATCCTACCTCGCCACAAGAGTTCGAAGAGTCGTATCGGGCAGTTCTGGAAAGCGTCAAAGCAAATCTGCAGGCCAAGTTACTTCTCTGTGAGCCATTTGTTCTGCCTGTGCCTGAAGATCGTAAGATCTGGCGCGAGGACCTAGACCCTAAAATCGATGTTGTCAGGAAGCTCGCACATGAATACCATGCCCATCTGGTACCTCTTGATGGCATCTTTGCTCAAGCTGTAGCGCTGCGTGAGCCTGCATTCTGGGCCAACGATGGCGTACATCCTTCCAACGCAGGGCATGCATTGATAGCTCAGGCTTGGTTACGTACCATCAAGGCACTATAGTTTGATTTTCTGGTAAAATTAGATCAGTAAACAAAAATAATGAGTGAATAGAAATAAAGAGGGTAGGATATGCAAACATTGCCGTGGAGTCCACGAGGCTTTCGTTCCTGCGCGAGAAATATTGGGATCAGAGATGAAACGCTCGATTTTACCGTCATTGCTTCGGATGTTCCAGCTGCTGCGGCGGCCATGTTTACACAGAACCGTTTCTGTGGCGCTGGTGTTATTGTTGGGCGCGAGCATGTTGCCAATGGGCAATTACAGGCTTTTGTAATCAACAGTAAAAGTGCTAATGTAGCGACCGGAGAGCAAGGTCTGACGAATATTCGAGAGATTGTTCATCTGGTGGCAGAAGACCTAGGCATCTCGCCCAATGATATATTGCCCTCATCGACGGGTGTGATCGGCTGGCAACTGCCAATGGAGAAGATACGCACGGGTATTCGTAGCATACGCCATGAGATGCAAGAAGGCCAACTCCATATTTCTGCTCAGGCTATTATGACCACTGATACACGCCCAAAGATACGAGCCTGCAAAGTTGGTAATGCGGTCCTGGTTGGTATGGCCAAAGGAATCGGCATGATTGAGCCAAATATGGCAACCATGCTCAGTTACTTCGTCACCGACGCGAAAATTGCCCCCGATCAGTTGAAGCAGTATTTAAAAGAGGCTGTCGAACTCTCCTTCAACATGGTCAGTATCGATACCGATACTAGCACGAGTGATACGGTTGCTATTATGGCAAACGGCCTAGCAGGTGAAGTGGACGTGGACGAGTTTCGCCGGGCACTGACCGCGATGGCCATCGATCTGGCAAAAGATATGGCCAGGGACGGTGAAGGGGCCACAAAACTGCTCGAAGTTATAGTGGAGAACGCCTCATCATTCTCCCAGGCCAAACGGATTGCCAAATCCATCGTCAATTCGCCGCTGGTCAAAACGGCTGTCTTTGGGGCCGATCCGAATTGGGGCAGGGTTGCGATGGCGATTGGCAAATGTAGTGAGCAGGTTGATATCGTCCCTGAAAAAGTTTCCATTGCCTTTGGCGACCTGCTTGTCTACCAGGGACGGGCGCTGGGCCAGGAGAATCTGGCCCAATTGAAGGCCTATCTGCAAAATCCGGAGGTAGCTATTCGTGTCTCACTCGGCCTGGGTGATGCCAGGGCAACTGTGTGGGGCTGCGACCTGTCGTATGAGTACGTCAAGATCAATGGCGAATATACTACCTGAGAAGCAGAACTGCTCTTACTTTTGCGCCGGAGATCCGTTGTGATATTGGTTAAAGATCTTGGTGAATGCGTAGGCTGGTTCTGAGATGCTACTGCATAATGACGTGGCTGGGCCGCTGCTCGCACCTGCAGGGCAGGGCCTATCGCGTCTTAACGCCCACATTGAGAGCAAACCAATATGACTGTCTCCTTTTGCAAAGTTCACCAGAGTATCCGCATCCTGAGTCGTAAAGATTTCATTTGACGTATCGTTCTGAGCAATCATAGGAGTGATGCCTACCTTGGCTGGTAAGGGAAGTTTCTGCTCTGTAGCCTGAGCAGCAGCAATGGCATTCTGTCCCATCTGACCTGCAGGAGCACTGCCACCATAATCCATTGCCATGATATTGACGAGACTCACCTTGACGCCATTTTGAGCTGCACTTTGTAGGACACTCAAGCCAGTAGCAGTCAAGCCACTGGTATCAGCAGGCAGGGTATAGGAAATGACAAGATTCGGATTAGCCTTCTGTAAGAGAGCAATGGCCTGATTTCGTCGGTCAACAGAAGTTGCATCGGCAGCAGCATCAAGGTCAAAATCAAGATGAGTGACATGATAGGTGTTGATGACGTTTTGATACTGTTTCTGGAGACTAGCGGCGTCTGGACAGGTTAGGGCTAGTTCTTGGCCAGCTGCACCACCAAAGGCGATGGCAACATCACCTCCTAATTTACGCAATTGAGTGATTGCCACCATCATACGGTCCGGGGTCTTCGAGGGAACCACTACTGGAGGCATAACCGTTTTTGTGGTCTCGTGCCACCACATCGCTTGGCAATTGTTGCCGAGGATGAAACTGAGGGTGTAGTATTTGGCACCAGTCTTCTGTGCAGTTTGTACAATTAGGTTAGGGTCCTGATCTTGTTTGGAAGCCGGATCAACAAGTATGTATGGTGCGAAGGAGAATGCGTTAGCCTGTTGAGCTAGTTTTTTCGCTGGTTTTTTCGGCGGTGTAGCATTAGTCCTTGCCGCTGAAGAAAGCGAACTACTTTTAGCTATCACCTCTCTATTAGAGCCAAAGCTACATTCTATTGCTAACATGAACAGCACCAACGGTACTAATAAGTTTTTTTTCATTTGTTTAGCGTAGGGCATATCTTTCTGTATTACCTTCGCAATATCAGAAGATTGCACCGTCTCCTTTCTAAGTATAGTATAGAAGAAGTTTTGTATACTCTTCCAGGGAGAAATAGGGACAGTTTCGCCCACTTTCTACCAAATGGTACTTGCTTTCTCACAAAGCCCTCTCTACAAGCCACTCGAAACACATTCCTCTGATGCAAACAACCCCTTCTCAACTTAGGATCTACTACTACCATAGCCTAAAAACCCTGCTAGTGCTCCTTATAATCTTGACAAGAGTGGCAAGAACACATATAATATGAGTAAATCCGAGTCACCAAGTAAGGATTAAAGAAAGTACCTAGCTTTCTATAAAAAAGATAGAATTAGCCAGGATGGAGTTTGTAATGAGTCAGGCATTTGAATTGGAACAGGGTACCTACACAGCCGGTTTCCATGTACCCGAAAACTATACCTACAAGTCCGAGAAGGGGCTGGACCGCAAGGTTGTTGAACAGATCTCCGAGATGAAGGGCGAGCCCAGTTGGATGAGGCAGTTCCGCCTCAAGAGCCTGGACCTCTTCGAGAAACGTCCAATGCCAACTTGGGGTGCTGATCTATCAGGCATCAATTTCGACAATATCTACTACTACATTAAACCCGTTGCAGAGCAAGGTAAGACCTGGGACGACATCCCCTCCGAGATTAGGGATACATTCGACCGCCTGGGTATCCCGCAGGCCGAGCAGAAGTACTTGGCTGGCGTAACAGCACAATACGAAAGTGAAGCTGTCTACCACAAGGTACGTGAGGATCTCGAGAAGCTTGGTGTGATCTTCACTGATATGGATACTGCCCTGCGCGAGTATCCCGACATCGTGAAAGAACACTTCGGGACGGTCATTCCGGCATCCGATAACAAGTTTGCTTCACTCAATAGCGCTGTATGGAGCGGCGGTAGCTTTGTTTACATACCACCCAATGTGCGCGTGGAGATTCCGTTACAGGCATACTTCCGCATCAATGCGAAGAACATGGGCCAGTTCGAGCGCACGCTGATTATCGCTGCACCCGGTTCCTATGTCCACTATGTGGAGGGTTGTACTGCGCCAAGCTACACGAGCGACAGCTTGCACAGTGCAGTAGTAGAAATCAAAGTCATGGAAGGCGCACGTGTTCGCTACACGACCATTCAGAACTGGTCAAAGAATGTGTACAATCTGGTTACGAAGCGTGCTGCGGCCTACCGTGACGCAACGATGGAATGGGTCGATGGGAATTTAGGCTCAAAAATAACTATGAAGTACCCTGCCGTACTTTTGATGGAACCAGGTGCACGAGGTGATATTCTCTCAGTAGCATTCGCCAACGACGGGATGCATCAGGATGCTGGGGCAAAGGTAACACATCTCGCACCGCATACCACATCGCAGATCCTATCGAAGTCAGTTTCGAAGGGTACAGGACGCGCCACATATCGCGGCCTCGTGCGCATCAATTCAGGTGCACATCACACCAAGTCTAGCGTTCGTTGTGACGCCCTCTTGCTCGACGAGAACGCCCGCACCGATACCTACCCAACCATCCGTGTCGAAGAGAACCAGACCGAGATCGGCCACGAGGCAACTGTCTCCAAGGTTGGTGATGATCAACTCTTCTACCTGATGAGCCGTGGGCTTGATGAGTCCGAGGCCTATTCGCTGATCGTTAACGGTTTCATTGAGCCGATCACCAAAGAATTGCCAATGGAATACGCCGTTGAGTTGAACCGCCTGATCCAATTGGAGATGTCGGGCAGCGTAGGCTAATCCGCAATAGGCATATGGGATTGATCTTCTTGGTAGCAGAAGAGGATCAATCCTTTGGATATGTGGTATGATGGGAATAAGGTTCTACCGATAATAAAAATCAGGAGGAAATATGACGAGTTTGAACTGGACTTCAAAGGATCTTGAGTTGCTACCTGATAATGGAAAACAGTACGAAATTATTGACGGAGAGTTGTACATGTCGAAACAGCCACATTGGCATCATCAGTTTGTATCTGGTCGGCTTTGGGGAGCCTTGCAGACGTGGAGTGACCAAACGGGGTTGGGTATTGCCAATCTTGCACCAGGAGTGATTTTTGATGATGACGATGATGTCGCGCCAGATGTAATTTGGATTAGTCAACAGCGATTAGCTACGTCATTGCAGACAGATGGTAAGCTTCACGATGCTCCGGAATTGGCTATAGAGATACTTTCCCCCGGCGGGACAAATGAGAAACGGGATCGTGATGTTAAGTTAAAGCTGTATTCGCGCCGTGGGGTCTCAGAGTACTGGATAGTAGATTGGCAAAAGCGTCGTTTAGACGTTTATCGGCGTGAACGTGCTGCTCTCGTGTTGGCTGCCACTCTTTTTGAGATTGATGTGTTGGAGTCTCCGTTGTTACCGGGGTTTCGTTGCGAGGTTAGTCAGTTATTTGATAAGATTATGCCTTTAACTTAGCATGACTGGTACATTATGGCACATATACAGTATCAGACAGGCGATATCTTCGAATCAAAAGCGCAGGTTATCGTTAACACCGTTAACTGTCAGGGTGTCATGGGAAAAGGCCTAGCTCTTGCCTTTAAACAGCGTTATCCCGATATGTTCGCTACCTACCAGCAGGAATGCAAAACAGGAAGGCTCCGCATTGGACACCCCACACTCTATCACAAAAGTAATCCGTGGATTCTGAACTTTCCGACAAAAGATACTTGGAAAGCCAATTCAAAGATAGAATACCTAGAACAAGGCTTAGAGTACTTTGTCGCACACTATAAAGAAGTTGGCATAACAAGCATAGCATTTCCCAAATTAGGAACCCATAACGGCAAACTTTCATGGGACGATGTAGGGCCTCTGATGGTCAAGTACCTTAGCCAGCTTGACATAGATGTCCACATTTACATAACTGAAAGAGATAAAGAGTACTTTCCTCCTGATGTTTAAAGCAGATGAATTAAAGGAGTTTTATGAACCCTGCTTGTACAAAATCAGCATCAGTGGCCAGTACCTCACGTATTCCTCGTTGGGACATGACATTAAAACTTGTTGCATCAACCAGACTCCAATCTTTATCTAGCCGCCCGCGAAGAAATGCAATCGCTCGCGCATGACTTTCCTCACCAATATGCACAACCTCAATGTTAGGAAATCCCAAAATCTCCTCAACAGCTTCTAGCAGCTTTTGGCGATCCAAGCTGCAAGCTTTGCCACCTCTGCCTATAAACTCAGTAATAACATAGTTTGTCGTTATGATGGGGCGAGGCTCTTTTAAGGCACGACTTAGTATGTCTCTCGCTTTATTTGGATCTGACGGCCTATTTTTTCTTGTGAATACCTCAATCCAACCAGAGGTATCTACAAAGAGATAATGCTTTCCGACTACCATCTAACCACCATCTAATTAAATACATCACTCTGTGGCTGGGCAGATGGTTCTTACTGCCCAGCCGTTGTATCATCTGTCGTCTCCATGTCTACGTCCAAGGAGTCAAGAAAACGTAGGAACGCTTCTACCCTTGCATCATAGTCCTTTGGCAATGGTTTTGGTTTCAAAACCATTGGCCCGGCAGCGATAGTCCTCTCTGCTGGAATAATGATACCTGCCGTAATAGCTTCGGCTCCTGGCTGTTGTGTTGACATAGCAACAAATTTTTTCCAGGAGGAAGACAACTTGTAACTTGGATCAGAAGATAGGGATCCTTCGCTTATCGGCTGAAGTACGGTATAAGTCGACGCCGATTTCGCTTGGCAGATGCTAGGCACAACACTGAGATTATTCATCCCTGTTCACCTCCTCTTTGCTTGTCTGTCCACTAAGACGCTGCAAGTGGCTCATTGACGCTGTCTGCTGATCATATTGCCCCGCCATAAGAACGAGGAACTTCTCCATCGTTTCGCGCGATACAGCGAAACGAAAAACAGGTTCAGCTATAAGATGGCCAGCTTCTACTGCAGCCTCCATTTCGGCTTGATCCGGCGGAGTAACGGTTCCCAAGGTACAAAAGAACTCATCCACACCTGCACGAACGACTAATGCATTCACATAATGCATCGGTAAATTGGAAGCATCGCCAATTGTGACATCAAATGTCACTGGAGCGGATTCCGATCCCGGTTGATTCATCCTCTTCCTCCAACTCTCTAGAGATCGAACGAATTCGGTCTAACCACTTTGTATCAGTTTCCACATGATAGCATATCTTCCGCTAATTCCTCAAGGATAGAGACACTGAAACTCAGAAATTCCATGACCAAAAACATCTCTCATCCGTAAATACCAACAGAGATAGAGAAATGATCATTCCCATCTCGACATGAAATTACCAGAAGAGGTAGGGTAGAAGATTTGGCACGCTGTCTAAATCCACGTGCAGGCGGGAGCCACGAAAATCCAGATACCGTCGCGCATTGTCAGTATTGTGACTTTTTGATCCAGGGAGCACATATTGGCATTTATGAAGTTGTCTCTTTCCTCGGTGCAGGCAGTTACGGATATGTCTATAAGGTGCGTGAGTCAGCCCCGCTCAGTCGCATTCTGGCTCTCAAGGTCTTACGTCTTGACCAATCCAATGAGAAGGCTCGGGCCAGTTTCATGCAGGAAGCTCGGCGTATCGCCAATATGCATCATCCCAACATCTTACCCATCTACAACTTTGGTCACCTGCAAGATAGCGAGCAGCCGTATTTTGTGATGGAATACGCTCCCCGAACCATCCTTGATCTCTTTCGCAAAGACGATGGTAGCCGTCGTCAAGCTTTTGCTGAAGAACTGATCCCTTATGTACAGCAGACAACTGCTGCCTTGCACTACCTGCACAGTGCAGGACTGGTGCACCAGGATGTGAAACTGGGCAATTTGCTGATTGGTCGTAGTGGACAGGTGTTGCTGGCAGACTTTGGCACAACCTATTATCTTGGGATGCAAACACATGCCTCGCTGGGCGAAGTGACAGGAACTGCGGCATATATGCCTCCAGAGCAATGGCAGGGCAATCCCCGACGTCATAGTGATCAGTATGCCCTAGCAATCTGCTGCTATGAGTTACTGTGTAGTCGCCCACCATTTATCTATCAACGCTTAGAGGATATGTGGAATGCTCATCTCAAAGAGCAACCGCCCTCACTCCAACGCTGGAACCCACGCGTCCCCGTCGAGGTTGCTGCTGTGCTCCAGCGTGCCATGGCGAAGGATTATCGGCAACGCTACCACGGCATTGATGAGTTTGCTGACAATTATGCCCATGCTGTACAGATCGCAGCGTTATATCTGTCAGAACTGCGGCCAGCAGAATCGCACCGGAGCACAGCGTTGTACAGTTTGTGGAGAGGAATATGATAACCGCTACTGCCTCTATTGCCACCATCCAGCTCGTCTTGGGCAGCGTTGCTGCAGCATATGTGGCCGACTTGCCGATCCACCTACCATCGTTCAACACAGTCCACTGGTGGGTGTGAGTGTATGCCAGGGACGTTACACCATCAAGCGCGTCCTCAAACAATCCCAAGAGACACAAGTCATGGTTGCTGTAGCTAGCGATACACAAAACAAAGAGCAACCAGTTGTGCTGAAGCGCTGGGAGTGTACTGAGGCTCCCCTTAGCCAACGCGCTAGAGATATTACCTACTATGATCGAGCTACCGAGCAACTCGTTCACCTCCACCACCCTCTGGTTCCACCTGTGCTCAACCGTTTCGCCGAAGGAAATCATTATTATGCAGTCCTGGCCTATATTGACGGCGAGAGCCTAGAGGAACGTCTACTCAAACTGTTGCGCCCGCTACCAGAAAAAGAGATTATAGGCTATATGAATACCCTGCTTAACGTGCTGATTTCCCTGGAACAACGACCACAGCCGCTGCACCACTTCGATATTTCACCCGCTAACATTCTAATTGAGCATGGGCGTGGGCGTGTGATGCTGACAGGCTTCCAGGTACAGCCACCGCCACAGCCTCCCACTTTACTAGCTGCGGGCAAGGGTAAGCGCACTACACGCAAGCTGGCTGTCTCGCCATACCTGCCTATCCAAGATAAAACGTATGATCAGCGCACCAGTATCTATGCCTTAGCTGCCAGTATGCACCACGCGCTCACTAACGTCGCACCACCACACTATCCATTCTATCCACCAGTACGCCTGCTCAACCCCGCTATTTCGTCCGAACTGGAAACGATCTTGAGCCGAGCACTGCTCGAAGAGCCTTCCGCACGCTATCAGAATTATGCTGCACTCAGAAAAGATATCCAACGTCTGACACATTTTGCTAAACAATAGTCTATCATTCCAAAATGTGCTACACTAGCTTAAATTGGGACAAAAAGGACACATATGGACAAGCTTGCGAGAGACGACGAGGAGAGACTCATTGCATGCAGCCAGCAGGGAGATATTAGTGCATTCAATCAATTAGTCTTGCACCACCAGCAGGTTGTCTATAATACGGTCTTCCGCCTACTCGGCGATTACGATACTGCCGCTGATGTGACACAAGAGGCATTTATATCAGCCTTTCGAGCAATTCATACGTATCGTGGGAAGTCTCTGTTCCGTACCTGGCTATTGCGTATTAGCACGAATCTGGCTTGTGATCATTGGCGACGCATCCGCCGTCATCCATCCGAGTCGTTGGAAGCCGTCGCTGATGAGGAAGAATCATACACCCCTAGCCTCATAGAAGCCCTAGCACAAACAGGACCAGACAGTAACCCTGAGGAAAACGTACTTACCCAGGAACTCCAAGAATTGATTCAGCGCGGGTTACAGGAACTCTCGCTTGACCAACGCACTGTTATCGTGTTGTGCGATATTGAGGGTCTCTCCTACGAAGAAATCGCTCAGGCTACCCAAACAACACTGGGAACCGTCCGCTCACGCCTCTCGCGGGCTCGAGCCCACTTACGCCTTTATCTGTCACAACATAAGGAACTTTTGCCACGCGATTATCGTCCTACTAGTAGAGGAGCAGACGCAAATTGACACTACTAGGGAGGAAGCCCGTGCCACCACATAATTCGCATCTGACAACTGAACAGTTCTCTGCCTTCCTGGATCAACAGCTTTCTGCACAGGAGCAGTCTACATACCAGACACACCTGAACACTTGTGACTTCTGTAAACAACAGTTAGCAGAGTTGCAGCAGACTGTCCTACTGGTGCGTACCCTACCACGAGCGCCGCTACCTCGATCATTTATATTGCCTGTCGCATCGACGAGACCGAGCGAAGTCGGAGCTGGCAAAGAGGATGCCACACCAAAAATAGCAAGACAAGCACACAATCGCATATTGGTATTACCCAGCTATGCCCACACAACAATGCGCATTGCAAGCACGCTCGTGGCTGTTCTAGGACTGTTCTTTATACTCTCCGGGCTCCTGACGATGGTATCTCCAGCAGGATACACCCTAACAGTTATTCCTTCTGGTTTAAGCACACCACTTCAGACAAGGACAAAGGCCCAAATACCAAATTCTTCACCAGATACCCCTCAACCACAGTCATTCGCGGGTGCGGCAGGAGGAGCAGCTCCTTCATCAGATAACGCTCAACAGCCATCTCAGAGAGTAGCAGCTTCCTCACCAAATGCTCCTCAACCACAG
>Ga0193729_1000942_pt1 | contig 15166 bp, 10 predicted proteins | sample U1c2metaG_FD_143036 | JGI IMG/M metagenome (GOLD analysis project Ga0193729, IMG submission 143036) | Soil microbial communities from a riparian zone of the East river system, Colorado, United States - U1c2 | ecosystem: Environmental > Terrestrial > Soil > Riparian zone | place: USA: East River...
ATTTTAAACCCGGAAAATGCGGTCTGTGATGCGCGCGCAAACCCTTCTGGAAGCACGCTGGATTCTTCTGATTTTGGCTTTGGCCGCCGTGGCGACGTGGTTCATTTCGGCGTGGTTGTCGCTCATTTTTCTGGCGCTTTTTCTTTTTACAGTTGCCTTTTTCCGCGACCCCGATCGTCCTGTGCCCGCAGATCCGAATCTAGTCGTCGCTCCGGCTGACGGCAGGGTCAGCGACATCGTTGAACTCGATGAGAAGGAAGTTCTAAAAACAAAAACGCGGCGCGTTGGAATTTTCCTGTCAATTTTCGACGTTCACACGAATCGAGCTCCGATCACTGGATGGATTATTTATCGTAAGCACCACGAGGGTCTCTGCCTCGATGCTCGCGATCCAGAGTGCCCGGAGAAAAATGAAGCGATGACATGGGCGTTCGAAAATTCGCGAGGAACGATTGTCGTTAGACAGCTGACCGGCGCGATTGCCAGGCGCATTGTGGCCTGGGCAAATGTTGGAGATGAATTGAAAAAGGGAGAACGCTTCGGGATGATTCGCTTCGGTTCGCGGACGGAATTATATTTACCGCTCGAAGCTGAAGTCCTAGTGAAAACAGGCGATCACGTTTCCGGAGGATCGACAGTCATCGCGCGTTTGCCCGACTGATGAACGAACAACCATCTAAAATTTATCTCCTGCCAAATCTAATGACGGCGGGTAATCTGTTTTGCGGGTTCACGGCGACGCTGAAAATTCTTGAAGGCGCGTTGCTACAGGCATCGAATCCCGATGCAGCCAGTGATCTTTTTCACACAGCTATCTGGTGTGTTCTCGGCGCGTTCGTATTTGATTTTCTGGATGGTCGCCTTGCGCGGTTGGGCGGGCATGAGAGTCCGTTCGGCCGTGAGTTCGATTCGCTCGCCGATATTGTGTCATTCGGACTTGCCCCGGCGCTGATGGTGTACCGTGTCGTATTACAGGAGTTTGCGCGAGCATCTTGGATCATTGCGTTTATTTACCTGATGTGCGGAGCGTTGCGCCTTGCCCGTTTCAATTCCGCGGCAGCCAAGCACAACGGAGCCACGCATCAAAACACTTTCACGGGCTTTCCCATTCCAGCGGCAGCCGGTCTTATTGCTTCGATCACACTATTTCTCCTTTGGCTCGCGGAAGGCGAACATCACCTCGGCAACTGGCGCTTCGTTCTGCCGCCGTTACTGCTTTTTCTTTCCTTCATGATGTTCAGCCGGTTTCAATACCCGAGCTTTAAGGCGGTGAATTGGAAGACGAAGAAATCGATCCCACGCTTTCTTGTCATCATTCTCGTTCTCATTTTCACCGTGCTGAATTATGAATGGATGCCGGCGGTTCTTTTCCTGGCTTATTTGCTTTACGGGTTTCTTCGACCGTGGCTTTCTCGCGACTGGCGCCGCGAAATCGAAGAAGAGATCGGCGAAGAACCTTCCGAGGAGACAGCCGAACAAGCACGGTAGAACCGGCATGTTATTCTGTAAGGCAACCGCTCCGGTTGCCAGGCGCGCGCGGCGGATTGTCTATCGCATTGCAACTAAACGAACGTTAGTTGCAATGCGCAGACCAGCAGCACAATTCTAGTGCTTTGTCGCGCCGACGGTGGAGATTGTTCCGTGCCAGGGCAGGGAAAAAGTTCCCGCGTTATTATCTATTTGTCCGCCCAGGTTGAATGTGCCAGTCGCGTTGGCAAACCGGCCCGTGCCGGCGGTTATAAAGGCGAGTTCGTTGTTATCGAATATGCCTGGTATTGGTGTCGGGGTCAGGGTCCCGGTGAACGGGCCGGAAATACTGTCGCCGTTGGCTCCTGTAAATACGTAGCTGCCGACATAGGTCAGGTCGCAGACATTGAGGACGAATTCCGCCGTTCCGTTAAAGCGGCCCAACTGCATCGCATTTCCCCCGTTGACGGCTTCAGAGAGCACGTGGCACTCGTCCAGAGGCACAGTCGAAATGATTGTACCCGAGACAATCCCGTTGAACGGCACCTGGTCGCGGGCTGACGCGGGTGTGGTTGCCGAGATAAACACTGTCGCAAAGCAGGCGAGGAGCAGTGGAGTTGCGAAGCGTAGAGGCGATAGAAGACGATTTTGATGAGTCCAATAAGAAGTTTTCATACACATCATTAAAGGACTAGCAGCGAAAAGTTCCGGAATATCTTTTGAAGCAAACAAAAAGCCGCCACGCACTGAAGCATGACGGCTGATTGCTAGCTCGCCTTTTACTTGGCTGACTTAGGGGGCAAAGAGAATCCACCCATTATAAGTCCCCGTCCCGGACAGGTCGCACCCTGGATTGGGGGCGCCTATGTCGCCCTCAGCCGTTAACTCCGCATGCAGACCAACGAGATCGCCAGTCCCATGGCCGACCGTAAAATGCAAAGTTTCGTGGCCGGTTACAGCGTTGCCTATGCCTTCATAACTGAAGAGGAACGTGCCGGACCTGCCATTGACCGAACCGGTGAAGAGGGCGGTGCCATGCAGCGTTATGGAGCCGCCGCGATGAACTACATCCAGCTCAGTGCCTATGGAAGATCCAGTGACGGTACCAGTAGACGTTCCACTGATGTTGAACGTGATGATCAAGTTTTCACCGACTTGGCGAGGAGGACCAGCGTAATTGAAGCAGGGAAAGAACTCTCCGCTTGCAAGCTGTGGTCTAGCTCGGGGTTCTACAGCTTCAGCGCTCGGCAACGTCAATAGCGCGCCGACAACTGTCAGCGCACAAAAACTTGTGAGCAGATGTGATAGGATACGATTTCGATTAAACCAACAATTAGTTTTCATACAAACGATTAAAGGAAATGAAATCCAAAGTTCCGGAATTTTTTTGAGCAAAACAAAAAGCCGCTACACGACTAAGGGTGACGGCTAATTGTGAGATATAGCTGTTGTTTTTGGCTGCGTGGCTTATCGGTTTGATCCACCGAATCAGCTTGTTAGGTCTCCTAGCTCACATGCTTCGATGCGCTTTTTGGACGCTATAACGTGTGGTCTTCTAGGATAAGGCGATGGAGTCCACTAAGGCCGTCGAGTCCGTCTATGTGTTGGAATTGGCCTAGGCCACGCCAGATCGAGAGTTAGATCGGGGGTGTCCTGTGCGTCAGTCAGTGGAGGGTTGCCCACCACGAGAACGCGGTTTCCGTCGCGGCTCACGTCGGTGGCTAGGTAGTAGTGGGGGTCGGGCTGCCCGTACGTCGCCATGAGATTGTCAACGACCACAAGCCCCGAGGCCGCGGTCCATACGAACGCTTGCTGGGGCGGGCTGTCCGGTGTTACCTCGCATGTTGACAGCTGTCCCACTGCTACGCGCCCGTCGTCGGACACGTCTAGAACAGTGCTGGTGTTGTAGGTGTCCTCGAGGCCGTTTTCGGGGAGGATCGTGAACCCGCCGCGGCGAGTCCACACAAAAGGTTTTCGGTTGCAGAGAGGGTCGTTACATTGTTGTATGCAGCTGAATTGCTGGGCGAGTGCACCGCCGGCCGCGTTGCCTTGAGAGTCAACGGAGCTAAGGTTGACGACACTAAGACCGTTTGGCGGTTCGAAGATCTCGGGGTTGCCATCGGCGTCCCAGCGCACCAAGACCACGCGCCCATCGCTGAGCACTGCGTAGCCGAAAATCACTCCGCTGTTAGCAACGAATACAGCTACGCTCGACTGTGTCTCAACCCCGCCTGTGGATAGTTGTTGCTCGACACCATTCACCCACTTCGTAGCCTTGCATCCGACGAGGAAGGCCGCGCCAGCAGCTCCGACAGTGACCGAACTATCGTCGGTCATTGGGTGTGTGCGTCGCGCAGTATATGCAACGTTTGCTTCAAATGGGTTACCACCAACCGCCGACCAGGGCTGGGTACTCAGCAGAATCTCCGGGCTACCATCGCGCCACACTGCTGCCTGGCTGACGCCGACGCGGCCGGGGCCGCGCAAGTTGCCGGCGACCAGCCGTCCATCGTTGGAGACGCCGACCGCGCTGCCTCCGCCGTAACCCTGGGGCAACTTGAGAAACTCGACGGGCCCGCCATCGGCCGTCCACATCCACGGCGCGCTGGTGCCGCGGTCAAAGAAGATTACCCCGCCGACGACCTTGTTCCCATCCGGGGTCATCCCGCTCGGGATATAGGTGCTCCTCTTCCAGTTGAAATCGCCTTGCAGCTCGAACAGCGTCGATGTTCCATCTTGTTCTGACCATAGGTAGGGTGCGTAGGTCTCGCACCAGAGGAAGCCGCCATGGTCGTAAGTCGTGGAGCCAGCCGCAAGGCCGTGGTCGAGGTCGACGAGACCGACGCCCAGCCCGTATCCCCCTCCACAACTGCCTGTCCCCTCAGCGCCCCTAATTTGCGTAGCCCTCACTATTACCGGGTCTGGACCGCTGAGTGGTGCGCTAGTGGACATCTCGGAGAGCGCGCCAAAGCCAACCGGCGCCAGAAAGACACCGCCTAGGAAGACAACCAGAGGGATTGAAACACGGAGATTAAAGAAGTTAGGTTCACTTTCTAGCCTACCAAGCTTCGGCCTGCTTATGGGGCTGTACAGCCCGTGAGTTTGGTCAGTGGATTTTCGATTTTTCATACAAATCTCTAAAGGAACGGGCACCCAAAGTTCCGGAGAGTTTTTTGTGGAGCTTTCGGACGGACGCTCGACTTCTTGTTATCAGCGACGTGTCGCGAACCAGTTTTTAGGCTTGCGGAAGAAGGCAAAGACAATCACGCTATCTGACTATTGAACGCGGAAGCCGAGCCGCGGATGTTTACCACCACCCGCTGGAGTCTCGTCCTTGCTGGGGCGAATGCTGGGGGCGACGAGCAGAAGGCTGCGCAAGCACTAGCGGAGCTTTGCAGAACTTACTGGCGACCCATTTTTTCCTACGTATGTCGCCGCGGTTACTCGAGTGAGGACGCGCAGGACCTTACGCAGGATTTCTTCCTGATGATTCTGGAAACTAATTGGCTGCGGCAGGCCGACCAGGGTCGCGGCCGTTTCCGCTCACTCCTGCTTAAGTCGCTCCAGAATTTTCTTCACAACGTGGCCGATAAGAAACAAACGTTGAAGCGGGGCGGGAGCGTTGAATTCGTTTCCTGGGACGCATGGATGGCAGAGGCGCCTTCGCATGTATCGATACCGACTCGCGCGCTCGATTCGCTTGCACCCGAGCGGCTGTTCGATCTTCGCTGGGCCGCGACAGTCGTGGAGCAGGCGCTCCGGCGTCTGCGTGAGGAGTGTGAAGGCAAAGGGCGTCTGCGACTTTTTGAAGGATTGCGCGATCATCTTACAGCAGAACACGCCAACACCTCATATGCTGATCTCGGCATCGCCTTGGGCGTTGCAGAGACAGTGGTAAAAAAACAACTACACAATTTGCGCCAGCGTTATCGCTGGCTCCTGCGCGATGAAGTTGCGCACACAGTCGAGAACCCTGCTGATGTGGATGATGAGATCCGACACTTGTGCGCCGCGCTGGCCGCCGCAGCCTCATGAAAAAAGTTACCGCGTCATCTCATTCTGTCGCGGACGTAATCGAGGATCCGACGGAATGCCCACAGTGCGGCGCTGTGACCCGACTTGATCACGGAACCTGCATCAACTGTCTCCTACGCGAGGGACTTGAAGCCAAAGGCGAGGCGTCCCGTGAAGCGTTCGAAAGCATCCTCGGTGAAGCGAACGTGACCGACACACAGTGGCGTCTTGGTCATTACGAAATTCTGGAAGAGATCGGGCGCGGCGGCATGGGAGTGATCTATCGCGCGCGACAGCAGCACTCACGTCGGATCGTCGCGGTGAAACGCATCCTCGCTCATCAAGTGAACTCGCATGAGACACTGGTGCGCTTTCGGCGCGAAGCCGAAGCGGTCGCGAGCCTCGATCACCCAAACATTCTTCCCATTCACGAAGTCAGCGAAAGTGAGGCGGGGCTGCCGTTTTTCAGCATGAAATACGCAACAGGCGGGAGCCTGCGTATCGCAGCGTCGGCGTTACGAAGCCAACCTCGCGAATGCGTGCGGTTGATGGCAAAGGTGGCGCGCGCCATCGCCTACGCCCATAGCAAGGGAGTTCTGCATCGCGATCTTCAGCCAGGAAACATCTTACTTGATGAAAACGGCGAGCCGATGGTGAGCGACTTTGGTCTCGCAAAATGGCTCGATCAAACTAGCGACCTAACGAGAACGCTGGAAACACTTGGAACGCCGGGTTACATCGCGCCCGAGCAGACCGAATGCCCAGCTGATAAGCTTACCTGCGCCGCCGACATTTACAGTCTGGGAGCGATTTTGTTTTATCTCCTGACTGGCCGGCCTCCGTTCGTGGGCCCGAATGTCCTCCACGTCATTCATCAAGCCGCTGCGACTCCGGCACCACGTTTGCGTTCACTCGCACCGTCGTTAGATCGCGACCTGGAGACAATCGTTGCTCGTTGTCTGGAAAGCGATCCTAACGCGCGCTACCAATCCGCTGGAGCGCTGGCCGAAGATCTTGACCATTGGCTGCGACACGAGCCGATTCGGGCGCGGCGCACTGGAGTTGTCACGCGCGGAGGAAAATGGGTGCGACGAAATCCGACTACTACGATGCTGGTCGCAGCATTGGTCGCCCTCGCGGCAGCGACCGTGGGCGTGATGGTTTGGAAGAGCGAATCACCGCCCCCGATACCGCCGCTGCCGGCCGGGATTGCCGTGCTTCCATTCGAAAATCTGAGCGCCGATCCTGAAAACGCGTTCTTCTCTGATGGTGTACAAGATGAAATCCTTAATGATTTGGCAAAAATCGCAGACTTGAAGGTGATCAGCCGGACATCGGTGATGCAATACAAGAGCGGAGCGAAACGAAACTTGCGCCAGATTGCGAACGAACTCGGCGTCGCGCACGTGGTCGAGGGAAGTGTGCAACGTGCCGCAAATCGCGTCCGGGTCACCGCGCAGTTAATCGACGCAAGAACTGACACGCACTTGTGGGTGGAGCGGTACGATCGGCCACTGGATGACGTCTTTGCAATCCAGAGTGATATTGCCAAGGCAATTGCCACCCAGCTTCAGGCGAAGCTGTCGCCAAAGACAAGATCTGCCATCGAGGAGCGACCCACTAAAGACCTCGTCGCTTACGACCTCTATGTTCGTGCAAAATTGCTCGTAATGAACCCGTTGATCGCCGGCGAGAGATGGTTGGAGGCCGCACGTCTGCTTGATCAGGCCATCGCGCGCGACCCGGATTTTTTTCTCGCATACTGCCTAATCGCCGAAACGCACAGCCGCCTTTACTGGAATTTTGATCACACTTCGACGCGACGCGACTTAGCCGAGGGCGCGGTTAAGGCTGCCCTTCATTTGCGGCCTGAAGCGGGTGAAGCGCATCTGGCGCGGGCCCAATACCTCTTTAACTGCAATCTCGATTACGACAACGCCCGCGCGGAACTCGCCCTTGCTCGGCGCACGCTGCCTAACAACGCGCAGGTCTTCATGTCGATGGGCAATATCGACCGTCTCCAGGGCCGCTGGAACGAGTCGGCGCGCAGCTTCGAAGAAGCCTTGGAGCTCGATCCAGGCAACTTATTTATTCTCCGGCGGCTCGCGTTGAATTACCTGTTCAGGCGTCGTTTTGCTGAGGAGGCCGCCATTCTGGATCGCGCACTTGCGTTGGACCCGAAGGATAGCGGATCGCGGGTGCTTCGAGCCTCGGTCGATCTCGACTGGCGGGCCGATCCGAAGCCTTTGCATGAGATATGTGAGGCTTTCATGAACGAAGACCCAGCCGTGACGGCGGAATGGGGTCAATCTTGGATTGAACTCGCCCTGTGCGAGCGCGATCCAGCTCTTGCCGAACGCGCTCTGGCCACGATCCCGAAGGGATTTGACATGAACGGGCTTCATATCCCACGCACCTTGATGGAGGGTTGTGTCGCGCGCGCTTTCGGGGACGACGCGGCAGCGCGAAAAGCCTTCACCGTCGCGCGCGCCGAAGTCGAGCGCACGGTGCGCGACCAGCCCGACTATGGGCCACCGCTCTGTGTGCGCGGTCTGATCGACGCCGGTCTGGGGCGAAAAGAGGAAGCCATCCGCGAAGGCCGCCGCGCCAACGAACTGCTTCCAGTCACCAAGGACGCGCTCGGTGGGGCCCACATAATGGAATATCTCGGTGTTATCTACGCGTGGACCGGAGAGAAAGATCTCGCGATCAAGCAAATCGCCGCGACGCTACAAGTCCCGAGCCTCCTAAGCTACGGCCAACTCCGTCTCCATCCTTTCTGGGACCCCCTGCGTGGCGATCCGCGCTTCGAAAAACTAGTCGAGGAGGCGAAGAAACCAGTCGCGCTGAAGTAGCCGCACCTGGCGTTGCAGAGACCATCGTGAAAAAGCAACTAGATAATTCTGTTGCGGACGTAATCGAGAGTGCAACGGAATGCCCGCAGTGCGGCGCAATCACCCGACTCGATCACGGGACCTGCATCAACTGTCTCCTGCGCGAGGGACTTGAAGCCAAAGGCGAGGGTTCTCGCGAAGCTTTCGAAAGCATTCTTACGGAAGCCGACGTAACGGATAAGCAGTGGCGCCTCGGTCATTACGAAATCCTGGAAGAGATCGGCCGCGGCGGGATGGGAGTGATTTATCGCGCACGGCAACAGCACTCGCGTCGGATCGTCGCGGTGAAACGCATCCTCGCTCATCAGGTGAACTCGCATGAGACACTGGTGCGCTTTCGACGCGAAGCCGAAGCAGTCGCGAGCCTCGATCACCCAAACATTCTTCCCATTCATGAGGTCGGCGAAAGTGACGAAGGCTTGCCGTTTTTCAGCATGAAATATGCGACGGCCGGAAGCCTTCGTACCGCAGAACCTGCGTTACGAACCAAGCCTCGCGAATGCGTGCGGCTGATGGCCAAGATTGCCCGCGGGATTGCTTACGCACATTCGAAGGGAGTTCTGCATCGCGATCTTCAGCCGGGAAACATTCTTCTGGATGAAAATGGTGAGCCGATGGTGAGCGACTTTGGACTCGCAAAATGGCTCGATCAAACTAGCGACCTAACGAGAACATTGGAGACACTTGGAACACCGGGCTACATCGCGCCTGAGCAAACAGAGTGCCCGGCCGATAAGCTTACCTGCGCCGCTGACGTTTACAGTCTAGGCGCGATTTTGTTTTACCTTCTCACCGGCCGGCCTCCATTTGTGGGCCCCAATGTTCTTCACGTTATTCATCAGGCTGCTGCGAGTCCGGCACCGCGACTGCGTTCGCTCGTACCGGCGCTCGATCGAGATCTGGAGACGATCGTCGGTCGTTGTCTGGAGAGCGATCCTAATGCGCGCTACAAATCCGCCGGCGCGCTAGCACAGGACCTCGAACACTGGTTGCGGCACGAGCCGATTCAGGCCAGACGCACTGGAGTTTTCGCTCGCGGAGGAAAATGGGTGCGGCGCAATCCAACCACCACGGCGCTGGTGGCATCATTGGTGGCCTTCGGAGGGGCGGTTTGTGTTATGTTCTTGGAGAGAGAATTACCCCGCCCGCTGTTACCGGCGCCGGCCGGTGTTGCGGTCCTGCCTTTTGAAAATCTGGGCGGCGATCCAGAAAACGCGTCCTTCACTGATGGCATGCAGGATGAAATCCTGAATGACCTGGCAAAAATTGCAGACTTGAAGGTCATCAGCCGCACATCGGTGATGCAATACAAGGCAGGCGCGAAACGAAACCTGCGCGAGATTGCGACCGCCCTCGGTGTCACGCATGTGGTGGAGGGAGCTGTGCAACGCGCCGTAAATCGCGTCCGTGTCACGGCGCGGTTAATCGATGCAACAACTGACAGGCATTTATGGGAAGAGCATTATGATCGACCACTTGATGACGTCTTCGCAATCCAGAGCGACATTGCCAAAGCAATTGCCAGCCAGCTTCAGGCCAAGCTGTCGCCAAAAGAGAAAGCGGTTATCGAGGAGCGTCCGACGTCTGATCTGGCTGCATACGATCTCTACTTAAGAGCGAAAGAACTCATCTACAACGGTCGCTTTGATGTCAGTCGCCGAGAGAGAGGAGTATTTAAAGCGGTGGAGCTCCTTAACCAAGCGGTATCACGCGATCCCGCGTTTCTGCTCGCTCACTGTCAGCTCGTCTACGCGAACGATCTAATATATTTTGCTAACTACGATCACACTAAGACTCGCCTGGCCTTAGCCCAGAGCAGTGTAGAGGCTGCTGTTCGTCTTCAGCCTCATTCGGGCGAGACACATCTCGCACAGGCGACTCACTTTTTTATGGGTTATTTGAATTATGATCGGGCACACGAGGAACTAGCTAGGGCTCAACGCGAACTTCCTAACAGCGCTGAGGTCTTTCGGCTTCTCGGTGGAATGGGTCGGTGGGAAGGGCACTGGGAGGAAGCGAGGCAAAATCTGGAACGCGCGGTGGAGCTCGATCCTCGGAATGCAAGAACGATCACCGATTTGGCCTGGGTATACATGACCCTACGCAAATACGGAGAGGCAGACGCCCTAGCTATTCGCCTTCAAGCGCTGGAGCCGCGAAGTCCCATCCTGCGAGCCGGTCGGGCATTTATCGGGCTCGAAGCGCGTGCTGACATCGCGTCTTTGCGTGCCGTGCTAAACACGATTGAAAGCGAAAGCCCGCAGTCTGCAACCGAAGTGGCTGATACCTCCTTCCGACTCGCTCGTTACGAGCGGGAACCGGCGAAAGCAGCCCGTGCTCTGGCTAACATGCCCCGCGAGGGAAAAATCGATATGAATGGCGTCCCATTCCCGCACACCTGGTATGAAGGACTACTTTCTAAGCTGCGGCATGACACAGATGCCGCACATTCCGCTTTTACGGCCGCGCGCGCTGAAACCGAGAAACTCGTCCGTACTCAACCCGAAAATGTACGACCGTTGGCCGTGCTAGCACTCATCGATGCCGAGTTGGGGGACAAGGAAAAAGCAATCCACGAAGGACGTACCGCATGCGAGATGCTTCCTCCCACAAAGGATGCCCTCGACGGCGTTTGGCTAATTACTAGTCTCGCCCGCATCTATACTCTCACCGGCGAGAAGGACCTTGCTTTAGAGCAGTTGGAGGTCCTGAGCAAAATTCCATCTGGGCCCATATCCGGGCCGTCGTATGGCGAGCTGCATCTTAATCCCGATTGGGATCCACTGCGCGGCGATCCGCGCTTTGAGAAGCTCGTTGAAGGAGTGAAGAAACCGGTCGGTTGGAATCGCCGCTGCTGCCGACAGGTATTGCGGTTCTTCCATTTGAAAATCTGAGCGCTGATCCCGAAAACGCGTTCTTCACCGATGGTGTGCAGGACGAAATCCTGAATGATCTGGCAAAAATTGCGGACTTGAAGGTGATTAGCCGGACATCGGTGATGCAATACAAGAGCGGAGTAAAACGTAACCTGCGTCAGATTGCGAATGAACTCGGCGTTGCGCACGTGGTTGAGGGAAGTGTGCAACGTGCTGGCAATCGTATCCGTGTCAGCGCGCAGCTAATCGACGCAAAAACCGATGCGCATTTGTGGGCAGAGCGTTACGATCGACCACTTGATGACGTGTTTGCAATCCAGAGCGATATAGCCAAAGCAATTGCCGGCCAGCTGCAGGCGAAGCTTTCTCCAAGCCAATCGAGGGCCTTGGCCGCAGCGTCAACGCGTGACCCCGAAGCGTATGATCTGTTCCTAAAGGGTGAATACCAGGAACGCCAGGCTGAGAGTGCAGAAAACCGCGAATTATTTGATCGAGTTTCGCGCTTGCCTATGCGCGGCTTGCTTACAGCCGTTTAAATCGGCATTGGTTTATCAATCGCCTGAATTTGGCACAACTGGAGGAGGTAAAGTCTAACATCGAACGCGCACTGGCCATTGCTCCGGAATCGCCAGAGGCGTATCTGGCGCTGGGTGTATTTCATTACTGGGGCCATCTTGACTATGATTCCGCGCTGAGGGCACTTGATCGGGCCATTGAACTCCAGCCGAGTAACTCTGATAGTCTGACGTTCCGGGCTGCGATTTACCGCCGCCGCGGTGAATGGCGACGATCACTAGCTGAATCCGGACGGGCATTGGAACTCAATCCGCGCGAGTCTTTCAGTTCCACCGACCTTGGCGATACGTATCTTTCGCTTCGCCGTTGGAGTGAGGCTGAACGTGCGCTTACCCGTGGCTTAGCTCTCGACCCGCATAACATAAATGCTGGCTTCCATCTCGCTGACACCTACGTCAACAGCACCGGCGATATTCTGCGCGCCAGGCGGGCTTGGGAAGGAATACCGGAAGGTAAAGGGCAAGTTAGCCCGTATGGGATCGTGATTTCTCAAATGATTCGCGAGACCGTATATCTCGATGTACTGGAGAGACACTTCGCTGATGCTCTTAAGGCGTGGAACATCCTGCCGACCAACACAGCTGAAGAACGTCTGAACAAGCTAAAGGCGCGAGTTGGGATTCAAGTAAGTGCGGGCCAGAATGGGGCTGCCAAATCCGAGGCCGAGCAAGCACGCGCTTTACTCGAAGCCCAGCTAGCCAAACGGGCGCCGCAAGACCGCACCTCGTTAACCGAGTTAGCCTGGGTTTACGTTTGTCTCGGACGTAATGACGATGCGCTTCGCATTGCACGAGAAGCAACAGAGGCGCTGCCAATAGAAAAAGATGCGCTTGTCGGCGCGTATTTTCTTACCGGACTAGCCCAAATCGACGCGCACACTGGCCAGCCCCAAGAGGCGGTAAAAATACTTCGCCGTCTGCTCACAATCCCTGCCGGAGAATACGTTTCTGTTACGCGTCTGAAGATCGATCCCGTCTGGGACCCAATCCGTAACGATCCAGGTTTTCAAAAGCTCCTTTCCGAACCCGAGCCGGAAACTGTCTATAAGTAGCGATGTCTCCTTCGATCCATGCGCGATGATCCGCGTTTTTGATAACGTCGTAGAGGAGGCAAAGAAACCAGTCGCGCTTAGGTAAGTCATTGTAGAGCAACCGCCCCGATTGCCGAGCGGACGTGGCAGGCGATGCGCCTGCTACAACTGCGTGTTCAAGCGCGCGAGAATTTCAGGATCGCGGACGTCTGCCCATTCGCCGGTTAGCTCCAGCGCTTTTACTTTTTTTCCCGAATCCGCAAGATCGCGGATTGCGTCTGTGAGTTCGTACTCGCCGCGCGGTGACGGCTTTAGCTTTTCGATGAATTCGAAAATGCTTGGCCGAAATGCGTACAGACCGGCGTTATACCATGGGCTCGTCGGTTCGCCTGGCTTTGGTTTTTCGCGAAGATCGACAAGCTCCATTTGCTCGTTTAAAAAAGCCGCGCCGCCCTTACTGACGTCTTCGGCGCGCGTAACAGTGATTACGGCTTCCACGTCATCCGGAAGATCGACGATGTGTTTGTAATTTAGCGGACTAATCAAAATGTCGCCGTAGCTCAAGACGAACGGCGACCCGCTAGTGAAGTCGCGGGCAAGATTGACAACGCGGCCCGTGCCGTCCCGCACGGTTTGTGTCGCGTATTCGATGGCGACGTTGTGACGCCGACCATCCTCGAAAAAATTCCGCACTGTTTCGGCATGATAGCCAACAATAATTAGAAATCTGCACACACCCGCATCACGCAATCCTTCTACAATGTGCTGCAAAACCGGCTTGCCGCGCACTTCGATCATTGGTTTGGGAACGTCATTAGTCAGCTCGCGCATGCGAGTGCCGCGTCCGGCTGCGAGGATCACTGCTCTATCGATCTTGGTCATAGCGGCGCGCGGTTGGCTGCGCGGTCAAATGGAGGGGCGAGCTCCTGCGAGCCCGGCCTCGCGGAGCTCCGCCCTCCAGTCACTACTCACTTTTCTTCGGAGGGCTAATAATCAGCGCGGGTAAGCTGGCTTGCTTGATTAGCTCGCTCACTTTCGGCACGTCTTCGGCTTTTAGCTCCGCCCATTTCTTTAACTGCTCTTCCAATTGGTTGCTCAACATTTGGAAAACGTTCAGCTGTCCCTGAGTCGGCTCTGTGTCACCGGACTCGATTGTGTGACTGAACGTTTCAAAACGTTCGTTCAGCATATCGGGGAAGGCGAGGTTTCCTTCGGAGCCTTTCATGTTCACTTGAATAAGTCTCTGTTCGATCTCTGCCATTTTGTGATCAAGACCGTCCGCTGCCGCGAATGCTGTTTTTAACCTGGGATCGTCGCCGAAACGTTTGTGCAAGGTTTGAATCTGCGACCTGAGATCGCGGATTTCGTTGACGGCCTGATGCAATCGCGACATGGAATCATTCACCTGTGTCGCCAAAGCAAATTGCTTTTGCACGGCGGCCTCCGCGCCCTTGGTCCGTGGATCGATCGCCAGATGCAACGGCGCAGTTTGCGACTTGCCGCCGACAGTCAGTTTCACTTGATAATCACCAGGCGGAGCGAGCGGTCCTCTCGGTCCGACGCCGGAGTAAAACGCACCGGGTATCTGAATGGGATCCTCGTAACGCAGGTCCCACGCGAAGCGGTTCATTCCTTCATTTGCAGGAATTGTTTTGACGCGCTCGACGCGATCCGGCCATTCCGGCGGCTGTTCGCCTTCTTTTTTCTCTTTGCTGGAAAGATGCCGGACGACTTTGCCCGAAGCATCCAGAATATCGAGCGAGATTTCGTCTTTCGGCGCAACCTTGAAATAATAATTAATGATCGCGCCCGGCGGCGGGTTCTCGCCGACTGGCTGGCGCTTATCGAATTCCGTTGGGTAATGCAGGCGCAAGGCCGTCTGCGGTTGGTAGAGAATTATATCCGCCTGCGGCGATTGCGTCTCGAGTTGACGCAGCGGTGTGATGTCGTCGAGCACCCAAAACGAACGGCCATGCGTTGCCACAACCAGATCGTCATCTTTCACCACGAGATCGTGAATCGGCGAGGTGGGCAGATTCAATTGCAGGGGTTGCCAATGCGCGCCGTTATCTAGCGAAACGAAAACACCGAGCTCTGTGCCTGCGTAAAGCATTCCGCGCTTTTTCGGGTCTTCGCGCACGGCATGAACATACGCGCCATCTGGAATTCCATTTACAATTGCGCTCCAGCTCTTCCCCAAATCGGTCGTTTTGAAAATGTATGGCTTGAAGTCGTCGAGTTTATGGCGATCCACTGCGACGTACGCAGTATTGCTGTCATGGGGAGACGGATCGATGAGATCGATAGTG